>Ga0116158_10004293_pt1 | contig 12209 bp, 4 predicted proteins | sample AD_UKC052_MetaG_FD_89883 | JGI IMG/M metagenome (GOLD analysis project Ga0116158, IMG submission 89883) | Active sludge microbial communities of municipal wastewater-treating anaerobic digesters from USA - AD_UKC052_MetaG | ecosystem: Engineered > Bioreactor > Anaerobic > Digestate | place: USA... | reverse complement strand
GTCGCGATGGAAGAGGACCGGGGCGCCGTCGACCCATGCTTGAAGACCCGGAAGCGCGGTGGTGTACGGCCCATGCGCGGGCGGCATGTGGCTGCCTTCGTGATCCTCCAGCTCGCTCAGGAGTACGGCACCCTCGGGGATCGGCCCACGCTCCTCGAGCTTCCACGCGAGCACGCGATCGACGCGCCACCCCTCGGCCTTCGCCGGCGTGAGCCCGCCATAGGTCGTGAACTCATCGGGTCGAGCTCCGCCCGCTACCAGCCGCGCGGTCGCGAGCACGGCGACCGCGGTGGTCGCGACCATCACCACCCGCAACGCGAACCGACCGTCGGGCATCGTGAGCGGCGGACGACGCTGCGACACCGCCCCGAGCGCGACAACGATCGGCAGCCCGCCGCGGACGGCGAGGTAGAGGCCGACCACCACGATCAGCGCGAACGACGAGTCGTCGTGCTCACTGTTGCAGCCGCCGCCGTGGTCATGCCACGGCTCCGCGGGGCGCTCGAGGGGCAGGTCGCGATCGTCGAGCAGCAGACACGACGGGCTGATCGCGACCAGCAAGAGACTCACGAGCGCGCCTGACACCGCTCCATGACGGCTTCGCGGCACGTCACCGGAGACTGCCGGCGCGCGGCGGAGCTCGATGACGAAGATCACGAGACCAAGGACGAACAGCAGGGTGGCGACGATCATCGACGCTGCTATCGACCGCCCCGCCCCCGGGTTGCGCTACCCGCGCTGGCCTTCGCCGCGCCAGCGATCGTTGTACGGCTCGCCGCAGGCGTCGTGCCAGCCGGCGTAGGTGACCGGCACGCCGAGCGAGCCGAGCAGCTCGTAGAGGCCGATCGCGACCGCCGCGCCCGGGGTCAAGAGGATGCCCGGCGGTCCCTCGCCGATGCTCGTCACGTTGGGGATGCGCACCTTGTACTCGGCGGCGGCGAGGAAGTTGTAGTCGTTCCAGGGCCACGGCCGCCAGATGTAGTAGTGGTGGCGCTTGACGCCGATCCACCCGTCGGTGACCGCGCGCGCGACCAGCCGCCGCGTGAACGCGTCGAGGTTCTGCAGCATCTGCCCGATCGCGCCGATGAAGGCGCCGAGCCCGCCGCCGAGGTTGAACACCCGCTGCACCAGCGTCCACACCCACGGCATGAGGTCGCCGAGGTTGGTCGGCGGGGCCTGGGTGAAGATGTCGATCAGATCCTGGCCGGCGTTGACGAAGTAGTTGAGCAACGGCTCGACGATCGAGAACGCGTCCTCGCCGATGATCTTGCGGATGAGCTGCGGCAGGTAGCGCAGGCCCTGGGCGGCGAACCCGTCGAGGATCTCGACCAGCTGATCGGTGAGCCGCGCGAAGTAGTCGCGGAACGCGCCCATGACGCGGCCGAAGAAGCCGCTGATCTGACCCCACACCTCGCCGGCCTTGCGCAGGATCGTCTTGATCGGCGCCACGCCGGGCAGGCCGTCGATCATCGGCGCCAGCGCGGCCAGGCTGAACGGCCCCTCGTTGCCGGACTCGGCGGGCGCGGTCGTCGGGCCCTCGGTGGTGTTGCTGGCCGCCGGGCCGCTGCGCTCGGTGGCCGCGTTGTTCTGCTGCGGCAGCACGTTGGTCGCGGTCGACGGCGTGGGCTCCGGCGCGGCGTTGGCGCCGGGGAGCGCCGGCTCGCGGCGGTTCATGTCGCCGGCCAGATCGATGTTGAGGTTGAACAGCTCGCGCGGCGGCAGGATCTCGAAGTTGGCGAGCGCGTCGCCGGTCCAGCTCGGGTTCCACATGCCGTCGAGCACCGACAGCTCGGCGTACGGCACCACCGACCCGGTGATGCCGAAGGTCATCGCCAGGCCGATCGACGCCGCGCTCTCGAGCCCGCCGCCCGGGGTGTAGCCGACCGACACCGTGCCGGTGGGGCGCAGATGCGCCTCGCCGACGATCGGGATGCGCACGCCGCCGCCGCCGCGCAAGAGGCTGGGCGACAGCGCGAAGATGCCGATGCCGAGCCGCGGCGTGCCGGTGAGCCGCGCGTAGATGTCGCCGAGCAGCGTGAGCTCGGCGCCGATGCGACGGAACTCGAAGGTCGACAGCGAGAAGCCCTCGAAGGTGACGGTCGGGCGCACGCCGAGGTCGAAGCCGAAGTCGAAGCCGAGATCGAAGCCGAGGTCGAGGTAGATGCCGAGGCCCCAGAAGTTGAAGACCGGGATCTGCTTCGACGCGCTGAACAGCTGACGCGACACCTGGCTCTCGAGCAGCTTGATCTCGTCGACCGTCATGCTCATCGTGATCGACTGCGTCGCGGCCTCGTAGGTCATCGTCCCGCGCGCGACCATGCCCTCCTTGATCTGGTAGTTGAGGTCGCCGCCGATCGACAGGCCGGTCGTCCGGTTGTAGCCGGCGCGCAGCGTGCCCCAGAACTGCCCGGTGGCCTGGGAGCCGAAGCCGGCCTCGACCGCGGCGTCCTCGATGTGGAGGCCGTCGCCGTCGACGGTGCACGCGATGCGCACCTCGTTCAGGTGGCGGATGCCGACGACCTCGATCGCGAACGCGCCGCTGACCGCGCCGTCGGGCGCGACCGTGCACGACATGCGCGGGATGCGCAGGTGCTCGCCGAACTGCAGCGGCGTGGTCGTGCCGATCGTTCCTCCATACGTGCCGTCGGCGTTGAGGTCGACGGCGACCTGGAGCCCGAGGCCGCTGTCGCCGGCGATCGCCTGCAGCGCGGCGATCGCGATGTTGGCGTTGCCGCTGATGCGGCCGTGGAACCCGCCGCGCTCGTAGATGATCGTCCCGGCCACCGAGCCGCGGAACGCCGGCGACGAGCTGCCGGTCGGGTACTGGAACGTCGGCGAGTCGTAGGTGAACTGGGCCCGCTGGAGCTCGTTGTTGGCGAACGTGGCCTCGGCCTCGACGGTGCCGAAGCGCCCGAGGTCGGCGGTGATGGTGCCGGTGCCGCCGAACGTGCCGGCGTCGACGTCGTAGTCGAGCCCGCGCACGGTGCCGGTGAGGTTCACCGAGCCGATGCGGCGCTGGTAGCTGGCCTGGGGACACGAGAGGCGGGTGTGGCCCTGCTCGTGGTGCACGTTGAGCGTCACCGCCGACAGGCCCTCGATGAGGCCCTCTTGCAAGGTCGCGGTGCCGTCGAGCGTCCACTGCCCGCCGGCCCACCCCACCGACACCGAGCCGCTGATGCGGCCGCTGGTGTGGCGGATGCCGACGGTCCCGGTGATCGAGAGACCGCCGCCGGTGTAGCGCGCGGTCAACGTCGCGGCGTCCATCGTGAAGCTGGGGATCTGGATCGCGCCGGCGGCGAGCGTGAGGGTGGCCTCGACGCCGTCCTCGACGAGGCGCGCGTCGACGGTGACGTTGCGGAGCAGGGTGTTGAGCGTGCTCGTGAAGTTGCCGAAGCGGTTCTCGACGGTGCCGGTGGGCTCGGCGCCGGCGGCCGCGGTCTGCGGCGTGACGGTCTTGGTCGTGCGCTCGCCGGTGATCGCGCCGCCCATGTCGACCGCCATCGCGATCGAGCCCGAGCGCATCGCGCCGCTGGCGCGGTCGTAGCCGAACGTGGCCGACGACACGTTCACGCCCGGCACCTGGTTGGGCGGGCTGTCGAAGCGGTACGTCGAGCCGCCGTTGTCGGGCGCCTGGAACCGCAAGGTCGGGTTGAACAGCGCCTTGAACGAGCGCATGCCGTCGGGCGCGGGCTCGATGTAGAAGCGCTGCCAGATCGCCGTGCCCTCGGTGGGCTCGAAGACCGAGTCGATCTGCCCCTTCACGAGCCGCGCGAGCGTGAGCGTGGGGACCGAGTAGACCACCGAGTTGTACGGACGGCGGGCGGTGGTGGGATCCTCGCCCGCGAAGTAGCCGTACACGCGGGTCCGCGGGTTGGTGATCGTGCCGTAGTCGGCGCACTGCGCGCGGTCGATGCCGGCCTCGGCGGCCTTGGCGTCGAGGATCGTGCCGCCGGCCACCGGGAACGAGCCGTCGCCCATGCGGAAGTTGGTGCCGGTGAAGCTGGTGCTCCGGAACAGCGGGCGCTGCGGATCGGGCGCGACGCCGATCGAGTGGCGGACGATGTCCTCGAAGCAGGCGCCGATGATGCCGTTGTACTGGCGCGGGAACAGCGCGCCCGCGGCCGGCGACATCACGTGGGTGTAGTAGTCGTCCCACGACCGGTCCTTGAACGCTTCGAAGATCGCGGCGCGCATCGCCTGGCGGTACGCGTCGGCGCCGGCCTGGCTGGTCGGCGCGGTCTCCCAGTCGTAGGTGTTGCGGCCGTACGAGTAGGTGAACGCCGTGACCTGGCCCGGGATGAGGCGCGCGACGCCCGCCTTGTACACGGCGAAGAGCTGCGCCGGCGTCGGCGGCGGTGGGCGGCTCGGGTTGTCGTCGCGGACGTCGGACACGTACTGGCCCGCGTCCATGATGAAGACGTAGGTGCGGCCGGTGCCGCCGCCCGGGCTCTGCACGCGCGCGACGTTGAAGCGGCTCGAGGTCGTGACGATCTCGGCGAGGTCGCGCGAGTACGCGTCGTCGCTGGCGCGGAGCTCGGGAGTTCCGGTCGTGGAGTTCTCGATGAACTGCTTGTAGTCCGCGAGCGTGAACGGCTCGGCGCTCGCCGAGATGTAGCCGTAGTCGTTGGCGGGATTGACGTAGCGGAACGCCTTGGCGGCGACCGGCGCGGTGCCGTTGTCGATCGACGTCTGCAGCGCGTAGGTCGCGAGTCTCTTCGGGTAGGCGTCGAACAGCGCCAGGCGCGCGGCGCGGAGACGCGCGCCCTCGACGGCGTCGGCGCGGTGGAGCCCGCCGGGCGTGGCCGACGCGGCGGGCGCGCGGTCGTCGGTGACCCGCAGCGTGCCCAGCGCGAGCGTGGGGCTGGGGCCGCGGCCCATGGCCTGGACCGCGGTCAGCTCGTGCAGCAGCTCGTCGCGCTGCGGCGACGCCTCGGCGAGGCCGACGATGTGGTGCAAGAGCGTGGCGCCGGCGGCCATGACCTGGTGCGCGAGCTGCGCGGCCTCGCCACGGTACGCCGTGAGATCGTCGACGCGCGCGCCGACCTCCGCGCCGAGCTGATCGACGAACGCGGCGGCGAAGGCCTCGGCCTCGCGCTCGTGGGTGTCGCTGGGATCCGAGATCTTGCGATCGGTGGGCGCGGTGCCGCGGCGCTGCTGCGCGACGTGCGCGACCTCGTGCGCGATCAGCGCCTGCCCGGCGGCGCTGGTCGGATCGTAGGCCCCGGTGGCGAAGTACAGATCGTCGCCGAGCGCGAACGCCCGGGCCCCGACGGCGGCGGCGGCGGCAGCGGCGCGCGCGTCGGTGTGCACGCGCACCGAGCCGAGCGGCAGGCGCAGCTCGGCCTCGAGACGACGGCGCAGCTCGTCGGGCAGCGGCTGGCCACCGCGGCTGGCGTCGATGTGCTCGAAGGCAGCGGCGAGCGCGCCGTCCTCGTCGTCGACGTCGGTGTCCTGGAGGCGATCGATGCGGCCCGGGCTCGCCCTCCACGCCGCGAAGGCGTCGTCGGCACCGACGGCGCTGCGCTTGCCGGCCTCGCGCTGCGGCGCGCGCGCGGCAGGGGCCTCGTCTTCGTCCTCGCTCGCGTCGTGGGAGCGACGCGCCGAGGCGCTCAGGAACTCGCGCGCCATTTGCCGCATTTTACGGGCTGCGTGAGCACGAGCTTCCCATCACCCCGGAGGCATGATCTCGGCGCGCGCGCTCCGCGGTAGATTGCGGCGATGGGCTACAAGGCCGACGGCTTCGTGATCCGCGTGAAGTGCTACGCGGATGCAGCTGCGGTGAAGCAGTGGCTGACGCCCGCGGTCGTCGTCGACACCCTGCTCGGTCCGCTGGACGCCGACGGGTACCTCGGCCGGGTGACCCATGGGTCGTACGCCTTCGCGCCGCCCGAGCTGATCGGCTCGACCACGGCGCTGCGCCAGCGTGCGGCGTCGTGGGACTACGGCATCACGTCGCTGTTCGCGGGCGATCAGACCGACCCTGACATCGAGATCTTCCTCGGCCTCGAGCCGGCGGGGCCGCGCTTCGCGGTGGGGATCGCCGGCGCCGATCCGACCTTCCGCGCCGACGTCGCGCGCTGGCTCCGCGCGTGGAGCGACGGGCTGGCGCCGGTCGGCGTGCGGTTCGCGACCGCGCGCTTCGAGCCGGCGCGCGCGCCCTACCCGCGCCCGACGCCACCGCGCACGTCGTTCGACTGGCCGCCGGGCGCGCTCGATCAGTACTTCGGCCGCGCGTGGCACCTCCACGCCGACGCCGACAGCGCCGCGGTGCTCGCGCGCGTGGAGCAGGCGCCGCTCCCGCCGGGCGCGTCGCGGACGATCGACGGCGACGTGGTGTGCATCGCATTCGCGGCCGACCTGCACGACGCCGCCGCGGTGGCCGCCGCGCGCGCCGCGCACGAGCGCTGGCTCATGCCGCTGGTGCAGGCCGCTCCCGAGGCGGGGTGGAACGAGCACGGCGACGAGGTCGCGGGCCCGACGCAGCGCCGCGTCGTCGAGGGGCTGACCTTCTACGACGATGACGCGCAGGTGGGCTACCAGGCGCTGGTGGTGTTCCCCGACGGATCGATCGAGGAGGAGCGCTGGGCCGCGGCCGAGGCGATCGTCCGCGCCGGCGCGCTGCCCGATGGCACACCGGTCAACGCGCTGCGGCTGATCTTCCCGCGCCGCGTCGACGCGCTGGCGATGCATGCGCGCGCGCGCGCCGCCGGCTTCGAGATGACGACCTACGGGGACGGCGGCCAGCTGTGGCGGGTGCAGCCGCCGCCGTGAGGCTCACGCGCGCGAGACGATCGCGCGATCGCCGACGCGGATCACGCCGGCGGTCGCGACCCGCGTGTACAGGCCGCGGCGGCGAAGGCCGCGCGCGGCGCGCTCGTTGACCCAGCGCAGCGCGTCGGCACCGAACCGCGCCATCAGCTTGCGGCAGCCGAGGTGCGGCTGATCGGTCGCGATCAGCACGACGTCGCCGATCGCGAGGCGATCGCCGGGCTGGATCGCCGCGGTCGACAGCTCGAGATCGACGAACAGGTTGTCGCCGAACAGCTCCCAGTCGGCCTCGGCGCCGAGCTGCGCGGCGACGCGGGTGTCCATGAGCGACACCTGGGCGTCGGGGCGACCGCCGCGATCGCCGGTGAGCCCGACGTCGACCACCGCCGTGACCTCGCGCGGACACACGCGCTCGTCGGCGCGCGGCCGGAGCACGATGCGCGCGACGGCGCCGGTGCGGGCCGCGGCGTCGATCGGCAGGGGCGCAGCGGCGAGCTCGGCGAGCGTCGGCCACCGCGCGGCCGAGCGCCCGTACAGCGGCGGGCCCATGCGCGCTTCGAGGCGCGCCTTCCACGCGCGGATGGACGGCGCCAGCGCGGCGATGTGGACCGGCGCGCCGAAGTCGAGCATCACGAGCTGGCCGTAGAGCGCGGCGTCGGCGAGCGTCGGCGCGTCGCCGACGAGGAACGGCCGCGCCGCGAGCGTGGCGGCGGTCGGGGCCAGCGCCTCGTGCAGCGCGGCGGCCAGGCGATCCTCGTCGCGGGCCCACGCGTCGACGCAGCCGGCGCCGTACTTGCGCTCTTTCACGAACACGAACAGCGCGCGCTCGAACGGCCGCGCGAACCGCAGCGCCAGGCCCGGGGTCGCCAGGCGGAACGCGACGTCCTCGAAGATCGCGCCAGCCCAGTCGACGTAGGCCCAGATCAGCGCGGCGTCGGCGGCCGGCACCAGCGCCGCCATGCGCGGATCGCGCGCGACCAGCGTCGCGACGATGCGCCGCGAGTCGGTCAGCACCTCGCCGTCGTCGGTCTCGACCACCGGCACCTGGAGGTAGCCGCCGGTCAGCGCCACCAGCGCGTCGCGATCGCCGAACGGCACGTCGACGAGCTCGACCGGGATGCCGCCGAGCGCGAGCGCGGCCTGCACGAACCGCGCGTAGGAGCTGTACGGGAAGCGATGCAGCCGCATGCCGTGCATCTACCACCGCGACCGGCGTGCGCGCGCGCCGATCACGCGGCGTCGCGCAACAGGCCCTCGACCATCGCCCGCGCGATCGGGTGATAGCTGGCGCCGGCCCGCGCGAACACCGCGTGCGCGCGCGGCCGGGTGCGCGGCTCGGCGACGAGCGCGGTGTAGAGCGGCCGCAGGTACTTCATGCGCCCGACGGTGGTGAGCACGTCGTCGACGCGATCGAGCACGCTGGCGTCGCCGGCGCCGAGCGCGATCCCGAGCCACGTCACCAGCACGTCGTGGTTCTTGCCGGCGGTGAGCGCGAACCGCTCGTCGAGCGCGCGGCAGGTCGCGAGCGTCGCCGGCCGCGGCACCAGCTCGAGGTAGAGCTGCCACTCGGTCGCGCTCCAGCCCGCGGTGGCCTCCACGGTCGGCACCTCGCCGGTCCACCGTTCGACCGCGTCGAGCCGCGCCGAGGCCGGGGCCACCGCCGAGGCGGGGATGCCGTCGCCGTCGATCCACCGCGGCGCGTCGACCTTGGCCAGGGCGCCCGGGAGCGCGGCCTCGAGGTGCGCGAGGAAGTCGTCGGTGGTGATCGCGCCGAAGCGGAACGTCGTCAGGTAGCTGCGCAGCCAGGTGTCGAACGCGGCGCGGCCGACCACCGCCTCGATCGCGCACAGGAAGAAGTAGCCCTTCTCGTACGGCACCAGCGAGTACGCGTCGTCGGGATCGACGCCGGTGAGATCGAGCCGCAGCCGGGTCAGCTCGGGCCGCGACGCGAACCGCGCCAGCGACTCGTCGAGCTCGCGCCGGCCCAGCGCCGCGTGCAGGGACGCCACGTCGGCGCCCTCGAGCGCCTCGACGATGCGGCGCTCGGCGTACACCGTGAAGCCTTCGTTCAGCCAGAAGTGCTCGGCGTTGGCGTTGGTGACCAGGTTGCCGGTCCACGAGTGCGCCAGCTCGTGCGCGACCACGGCCACCAGCGAGCGATCCCCGACGACCACCGTCGGGGTCAGGAACGTCAGCCGCGGGTTCTCCATGCCGCCGTACGGGAACGACGGCGGCATCGTCAGCAGATCGAACCGCTCCCAGTCGTAGGGCCCGAACAGCGCCTCGGCGGCGGTGATCATCGACTCGACCTCGGCGAACTCCCAGGCCGCGGCCTCGACCATCGCCGGCTCGGCCCACACCCGACACCGCGGCGACAGGTCGCGCGACGCCAGATCACCGACGGCGAACGCCAGCAGGTACGGCGGGATCGGCTGCGGCATCTCCCAGCGCTCGGTCGCGGTACCGGCGGCCTCGTCGACGGTGCGGCCGCGGTGCGCCGCCGCCATCACCACGGTCAGCGCCGCCGGCACCGTGAGCGACGCCGCGTAGGTGATGCGCAGCCGCGGCGTGTCTTGCACCGGCACCACCGCCCGGGCGTGGATGGCCTGGCACTGGCTGAACAAGAACGGCTGCACCCCGCCCGAGGTCTGCGCCGGCTCGAGCCACTGCAGCGCGCTCGCGGTCGGCGCGGTGCGGTAGCGGATGGTGACCGTCGAGGTGCGCGCCGGCAGCGTCAGCGCGAGCCGCGAGCCCAGCGCCGCATCCGCGGTGTCGAGCGTCCACGGCACCGCGCGGCCGGCGTCGTCGGTGATCGCCTCGATCGTGAGGTCGCGGGTGTCGAGATCGAGGGCGCCCTCGGCGGGCGCGCGGAAGTGCAACGTCGCGGTCGCGGTCAGCGTGCGGGTCGCGAAGTCGACGTGCGCGTCGAGCGTGAGCCGCGTCGTCTCGGCCTGGGTGTCGTCGTTGTACGAGTGGGGGTCGCGCCGGGCCATGGGGCGGTCATACCCGATCGTCGGGTCGATCACGCGCCACGGCGGCCAGCGGTTGTCAGCGGGTGCGTCCTGCAGCCCGGTGTATGGTCGCGCGCGATGACCATCTGGGCACACCGACGGCTCTTTGCGACCGCCTTGCTGGCGGCCGCGGCATGCACCGACGACGCCGCGACCACCACCGCGCCTCGCCCGCGCGTGACCGCGGCCACCGAGGTGGCGCGCGTGCGCACCGGCGCCGATCTCCCGACCGCGCCGGCCGCGACGCCGGCGATCTCGGCGGTGACCGCGCTCACCGCGCTGGCGCCGCGCTGGGGCGCCCCCGACGGCACCGCCGAGCTGGTGGCGATCGCCACCGTGCCGGTCGCGGGCGGCGACGTGGTCCGCGTGGCCCAGCGCGTCGACGGCATCGAGGTCGATCGCAGCGAGGTGCGCGCGCTGATCGGGTCCGGGGGCGCGCTGCTCGCCGCCGCCGGTGAGCTGGTGCCCGCCGACCTGCCGCGCGATCGCGACGGCTTCCGCATCGACGCGCGCACCGCCGTGGCCCGCGCGGTCGACGGCCCCGGCGCGGCGCTGGTCGAGCGCCCGGGCGCGACGGTCGACGAGGCCTGGTACCGCGGCGCCGCGGGCGACGTGGTGATCGAGCGCGCCCGCGCCCGGCGCCGCTGGCATCGCGACGGCGACGCGCTGGTGCCGGTGTGGGTGGTCGAGGTGTTCGCGGGCGCCACCGACTCCACCGACAGCACCGCCGAGCGCGTGGTGCTCGCCGCGCGCGACGGCGCCGTGCTGGCGCGCCGCGATCTCACCGTCGACGCGTTCGGCTACCGGGTGTGGGCCGACCCCGACGGTCGCCCCCTCGACGGCCCGATCGCCGACTACACGCCGCACCCGACCGGCATCACCGGCAGCGGCCGGCCGCCGTTCATCGCGCCGTCGCTCTTGTCGATCGACGGCCTCAACCATCCGGGCGGCAGCGGCACGCCCGACCCGTGGCTCAACCCCGGCGCCGGCGACACCTTCGGCAACAACGTCGACGCGTACTCCGACATCACCAGCCCCGACGGCTTCACGGTCGGCGACTTCCGCGCGTCGACCACCGCGGCCGGCGTGTTCGATCGCACCTACGACACCGCGGCCGACGCGCTGGTCTCGACCGATCAGCAGCAGGCGGCGATCGCGCAGCTCTTCTACACGATCAACTGGCTGCACGACGACTGGTACGACGCCGGCTTCACCGAGGCCGCGGGCAACGCCCAGGGCGACAACCTCGGTCGCGGCGGCGCGGGCGGCGACGTGTTCCTCGCCGAGGCCCAGGACAGCGCCAACGACGGCGCGCGCAACAACGCCAACATGTCGACGCCCGCCGACGGCATGTCGCCGCGCATGCAGGTGTACCTGTGGAGCGGCGTCGACGAGCGCTCGGTGGTGTTCACGCCGACGCTCGGCGTCTCGACCCCGCGCGGCGCCGGCTTCGGCCCGCGCGCCTACGATCTCACCGCGCCGGTGCGCGCCGCCAGCGACGGCACCGGCACCTCACCCGACGACGGCTGCGAGCCGTTCACCACCAACGTCACCGGCGCCATCGCGCTGGTGAACCGCGGCAACTGCACCGGCGAGCAGAAGGCGGTCAACGCCCAGGCCGCCGGCGCGGTGGGCCTCCTGATCGGGCACAACATCAGCGGCTCCCCGGCGCCCGGCCTGCCCAACGACACGAACATCCCCGACTCGGTCACGATCGCGACGATGTCGATGAGCAACGTCGACGGCCTCGCGCTGCGCGCCGCGCTCGGCGACGGCGCGGTCACCGCCACCCTGCACCGCCGGCTCGGGCCCGAGTTCGACGCCGCGCTCGACGCGGTCGTGGTCGCCCACGAGTTCGGTCACTACCTGCACCACCGCCTGAGCGACTGCGGCAGCGTGATGTGCTCGGCGCAGAGCGAGGGCTGGGGCGACTTCGTCGGCCTGCTCACCGCCAGCCGCGCCAGCGACAACCTCGACGGCAGCTACGCGGTCGGCATCGCCGCCAGCAACGGCGATCCGTACTTCGGCATCCGTCGCGCGCCGTACTCGACCGATCCCAGCAAGAACGCGTTCCGGTTCAGCATGGTCGCCGAGGGCGTCGACCTGCCGACCTCGCACCCGCTCGCGTTCGCCGGCTCCAACTCCGAGGTGCACAGCGCCGGCGAGGTGTGGGCGGTGGCGCTGTGGGAGGCCTACGTCGCGCTGCAGAAGGCGCGCGGCAGCGCCAGCTTCGACGACACCCGCCGGAAGATGCAGCGCTACGTCGTCGCTGGCCTGTTGCTGTCGCCGACCGACGCCAGCTTCACCGAGACCCGCAGCGCGATCCTCGCCGCGGCGCGCGCCGCCAGTCCGGCCGACGCCGCGGTGCTGGCCAGCGCGTTCGCGGTCCGCGGCCTGGGCTCGTGCGCGATCTCGCCGCCGAAGGACTCG
>Ga0116158_10004288_pt1 | contig 12216 bp, 8 predicted proteins | sample AD_UKC052_MetaG_FD_89883 | JGI IMG/M metagenome (GOLD analysis project Ga0116158, IMG submission 89883) | Active sludge microbial communities of municipal wastewater-treating anaerobic digesters from USA - AD_UKC052_MetaG | ecosystem: Engineered > Bioreactor > Anaerobic > Digestate | place: USA... | reverse complement strand
CTTCTCGATGTCTTTGATCGCCTGCGCGTCGGCTTCCTTGAAGTGGATGACGAGCGAGCGCAGCAGGCCGCGTGCGGCTTCGGACAGCGCCGGGAATTCGCTGAAGCCCGCGTCCGACAGCGCGATGAACCACTCGATCTCGACCTGCACGCGGCGGTGCATCAGGCCGAACTCGCTCAGCAGCGGGCGCAGGGCGGTGACCTTGCCGGCGTAGCGACCATCGAGCGGCGACAGGGCGGTGAGGGCGGTGAGCTGGGAGAAGGGCATGGGGGCGGACTCGGTGCGGTGGAATCGGGTGAATCGGATGATTTTACCGACCGCACCATGCCGACAGGCCGCGCGCCCGTGGTGGGCGGCGGCCTGTCGGTCAGCGAGGCGGTGGTTCAGGCGGCGTTGTAGAACTGCAGCAGCGGGCCGTCACCGACGCCACCCACCGGCCCGGGCACAAAACCGGGGCCCGGGCCGCGCATCGTGATGGTGATGGCCATCCGGTAGGCGCCAGCAGGGACGACGCCGGCCGGGAAGGTGAAGTTCACCGTGTAGTTCGCGGGCGAGGTGGCCACGAGCGCGGTGGACTGCGCGTTGCCAGGCAGCGCGAACGACCCGCCGCCCATGCGGTCCATGTAGACGGTGACTTCCCAACTGCCAGCCAGCAGCGGGCTCAGCGGGCCGTGGGTCGCCCACTTGACCTGCACGCCCCAGGTCTGGTCCGATCGGATGCTGTGGACCGGGTTGAGCACCGGCGGAAACGGGCCACCCGGGGGCAGTTCGGAGACGGTTGCGACCGCGGTCGGGGCGACATCGAACAGGGGCAGACCTTCTTCGACGATGACGGTGAAAGGATTGGCCATGATGAACTCCTTGGGAACGGTTGATGGGCTTGCTGATCGGGTTCGCCGGTTGCCTGGAGGCAGTGGCTGCCGACGGAATTGACTGTGGAAGCCGGCAGTTAGCGGTTTGATGGCGACCCGGTTGCGCCAGCGGTTAGCGCGGAGGGAGTGGTCGGTTAAGCGCACGGACGCACGGCGTCATGGCCTGGACTGGGCGCGGCCTGACCGGTCTGGTGGACTCAGACGGCTTCGCGGCGCGTGATGCGGCGGTAGAGGTCGGTGGTCTCGGCGTCGGGGTTGAGGCCGAGCTGGCGGCGCAGCGTGGCCAGGCACTGCCGGTACTGGCGCTCGGCGAGCTGCGGCTGGCCCAGGCGGGCGTAGCAGCGCATCAGCCGCCGGTGCGCCGCCTCGTTGCACTCATCGAGGCCCAGGTGGCGCTGGGTCGTGCGCAGGCAGCCGTGCAGGTCGCCGCGGTCCTCGCGCAGCCCCGAGAGGCGCCCGAGCACCTGGTTGAGCTGGTCGCGCAGCAGTTGCGAGCGGGCGATCAGCACCCGCTCGTGTTCGCTCTCGTCGACGAGGTCGCTGCGGTAGAGCGTCGCGGCGAGTTCGTGGTGGGCGATGGCGCGGGCGGTGTCGCCGATGGCATCGGCCTGTTCGGCGAGCGCCACTTGCTGCTCGAACTGTTCGACATCCAGCCAGACCTCGCCCGTCGTGACGATCTGGTAGCCGTCGTCGCTGTGCTGCAGCAGGGCCGGGTCGTGCAACTGGCGCCGGATGCGGTGCAGCACCACATTCAGGTTGTTGCGCGCCGAGGCCGGGTCCGCGTCCGGCCAGAACAGGCTGCACAGGCGTGAGCGCGAGGTCGGTCGGCGCCGGTGCAGCAGCAGGAACATCAACAGCGCCCGCGCCTTGCCGCGCGGCAGGTCCTGCACCGGCTCGGCGCCGACCCAGACCTGCAGCCCGTCTAGCATCTGCACGCTCAGCGTCGCTGGTGAGGCGGCGGCCAAGGTATTGGGCAAAGTCGCAGGAGGATCGGCTGTCGGGTCGCCCGCCAGCGTTGCCGAGCCTGACCGTGCAGTGGGCAGCGCGGTGCGGCGGGTGGCCTGGGCCTGCAGCGCCTGTTCGGGCGTGAGCACCGGGCCGGGCGGGTGCGGCGCCGCCGGGGTTTCCCATTGGTGCAGCGTCGCGTCCCACGCTCCCAGCAGCATCCGGGTGGCGGTGAGGATGTCGGCCAGGTTCCCCGGAACGTCCAGGGACACTGTCGGCGCTGAGGTCACGGTGGGGCTCCGTCGGGTTCATCGGTTCATCGATGGACCCAGTCTAGGAGGACCGTTTGCTTGGCGCCGGTGACAAAACTCACGCCTGAATTGAATCAAATTGTTTCTTGAGAGGTGCTCAAGCCGCCTGCGGCCACCCTTCCAGCCGGTCCGACAGGCGGCACAGGTCGAGCACGCAGAGCCGGCCACGCTCTCGGCGCACCAGCCCGTCGCGTGCCAGCGCCGCCAGTTCGCGGCTGACCTGTTCACGCGTGGTGCCGATGGTGGCAGCCAGGTCCGCGTGGCGGGGGGCCGGATCGAGCCAGGCGCGGGGATCGTCGTCGAGCGAGGGGCTGGCCTGACGCAGCAGTTCGGTGACGAGCCGCTGCTGCACGCTCAGTGCGCTGAGTTCGTAGACCCGCTCCGTCAGGTGGCGCAGCGACAACGCCAGTCCGCACAGCAGCCGCTCGCACACTGGCCAGTGGCGCTGCAGCAGCGGTCCGAGCAGGTCCGGGCCGATCCGCACCAGCAGCGTGTCCTCCAGCGCCATCACCGTGGCGCAGCGCGGCTGGCCGTCAAGTGCCGCGATTTCACCGAACGCACCCCCGGCTGGGATGTCGCGAAAGCGAACCTCGCGGCCGCTCGGCGAGAGCATGATCACGCGCACGTGTCCGGCGCTGATCAGGCACAGGTCGCGTTCGGGGTCTTCCCGGTGGACGACGGTCTGGCCGCGTCGGTAGCGCCGGAACTGGGCCACCTGGGCAATGTCCGCGAGCACGGCGTCGGGCAGCCCGGCCAGCAGCCGGATCGAGCGCAGCCCCAGCAACGAGGGTGAAGTGTCAGGAGAGAGATTTTTCATGGGCAGGTACTGCTTGCCTTGATGTGTGAAAAAAATCACGATTCAACCTTGTCTGATTTTTACGTTTTTTCACATGGAACGGTATTGCGTCCGGGCAAGGAGCGTCCTACGAGTTGAGGACATTCTTGGCGCAGTGCTGTACCGAATAATTGGCGCTGTCGGCCATCCGCTCCATAAAAACGAATCGGGAACCCATGAATGACCAGACCGCCACGGCGCTGAACCCCACCGGGGGCGGGCGCCGCCGTTACCTCACCCTCGTGTTCTCGGACCTGTGCAGCTCCACCGCGCTGAGCACGTCGATGGAGGCGGAGTGGTACGCGGCGATGCTGACCGACCTGCGGCATGCGTACCAGGCGGTACTGGCCCGCCACGGTGGCACGGTGGTGCGGGTCCAGGGCGACGGGGTGCTGGCGATCTTCGGCCACCCCGAAACACGCGAGGACGACGCCCGCCGGGCCACGCAGGCAGTGCTGGAGTTGCACGCCGTCGTGCGTGCCATGACGCCGGAGACGGGCACCGGGACGAGGGCGGTGCTGGCGCTGCATTCCGGCATCCATTCCGGGCTGGTGCTGATCGACGATGGTGACGTGGTGCGCGGCCGGTTCGAGCTGCTGGGGCTGGTGCCGAACATCGCCGCCCGCCTGTCGGAAGCGGCTGGGCGCGACGAGATCCTGGTCAGCGAGGAAACGCTCGGGCCGGAGTTCCGCTATTTCGACACCAGCGCGCGGCTATACGTCACGCTGAAGGGCCGAGCCGAGCCGATGTCGGCCTACCGCATCCTGGGCCAGGCGGGTGCGTCGGGGCGCCAGCAGGCCCGGCGCCGGCGCAGCCTGCTGCCGTTCATCGGGCGGGCGGAGGTGCTGGCGCTGCTGGCGCAGCGGCTGGGGCGGGTGCAGGCGGGTCGGTCGCACGGCGTGGCGGTGCTGGGGCCGGCGGGTGTGGGCAAGACGCGGCTGGTCGAGGAGTTCCTGTCGCGGCTGTCGCTGCCGACCTGCCGGGTGGTGCGCGGCGATTGCGAAAGCACGCTCAGCGCCGAGCCGTTCCAGCCCTTCCTGCAGGGGCTGCGCAGCCTGTTCGACCTGGTGCATGGCCAGCCCCCGGACCACGCGGCGGCGCAGGTCGAGCGGCGCCTGACCGAGATCGACCCCCGGCTCGCCGTCCACCGCGCCACGCTGTTGCGGGCGCTGTCGCTGCCGGACCCGGCAGCGGTGTTCGGCGCGCCGCCGCGGCGGCTGGTGGCCGAGGCGCTGGTGAGTGCGTTGCGCGACCTGCTGGTGGCGCTGGCTGCGCAGCAGCCACTGGTGCTGGCGCTGGACGACTGGCAGTGGGCGGACGAGGCGTCGCGCCAGGTGCTGACCGCCGTGCGTGCGGTCGAGAAGACCCGGATCCTGGTGCTGATCACCGCGCGTGAGCTGAGCGCGCCCGACCTCAGCCAGCTCGGGGCCGAGCTGTTGCCGCTGCAGCCGTTCAACGAGGCCGAGGTGGCGCAGACCGTGCAGCACCTGCTGCCGGGCCTCGACCCGTTCGAAGCCGCGACCCTGCAGCACTACGCGGGTGGCAACGCGCTGTTCATCGAGGAGCTGTGCCACTCGATGGCGATGGCGCAGCAGGATGGCAGTCGCCCGCCCGGCCGCCCGCACGGCAGCGCGGCGTGGCTGGACATCCTGATCGAGTCGCGCCTGTCGCGCCTGCCGGCGACCCAGATCGAGCTGCTGCGCGCGGCGGCGGTGATCGGCAACGTGGTGCCGGCGTGGCTGTTGGAGGTGGTCACCGGCTGTGGCAGCGACCACCCGTTGGTGCGGGCGCTGGCTGAACTCGATTTCATCTTCCCGGGCGAGCGGGCACAGACGTTGCGCTTCAAGCACGGCCTCACACGGGATGTCATCTACGACTCGGTCGGACTGCACCAGCGCTGCGCGATGCACCTGCGCATCGCCGAGGCCATCGAGCAGCACCGGCCGCCGGGGGATTCCGACGAGTCGCTGGAGGTGCTGGCCTACCACTACGGGGCGGCGGGACAGGCGGAGCAGGCGGCTCGGTTCGCTGAATTGGCCGGCGACAAGGCCCTGTCGGCGTCGTCACTCGACCGGGCACGGCTGCAGTACCGCGCCGCGCTGAGGGCGCTCGACCAGTTGCCGCCGTCGCGCGAGCGGATGCTGCACTGGATCCGGCTGTCGCAGCGGCTGGGGCTGGCCTGCGTGTTCGATGCGTCGCGCGAGGACTTGAAGCTGTTCCGCCGGGCGGTGGAGCTGGCGGCGCTGACCGAGGACGCGGGGGTGCAGGCCAAGGCGCTGTACTGGTTGGCCTACCTCCACTACGCGCTGGGCGAATCCCGCCTCTGTGTGGCGCAGGGCGAGCGGGCGCTGGCGCTGGCGCGGCAGGTCGGTGACGAGCCGCTGGCGGTGCAGATCTGCGCCACGCTCGGACAGGCGTGTGCGGCGTCGGCGGACTACGGCTCGGCGCTCAGCTTGCTGCGTGAGGCGTCCGACATCAAGCGCCACCACCGCTCGGGCCACCGACCGGCGGTGGGGCTGGCCTACACGCTGGCCTGCATGGCCGCGGTCCAGGGCGACCGGGGCGATTTCGCGCAGGCGGATGCGCTGTTCGACGAGGCGCTGGACGCCGTGCGCGACACGCTGCACGAGGTCGGCGCGTCGATCCGGGGCTGGCGGGCGGCGGTGCTGCTGTGGCAGGGACGCTGGGAGGAAGCGCGCCAGACGGCGGCCGAGGCCTACCAGATCGGCGAGCAGGTGCGCAGTCTGTTTTCCTTCTCGATGAGCCGGGCCGCGGGCGGCTACGCGCAGTGGATGCTGCAACCTTCCTGCCCCGCGCTGCAGCAGGTCATCGAAGCCACCGCCTGGCTGGCGCCGCGCGAAGGTGGCTTGTTCGAGTCGCTCAACCACGGTTGGCTGACCGATGGGTTGGTCAGCGCAGGGCGGCTGGTCGAGGCGCGGGGGCACGCGGCGCGGGCGCTGCGGCGCGGGCGGCAACAGCGTGACCTGCTCGGCGGCGCGATGGCGGCGCGGGCGATGGCCTGGGCCGCGGCGCAAGCGGGGGAGCAGGCGCGGGCCGAGCGGGCGCTGGCGCTGGCGCTGCGGGTGGCGCATGCGCGCGACTCGGCCCACGAACTGGCGGTGACGCAGTGGTACGCCGCGCGCATCGCCTGTCGCTTCGAGTCGCCGACGCAGGCACGGCGCTGGCTCGACCCGGCCGAAGCCGCGTTCGAGTCGATGGCCATGCCCTGGCACCTCGCTCAGGCCCGCGAACTCCGCCGCCTCACGGGCTGAGCACCAGCGTGTTCGGCGAGCTGGTCGAGCGCAGCGTGCCGGCGTCCAGCAGGGCGCTGAACAGGCCGAGCATCACGCCCATGCCCATGCTGTAGCCGGGGCAGGCGTGCAGTGGTGCGGCCTCGCCCGGCCAGTCGCCCGCGGTGCGGCTGCCGCCGAAGACGGTGTAGTGATCGCGGTTCCCGGCGGCCAGATCGGCCTGGGTGGCCGACGCGATGCCGACGACGAGCCGGTCACCCTCGCGGATCTCCACGCCCGCCAGGCGGTGGTCCTCGCGTGCCGTGCGCCAGACCGACTCGGGGGCGGGGCGGCCCATCAGCGCGTCGGTCAGCGGCTTGCGCAGGCAGGTGTTGGCCGGCACGTATGACGTCGGCCGCGCGCCGCCGCCGTCGCGCAGGCTGGCCTGCACATCCCACAGGCTGCGGTCGCTCACCCAGCGGTACAGCACCGCGCGCAGGTTGGCCAGCACCGTCGGGCCGAACCCCAGCATGATCCCGGTGACAGTGCGGCCGAGCAGGTCGGCGTTGGCCGCGGTCACCGTGCCCCCGCCCAGCGCGTTGACGATGTCCCGGGTCAGCGGGCCGAACGCCGACGCGGGCTGCTGGCGCAGGAACTCGGTCACCATGTCGCGCAGCAGGCGGCCCTGGTGGCGACCGTGCTGCTGCACGGAGTCGCTCGGGCGTGGCGAGAAGATGAATTTCGTCGCCGAGACGAAGTGACCCGGGCAGGTCGGCACCGTCTTCGACTCGGGGCTCCACGGGCCGAGCGTCATGTACGCACCTTGCGGGTCGGGCAGCCCGAACCACTGCGTGCAGAGCTGCCCCAGCACGGTTTCGCACAACTCCGGCAGGTCGATCGGCACGCCCAGCGCCGCCTCGGCCGCGGGCAGCGCCGAGCGCAGCGCGGTCAGCCGGGCGGCGGTCAGGCGGTAGGTCTCGTCGTACGCCTGGTCTTCGCGGATGCGCTCGATGGCGGCGTTGACGGCTGGCGCAGTGTCCTCGTGGCCGTTGTCGCCGTCCTGACCCAGGTACCCGAGCCCGACCGAGGCCCGCATGCGCTCTCCGTAGCCCTGCACTGAATAGCGCTGCTGGGCGTCCAGGAAGACCTCCATCACCGCGGCCTTGCTGCCGACCAGCACGCCGTACTCGGTGCGCAGCACGCCGCCGGGTTGCGCGCGCACGACCGCCCAGGCGGCGTCCCGCAGCGCGGTGTCTTCGAGCCGCTGCTTCCAGTGAGTGAAGTCGGTCGGCGGGCGTGGCGTGGCGGGCTGAGGCGCGGGGGTGGCGACCCAGTGGCGCATCGACCGCAGCGCCTTCATCGACGGCACGAACAGGTAGAGCCCCCAGCGCAGCTCGACCAGCGGGGCGCTGCCCAGGTCGATCGTCATCGGCTTGTCGCGGTAGGTGAACTGGAAGCTGCGCGACACGCCCGGCACCGGGACGCCGAGGAACGGGTCGCTCTGCCACGACAGCCGGCCGCTGCGGTTGCCGCCGCTGATCCAGCGCTGGATCACCTCGAACTGCTCGGCGATGCTGGCGTTGTAGGCCATGAAGAACAGGCCGCGCTCACCGGCGGCGGTGCCGTCCGGCGCGGGCTCCGGACCGTAGGACATGCCGCGGCGTGCCAGGCGGGGCATCGGGTTCAGCGGGTCGGTCACGTCCCGCGGGTTGGCGCGCCGGACATGCGACTGGAAGGGGCAGCGCTTCTCTGTCGGCGCGGGCGCACCCGCAGCCACGCCCGCACCCGGCTCCCGGTAGTCGAAGTCGTTCGGGTGCTGGCCGGGCGCGGGCGGGATGGCCAGCGGCGTGCCGTCCTGCCGACGGCCCATCATCAGGGCGCGCAGCGTGGCGGCGTCGGGGGCGTCCGCGCCATGCACCGCCTGCAGCGCCTGGCATTGGGCTGCGATCAGCCGGTCGAGCCGCTCCACCTGCTGTGCGAGCTTGCGGATCACCAGGAAGCTGCCGTTGTCCAGCAGTTCATCCGGCGCGGAAGGCACGCGCGTGTCTCCCCGGCCATTGGGATGACCGAGCAGCAACTCGCCGGGCGGGACTGTGTCACTCCACCGCACCCGGTTCGGGTCTTGCGCGAGGCTGGGCTGGCTGAAGCCGTCCTGGAACCCGAAATGCTCCTGCGCGATGGCCTTGTCGGACCCGACCAGGCGGCGGTGCATGGGCTCGACGGCCAGCACCTTCAGGCCGGTGTCGGGCGCCTGCAGGTGCTCGATCTCGGCTTTCAGGCTGGGGTGCAGCGTGCCGACCGGGACAGGCCGCGGTCCGGCCGGGAACGCGCCCCGCAACTGGACGACCACATGCACGCTCGACAGCGCAATGCGCGGTGCGGTGGGGTCGTTGCCGTGCAGGCGCGGGGGCTGCCAGCGGTCCGGGTGCTGGCCGTACAGGTCGCCGAGCACGCCGGCGCGGGCGTCCATGCCGTCGATGAATTCCTGCGGCAGGTGGGCCAGTCGCTCCGCGGGCAGCTTCAACGCCTTCAGGCCGGCGCAGGTCAGCGCGACGTTCAGCCGCATGCGCAGCCGGGTGCCGCTGTCGGCCTCGGTGCAGATGGGCCAGCGGGCCAGCGCCTCCAGCGCGTGGGCTGCGTGGGTCACCCGCATCAGCACCAGCGCGCCGTGGGTCGTGTCGGTCGGGCTGCTCAGGATGCCACCCTGGAGGTCACCGAGCGGGATCTGAGCGGCGGTGGGAGGGAGCGCGGTGCCGTCGCTGGGAGGGCCGGCCTGGTCGAACCACTCGATCACCGGCCCGTACAGCGTGCGCAGCCCGTCCGCCGGGTCCAGCAGCCGCGCCAGCCCGATGGTGCGCACCTCGCGCAGCACGTCGTTCATCCCACGGTGCAGCAGGCCTTCGTCGCCGGCCGCGTTGTTCGGGAAGCTGTTTTTCAGGGCGTGGAAGGTGCGGATCGCCCGCAGCGCGGTGGTGGCGATCTGGTGGCGCACGGGCGGCGGCAGGGCGGTGGCGAGCCGGATCAGCGTGGCGCTGTCGCGGACCGGCGGGGTGGCCAGTCCCGGCGGGGTGACCAGGGCTTTCATCAGACGCTGGTCCAGCACAGTCGTGGCCGACTCGGCGTAGAAGAATCCGCCCTTGACCTCGCTGTCGCGCACCCACTTCAGGTAGGTATCGCACGCGCTGGCGTGGGCGAGCGGGTAGCCCTCGCAGTGGCACAGCATCAGGTCCAGCAGCGTGCCCAGGTCGCGCCAGATGACGCGCATGTACGGCTCCCACCCGCCGTCGAAGGTCACGCTGAGGAACAGGTGGTGGCGGTCATGGCCGGCGGCGCGCGCTTCGGCGTCCGGCGGCACGATGGCGAAGCGGAAGAAGTGGACGATGTCGAACCGCCCGACCGGGTCGGGAAACGGCGACAGCGGCATCGACGATTCGCGGGCTGCCTGGCGGATGCCATTGAGTGTGTTCAGGACCAGTTGCAGGCGGGCGACGTGGGTGAGGGTACGAAGCCCTCGACGAAGCCGCGCTTGACGGGCGCCATCAGGCTGAGGTTGGTGATACCTGCCAACTGGATGCTGGCGTTCTTGTCTGGCATGGATGACAGCTCCCTTGCTGTTCATGACTGTTCATGACCTGTCATGAAAAATATGAAAAAACGAACCGACAGAGGGAGGTCAATCTACGCGGACTTGGGGCGTCCTGTCGTCCCCATTATTGGGGATGTCAGCGGTGGGCGACTCGGTTAGCGCTGAGCGGGGAGGTGGTCCCGTGGACCTTGCCCAGGGGCAGGTACTGCGCCAGCACCGGCCACGCCACGGCCACCGTCGAGCTGAAATCGTCGAAGGCCACGCCCATCAGCAGCGAGACGGGCTGGTGGCGCGCCAGCATGCGCATGCCCTGGCGCTGCTGGAGCTGGCCCAGTTCGTTGCAGAGCGCGTTGAGCGTGCCGCGGCCGAGCTGGTCGTCGAGCAGCACGACCGTGCCGCCGGGCAGGCCGAAGGCGCCGATGCTGGCATCCTCACCGCGGCCGTGGCGGAACTGCAGGTTCCAGTCCGGCAGCCGCGTGGCCGGACAGACCTGGGTCACGGCGTCGGTCAGCCGCTGGCGCCAGTGTTGCTGGTCCTGCGCGGGGAGCTGGCTGGGTTGAAGCCACTGGGCGTCGAGCCGGTCCAGCAGGCGTTGACCGACGTGGCGATCGATCTGGCGCGGCACCTGCGGCAGGAGCGACTCGGCCGCGGTCGGCAGGCCCGTCCAGACCAGCGCGGCTGTGGCCAGCGCCAGGGCGGCATGCTGCAGGCGGCGTTTCGGTGCGGCCTGTGCGGCGCGGGCAGCGTGGGTCCAGGCGCTCAGCAGCGGGTCCGCCCGGCAGTGCAGCAGTGTGCCGTCGGGCAGCTCCAGCAGGCAGGTGCCCCCGTCCGCCGTGACCGGCCAGTGGACCTGGCGGGCGGGGATGTGCTGCACGAACTGCTGGCCGCGGACGACCAGCCGGTCCTCGACAAGCTGCAGCTCGACGATCTGTGCGGGTCTCGTGCTGCTGCCGAAGAGGTCGGCTTGCAGGGACACCGTCCCAGATGGCGCGGTGTCCCGGTCCCGCGCCTTGCCTTGTTCCCTGTACGTCGTGTCCATTGGCGGCCCCCCATCCAGTGGCTTGTTGGCTTGTTGATTTGCTGATGATTCGCGTGACGTTATGCCGAACGACTCTAGCGACAAGCGGGGGGCTTGCCTCTCCTCTGGAGGGGGGGAAAGGTATTTCCTAATGGCTGTTTCTGTTACCAGTCGTGGTGTCCGTCGTGGCCGCCTGGAAGCGGGCGATGCGTTCGGCGTCAGGCGGGTGGCTGGCAAAGGCGATGGACAAGGGGCTGCTGTCCGGGTCTTGGCCTTCGTTGCGTTGCTGCAGTCGCTCGAACAGCACCGTCATCACCGCGGGCGAGACCCCACCGGCCCGCAGCAAGGCGATCGCTTCGTCGTCGGCCTGCCGCTCGAAGGCCCGCGAGTAGGCGAGGTGGCCGAGCAGCACCGGCACCGAGCCGATGACCGAGCTGACATCGCCGAGCAGCACCCCGCCGATGGCCCCCAGCAGACCGCTCTGCACCACCTGCCGCATGCCGTGCCGGTGGCGCACATGCCCCATCTCGTGGGCCAGCACGCCCAGCAGCACGTCCTCCCGGTCGTTCAGCAATTCGACCAGCTCGTCGGTCACGACGATCGTGCCGCCCGGCAGCGCGAAGGCGTTAGCGCCGGGCACCTTGTCGCGGCTGCGGTGAAAGTGAAGCTGCCAGGTCGGGACCGGTTCGCCCGTGGCCTGGGCGTGGCGCTGCAGGGCGTTTGCCAAGGCGTCGCGCAGCCGGGCCTGCTGCGCCAGCGGCACCCGGCTCGGGGCCAGCCAGCGTGTGTCGATCTCGGCCAGCGCCGCCTCGCCCAGCGTGGCATCGACCGAGGTCGGCAGCTTCCACAGCACCACGCCCGCCACGGCCGGCAACCCGTGCGTGTAGCCGATCCCCAGCACCGCCAGGCACAGCACCAGCGCCGCGGCCGTGCCCCGCCAGCTCTGCTGCAGCCGCACCGCCAGGCTGCGGCCGAGCTGGTGGTGGGCGGCCCAGCGGTCCCAGGCGGCGCCATCGGTGCATTGGAGCTGCCCCCCACCCGGCAGCAGCATCACCCGCGGGCCGTGGCGCTGGCGTTCGGGCCACGTCAGCCGCCGGGCCTCGTGGTCGAGCGCGATCGGCCCGTCCGGGGCGTCGCCGAGGATGTGCAGCCGCCCGCCCGTCAGTACCAGTCGCACCGGGTGGGCGGTCGCCTGCCGGCCGTCGAAGTAGACGACCGGGGCGGTCAGCGTGCCGGCGTTGGCGGAGGGGGCGGTGTCAGAGGGCGACATCGAAGCCCAGCAGGTCACCTGCCGCCTCGCCGGTGGCGTCCGCCGCGGCGTCGCGGGCCTCGCCGATGAGCTGCTCGACCGGGCGGCTGACCTCGATCGACACCGCCGACAGCCGCATCCGCGTCGTCGCCACCGCGGCGAATGGCCAG
>Ga0116158_10004284_pt1 | contig 12227 bp, 8 predicted proteins | sample AD_UKC052_MetaG_FD_89883 | JGI IMG/M metagenome (GOLD analysis project Ga0116158, IMG submission 89883) | Active sludge microbial communities of municipal wastewater-treating anaerobic digesters from USA - AD_UKC052_MetaG | ecosystem: Engineered > Bioreactor > Anaerobic > Digestate | place: USA... | reverse complement strand
TCTGGGCAGTGTCTCAGTCCCAGTGTGGCTGACCATCCTCTCAGACCAGCTACCCGTAAGCCTTGGTGGGCCGTTACCCCGCCAACTAGCTGATAGGGCGTGGGCTCATCCTCAAGCGCCAGGCCTTGCGGTCCCCGGCTTTAGATAGTCTCGCATGCGCGAGACGACTACATTCGGTATTAATTCCGCTTTCGCAGAGCTATCCCCAACTTGAGGGCAGATTGCCCACGTTATACTCACCCTTTCGCCACTTTCACCGGAATATATTGCTACACTCCGGATCTCGTTCGACTTGCATGCCTAATCCACGCCGCCAGCGTTCGTTCTGAGCCAGGATCAAACTCTCCGTAAAAAAACGGTGAGCCATCCTCCCGTGATGGGACGGATGTTTCGATCCTTAGTTTTTAGTTAATAATCGCCTTTCGGCGATCTCATTGGAATCGTACAGGCTTCGCACAAGTCACACCACTTCTGATTCGAAGTAGGTGAATTGTAATCGATATTCAACTGTCAAAGAACAGCACAAAAAAACACACAAAGCTCAGCGACACCTATCCACCTTCCGGCAGACTAGGAAGGCCTCAGAGCTCCGCTACAACCTATAGTAAAAAACCACTCCGAAAATCTGGAGACAAGGTACTGCGACGCCCCAAAAGTGTCAACAGCCTTTTTTCAAAAAAAATTCATCCGCCAGACAAGCCGCAAAAAACCCCTATCCAATCCGCATTCCCACGGCCCCGGCATACCCACCTTCAACCCCAACCTGCACATCCTTCAGACCCTTGATGTGCTGCTGCAGAAACGTGCGAACGCATGTCCTCACACTCTCGTAATCCAAAGTCGACACATCAAGGTGCACGACAAAATCAACAGACACAACCAGCTCCCCTCTTTCACCCGTTACGCGCAGATCATGGAATCCTGTCACGCGGGATTCCGACTTCGCAAAGGTCTCCAACATCGCGAGCACATCCGCGTACTGAGCATGATTGCGATCCACCGGGTCCACATGAACGATCACATCACACGATGCAGATTTTCCCACAACCATTTCGACACGCTCTGCGAGATCGTGAACCTCCAACGCTGATCGCCCGGCATCGACCTCAATATGAAGCGATGCCAACCTCATGTCGCCGTACTTGTGCAGAATGATGTCATGTACACCGCGCACGCCGGCTTCCGCCAGCGCCGCCTTCTCGATCGTTTGCACTTCCTCCTCCGTGGGCGCTTCGCCCAACAGCGTGCTGACCGACTGCCGCGCAAACTTGACACCCGTGTAGACGATGAAAATCGATACCAGCAATCCAGCCCATCCATCAATGCTACTCAGTCCGTATCGCGATCCAATTAATGCGATCACGACCACGGTGGTGCTGAGCACGTCGAAGTGATGATTCCACGAGTCGGCTTCCAGCACGGGTGATTCCGTCACGCGAGCCAGCCGTCGCGCAAATCTTGCGAGCCACTCCTTCAACACTATGGTGGCTCCGAGAATTCCAATCAGGGTAACGCCTCCACGAATGGCTTCCGGTTTTACGAGTCGCTGAATACTCTCGCTCGCCACATCAAGCCCCACCATGACCAGCACCGTGGACAGTACCAGCGCGGTCACACTTTCGATGCGACCATGTCCAAAAGGATGTTGATTATCCCTAGGCTTCTGAGACCAGCGGAAGCCCAGCGCGATGACAAGACTGCTGCCCACGTCCGCAAGGTTGTTAACTCCGTCCGCGAGAACAGCGATACTGCCTGTCAGCCAGCCGAGCAGAAGCTTCACGCCGCTGAGCAGCACAGAAATGATCGTGCTGGTCCACCCCTCCAGCATGCCCAATGCGATGCGGGCTTCGGGTGATTTTGGATCGGCGTCCGCCTTGACCACCTGCCTCACCAGCAGGCCGGTCAGCCCACCGGGTGGCCACTTCGTGGTAACCCGCGGATTCTCGCGTTCCTTATCAGTCATGGATGACTCGGCGCATTCGTTCTGCTATGAAATACGAGGTCCTTGACGGGAACAAGCAGAAACTCCCCACGGGAGGAAAAGACGATGGCAGAACTTATCGTGGCTTTAGACGTATCCTCGACGAATGAAGTGCGCGCGGTCCTTCAGCGACTCCCCCGCGAAGTGACCTTCTACAAGGTCGGGCTTGAGCTCTATTCCGCGGAAGGCCCCACCGTCCTCTCTCTCCTGCGCGACATGGGCAAAAGGGTATTCCTGGATCTGAAACTTCATGACATTCCCCGGACGGTCGAACGTGCTGTTGCCGCCGCCGCGACTCACGGCGTCGACCTCCTGACCATCCACGCCTCCGGTGGGCGGGCCATGATGGCCGCAGCAGCGGCCGCGGCGAAGTCTGCGCCTCGCGGGCCTCGAATTCTCGCGGTCACGGTGCTGACCAGCATGGATTCCTCTGATCTTGTCGACCTCGGCATCCAACGTTCACCCGAGCAACAGGTGGAAGCCCTCGGACGGCTGGCTGTCGCTTCAGGGGTGGATGGACTCGTCTGCTCCGCCAAGGAAGTAGGCGTACTGCGGCAGACCTTGGGTGATGGCCCCCTGCTGGTGACACCCGGCATACGGCCTGCCAGCACGGACGTTGGGGATCAGAAGCGGGTCGCCACACCGGCTGCGGCCGTCAAGGCTGGTGCATCCCACCTCGTTGTGGGCCGCCCCATTCTCGACGCAGCTGACCCAGGCGATGCCGTCAGACGCATACTCCACGAGATGGCTTCCGCGTAGGGACTGCAGGGGTTACGGCATCCGTACACCCGTGCGAAAGAACATCCGTTCGTTCGTGTTGGTGACGTACAACCAGATGTTGGTTCCGTCTGCCTTCCCCGGCACCGTCAATCCCCACGGAGCCCAGACTGCTGCTCCATTCAGGTTGGTCGTCCACCAGACATCGTAGACGCGACTGTTTGTCGTCGGCGCGTCCACGCGCAGACCCGCAACATCACCGCCTGCGAAGACTGTGATCCGTCGCTGAAAGACCGATGCATTGTTCGTGGGAACCGTATCCGCAATATACTCATCCAGATTCAACATGCCGTCCATGTCACCATCGGCCGCAGGATCGCAATCCGGTATCTCGGAGTAGAAGCGAAGTTCCCACAGATCCGGAATCAGATCGCCGTCTTGATCCGGAGTCCAGAGGTTCGTGTAGCTATAGTCCTTCCCATAGAAAGACTCACCGAAGCTCTGTGGATCCAACTCGTAGTTGTTCGTGATCTCTCCGTTCGCAAGCAGCCATACGTTCTCCACAAGATTCGACGCCGAGAAGGTCCTCAGGAATGGGCAATAGAACACGGTTGTACTGTTGGTCAGAGGATCCCCCGCCCCATCCAGCGGCTGTGTCCAAGAGTAACGGTAGACATCAACGGTCTTCGTGCCGGCCATCGGCAGGCCATGGAATCCAGTGCCTGTATCGAGTTCTGCGGCCCCGACCAGCGTCATCTCATCCTGCACTTCCGACCAGTTGGTGATCAGCGGATTCCAGTAGGCCACGCGCATGCCCACTACGGCCTCCAGATTCGTGTCAGGCGCGATTGTGGGATGATCCGCGATGACAAGAAAAGTCGTGGACGTGCGTGCATAATCCACCTTGATGAAACGGCCCCAACTACCACCCGGCACCGTCTCCACCGACGGCGCGTTCGTGCCACCACTGAAGTAGGCCCAATCAATGAACAAAGGCGGGCGATACTCGCCCTCGAAGAATCGCCCATCATCCACGCGGCAAGTCACATCGTTCGTTCCAACACTTTGGGAAAAGCCGACCGACACAACAGCGCGCACTTCATAAAGCGCCGGCGCGGTGCACTCGCCCGTGACGTGATACTCGTGCCACGCGGCGTCATCCGGCGCGATGAAGTTTGTAACGCTGTCCATCTGCACCTTGTTGGTGAAGGTGGCGTCGTACCACTCCAATCGCACCTGGGCATTGGTCATCACGAAGTTCGTGTCGCGCAGCATCCACATGGCAAAGGTGTAGGTTCCGGTGCCCGGGGTTACGTTCTGGGCCACGACGATCGAGTAGTCCGTTGCATTCGTTGCCGCGCCATCGAACGCCGCGCACCACGTTCCCCGGCGCGCGCCCCAACTCGAACGCCATGCCGCCCAATATTCCGGCTGATTGTACCACTGACTTCCACGGAAACTGTAGGGGCCACCCTCTTCAAAACTGACATTTCCGAAACTGTAGACGCCCGTGTACGACCCGCTGTAGAAGGCGGCATTGTCGATCTGCGCACGATCCGGAAGATTCGTGCGCGCCCAGAAGCGTCCTGAGATCATCGGCACAACAAGAGCAATCTCGTTGCTCAGACACTCTCCACTGACAAACACGTGGTGCCAGCTTCCGTCCCGCGGGAAGCTCCGCAGATCCTTCACATCGGCCTGCACCATGCGTCCAGACCTGTCATACCATTCCATCCTGATATCCATCAGGCTTGGGTTGATGCCGGGGTCGTTACGGAACCAGGTGGCGAACGTGAACATCCCGCCCGTGACGCTGACCGGCTGCAGAATCGCGCTGGAGTTGAACGCCACGTGCGGCACCCCTTCCTCGGCCCAGTTCGTGTACCATCCGGGAATGTAGGCACCCAGACCGCCGGAGTGTGCGGACCAATCATCCCGCGTCGCTTCACCCCATCCCTGCCAACCCGAGTCCAGCCACGGCTTGTTGGTGCTGACTGGCGCAGGCGGCAATTCAAAACCTTCATTGGTGAATACGTTTCTCGCCTCGTGCGGCAGGTTGTAGAAAAAGAAATCCCTATACCACTGATTGGAGTGGAACAGTTGCGGGGCCGTAAATCCGTTCGCCACATCGCTATCGATCTGAACAAGGAACTGACGATCCTCAAGCGTCGATCCATAGTAGGATTCGAAATACGGCGCATAGAAGACCTTCACCATGTCGCCGTATGGCACGCCATTGCTGTCGCAGGGCTGTCTCCAGTCGCACGCATATACATCCAAGTCCATCGACCCTGCCGTCGGAAGACCATGGAATGGTTCATTCGTGGTAAGGGTGACCGTCGCGGCACGCGTCATGTTGGTATAACCCGTAACCCAGTTGGTGCTGCCCGGGATCTGCCACGCCGTATACAGCCCGACAACCCCCGACGAATCAGGATAACTCCCAACGCTCGGGCTCGGCGCCAACACGTAGAACGTGGTCGTGGTCTGCACGTAATTCACCTGCAGGAAGGCTCCCAAAGCATTCGTTCCGGGAACCTGCTCCAGCCGCGCGTCGATCTCAGCACAACCGTGATAGCCGCCATCTATGCGGACGGTATTCGTGAACCCGCCCGGAACCATGCGCGCATCATCCATGTACATGGCATGACCACCCGCATCGCGCCCATAGGTGAATTCCGCAACGGCGCGGACCTCCACCAGTGCTGAGTCGGCAGACTCGCCCCGGACCTCATAACGACGCCACGTGTTGTCTGCGATGACAGTCAGATTCGACACGGTGTCCGCCTGAACTTTGTTGGTCAATGATGCGTCGCGCCACTCCAACCGGAGTTGTGCGTTGCTGAGTCCGAACCCGCTCTCCTGCCGCAACCACAGGGCAAAGGTCCAGCGGCCGGTTGTCCCCGGGTAGACGCACTGAGCAAATGTGCTGGTCTGCGATCCATCCCACCAACCCTCGAGTACTCCATCCCATGAACCCGACATCGGCCCCCAAGTGCGACGGCTGTTTGCCAGCCCTTGGGGAACCACGCTCCAACTGCTCCCGTACCACCACTCATCATCCATCGCACTGCCCCGCTCAAATCCACCATTCACCAGAAACGGGAATCCTGTATAAGCGCCGGAGTAAAGCTCCGCATCGTCGAAGAGAACGTGGGCTGCATCTCCAGTCGAAGGGCCGGTCTGACAATCAAACACGACGCGCGCAATTGCCAACTGGCTGCTGAAACAGGACCCGGTCACATGTATTTGGCGCCAGACGCCATCATGAGCAAGATGATCGAACCGTGCCTCGGTGGCAGGCTGAAGGCTGTTCGTGGCTGCATCATTCCACTCAACGCGCACTGAAAGATTCGTCGGAGAGGCGCCATTCCCAATCTTCAACCACCCAGCGAATGTCCAAGTCCCCGCTGTTATCGCACAGTCCTGATATACCGCGACGTCGGTCACATTGGACGCGTTGATGAATACCCCTCGCTCGCCGCTGCGCGAACCACCGGCCACCCGAAGAGCATCGCCGGATGCCATCCATCCAGAGTCCGTCCAGTCGTTTGCAGCCGGAGACTCGAACGAACCATTCTGAAGAACCTGTCCTCCCGCCCCACCCGCCACCATAATCGTGATGGCCATGATCATGATCACTCGCCACACACCAACCTCTTGCCCCTCATGAGCCCTAAACACATACCCCTCCCGAGATGGAAACATCTCCCTCTAGACACTACGTACGCAAACGGTTGCGTACTCAGTACAACAAGCAAACGACACGGTCAACACAAGAAATACCGCCGAGGCAAGAAAGACTCTTATCTGACCTGACACATCCGCCTAGCGAGCGGTGTCGAGTTCCTTGCGCACCGCCGCACCCAGCGTCTGGAACGTATACGGCTTGCCCACAAAATCACCGGCGCCCAGTTCCTGCGCAGTCCTCACCCGATCGCTCTCGCAACACCCGCTCACGATGATGCATCGCTGCTTCGGATAAACACTCAACATCTTCCGGTAGGCATCAAGCCCATCAAAACCAACCTCGAGATTCATGTCCATCAGGACGAGGTCGAACGGCGACCTCCCAGAACCTCCATCTGAAGCATCCTCAGGATGCTTCATCAACTCCAGCGCTGCGCGGCCACTCTCTGCCGTGAGTACCTGGTAGCCCAGACGCGATAGCATCATCGCCGCAATCCCTCGCTGATCCGGTTGATCATCGACCACCAGCAACCTCTCCGTGCCCCGCAGCGCCTTGTGCGTATCCGTCACCACCGGCTTGTTTCTCGCTGCTGCCGGCTTCATCGCCGCCGTCACAGAACCCTTGCTGCGAGCCTCCTGCCTTGTCACCTGCCCCACCAGCAGACGCACAACACAGGGCAACACGCCCTGTGCCGACTGCACCCAAAGATGCCCGGCCACGGGAATCGCTTTCTTCGCACACTGCAGGCGGAACTCGACCGCCCGCTGCTCTTTCGGATTCTTCACCGCTTCCTGCAGCATGGATTCAAAACGCTTCCTGTCGTCTGCATGCAGAAGCCCGGAGAAGGCCCGCCCACAGATGTCCGCCCCGGGAATGTCCAACATGGCCGATCCTGCCCGATTGATCATGAGCAATCGCCCTTGCTGATCAAGGCACACGTACATCTCCAGCATGCCTTCCACGAGCGCGGTATAGGACGACTCGCTCCACTGCAGCGAATCCTCCACGTGCTTGCGGGCAAGCACTTTCTGAATCGTGGCGGGAAGCAGGGAGAGAAAGTTGTGTTGAGTATCCTTGATCAGAAAATCATAGGCTCCACGATGAAGGGCAACAGCCGCGAGCTCTTCCTCTCCGGGGTCCACCAGAAAGATCGTGGGCGTGCCCCGGACTTCATCCAATACATCAAAGGCCGTCCCATCATCAAAACGATAGTCCAGAAGCGCGATATCGTAGTGGGCGCTGTTGAGCCGCCTCACGGCTTCAGCGCCGGTTGTGACTTTCTCCAGCCGATAGGAAGAAGCCTGCCGCGCAACGAAGCTCAGGATGCTTGCGCCATCACTCGCGTCGCCTTCAACAAACAGGATGTGAATCGGACTGGGATTCATCATGAACACAACGTTCTCGGACGTCCTTCGGACTTCAGGGAATCATGCGACACAACAGAGATGAGCACCTGGGCCGGCCCGCGCGCTCGATCAGCAACCTGACATGACATGGCGACCACCCTTGAACAACTCCCTCTTCTTGGCTCCACGCCTTCCACCTCAGAGACACACCTTACCGGTCGTTACTTCGTCGCAGAGAAAGTACCCGAGAAACTCCCCGCACCGGCTGCCGATGTTCCGTCACCGGAAATCGAACCCACAATTCTGTTGTCCACCACCGTCCCAACGTAGGCGACTTGTCCCGTTGCTTCAACACCCGGCCCGCTCACATTCGCCACCAGCGTGAACTCCGTTCCGTGCAGCGCGGTCTCCATGTACATACCTTCCTTAAGGCTGTCGCTGCTCACAAGTCCGCTCGCACTGATATCGATGGACATTCCGTGCGATGCACAAGAAGCTGTTCCCCCATTCGGCGTGAAGCACTCCGTCACGGAACCAGAGTAACGTCCGGCCTCCACTCCGCCACCCCCACCTCCGCCGCCGGAAGAATCACTCCCTCCGTCTGCAGCAACCAACAGCGCCCCGCCCAATACGGCAGCCGCGCCACCGGCAATAATGCCAACACCCAGCCAGCGTGGTCCGCCATCATCGTTTGAAGACCTCGGCGGCTTCGCCGGCGCAACAACCACCGGCTCCTTGTCCTTTGCCTTCGCCACAACATCCTTGATCTCAACGACATACCAAGGCGTTTCGCTTGTGGCATCGACGTGGTCCATGGCTTCGATGTAGTACGAGACGCTGTCACCCGTCAGCATATTCTGGGGAATCGTCCCATAATAGACCGAGCCGGCTGACGGCTTCATCACGACGCGAAACGGAGCCGCATCCTTGGATAGCGAGTAGAAGAGCGTCACCGACTTCACCAGTCCAGAGTCATCGGTGACATTGGCCAGCACCGTCACCGGTTGGCCGCGCACGGCAGCGACCATGGGCTTGTGGGTGATCACAGGCGGCTCGTTCTGCAGAGCGTCCTGCGCACCACTCCGCGCACATACAAGAAAACCGGCCAAGAAGAGCATTCCGGCCAGCGATTGCCTGCGGCACATCAGCGTACCTCCATTTAGGGCGGAGTATGGCGTTTTGATGCAAAAACTCAAACAGGAAATACGGGCAGGCTACTCATTTCGAAGGGCTTCGGCCGGAGTGATGCCGGCCGCCTGTCGCGCCGGCCAATAGGCAAATACACCCCCCAGCAGAATGGAGACGAGAAAAGGCACAAGAACGACGGATAGGCTCATGCTGAGCGGCGCATCGAACTGCGAACGCGCAATCCATAGAACCGTAACGCCCACGGCACTTCCAACGAATGCGGCCGCGCCGGTCACCAGACATGCCTCCACAACAAACATCATGGCGATGTCCTTCCCCGTGGCTCCCAACGCCCGCCTCAACCCAATCTCGGGGATTCGGTCTCTGACGTTGGCGACCATCAGACTCATCAACGTGGTGCCCCCCAGCACCAGACACAAGAATGCCACGCTGCCGCCAGCCACTCTGACCGTGTTCTGTATGCGTCTGACTTGTACGAGCATGCTTTCAGGTGTCACGTATTCCAAGTCTCCCATCGCCAGCGAGGGATCCCGAAACAATCGCTGGACCGCCGCAACAACACTGGATATCTCCACAGCCGGCGGCGCTTTCACGAATATCTGATGGACCCTCGATATCTCGCTGAACGGCATCCAGGATCTCTCGACGGGCGTCGTCACGGGGATATAGATCCCCGCTGCCGTTCCCCAAAGGCCGGGGTCATCCCCCGTACCCACCTTTGCGCTTCCCATATCCACGCCAAGAATACCAACCACCGTGAATGGTATCTGATCCAGCACCACGCTGTTGCCCAGCGTAATCCGCAGTTTCGAACTCAGGTCCCTGCTGATCACCGCATTCCGTTGCCGGTCGACCAAATCGGCCCGGTCCAAAAATCGACCCCGCTCCAGGCGCCACCCCCGCACGGCAGCCAGATGCTCGTCCACCAACGTCACCTGCGTCCAATCGTCTACCCCGCCCATGGGAACCGTCGTCCTACGAATCGCGCTGATCTCGCAATCGGGCAAGGCCGCTCTCAGCAAGGCCACGTGATGCGCGCGCAAGTCCGCGGGCCGCTCGGAGGACCTGCCGAACACGGGCCCGACCGCAAAGACGTTGGCCCCCAATGCATCCACGACCTGCCGCGCGCGATCGCTCAGATTCCCGAGAACGGAAAGCAAGGCCACCAACGCCACCGTGCCCAGCGTCACCGCAAGAAAAGAGAGCCCCACACGGCCGGGTTCGGATCTCATGCTTTCCCAGAGATCCTGCAGCAACGCCTTTGCGCCATGTGTGAACACCTTGGACTTCAATCTTTCTTCTCCACATCGCAAGTGCCTGCCATCATCATGTGGCCGCTCACTTCCGTCAGAATCCCGCTGCCGCAAACCGTGTGACGCGATGCAAAGGGCAGCAACCCTTCGTTGTGCGTAACCATGAGAATCGTGAGGCCTTCACCATTCAACCGCTGTAGACACTTCATCACTTCCAGTGTCGCAGCCTTGTCCAGATTTCCCGTGGGCTCATCTGCCACCAGTAACACGGGACGCAAAGCAACCGCGCGCGCAATGGCCACGCGCTGCATCTCGCCGGCGGAGAGCAGCCGTGCCGGACGATCCGCCGCATATTCCAGCCCAACCTCGGCCAACGCCGCACGGGAACGTGACAGTGCTTCGGCAGGGGCCATCTCCAAGTAGCGAAAACGAAAGAGCACATTCTCCAACGCGCTGCGCCGCGGCAGAAGACAGAATCGCTGAAAGACCGTGCCGACCTTGTGCTTCCTGAGATCGCTCAGGAGCGTCTCGTCATCTCCCGTCACGTCCACCCCGTCAAACACAACCCGCCCCCGGCTGGGCCGATCCAACAAGGCCACAAGGTTGAGCAGCGTGGATTTCCCGGACCCGGACGGGCCGGTCACCATCACGAATTCACCCACGCCGACGCTCAGCGAAACACCGCGCAGCACGTCCACCTGCCCGGCGGGCGACGAGAAGGACTTCCAGACATCCTTCATCTCTAGCACGAATGGCGCCATGCTATCTCACCAGCACCTTTTCACCGGGCTGCAGCCCCGACAGGACTTCGAAGAACTCGTCGTTGGAGATACCCAATTCGACATCGCGCCGCTGCTCACCCGCCCCCTTCATCACTTTGCAGAACGCCTTGTTGCCGTCCCAACTCACAGCTAGACGCGGCACCAGCACCGCCGCGTCACGCGCGCCCGCGAGAATCCTCGTCCGCACCGTCATGCCCGGCCGCAGCCGGGGATCCGATTCCTTGAGCGCCACCACCACCTCGAAATATCGTTGCCAATCGGGCCGCCCGCTCATCGACTGCGCCATGGAGCCGACCGACTCCACAACACCCTTGAGACTGAGGTCCGGATACGCCACGGGCGCGACCACCACCTCATGGCCCGAGTCCACCCGCGACAACTCCGCCTCCGGCACAGCGACCCGCACGATGAGATCTGACATGTCCGGGATCGCCATGAACGGCTGGCTTCGATAAATCGTATCCCCCACCCGCACCGACCGCTGCTCGCTTCCCGTGCGCACCGGCCGGTACACGACCATCCCGTCAATCGGTGCAAGAATCGTGCATCGCTCCATCTGCTGCTTGCTGATCTTCAGCTCCTGCTCCGATCCGGCCAGCGAGGCTTTGGCCTTCTCCAACGCGGAAGGATGCAGGTACTCCTTCGTCAGCTTGAGCTGCATCTTGATGGTCTCCAACTGCTTCTTTGCAGCTTCTACTTTCGACTCCTGCTGATGCACCTCCTGCCCGGAAATCAGTTCATCCTTCGCCAACTCACGGCAGTCATCGAGGTACTGCGTCTCTGAGGCCAGGCTGCTCTTCGCGTCATCCAGACGCTGCTCGATGTCCCGGATCTCAAGCGGCAGCTTGGCATTCTCCAGGCTGTCCAGCTCGGCACGCGCCATCGAGACGTCGCGCTCCAACTTCACGATGTCGCGCTCCAGTTGGTTGGCGTCGAACCGCACAAGCAAATCGCCCTTCTTGACCCGCGTGCCCTCAGCCACGATCTCCACGATGGTCGCCGATCCACCGAGCATCGACATGATGTCCTTCTGCGATCGCGATTCCAGGCCGCCATCGTAAACGGACCACGATTGCAGAGGTCCTGCCGTGACCTCTCTGACATCCGCCCCCCCGCGCTCTCCCCGTCGCCGGCATGTGCCGATAAGGACCAGCCCCACAGCCACCACCATACCCACGGTCACCCACCATCGTCGTTTCATAGACATGCTCCGTTTCACCCGGCCCACAACGCACCGGGACGCAAGACCCTGCTCCTCAGGGAGATTCCGGCGGTCTGTCCTTCACCGCCTCCGGCTTCAGATCCGCG
>Ga0116158_10004282_pt1 | contig 12230 bp, 11 predicted proteins | sample AD_UKC052_MetaG_FD_89883 | JGI IMG/M metagenome (GOLD analysis project Ga0116158, IMG submission 89883) | Active sludge microbial communities of municipal wastewater-treating anaerobic digesters from USA - AD_UKC052_MetaG | ecosystem: Engineered > Bioreactor > Anaerobic > Digestate | place: USA... | reverse complement strand
TCTTGGAGAGCAGGCTCTGGCGGCGGGAGTAGGGGGTGTCGGAGGCGTAGTGGAGGATGCCGATGTCGAAGGGGGAGCTGACCGAGAGGTGGACGATCTCGTCGTTGGGGTGGCGCTGGGGGTTGACGAGCTCGTAGATCGCGGAGAGGTAGGGGCCGGCCTCCATCTCGAGCACCGTGTAGCCCTCGCGGTAGAACACGCCCATGTAGTCGCGGTTCTGCAGGAAGGCGCCGCGGACGGTGAGGGCCTTTTGCTGGTCGAAGACGGTGGCGAACTTGAGGTAGGGCTGGACGTCGGCGGCGGCGAAGCAGTTGCGAAACAGGTAGGTGTTGCGCGAGTGCTCGTCCTGGACGACGGTGGAGATCATGACGTCGCCGACGCGGCCGTTGAGGGTCGCGGCCTTGCCCATGATGTAGAGGCCACGGACCTCGCCGGTGCCTTGACCGATCCGCGAGAGGTGGTGGTAGGCGGCCATGCCGAGCGGGTAGTCGATGTTGATGATCACCGCGTCGCTCTCGCGCAGGCGCTCGAGGCCGGGCATGCTCAGGCGCGGGTCGAGGCGCTCGGGGATCAGGTCGGCGAGCTTGAAGATCTGGGCGTTGACGTCGATCTTGCCGGGCACGTCGATCGAGGTGATGCCACCCTCGGCCTCGAAGGCCTGGATCTCGGCGAGGCGGCCCTGGGCCTGGTTCGGGTCCTCGTGCAGGAAGGCGCGCAGCAGGTAGTAGGTGATGTTGGAGATCTCGGCCTCGCGGCCGCCCTCGATCGCGTCCATCAGCGGCCGGGCGAGGCCCTCGGGGTCGCGGCGGCGGGCGTAGTCGACGATGCCGTCGCGGTGGGTGCGGGCGTAGCCGCCGAGCAGGTTCAGCAGCGAGTGGGTGTTCGAGGAGACGAAGTAGATCGGTGGGCGGCGCGGGGGCGTCTCGCGCAGGTAGTGCTTCTCGATGTCGGACCACCAGCGCTGCGAGGCGCGCTGATACTGGGAGTAGGAGCCGCTGAGGACCCGCAGGGAGAGGTCGCAGGTGTGCTGGCAGATCGCGCGCAGGCTGCGGGTCCAGTCGCGGTCGAGGGCGGCGCAGAGGGTGCGGGCGCCCTCCTCGTCGAGGCCGAGCAGGCGGCCGAGCTCGGCGAAGTCGATCGCGGGCAGCGGGCCGTCGGCGGGGGCGGCGAGCAGTCGACGTCCGAGCTCGGTGTCGACCAGCAGCTCGTGCATCTGGTTCCAGACGATCTGGTAGGCGGTGACGATCGGGACGATGTCGTCGATGTCGCTGGTGCTCGAGATGAAGGCGCAGAGCAGGTCGCCGCCGTCGAAGCGCAGCGGGCGACGGCGGCCGCGGGTCTGCACGCGCTCCCAGGTGCGGATCTCGTGGCCGGCGGCCTCGAAGCTCTCGTGCGACTGGCCGAGCACGATGCGGCGGATCTGCGGCATGCAGGCGGGCAGGCGGGCCGCGCTGTAGGCGAAGGCGGCGACGTCGGGGATGCTCGAGCGGGCGCCGGCGTGCAGGCTCGAGTCGCTGAAGCAGTGCGACTCCTCGAAGGCGCGGACCCGGACTTCACCGCTGCTGCGTAGCAGCGAGTAGTAGGTGCGGATGTAGAGGTCGATCTCGTCGCTGGTGGTGCGGGGGCGCTGGCGGTCCATACAGATAGATAATTTCGGTCAGGGGTTGCCCAGGGCGGCGTCGATGGCCGCGAGCACGCGGGGGATCTCCGCGTCGGGGTCGTTGGGCCAGTGGGGGGCGAAGCGGAGGGCGCCGTCGGGGGTCGAGCAGGCGATGCCACGCTCGCCGAGCTGGCGCTGCAGGTCGGCGATGTCGACGTTGCGGGGCGGGTGCATCGAGAGGATGCCGGAGCGTTCGCTGACGACGCGGGCGCGCAGGCTGGTGAAGCCGCGCACGCACAGGCCGTCCTCGAGCTCGTCGAGGTAGCGGGTGACGTGGTCGAAGATCGCGGGCACGCCGAGCGCGAGGATCAGGTCGAGCGAGGCGGCGAGGGCGACGCAGCCGATCGTGTTGTAGGCGCCGCCCTCGACGAAGTCGGCGCGTTGACGGATCGGCCGGTCGTAGCGCAGCAGGTCGGGTGCGCCGAACAGGAACTCGATGCCGTCCTCGTGGCTGAGCCAGCCGGCGACGTTGGGGCGCAGCGCGGCGACGCGGTCGCGGCGGATGTACAGGCAAGCGAGGCCCTCGGTGCCCATCATCCACTTGTGGCTGCCGGCGCTGAGGTAGTCGATGTCGCTGGCGCGCACGTCGATGGGGCACACGCCGAGGGCCTGGATCGCGTCGACGAACAGCTCGGCGCCGGACTCGTGGCACAGCGCGGCCATCTCGGTGATGGGCATGCGCAGGCCGGTCTGGAATTGCACGGCGGAGCAGGCGACGAGGCGGGTCGGTCGGCGCAGGGCCTCGCGCAGGTGGTCGAGGCCCTTGCCGCGGTGGAAGTCGCCGACGGGGAGCATCTCGATCTCGAGGTTGAAGAGCGCGGCGGCGCGTTGCCAGGGCGTGATGTTGGCGGGGAACTCGCCCTGAAACAGGAGGATGCGGTCACCGGGGCGCCAGGGCAGGCACAGCGCGATGTCGCTGACGCCGCGGGTGGTGTTGGCGACGAGGGCGATGTCCTCGGCTTCGGCGCCCAGGAGCGTTGCGAGCAGGCCGCGCAGTCGCTGGCGCTCGCTGGCCCAGCGCAGGAAGGCGGCGGTGCCGTGGCGGGCGTAGTCGTCGACGATCGAGTGGATCGCCTGTTGCACCGGCAAGGACGGCGGGGAGATCGCGGCGTGGTTCAGGTAGGCGATCGGCGCCAGCGTGGGGAACAGGCTGCGGTCGCCGAGGCGAGGTTGCAGCGCGGCTTGTGCGGGGGCGGGCATCGGCGCTGGCAGGCTAACACGGCGAGCGAGGTGGCGGGACTCGATGCCTCGCGCTGGGGTCCGATGGGGGCCGCGGCGTCGATGGGTCCCGGGTGAATTCCGGGGGTCGCTCGCTGCGGCGAGGGCCGCGCGAGAGGACCGGGGACGTCATGACGCCGTGGCGCGCAGGCGTGGCGCTCAGTGCCAGTGTTTGCCTTTGCCCTTGCCCTTGTACTTGTGCTTGCCCTTCCAGCCCTTGCAGTGGCCCGGGGGCCAGCATCCGCCCTCGATGACGATGACGGAGGGAGGGGAGACGTCGTAGACGAACACGCCGTAGTAGACGGGTCGGGATACGGTGAAGGCCCAGCCGTAGAAGGGGCTCGAGTCGACGACGACGATGACGTCGTTGTTGACCTCGATGGGGACGAAGTACTCGAAGACGATGGTGTCGTAGCCGACGACGATCGGGGAGTAGACGCACTTGACCACCATCTTTTTCGTGACCTTGTCGGGCACGAAGTTGAGGGTGGCGATGACGACGGCGGCGTCCTTGTCCTTGGTGCTGGAGGGGATGGCGCGCAGCTCGAAGATGATCGAGCCGTCGGCCTCGTTGCGGATCTCGACGACCTGGATCTTGTCGACCTTGCCGTCGCCGTCGATGTCGACGTTGTTGATCTTCTCCTTGGGGTTGTTGATCTGCGCCTCGAGCTGCTTGGCGTCCTTGACCTTGCCCTTCTTGACCAGGAAGCTCACCGACTCGAGGTCGAAGGCGGCGGGCTCGACCTTGGCCTTGACGTCGGCCTTGGCGTTGGTGTCGACGGCGGTCTTGACCTCCGCGCTCGCGTCGGCCTTGGCGACCACGGTGTTGCTCGCGGCGGGGCCCTTGGCCTGCGCCTCGGCTGCGACCGCGGCCTGGGCCTCGGCGTCTTGCTGGGCCTTGGCCTGGAGGGCCGCGTCGCAGGCGGGTAAAACTGAGAGGACGACGAGAAGGCTCGCGGAGCGAAGGATCGACATGAACACCTCGGGGGGACGAGCAGCTTGGAGCGAGCCTGCGGCCCGGATTCCAGGCCGGCAGGCGGGGGCCGTCGCAGTTTGCCAGGATGTGGTGGGCCGGGATAGCGGGTCACGGGGCCACAGTGAGGCTCGTGGGCCTCAGGCCGGTGGCACGTCGGGGCCGGGCAGGGCGGCGGGGCCTTGTGGGGCGGCCAGGGCGTCGCGCTCGCGCAGCATCTGTTGATGGCGCGCCTCGTACTGCTGCTTGAGCTCGCGGTTGAGGGCGCGGGCGTCGAGGTCGCGGCCGGCCGTCGGGATCACGGGGAAGAACTCGAGCGTGAAGCGACCGCCGCGCTTCGGGACCTCGTACCAGGGCTGGTGCTTCATGAGCATCGGCGGGGCGACCGAGATGAAGACCGGGACGATCGGGACCTGGGCCCGGATCGCGGCCTCGACGGCGCCGCGGCGGAAGCGTCGCATCGAGCGCTCGTGCGAGCGCGAGCCCTCGGGGAAGACCATCAAGGGGTAGCCGGCGCGCAGGTGCTCGACCATGCGATCGAGCACCGGGGCGTCGACGTCGGGGTCATCGGTGTTGTTACGGCCCTCGGTGAGCGCGCGTGGCTCGGGGCCGCGGACGTGCTTGCCGTGGCGCAGCAGCGGGCCGAGCACCCAGGAGCGGTACCAGGAGGCCTTGGCGAGCGAGGTCATGCCGGGGAAGGTCGCGCCGAGCAGCAGCACGTCGACCAGCGAGGGATGGTTGGCGATGATGATGTAGCCCTGACCGTGCGGTGGGAGGTCTGGGGGCAGGGGCGGGCGGCGAAACAGGACCAGGCGCAGCATGCCCATGTAGAAGACGAACACGCGGTTGGTCGCGAGGAAGAACCACTCGCGGCGAGCCCGTTTGCGTGCGGGGGAGCCGGGGAAGGCGACGACGAGCGGGAGCATGAGGCGCCCGAGCAGGCCGGCGAACAGGAAGAACCCGAGGAAGGCCGAGCCGGTCAGGAGGATGCGCAGCAGCTTCGGCACGGGCTCGTGGGATCGACGGTCGTGAGGGCTAGCGGTGCTGGCCGAGGATCAGCGAGGTGTTGACGCCGCCGAACGCGAAGTTGTTGCTCATGATGGTGCGCGGTGATTCGCGTCGCAGCTCACGGATGTGATCGAGGCCCTCGCAGCGGGGATCGACCTCCTCGAGGTTGCGGGTCGGCGCGAGGAAACCGTCGCGCATCATCGCCACGCAGAAGGCGGACTCGATCGCTCCGCAGGCGCCCATGGTGTGGCCGGTGAAGCTCTTGGAGGACGAGATCGGGACCGGGCGGTCGAACACGGCCCGGGTCGCGGTGGCCTCGGCGATGTCACCGATGTCGGTCGCGGTGCCGTGGGCGTTGATGTAGTCGATGTCGCCGGGGCCGATGCCGGCGTCGCGCAGGGCGAGCTGCATCGCGGCGCGCATGCCCGGCTCCGAGGGCGCGGTCATGTGGATGCCGTCGCAGTTGGTGCCGAAGCCGTGGATCTCGCCGAGGATGGTCGCGCCGCGGGCGAGCGCGTGCTCGCGGTCCTCGAGGATCAGGGTGCCGGCGCCCTCGCCGACGACGAGGCCGTCGCGGCGCACGTCGAAGGGGCGCGGGCTGAGGTCGGGGCGGTCGTTGAAGTTCGCCGAGGTCGCGTACATCAGGTCGAAGGTGACCGCGGTGGTGTAGTGCATCTCGTCGCTGCCGCCGGCGATCATGACGTCCTGCTGGCCGTACTTGATCGACTCGTAGGCGAAGCCGATCGCCTGGGCGCCGCTCGTGCAGGCCGAGTTGACCGGGATGATGCGACCGCGCACCCCGAAGAACTGGGCCAGGTTGGCCGCGCAGGTGTGGGCCATGAACTTGAGGAAGCTGGTGCTCTGCAGCCCGCGCATGCTCATGTTGATGAACAGCGTGCTGCAGAACTCGGCCAGGGCCTCCGAGGAGCCCGAGGTCGAGCCGTAGGCGAGGCCGACGGTGCCGCCGCCGATGCGCTCGGCCTCGAGGCCCGACATGGCCAGCGCTTGCTCGGTGGCGTAGGTGGCGAGCAGGGCGACGCGACCCATGGTGCGGGTCTTCTTGCGCGGCCAGCGGTGGTCGAGGTCGAGGTTGACGACGCCGGCGAGGCGGGTGCGCAGGTCGGTGACCTTGTCCCAGTCGGGCATCGTGACGATGCCGTGGCGGCCGGTCTGCAGCGAGGTGCTGACCTCGTCGAGGGAGTTGCCGATCGGTGAGGCGACGCCCACGCCGGTGATGACGACGCGTCTGGGGCTGCTCATGCGGGTGCTCCGGCGTGCAGGACAGAGATGGCGGCGTTGGCGAGCAGTTCGGGGCCGCGATGGAGTTCGCAGCGGAACTGGGCGAGGTTTCCGCCGTTCCACAGTTCGCGGCCCGTGATGGTGAGTGCGTCGCCGACGCGGAGGAAGTCGGTGTGGAGCTCGAGTTCGCGGGTGCCGAGCAGCATGCCCATGGTGAACTGTTCGCGGCTCTGGGAGATGTAGCCGTAGAAGGCGGCGACGGTCTGGGCGAAGTATTCGATGCTGATGAGGGCGGGCACGCGGCCGTCGGCGACGAAGGGTGCGTCGTCGCGGACGGTGACGGCGCAGACGACCTCTTGCGGGCTACAGTGCACCATCTCGTCGATGAGGATCATCGGCGGGCGATGCGGGAGGAGCGAGCGCAGGGCGGGGTAGACCACGCGGCCTCTACGTGTCGGCGTTGCCGTCCGGGGCAGCACCGGAAGCCGCACCGGAAGCAGAGCCGGAGCCCGCGGCGAGCTCGGCCTCGACCATGGTGACGATGTCTTCCACGGTGCGGATCTTGCGGGCGACCTGGGGGTCGATGCGGCGGTTGGTGATCTCGTGCAGCTCGACGAACATGTCGACGGCGTCGATGCTGTCGAGGTCGAGATCCTCGAAGAGGCGCGACTCGGGCCGGATATCGGCGGGGTCGAGCTCAAAGGTCTTGACCAGGATGCCGGTTACCCGCTGGTAGATTTCCGCGCGCGTCATTGGGGGGGTGTATGGTAGCGAGAGGGCGGCTCCGCGTCCAGTCGCGCGGGCCCGGGGAGGGCTTTCAGGCCAGCGGTGATGCCAGCAGGAAGTCGTAGAGCGGCAGCTTGCGCTCGGCCGGCGCCGCGGGCTCGCCGAGGTCGGCCAGGAGGTCGAGCGCACGCTCGCGGATGGCGTTGAAGATGGACTCGGTGGTGCGCATGACTTGCCGCCGTGTCCGGGGCGCGCCGAGCTCCTCGGCGAAGTCGACGCAGTCGAGGCCGCTGCTGAAGCGACCGAGGTTGGCGCGGTGGATCATGCCGCGCTGGCGAAAGCCGGCCTCGAGCCGCTGGAACAGCCGCGAGAAGTTGGCGAGGCCCTGGATCATGAAGTCCTTGCGGCGCAGTTGGCCCTTGAGCTGGTGCTGGTCGAGGTGCTCGTCGTGCCAGAAGGGGGCGGCCCAGAGGTTGTAATAGCAGGCGATGTCGAAGTCCCACTTGAGCTTGAGCAGCTCGAAGCTGCCGAGCACCGGGTAGAGGTCGCGGTACAGCAGCAGGGTCGCCTCGAAGCGGAACTTCATGAACTCGTCGTAGGTCGCCGAGCGCTCGGCGATCTGCGTGCGCGACTCGCCGGCGTGGTCGCGGGCGATCATGTCGGTGATGAAGTCGTTCTCGATGGCGATGAAGTCGCTGCCGGGGCTGTAGAAGGGGTCGCTGAAGGCCGCGGCCTCGCCGGTCATGAACCAGCGGTCGGCGCCGCCGAAGAACTGACGGGTGCCGTAGGCGAGCTGCTTGTAGGCGAGCACGTCGATCAGCTCGGCGCGGTCCTTGAGCAGGTCCCAGACGGCACGGTGGCCCTTCAAGAACTCGAGGAAGCCCTCGGGCTTGCGCATCTCGTCGCGAAAGACGTTCTTGTCGCCGACCCAGCCGACCGACATCACGCCGCGGCTGAGCGGGATGAACCAGATCCAGTAGCCGGCGTAACAGAAGTGGACCGTCGAGAGCGTGCGCGCGGTGTGACGCACGCGGGCGCGCCAGCTCTCGGGGCCCCAGTCGTCCATGTCGGCGTGGCCGGTGAAGCGGCCCCAGGCGGCGGAGATGCCGTGGTCGATCGGGACGCGCAGGTTCTTGAGGCGGGCGATCGCGCTGGCGCGGCCGCTGGCGTCGACGACCCAGCGCGCGCGCACGGGGTAGCGCTCCTCGCCCTCGGTGACGATGAACTCGTGCATGCCGCTGGCGTTCTGCTGGTCGGGCGCGCCGTCCTGCTCGTGCAGCTTGAGGTCGTGGGCGCGGGCGCCGAGGTGGATGTCGACGCCGTCGGCGGCGTTCATGCGCAGCAGGTCGGCCTCGAGGCGGGCGCGGTCGATCTGAAACGAGGGGAAGGCCGGCAGGCGGTCGCTGCCGATCTCACTCATGTCGATCAGCGCGGCGTTCTTCTCGGGGGTGTCGAAGAAGAAGCGCAGGCCGTTCTTCGGCAGCTGGTTCTCGTAGAGGTAGGTCGAGAGGCCGAGGCGGCGCAGGAGATAGTTGGTGGCGATCTCCACCGTGGACTCGCCGACCTTGAAGCTGGTCTCGCGGCTGCGCTCGAACATGGCGACCGACAGCTGCGGCAGTCGGCGCCGCAATTGGCGGGCGAGCAAGTTGCCAGCGAGGCCGCCGCCGAGGATGGCGATGTCGACGGTGCGAGGGGCTTGATCCACGGGCACCATGATTAGCCCAGCTCGCCGGTCTTGACACGCGGCGGGCTGCGGCGAGGCGTCGCAGGACTCACTGCGGGGTCAGCGGGGTCAGCGGGGAGGTGGACGCGGTCGTGGGGGAAGTCGTCGGCCGGGCGCTGAAGTCGAGGCAGCCCTGGGTGCACAGCTCGGGGCCGCGGTGGAGCTCGAAGCGGACCTCCTGGGCGTCGCGCTCGAGGCGAAGCTCGAGTTGGTCGTCGGGGACGATCTTCTGGCGGAACTTGAGGCGGGTCAGCCGACGCGGCTGGCCGAGCTCGGGCCAGAGCGCGTGCGTGCGATCGAGCGCGAGGCTCAATAATTGGGCGATGCCGGGCAGCACCGGGTCGCCCGGGAAGTGGCCCTGGAAGGCGAGCAGCTCGGCCGGGATGCGCACGGAGAAGCTGCCGCGCTCGCCCGTCGGCGTCGCGGACCGCTCGATGAGGTGGAACTCGAGCGCATCCATGGGCAAGTGGGGCAAGTGGAACAAGTGGACGACGGCGTCAGGTGAGGCCGGCGAGGCCGAGCACGTCGCTCATCGTGTAGAGACCCGGGGGTTGGTTGACGACCCAGCGCGCCGCGCGCAGAGCCCCACGTGCAAAGATCGCGCGGTCGGTGGCGCGATGGGTGAGTTCGAGGCGCTCGCCATCGGTGAGGAACATGAGGGAGTGCTCACCGACCGAGTCGCCGCCGCGGATGACGGAGACGCCGATCTCGCCGCGCTCGCGTGGGCGGGCGTGGGGGTCGGCGCGGTCGGTGCGGAGGCTGGTCTCGGGGTCGCGACCGGTGGCCTTGGCGATCGACTTGGCGATGCGCAGGGCGGTGCCGGAGGGGGCGTCGCGCTTGTGGCTGTGGTGGATCTCGAGCAGCTCGGCGTCCCATTGTTCGCCGAGCGCGTGGGCGACGAGGCCGGCGATGCGGGTCAGCAGCGTGACGCCGACGCTGAAGTTGGCGGCGCTGACGATCGCTATGTCCTTGGCGGCGGCGCGCAGCAGATCGCGGGTGGTCTTGTGCAGGCCGGTGGTGCCGAGCACCAGCGGCACGCCGGCCTCCTGGCAGCGGCGCAGGTTGGCGTCGGTGGCCTGGGGCAGCGAGAAGTCGACGACGACGCTGCTGCGACGCGGGCGCAGTTCATCGGTGACGGCGACGCCGAGGTCGTGGAGACCGGCGAGGCGACCGGCGTCCTGGCCGAGGCCGGGTCCGCTCGAGCGGTCGACGGCGGCCTCGAGCACCATGCTGTCGCTGATGATGATCTCGCGGAGGAGGGCTTTGCCCATGCGGCCGCGGGCGCCGACGATCACGATGGGGGTCAGGCGTTCGGTCATGACAGGAGTCCGAGGGTCTGGAGGGCGTCGCTGAGGGCCTGGCCCTCGCGGCTTTGCGGGTCGATGGAGAGCAGGGGGAGGCGCATCTCGGCGGTGCAGCGGCCGAGCAGGGCCATCGCCGACTTGACGGGGATCGGGTTCGGCGCGCCGAACAGGGCGCGGGCGAGCGGCAGCTGCTTGTAGTGCAGCGCGCGGGCCTCGTCCCAGCGGCCCGCGGCGGCGGCGTGGCAGAGCTTGGCGATCCACGCGGGGGCGACGTTGCTGGTCACGGAGATCACGCCGTGGCCGCCGAGCGCGAGGAAGGGCAGGAGCGTGAAGTCGTCGCCGGAGAGCAGCGTAAAGGGGTCATCGGGGCCGAGCAGCTCGCGGATCCGCGAGACGCGGACCATGTCGCCGGTGGCCTCCTTGATGCCGACGATGCGCCGGTGACGGGCGAGGGTGGCGACGGTCTCCGGGAGCAGGTCGACGCCGGTGCGGGAGGGCACGTTGTAGACGACGACGGGCAGCTCGCTGGCCTCGGCGATGGCGCTGAAGTGAGCGACGAGGCCGTCCTGGGTCGGCTTGTTGTAGAAGGGCGTGACCTGCAGCGTGCCGGCGGCGCCGAGCTGCTTGCAGGCGCGCGCGAGCTCGATCGCCTTGCGGGTGTCGTTGGCGGCCGCGCCGGCGAGCACGGGTACACGACCGGCCGAGGTCTGCACGGTGAGCTCGACGACGCGCAGGTGCTCGCTCATCGACAGGGTGCTGGCCTCGCCGGTGGTGCCGCAGGGGACCAGTCCGTCGATGCCGGCGGCGATCTGCTGCTCGACGAGGCGGACGAGCGCGGGCTCGTCGAGCCGGTCATGGCGCAGGGGCGTGATGAGGGCGGTGTAGGCTCCGCGAAACATGGGCGCGGGCGACCTTACCACGACAGCGGCTCGTGCACGGCGACCGGGTGCAGGTGGCCGTCGTGCCAGCGGGCGAGGCAGAGGCTGGCGGTCGCGGGGCCGCCGGCGTCGCCGGGGATCACGAAGCTGTGCTCGCCGCCGGGGGTGCGGCAGGGAGTCGAGGTGACGTAGACCGTGGTCGCGGGAATCTCCGGTACCGGGCGGAAGATCGTGGCGATGAGGTGCAGGTCGGGCAGGTCGGGGGCGTCGTGCCAGCGCAGCGCGAGACCGCGGCCGGGGCGGTAGCCGGCGTAGAGGCGGGCGCGTGAGCGGGCGTTCAGGCGGGCCGAGAGGGCCAGCGCGTGGCCGTGCAGCGGATCGGCCTGCAGCACGCGGGCGAGCATGCGACGGGCCTGCTCGAGGTGATCCTGTTGGATGTAGACCTGGGCCAGGGTGGCGCTGGCGAGCGTCGGCGCGTATGGCTTTTGGGTCATGTCTCGGAGGGCAGGTTGTTGGATGGCGCGAGGACGCGAGCGAACGATGCGAGGCCGGCGGGGTCGAGCGCGGGCGGGACGGCTTGCAGGTCGCGGTCGATCTGGGTGAGCAGGTCCTGTGGGCCGCCGAAGCGCAGCTCGTCGCGCAGGCGGGCGGCGAAGGCGACCTCGACGGTGCGGCCGTAGAGGCTGTCGCCGAGGTCCTGGCCGATCGCGTGGACTTCGAGCACGAGCGGGGCGTTGGGGTCGTCGACGAAGGTGGGGTTGTGGCCTAGGCTGATCGCGGCCGGCCAGGGAACGTTATGATGTGGATCGCCGGGGATGCCGAGGGCGCCGGCGTAGACGCCTGCGCGGGGCAGCAGGGCCGTGGGGGCGTGCACGTTGGCGGTGCGCACGCCGATCTGTCGGCCGCGGCCGGCGCCGCGCACGACCAGACCCTCGACGCTGTACCAGCGACCGAGCATGGCCGCGGCACGCTCGACCGCGCCGGTCGAGATGATGGCGCGGATCTCCGAGCTGCTGAGCTTGGCGGGGGCGGTGGAGCTGTCCCAGGGGACAGGTACCGGCTCGACGACCTCGAGGGTGATGCCGGCGGGGCGCAGCAGCTCGGCGAGCTCGCGCACGCCGCCGCGACGGCCGGCGCCGAAGCGAAAGTCCGCGCCGACGACGACGGCCGCGGGGCGCAGGCCGTCGATCAGCAGGCGCTGGACGAAGCCCTCGGGGCTGGTATCGGCGAGCACGCGGTCGAAGGGCAGCAGCACCAGGGTCTCGATGCCGAGCGCGGCGCAGACGCGCGCGCGCTGGCCCGACGACTGCAACAACACGGGGGCGCGCGCAGGGGCGAGGATGCAGGCCGGGTGCGGGTCGAAGGTGACGAGGGCGACCTGCGGTTGCAGGGCGCGGGCCCGACGAAGGAGGGCCTGGTGACCGAGATGCAGGCCGTCGAAGGCGCCGATGCACGCAGCGGTGGCGGGCGGGAGAGGAACGGGCTGCCGCAGGACCTGCAT
>Ga0116158_10004277_pt1 | contig 12242 bp, 9 predicted proteins | sample AD_UKC052_MetaG_FD_89883 | JGI IMG/M metagenome (GOLD analysis project Ga0116158, IMG submission 89883) | Active sludge microbial communities of municipal wastewater-treating anaerobic digesters from USA - AD_UKC052_MetaG | ecosystem: Engineered > Bioreactor > Anaerobic > Digestate | place: USA... | reverse complement strand
CGCGCCGGCGCGAGTTCGGTGGCCAGCGCCTCGGCGACCGAACCGCCCTTGCCGCCCTGGCGCAGCGCGCGCAGCAGGTCCAGCGCCATGATGTTGCCGGCACCCTCCCAGATCGAGTTCAGCGGCATCTCGCGGTAGACGCGCGCCATCACGCCCTCGCCCGCCTCCTCGACATAACCGTTGCCGCCCAGGCACTCCATCGCCTCCTGGGCCAGCGCGCTGCCGCGTTTGCAGATCCAGAACTTCGACACCGGCGTGAGCACGCGCCGCATCAGCGACTCGAAGGGATCGTCCTGCCGGTCGATGGCACGCGCCAGGCGCAGCGCCAGCGCGGTGGCGGCCTCGGACTCGAGCGCCATGTCGGCGAGCACGTTCTTCATCAGCGGCTGCTCGACGAGGCGCTTGCCGAAGGCCTCGCGCTGTGCGGTGTGGTTGAGCGCCAGGCTCAGCGCCTGGCGCATCAGGCCGGCGGTGCCGAGCGCGCAATCGAGCCGCGTCAGCGTGCCCATCTCGAGGATCTGCGCCACGCCGCGGCCGGGCTCGCCGACACGCCAGGCGCTCGCGCCGAGGAACTCCACTTCCGAGCTGGCGTTGGCGTGGTTGCCCAGCTTGTCCTTCAGGCGCTGCACGTGGATGGCGTTGAGCGTGCCGTCGGGTAGCACGCGCGGCAGGAAGAAGCAGCTCAGGCCGCCCGGCTCCTGCGCGAGCACGAGGAAGGCGTCGCACATCGGTGCCGAGAAGAACCACTTGTGGCCGACCAGCGTGAAGCGCGCGCCCCAGGGCGTGTCTTCGGCGAAGCTGGCGCGCGTGGTGTTGGCGCGCACGTCCGAGCCGCCCTGCTTCTCGGTCATGCCCATGCCCATGGTCACGCCGGGCTTGTCGGTGAAGGGCACGAGGCGCGCGTCGTAGGCGGTGCTGGACAAGCGGGCGAACCAGGCATCGAACACGGCGCCGTTGGCACGCAGTGCCGGCGTGACGGCGTAGGTCATCGAGATCGGGCAGAGGATCGACGGCTCGAGCTCGGTGAACTGCATGAAGGCCGCGGCGCGTTCGACATGCGCGCCGGGGCCGAGCGACCAGGGCGTGCCGTGCAGGCCGGCGGCGACCGCCTCGCCCATCAGCGCGTGGTAGCTGGGGTGGAACTCGACCTGGTCGATTCGGCGGCCGAAGCGGTCGTGGCTGAGCAGGCGCGGCGGGTGCGTGTTGGCCAGCCGTGCGTGGGTCTGCCATTCGCTGCTGCCCCAGCGCGCGCCTTGGGCGAGGCGGGGTGCTTCGTCACTGCCCGGGAGATGAAACGCCAGCGCATCGCGCAGCGGGCGGTTCGTGGCGTAGAGGTTGTAGTCGACCAGCGGTGTGGGCTGGTTGAAGACTTCGTGGGTTGTGGCCATATCGGTCGCTCCGTCAATCGGCAATGCGGTGCCTTGCGCGGCAGCCCGCCGGTCTCGCCCGGCCGGCGAGATCCTTTCTTCTGCTGGCCCAGAAGAAAGGACCCAAAGAAGAGGGCCTGAACACGATTTGGCTGCTGCCGCTGGCTAGAACATTCGGTTGTTGAAGGCCAAGCCACTTCGATCCGAAATGTCGTCCAACACGCGCTCGGTGCTTCGGGCCAGCACGGCGCATCAACAGCCGCCTCGGGTCTGCTGCCACCTCAACCAACCGAATCGTGTTGAGGCCCTTTGCTTTGGTGACTTTCATTTGGGCCAGCAAATGAAAGTTACCGCCGGCCGGGCGCGACCGGCGGGCTCTCCCGCAAACCGCAAGCGATCAAGACAACCTCACCAACTGCTTCCCGAAGTTCTTCCCCTTCAACAACCCGATAAAAGCTTCAGGCGCCTCCTCGATCCGCGGCGCGATCGACTCCCGGTACTTCAGCTTCTTCGTCGCCACCAGCGTGCCCAGCTCCGTCAAAGCCTCCGGCCACACCTCCATGTGCTCGCTGACGATGAACCCCTCCACCCGCAGCCGCATCTTCAGGATCAACGACGGATCCGACAAGGGAATGGGCACCCCGTCGTAGCCACTGATCATCCCGCACAGCGCGATCCGCCCGAACGGATTCATGTGCCGCAGGATCGCATCGAGGATCACCCCGCCGACGTTCTCGAAGTTGCCGTCGATGCCCTTCGGCGCCGCCTCGGCCAGCGCCGCGTCGAGCGACTTCGCGTCGCGGTGCGCCTTGTAGTCGATGCAGGCATCGAAGCCGAGTTCGTCGACCACATACGCGCACTTGTCGGCACCGCCGGCGACGCCCACGACGCGGCAGCCGCGCAGCTTCGCGAGCTGGCCCACCGCGCTGCCCACCGCGCCGCTCGCCGCACTCACCACGATCGTCTCGCCGGCCTTCGGCATGCACAGCTTCACCAGCCCGTACCAGGCCGTCACGCCCGGCATGCCCACCGCGCCGAGGTAGGCCGACAGCGGCACGTGCGTGGTGTCGACCTTGCGCATCATGCCGATCTGATTGCCGTCGACCACGCTGTACTGCTGCCAGCCGCCCATGCCGACCACCTTGTCGCCGGCGGCGTACTTCGGGTGGCGCGACTCGACCACCTCGCCAGCCGTGCCGCCGCCCATCACCGCGTCCAGCGGCTGCGGCTGCGCATAACTCTTGGCATCGCTCATGCGCCCGCGCATGTAGGGGTCGAGCGAGAGGAAATGGTGGCGCACCAGCACCTGCCCGTCCTGCAGCGCCGGCAGCGCCGTCTCCACGAGGCGGAAGTTGCCGGCGCTGGCCTCGCCGCTCGGCCGCGAGGCCAGCAGCCATTGTTTGTTCATCGTTGCCATGGGGACTCCTTCAGTCGGAGGCGTTGAGCCTCTGGATGCGGCGGCCGCCGGCGGGCAGCCCCTTCATGTACTTGAACGTGCCGGTGGCATGCGCCACCCGCTCGCCCTTCTCGTCGAACACCGTGCCTTCGGTGAAGGCCAGCGACGCGGTGCGGTGCAGCAGCGTGCCGCGCGCCGTCAGCCGCCCCAGACCGGCGCGCAGGAAGCTGGTCTTCATCTCGATCGTCACCACGCCGGGCGACTCGGGGTGGCCGGGCTGGTTGGGGCTGCGCGCGGCATGGGCCATGGCCACGTCGAGCAGCGTCATCGTCACGCCGCCGTGGGCCACGCTCCAGGAGTTGGTCAGCTCCTCGCGCAGCGTCAGCGCGAGTTCGGCCTGGCCTGCCTCGCAGACGAGCAGCTCCATGCCGACGAGGTCGACGAAGGGGATCTGCGCGAGAAACTTCATGCGCCGTGGTGCACCGCGCTCACCCCGCCGTCGACCGCGAGGATCTGCCCGGTGATGTGCTTGCCGGCGGCCGAGGCGAACAGCAGCGCCGCGCCCTTCAGGTCGTCGTCGTCGCCGATGCGGCGCAGCGGCGCGGCACGCGACAGCGTGTCCACGCCGATGCGCTCCAGCGTGCCCTTGGTCATCTTGCTCGGGAAGAAGCCCGGCGCCAATGCATTGACGGTGATGCCATGCTCGCCCCACTCGCCGGCCAGCGTGCGCGTGAAGTTGACCACCGCGCCCTTGCTGGTGCCGTAGGCGATGAACTCCACGTCGCCCGAGCCCGACAGGCCGGCGATCGATGCCACGTTGATGATGCGTCCGTGCTTGCGCGGGATCATGCTGCGCTTGCCGATCTGCTGGCTCATCAGGAAGATGCTGCGGATGTTCAGGTTCATCACCTTGTCCCAGGCTTCCAGCGGGTAGTCCTCGGCCGGCGCGCCCCAGGTGGCGCCGGCGTTGTTGACGAGGATGTCGATGTCGCCCAGGCGCTGCAGCGCTTCGGTGGCCACGCGCTCCACCTCGGCGGGCTGGCTCATGTCGGCGGCCACCCAGCGCGCGTCGATGCCGCGGGCCTGCAGGTGCGCCATCGCCTCCTCCAGGTCGCAGGCCTTGCGCGCGGTGAGGAAGACCTTCGCGCCGGCCTCGCCCAGCGCCTCGGCGATCTGCAGTCCCAGGCCGCGCGAGCCGCCGGTGACGAGGGCGTTCTGGCCGGACAGGTCGAACAGTTTCTGGATGGGGGTGCTCATGGTCGGTCTCCTGGGTCGATACGGTTCACTGCTGGTTCAGGCTCTTGTAGAAGGCGTCGCGATTGCCCGCGCGCCCGAGAAATCGCTGCACCAGGTCCTCCGGCAGCACCTGGCCGCCATTGGCCAGCACGGTGTCGCGGTAGCGGCGGCCCACGGCCGGGTCGAGCCGATCGGCGGCGAACGCGGTGCGCAGGTCCTCAGCCACCACGAGGCTCCACATGTAGGCGTAATAGCCGGCCGAGTAGCCGCTGGCCACGTGGCTGAAATTGGCCGGGAACATGCTGCCCTTCACGTGGCCGACCGGCGTGGCCGACTCCATGCGCGCCCACAGGCGCATCGGGTCTTCCGGCCGGCGGCCGTAGAGGGCCAGGTCGTAGCGCGCGAAGATCAGCTGCCGCGAGGTGGCAATGCCCTTGGCGAAATGCCGCGCGCGGCCGGCGCGCTCGATCATTTCGGGCGGCACCGGCGTGCATTCGGCACAGACCTGCTGGAACAGCGCCAGCACCTTCGGGTCGTAGACCCAGTCTTCCAGCATCTGCGACGGCGCCTCGACGAAGTCGAGCTTCGTGTTGGTGCCGCCCTGCAGCGTGTAGCGCGTCTTCGACAGCAGCGAATGCAGCGCGTGGCCGAACTCGTGCAGCAGCGTCTCCAGCTCCGACAGCGTCAGGCCCTTGTCGTTGAAGTTGACCACCAGCGCCGCGGCCGGCAGCCGGCCGGCGCGTGTGGCGACATTGCGGAACGACCAGACCGCCGCGTGGTTGTACTTGTCGGCGCGCGGATAGAGGTCGACGAACAGCGTGCCGAGCAAGGCACCGGATTCGTCGCGTGCCGCATAGGCCTGCGCCTTCGGGTGCCACAAGGCCTGCTGCACCGGCTCGAAGCGCACGCCGAACAGCCGCTGCGCGAGCGCAAACACGAAGTCCAGGCTGCGCTGCGGCGGGAAGTAGGCGCGGAAAGCCTCCTGGTCCACCGCATAGGTCTGCTCGCGCGCCTTCTCGGTGAAGTAGCGCAAGTCCCAGCGCTTGAGCGTCGTGGCCTGCAGCGCCGTGTTCGTCTCGCGCGACTTCGCTTCGCGCAGCAGGCCGAGGTCGGCCTGTTCGCGCTGCGTGACTGCATCCTGCACCTCGGCCAGGAAGCGCGAGGCTTCGGCCTCGCTGCGCGCCATGCGCCGGCGCAGCACGAAATCGGCGTAGGAGCTGAAGCCGAACAGCTTCGCGTATTCGCGGCGCAGCTGGGCGAGCTGCGCGAGCGTCTTCAGGTTGGCGGCACCGCCCTGAGCCATCGTGGCCCGCCACATGCGCTCGCGGGTCTGGGCGCGCACCGCCTTGTCGAGCACCGGCTCGGCGCTCGGGTAGTCCAGGCCGAGCAGGACACGGCCGCGCGCGTCGCGCGGCGCGCTCTTCCACACGTCGGCGGGCACGCCTTCGAGCTCGGCCTCGGTGTAGGCCACCCGTTCGCGGCTTTCGCGGATGCGGCGGTCGAACAGTTGCGAAAGACGTGTCAGCTCGCTGTTGATCTGGCGCGCACGCTGCTGCGCCTTTCGCGGCAGGCCGACGCCGGAGTCCTCGAAGGCGTCGAGCTGTTCGCGCTGCAGGCGGCTGTCGACCTCGTCGGCCGGCCGGGCCTGCTTGAGCCGGGCGTAGACCCTGGCGTTCTGCAGGAAGCCGGTGCTGAAGCCCTGGTAGGCCAGGTCGCAGGCGTCGGCTGCGTCGCGCACGTCCTTGGCCGGGTGCACGGCGGGCAGCAGCCACAGCGGGCCGAGTGAGTCTTCGGTGCGGCGCATCATCGCGTCGAGCGCGTCGAACACGTCGCCGGCTTCCGGCAGGGTCTCGATGGCACTCGCCTGCTGCTTCAGGTCGGCCAGCAATCGATCGCACTCGGCGCGCACCTGCGCCGCGCTGTCGTAGCGCGGGAACTCGTAGACCTGCGCCGCCGAGCTTTGCGCCGCGGCCAACATCAGCAACGCGACCAGACCACTCCTGCGAAACCTCATTCGTCCTTCTCCGGATCCATGCGGGAGCGCACCCAGACGAGCGCGCCGCCGATCAACGCCAACAACGACCCGAGCCCCGCCAGAACGCGGCCGAGCCCCCGGCCCTCCCCTTCAACCGCCAGACCCAGGCCGACCAGCAGCAGACCGCCGAAGATGAAGGCCCAGATCAGCTTGTCGATCGTGGCGGCGCGCACGGTCAGAACCAGGCTTCGTCCATGGTGCGGCAGGTGTCGTCGCGGCGGGTCACCACCTGCAACCAGGCGCCCACGCGCGGCAACTCATGCCGGAAGAAGAAGCGGCAGGCGGCCAACTTGCCCTGCAGCAGCGCATGATCGAGTGTCGCGGCACGGGCCTGGGCGCACAGTGCCACGTCGAGCCAGATCCAGCCGAGCACCAGGTGGCCGAAGGCCTGCAAGTACGGCGTGGCGTTGGCCAGTGCCTCCTCGGGGTTGCCGGTCGCCCAGGCGGCCTTGGTGGCCGCGCCCACCTGCGCGAGCGTGGCCGCCAGCATGTTGCCCTGTTCGGCGAAGTCGGGCAAGGCGAGCGCGCGCTCGATGGTCGCGTTGATGCGCGAGGCCAGCAGCTGCAGGCCCTTGCCGCCGTCCATCACCACCTTGCGGCCGAGCAGATCGAGCGCCTGGATGCCGTGCGTGCCCTCGTGGATCATGTTCAGGCGGTTGTCGCGCCAGTACTGCTCGACCGGGAAGTCGCGCGTGTAGCCGTAGCCGCCGTGCACCTGGATGGCCAGGCTGTTCGCCTCCAGGCACCACTCGCTCGGCCAGCTCTTCGCGATGGGCGTGAGCATCTCCAGCAGCAGCGCGGCCTGCGCGGCGTCGTCGGGCGCGCCGGTGTGTGCCTCGTCGACGAGGCGCGCGCAGTACAGCTCCAGCGCCAGGGCGCCCTCGCAGTAGCTCTTCTGCGCGAGCAGCATGCGCTTGACGTCGGCGTGGCGGATGATGGGGATCTGCGGCAACGTCGCATCCTTGCCCGAGGGACCCATCGGGCGGCCCTGCGGCCGGTCCTTCGCGTAGGCCAGGCTCGCTTCGTAGCCTGCGTAGCCGAGCATGGTCGCGCCCAGGCCGACGGCGATGCGTGCCTCGTTCATCATGTGGAACATGCAGCGCAGGCCCTCGCCCGACTTGCCGACCAGGTACCCAATGGCGCCGGCCGAACCGCGCACCGGGAACTTGCCCTCGCCGAAGTTCAGCAGCGTGTTCGGGATGCCGCGGTAGCCGAGCTTGTGGTTCAGGCCCGCCAGCGCCACGTCGTTGCGCTCGCCGGTGAGCTGCCCGTCGGTGCCGACCAGCTTCTTCGGCACGATGAACAGCGAGATGCCGCGCGTGCCCGGGACGAGCTTGCCGTCCGGCCCGGGGATCTTCGCCAGCACCAGGTGGATGATGTTCTCGGTCAGCTCGTGCTCGCCGTTGCTGATCCACATCTTGTTGCCGCGCAGCCGGTAGCGTGGGCCCAGTGGCTCGGCCTCGAAGTCGGCACCATCGGGCACGGCACGGGTGACCACGTCCGACAGGCTGGAGCCGGCCTGCGGCTCCGACAGGCACATGGTGCCGCTGAAGCGCCCGCCGAACTCGTTGGCGGCGAACACCTGCTGCTGCAGCGGCGTGCCGTGCGCCATCAGCAGGTTGGCATTGCCGCTGGTCAGCATGCCGCCGCCGCCGATGCCGATGCCGGCCTTCGAGAAGAAGCTGTTGGCCGCCATCTCCACCACGCAGGGCAGCTGCATGCCGCCGAGTTCGTAGTCCTGCGCCGCGGCGAGCATGCCCGACTCGGCATAGGCCTTGGCCGCGGCGTGGCTGGCCGCAGGCAGATGCACCTTCTCGCCGTCGAACCAGGGCTCCTCGGTGTCGGCCAGGCGGTTGAAGGGCGCGAACTTCTCGGCGGCCAGCTTCTCGCACATGTCGAGCACCGCGTCGAAGGTTTCGCGGTTGTGATCGGCGAAACGCGCGCGCGATTGCAGCGAGGACACCTCGAGCCAGTCGTGCAGCAAGAAGTCGGTGGTGCGGCGGTAGCTCATGGGATGTCGGGTCTCGCGGCTTCGGGCAGCGGGACGATGGTGCCCTGCGCCATCGCGCAGAGCTTCTCGCCATGGATCGTGACGGCATAGACCTCGCAGCGGCACACCGCCTGCGACTTGCCGACGTACTCGGCGCGGGCGCGCGCGACGAGCCGGTCACCGACCGCCGGGCGCACGTAGTTGATCTTGTATTCGCTGGTGACCACCGGCACGCTCAGCGCGGTGCCGCCGGCGTAGGTCAACGCGTTGTCGGCCAGGTAGCTGACCACGCCGCCATGCAGGAAGCCGTTCTGCTGCTTCAGGTGCTCGGCGATGGTCAGCTGCAGTTCGCAGCGGCCGGGCTCGAGCGCGTTGAGCTGCGCGCCCATCAGGATGCTGAAGGGCTGCTTCGCCAGCACCTCGCGGCCCATGGCGAGGAAAGCCTCCGGCGACACCGTCACCGGCCCGGCCTTTCCCATCTCGCTCACAGCACCTCGAACACGCCCGCCGCGCCCATGCCGCCGCCGATGCACATCGTCACGACGACACGCTTGGCGCCGCGGCGCTTGCCTTCGATCAGCGCATGGCCGGTCAGGCGCTGGCCGCTCACGCCGTAGGGGTGGCCGACGGCGATCGCACCGCCGTTGACGTTGAGCCGGTCCATCGGGATGCCCAGCGTGTCGGCGCAGTAGAGCACCTGCACGGCGAAGGCCTCGTTGAGCTCCCACAGGTCGATGTCGGCCACCGTCAGGCCCAGGCGCTTGAGCACCTTGGGCACGGCGAACACCGGGCCGATGCCCATCTCGTCGGGCTCGCAGCCGGCAACCGCGAAACCGAGGAAGCGGCCCAGCGGCTTGAGGCCCTTGCGCTCGGCCACGCGCTCGTCCATCACGATGCAGGCGCCGGCGCCATCGCTGAACTGGCTGGCATTGCCCGCGGCGATCACGCCGCCGGGCAGCGCCGGCTTGATGCCGGCCACGGCTTCATAGGTGGTGCCGGCGCGCAGGCCTTCGTCGGCGCTGCAGGTCACTTCCTTGGTGCGCAGGCCGAGTTGCGCATCGGCCACGCCGGCCATCACGGTGATCGGCGCGATCTCGTCCTTGAACTTGCCGGCTTCCTGCGCCGCGCAAGCCTTCTGCTGGCTGGCGGCGCCGTACTGGTCCATGCGCTCCCGCGCGATGTTGTAGCGCTTGGCCACCTGCTCGGCGGTCTGCAACATGCTCCAGTAGATCTCGGGCTTGTGCTCGGCGAGCCAGGGGTCGGCCAGCATGTGCTTGTTCATCTCGTTCTGCACGCAGGAGATGCTCTCCACGCCGCCGGCGGCGAAGACCTCGCCCTCGCCGGCGATGATGCGCTGCGCGGCCATCGCGATGGTCTGCAGGCCGCTGGAGCAGAAGCGGTTCACCGTCATGCCGCTGGTGGTGATCGGCAGGCCGGCGCGCAGCGCGATCTGGCGCGCGATGTTGGCGCCGGTGGCGCCCTCGGGATTGGCGCAGCCCATGATGACGTCGTCGACCTCGGCCGCTGCGATGCCGGCGCGCTCGACGGCAGCCTTGAGCGCATGGCCGCCCAGCGTGGCGCCATGGGTCATGTTGAAGGCACCCTTCCAGCTCTTGGCGAGCGGGGTGCGGGCGGTCGAGACGATCACGGCTTGGGTCATCGGGTTCTCCTGTGTGGATCAGGCGGCCGGCATCGCCGCCTTGTAGATGCTGTTGCGTGGTTGCGCGAAGACACGCCGGAGCATGGGCTCGAATTCGCCGATCGGCAGCGTCTCGGCCTTCGCATCGAAGGCCGGGTTGTCGTAGAGCGCGCAGAACTCGGCGGTGCGCTCGTAGTGCGGGTGGCCGGCGAACTGGTCGCGCAGGTTCCGGTCCAGCCCCAGGTGGTGGAAGAAGTAGTAGCCCTGGAAGATGCCGTGGTTCTGCACCATCCAGAGATTCGCTTCGCTGACCACCGGCTTGAGGATCGCCGCGGCCACGTCGAAGTGGCTGAACGGCGCGAGCGTGTCGCCGATGTCGTGCAGCAGCGCGCAGACCACGTACTCCTCGTCGCGGCCGTCGCGCAGCGCGCGCGTGGCGGTCTGCAACGAGTGCGTGTAGCGGTCGACCGGGAAGCCGCCGTAGTCGCCCTCGAGCAGCTTCAGGTGCGCGATCAGCCGGTCGGGCAGCGCCTTCACGAACGGCGCGTACTCGCCGGCGATCTTGCGCCAGTCGTCCGCGGTGCTCTCTTCCATGCGGGTGAAGGTGGCGCGATCGTTCATGGCCTGGCCTCGGTGGGTTTCAGCTGAAGGTCTTGCCTTCGGCCGCCAGCTTGGCCAGCAGCGGCGCCGGCTCCCAGAACCTGGCGTCGTCGTTCGGGTTCTTCGCGAAGCGCTTCATCGCCTGCACGACGTTGAACAGGCCCACCGTGTCGGCGTAGCACATCGGGCCGCCGCGGTGCAGCGGGAAGCCGTAGCCGGTGAGGTAGACCATGTCGATGTCGGAGGCGCGCAGCGCGATGCCTTCTTCAACGATGCGCGCACCTTCGTTGACCAGCGCAAAGACCAGCCGCTGCACGATTTCCTCGTCGGAGATCTTGCGCGGCGTGAGGCCCATGGTCTTGCGGTGCTCGGCGATCATGTCCTCGACCAGCTTGGACGGGATCGCGTCGCGCTTGCCGGGCACGTAGTCGTACCAGCCGGCGTTGGTCTTCTGGCCGAAACGGCCGAGCTCGCACAGCAGATCGGCCGTCTTGCTGTAGCGCAGGTTCGGCTTCTCGAGGTAGCGGCGCTTGCGGATGTACCAGCCCACGTCGTTGCCGGCCAGGTCGCCCATGCGGAACGGGCCCATCGCGAAGCCGAACTTCTCGACCGCCCTGTCCACCTGCGCGGGCGTGCAGCCTTCTTCGAGCAGGAAGCCGGCCTGGCGCGAGTACTGCTCGATCATGCGATTGCCGATGAAACCGTCGCAGACGCCCGAGACCACGCAGGTCTTCTTGATCTTCTTGCCCAGCTGCATCACGGTGGCGAGTACGTCCTTGGCGGTCTTCTCGCCGCGCACCACCTCGAGCAACTTCATCACGTTGGCCGGGCTGAAGAAGTGCGTGCCGATCACGTCCTGCGGACGCTTGGTGAACGAGGCGATCTTGTTCACGTCCAGCGTCGAGGTGTTGGAGGCGAGGATGGCGCCGGGCTTCATCACCTCGTCCAGCGTCTTGAACACTTGCTCCTTCACGCCCATGTCCTCGAACACGGCCTCGATGACCATGTCGGCGTCCTTCAGGTCGTCGTACTTGAGCGTGGTGCTCAGCAGCGCCATCCGCTGGTCGTACTTGTCTGCCTTCAGCTTGCCCTTCTTGACCTGGGCCTCGTAGTTCTTGCGGATGGTGGCGACGCCGCGGTCCAGCGCTTCCTGCTTCATCTCGAGCATGACCACCGGAATGCCGGCGTTGAGGAAGTTCATCGCGATGCCGCCGCCCATGGTACCGGCGCCGATGACGGCGAGCTTCTTCACGGCGCGCACCGGGGTGTCGGCCGGCACGTCGGGGATCTTCGTCGTCGCGCGTTCGGCCATGAAGGCATGGCGCAGCGCCTTGCACTCCGGCGTGATCATCAGGCCCATGAAGAGCTCGCGCTCGAACTTCATGCCCTCGTCGAACTTCATCGTCGTCGACGCGGCCACGGCCTCCACGCACTTCAGCGGCGCCGGGAAGTTGCGCGCCATCGCGCCCACGGTGTTACGCGCGAACTGCAGGTAGGCCGAGGCGTTCGGGTGCGTGACCTTCAGGTTGCGCACCAGCGGCAGGGGCCGTTTGTCGAGGACCTCGTGCGCGAAGGCGATCGCACCCTCCATCAGATCGCCTTCGACGATGCGGTCGAACAGCTTCTGCCCCGGCGCCTTGGCGAGCAGTTCACTGGCCACCGGCTCGCCGCTGACGATCATGTTCAGGGCATTCTCGAGACCGAGCACGCGCGGCAGGCGCTGCGTGCCACCGGCGCCCGGGATCAGGCCGATCTTCACTTCCGGCAGCGCGATCTGCGCGCCAGGCGACGCGACGCGGTAGTGGCAACCGAGCGCCAGCTCCAGCCCGCCGCCCATGGCGACGCTGTGCACGGCGGCGACGATGGGCTTGCTCGACGCTTCCAGTGCCACGATCACGCTGAGCAGGTTGGGCTCGGCGATGGCCTTGGGCGAGCCGAACTCGCGGATGTCGGCGCCGCCCGAGAAGGCCTTGCCGGCG
>Ga0116158_10004274_pt1 | contig 12245 bp, 10 predicted proteins | sample AD_UKC052_MetaG_FD_89883 | JGI IMG/M metagenome (GOLD analysis project Ga0116158, IMG submission 89883) | Active sludge microbial communities of municipal wastewater-treating anaerobic digesters from USA - AD_UKC052_MetaG | ecosystem: Engineered > Bioreactor > Anaerobic > Digestate | place: USA... | reverse complement strand
CCGCTGGCATGCGCATCGTCCACCATGGTGATGGCGCCGTGCTCCTTGGCCGCCCGGACGATCTCCGGGAGTTTCGCGATATCGCCGTCCATGCTGAACACGCCGTCAGTCACGACCAGCACATGGTGGCCCGCGTCGCGCACAGCGTCGGTCTCGTCGAGCAGCTCTCTCAGGGCGTCTATGTCGCCGTGCGGGAAGACCTTGATCGAAGCCCGCGACAGCCTGCAGCCGTCAATGATGCTGGCATGGTTCAGCTCGTCGCTGACGATAACGTCTTCCTTGCCCAAAACTGCGGCCACCGTGCCGGCATTGGCTGTGAACCCAGACTGAAACACCAGCGACGCTTCAGTATGTTTGAACGCGGCGATCTTCTTCTCCAGTTCGACGTGCATATCCATTGTCCCGGCGATAGTGCGAACGGCGCCAGAGCCTGCTCCGAACTCCTGCACCGCCTTTGCCGTGGCCGCGATCATCCGCGGGTGTGTTGCGAGGCCCAGGTAGTTGTTGGACGAAAGGTTGATGACCTCGCGGCCATCGTATATGGCTCTGGCTTGTTGCTGCCCCCTCAAAACCTTGGGGTACCTGAACAGCTTCTGCTCGCGTAGCTCGGCAAGCTCGTCCGCGAGATATGCCAACGCGTCAGACATATGCAATGCCTCCTCTGTCATGTCGCTGCCTTACGGGTACAGGATTACCTTTCCGCACTTACCTGACATCATGAGTTCCATGCCTTTGTCTAGATCGTCCCACAGTGACATCCTGTGCGTTATCACCGGCATTATGTCGATCCCCGCCTTAAGCAGCGCCCGGGCCTGGTACCAAGTGTCGAACATCCTGCGTCCGTTGATGCCCTGCACAGTGAGGCTTCGGAATATGATGTCGTTTGCAAGGTCTATCTCCATCGGCTTGGACGGAATTCCCAGAAGCGACGCGAACCCCGCCTTACGCAGCGCCTGAAACCCTTGGCGTATGGCAGTGGGATTGCCCGACATCTCCAGCAACACGTCGGCCCCAAGCCCTCCGGTGGCATCCCTCACAGCAGCGATGGGGTCTTCCTCAATCGGGTTTATCGCCAAATCCGCGCCAAGCTTCCTTGCCAGATCAAGCCGGTACTCGGATACATCGGTGACATACACCTCGGCGGCTCCCGAGCGTTTCGCAACGCTGATTGCACACAAACCGATAGGACCCATGCCGGTTATGAGGACGGCCTTGGCAGCCAGGTCCGTTGCAAGCGCGGTGTGGACCGCATTTCCGAACGGATCCTGGATTGCAGCGACTTCATCAGGTATTTCGATATCCCATATCCAGCAGTTGAACTCGGGCAGAACGACGTACTCGGCGAAGCATCCGTCCCTGTCGATTCCGACGATCTTAGCCTCCCTGCAGATGTGCGCCTGCCCAGTAAGGCAGTAGAAGCAATGCCCACATGCCGTATGCGTCTCTGCCGACACAAACTGGCCTACCTTGACCTTGCTGACGCCCTCGCCCACCTCGACAACATCTCCGCAGAACTCATGCCCAAAAATCCTGGGAGTCACCACCCGGCCTTGCGACCATTGGTCCCACTCGTAGATGTGTACGTCAGTGCCGCAGATGGCAGTCGCGCGTACCTTGATCAATACCTCGCCCCTGCCGGGCTGGGGAATGGGAACTACTACCTTTTCGGCGCCTGGAGACGGCGATGTCTTGGCTATGGCCCGCATCTCTCCCCGCATCCATAAGCCCCCTTCAACAAGGCCAACCTATGCCGGTTGGCCATTCTAAGGTACCGTAATACCTATTCTAGTCGCATGCGCCCATACCTTCTTGCCTTCACACCACGTCCCGCATGCCCTTCTCGCATGTGATGTCCGCCACTGAAGCGCCGCGGACAGGCCGCGAACAGGCCGCGAACGGGCTGCGTGAACCCTCGGCTTGCTGGATACACTATGCTGGATGGATTATCTGGGAAATGCATCATGGGGCAATTTGTGGTCACGGGTGATGAATGTGAAGCAAGGTCCCTCCAAGCAGCTCATGACGCGCCTGGCCGGGCTTGTACTGGTCGGGTTGATCATGGCGATTGTATTCTCGCGTGGATATCACGACATGGAAACCAGGCACGCCGAGCTGATGGGGCAGGATGACGGATTTCGCATCGTTGAGCTTCTGCCGGAGCCTGAGTCTGGGTATGAGCCTGAGGGCGATGAAGATATTGCCACCGCCCAGGCTAGCTCCCAGGCAAGCTACGGTGAGCTGCTTCGCTCGCTCTGGGCAGGCGGTAAGGAAGGACAGGAATCACTGCCGCGCGTTTCGAAAGGCGCAGACATGTGCTCATGCGGTGATCTCCACCGGCTTTGGCTCGAAGAGCCGAGGATGGTTGGCGAGCATGTGCAGGACTTGCAGGAAGGCCTGAAAGTGGCTGGCTACTACAACGGCACTGCAGACGGCGTTTTCGGCCCTGGGACCGATCGCGCTGTGCGCGCCTTTCAGGCCGGGGTGGGGCTTCCCCAAGACGGCATCGTCGACATGGCAGTTTGGATGGCGCTCGGACGAACGTGTGAGCCCATCGTCACTGCGTCTCTCAAGCCCAGCGGCGACATCATCGCGGCCGGGCCCAGCCCGAGCCAAGCGCCCTGGCGCGCCGTTCTCATAGACACATCCAACCTCACGCTGACCCTTCTCGAAAACGGGAAACCTGTGAGCCAGTTCCGGGTGGGAATCGGCAAGCCATCTACGCCCACGCCTCTGGGCTACTTCAGGGTGACGAAGAAGGCCGCATGGGCGGGAGGGTTCGGCACTCGGTGGATGGGCCTCAACGTACCTTGGGGAGAGTACGGCATACACGGCACCAATAAGCCCTGGACTGTGGGGCAACGCAAGTCAGGCGGATGCGTGCGTATGCTCAACCGCGACGTGGAGAAGCTCTACTCCGCAGTTGAGGTAGGCATGCCTGTGATCATAACCGCCGGGCACTTCGGCGTGCTCGGATCCACCCGCCCTCGGATAGAGCCGGGCGCCAAGGGTAGTTATGTGTACGCCGTGCAGTTGAGACTGGCGAAGCTGGGATACGAGCAGGCCGGTGTAGACGGTGTCTACGGCCCTGCAACCGAGCGGGCGATTATGCGATTGCAGCAAGACACAGGACTGCCTGTGACGGGCATAGTCGACATGCGAACATATGACGCTCTTGGAATGTCGGTCATGGATTAGGCAAGGATCGCGGGTGGCTGGCCCTAACGAGGTTTGGAGGCATCCTATTCGTTTTGTGATAGGTTTTTCGCACAGCCTACTCGGATTCTACATGGTTTGGTGGGTACAAGATTTCTGAATTCGCGCCGGAAACGGCGCATCCTTTTTCTGGAGTCGGGCCCTTTGCAAATCCGCAGGCAGAGGCGGGTTACATAATATGGTCACGCGCGCATATCTCCCGAGTCTCCCCGACAAGGCCCCCGGAGGGCTTTGAATCCCCCAGTAAGCCCCATATTCTTCCGCTTTTCTCCACTGCCCGTCAAAACCTAGTACTTTACGACTAGGCTCCGCAAAAAACCGTACTCTATTCTTATAGGTTCGCTAACGCCCTGCTAGATGCGGTTTTGCCTGAAGGCCAGCGCAGGCTGCCGAATCGAAAACGGGGCCATCCATCCGCCGACCCAAGTCGTGAGGATCACGGCCCCCGCATCACTCAATTATCTAGACTGATGCCTACACCGCCTGGACCGACTTCACCTCGGCGATCTCCTGCTTGAGAATCCTCTCAATCCCATTCTTTAACGTCATCGTCGACATCGGGCAGCCAGCACAGGCGCCCTTCAGCCTGACTTTTACGATTCCATCTGAAGTCACATCCACGAGCTCAACATCGCCGCCGTCAGCCTGCAGCGACGGCCGTATCTTGCCGATAACAGCCTCAACCTTCTCACGCATGCTGCTTCGCCCCTTTCCGTTACGTGCCACAATACTATCATTCCACCCCAGGAGGGTCAACAACACGCGCGAGGCTTCAGCGAGACTGAGCGCCGGCTGAGTCGTGACGACTTGACCCCGCTCCTTCAGGCAGTGCTGCGCTGGGTCTCAGCCTAACCGGGACCAGATCGCGCGCCGCAATGTCCGCATACGTTTCCCGCTCCACGATCACGTCGGCTCGTCCGTCGAGAACGAGCACAACTGCAGGGCGCGGGTAGCGGTTATAGTTGCTCGCCATGGAGTAATTGTAGGCGCCTGTGCAGAACACCGCGAGCGTGTCGCCGACTTCAGGTCGAGGCATGGCGACATCCCATACAAGCATGTCTCCTGATTCGCAGCAATTCCCGGCAACCGAAACCGTCTCCCACGTTTCGGGGCTCTCCTGGCCTGCCTCGCTCACCTGGCCTGCCTCGCTCACCTGGCCTGCCTCGCTCGCCTGTCCTGCCTGGCTCACCTGGCCTGCCTCGCTCGCCTGGCCTGCCTGGCTCTCCTGGCCTGCCTCGCTCGCCTGGCCTGCCTGGCTCTCCTGGCCTGCCACTGCCATCCGGTTTGCCAAGGCCGCAGCATATTCGGCCTGGTAAAGCGCCACTCGCGGGTTATCCGCCATGCCGCCGTCCACCGAGACATATGTCCTGACGCCGTCAATGCGCTTGACGGCGTTCACGGTGTACAGCGTAGTGCCGGCCTCTCCCACAATCGACCTCCCCGGCTCCAGCAACAATGATGGAAGAGGCAACCCGTGCCTTGACGCCGCATCGATCAGCGCCGGGGCAACGGCCTCGGCCAAGTCGCGCACTTCAATGGGGTCGTCCTTCGAATTGTAGCGTATTCCCAGCCCACCGCCGATATCAAGCTCCTCCATGATGAACCCGGTGGCGTCGTGGGCCTGCCTGGCAAAATCCATCATGATATCCACAGCATCAACGAAGGGCTCCATTTCGAACACCTGTGAGCCTATGTGGCAGTGCAGCCCTGTCAGCCTCACGTTGGCCAGCCCTTTGGCGATGCCCACAGCGTGCATAGCGTCGCCGTTAGGTATGACAATGCCGAATTTCGAGTCGATCTGACCTGTTTTGACGTAATCATGGGTATGCGCTTCGATTCCGGGGGTAAGGCGGAGCATTACGTTGGCAACCAGGCCTTTTGAACGTGCAAGCTTATCGATCAAATAGAGTTCGTCGAGGCTGTCGGCGATGAACCGGAACACGCCGACGCTCAAAGCGAATGCAATCTCTGCCGTCGTTTTGCTGTTGCCGTGGAAGTATATGCGGTCTGTCGGGCAACCTGCTGAGATTGCCGTATATAGCTCGCCCCCAGAGCAGACATCCAGAGAAAGCCCTTCTTCCATGACGAGCAGAGCAACGGCCTTAACCATCAGCGCCTTGCCAGCATATATGACACGCACATCGGGGTAGCGTGCGCCAAACTCCTCTACATAAGAGCGGCAGGCATGGCGCACGGCGTCCTCATCTATGACGTACAGCGGAGTGCCGAAACGTTTAGCCAGAGCGACAGTGTCGCAACCTCCGATAGTCAGATGACCCCTACTATTCGCACTGGTGTGACTTCTGCTGCGATAACTCAATCCGCGCACTCCCCTGCTGCAGCAATCGGCGCTGCAGATAAATTATGCATACCTTACCACATTGGAAGGGGAGACGCAAGCGGAAATCCTTCCTCCCTATTGCACAAGACCTGCCCGCCGCGCCAAGCGGACGATGGCCGTATCACACCTATCAAGTACCTCGATCTCATCCATAGTGGCCAGCTGCCCGCCGCTGTAGACCACCTTGCCGTCAACCATTGTCATGACAACATCTGCAGAATGCGCCGAGTACACGACTTGCGAAACAGGGTCCACGCACGCTCGCGGGCTGGCGTGGGGCTTTCGCAAGTCGAGCATGACGATGTCGGCCTTCTTGCCCGGCTCAATGCTGCCTATCTGATCTTCCATGCAAACTGCAGCAGCGCCGCCCAGAGTAGCCATCTCCAGCACCCTCAAGGCCGGCATCGCTGTGGGTCCCAGACGCGGCTTATGTATCAAAGCGGCAAGGCGCATCTCTACGAACTGATCAAGGTTATTGTTGCCGCCCGCGCCATCGGCACCCAACCCCACATTGATCTGCATGTCCAGCATCTCAGGCACCGGAGCGATGCCGGACGCCAGCTTGAGGTTGACAGACGGACAGTGCGCTACGTGAGTCCCGGTCCGCTTCAAGGTGTCCAGCTCAGACCGGTCTACGTGGATGCAGTGAGCAAGAATCGTCCTTGGGCCGAGCAAGCCCACTCGGTCGAGATAGATAACGTTGCGGGCTCCGCGCTCAGCCTCCACTATCTCGATCTCGCCGCGGTTCTCAGAGGAATGAGTGTGTATGTAAGCTCCGCGCTGCTCGGCAATCCTGCCCACTTCACGCAGCAACCAATCGCTGCATGACACGGCAAACCTGGGCGAAAAAGCATACCGTGTGCGTCCATTGGCAGCGCCGTCCCATTTGTCCGCCAGTTCCACACTGGCGGCGATAGAGCGTTCGCCCGTCTCACGCAATGCCTCAGGAACATCGTTCCCCCAGTCCATCATCACTTTGCCCGATACAGCTCTTATGCCGGACTGAGCTATTGCGCGAAATGCATTCTCGGTATGGTTCACAGTCTCCATATCGACCACGCAGGTAGTGCCCCCGCGCAGCAATTCGGCGATGCCCAGGAGGGCCGAGTAGTAGATCGACTCCTCATCGTGCGCGGCCTCAAGAGGCCAAGTGCGCAGACGCAGCCAGTCGAGAAGCTCCATATCGTCGGACATCCCACGGAACAACGCCTGACACAGATGAACATGTGTCTGGATAAGGCCAGGGATGACGGTATGCCCCGTCGCGTCTATTACGCGGTCGGCACCAGCCGAGCCGACGTCGCCGACACGGCCTACCCAGCGAATCCTATCGTCTTCTACTATAATATCGCAGTGCTCGACAACGCGCCTTTCGCGGTCCATGGTTATGACGGTTCCGTTTTTGATCATTACCGAAGGCACTGACAACACTCCTCCGGACCCGCAGACTATCAGCTTACCAAACCAAACAGTCAGTATGATGCGGGTCTTGATCCAGCATCTTCAGCCACGAACTGATCTCCATCAAGTCGGAGAATCCGAACCTTTGATACATGTATCTGGGCCAATCATCGGCGACGGCTACTAGGTATACAAGGTCATCACCGGCAGCGATCGCGCTGCCTAAGGCGCGGTTTAGCAGCGCCATACCTGCGCCCGCGCCTCTGGCCGCCGGCGTTACATATAGGCTCTCCACCTTCGCCACACCGCGGCGTCGAAACAGCTGGCACGCGCCCACGACGACTCCCGCGCACGGGTCGCCGCCCAAGACCCGCTCGGCTGCCGATTCGCACCCCCCGTCTGCAATAGCAAGGAATATCCGATAGTCCTGCCCCAGCTTCCAAGCGCACTCCAGGCGGTGCAAGGAGAACCGGGACGCGCGATCGGCGAAGCCCGTTCCAGAATCGTACGCAGAGTAGCTCTCGCGCTCAAGCGCAACCCAGTCTGCCAGCATGGATCGCCCGGATGGCTCAGACTGGGCCGAAATCTCCGTCACCACCACAGCGCGCGAGGTGAAGCTCGGGCCAGTTCCCCGGTAGACCTGTACAACACCGCGTGTGCACACGTAACCTCGGCGGCGGAGGACTGTAGCCAGTTGCTGAGGTCGCGTCCGGAAATCCAGCTCGAACTTGCAGTGCGCGCGGTTCAGCTTGCGAAATGCCGTCTCGATTCGGTCTACAAATGCATCCAGGTCGGTATCACGCCCGAGATCGATCTGCCTCACATGGTTTGCGTCCCACATATCGCGGCATACATCTGACGTCAATACCGTATACCCGTTCCCGCGCTGCGCATCGCATCCGATGGCTACATGCTCATCTTCTGTTTGCGCAATCCGCATTGCCTCGTTGGTGATCACCTGGTCTCCATCCATCTGCCCCGTTGCCTCACTAGCCGGCGGTCTCTCATTCCAGGTCTTCTCATTCCCCACAGGCGGGAAATTCTCCTGCCAACCCCGCGACACAGGGAGGACAATACGGAGTTGCTCTTGAATTGAGTGATCATTGGACTTCAGGGAGGCATCAAGGGTGGGCGATTTCGTGTGGCGAGGGATCGTGGAGGGTTTCTACGGAAAACCATGGAGTCATGAGGAACGCGCCGATATGCTGTCGTTCATGTCGGAAATAGGCATGAACGCGTACATATATGCCCCTAAGAATGATCCATACCATAGGCGCAAATGGCGAATCCCTTATCCTGCGAAGCAGCTAGCCAGCCTGAAACGACTCGCATCACACGCCCGCTCAGCTGATATCTCCTTCGTTTTTGCCGTCAGCCCCGGCCTGTCGCTTCGCTACTCCGACAAACACGACGTGGACGCACTCACGGCCAAGATGACGGCCCTGCACGATGTGGGCGTACGCGATTTCGCGCTGCTTTTGGACGACATACCTGCCCAGCTTGCGAACGAGGCTGACCGCAGAGCCTTTGGCAGCCTCGCCGCCGCCCAGGTCGCTCTGGCTAACACCGTTAGGGATCGTCTGCAAAAGACGTCGCCACAAGCCAGGCTCCTGGTCTGCCCCACACAGTACTCGGGAGATCCGTCTACCGACTACTTGGTTGAAATGGGGAATGGGCTGCACCCCCAGATAGATGTGATGTGGACCGGCCCCAGGGTATGCTCACAGGAGCTATCATTCGAGCACACAGAGGCAGTCGCCGCGTCACTTAGGCGCCCGATCACCTTTTGGGACAACTACCCCGTGAACGACGCCAGCATGAGGGGGGAACTGCATATATGGCCATATACAGGCAGAAGCCCCGCATTGGCGCAGGTGAGCCGCGGATTCTTTCTGAACCCGATGAACCAGGCGGAGGCCTCCAAGATCGCGCTGGGAGCAGCGGCGATCTACATGAAAGACCCGGATCGCTACGACCCTGAAGCTGCATGGAGGGTGTCTGCCGCGCGAGTGGTGGGGGAGGCGTCAGTAGATGCGCTAGCGATGTTCCGAGACGCCTGCGCCATCAGTCCGCTGCACCCCGACGATCCGCCGAATCTTGTGCGTGTAGTCGACGATGCCAAGTACCGCATGGACCGCGGCTCTCTTCTTGAGGCGGCCGGTATTCTATCGTCTCACATGCTTGAGATGAAAGCCGCTGCCGAGCTGCTGCGCACCAACCCCAACAAGAAGCTGATACAGGAAATCGCGCCATGGCTGGACGAGTACATTGAGTGGGCTGATGTGGGCCTTGAGATCGCCAGAGCGGTTGAGGCCGCCAGCTCATACGCGGAATCCCTTACACCCGCCGGCAAGACCAGCTCCTTCTCGATGAGCGCGTTGTCGGTGGCGGGTGCACGCAGCAGACTTGCCCGGACGTTGCAGCGGACCATAGGCTTCAGAACGCGTGTATGCAGTGATGTGCTGCTACGCCTGGGTCTGGAAATAGTGAGACGACTGCGCTACTGAGCGCGTGCGGCCACACTTCCCGTGCCTGGGCTCCCGGACTGGCTGGCAAGCGCGCTCAACCTCCGACCTTGGCATCTGGTCTTGTCTGCCCGGCAACGCCTTGAATCACGGCGGCCAGTGTCCTGCTGCCGAGATACCCGCGAAACTCTTCTGACAATCGGCGCGGAAGCTCGCCGAGGATACACCTATCGAATGGACACGAACCTGGGTTTCGATCTACGATACATGTACCGATGCTAAGAGGCCCCTCTATGGCTTCCCAGATAGCAAGGAGCGTAATCCCCGCCGCAGGTCCAGACAGAAGAAATCCGCCTTTCGGGCCTCTAGTTGAACGAAGTAAACCTGCTCTAACCAGCTGCTGCAACACCTTAGAAGAATGCGCATGAGAGAATCCAGTTGCGGAAACTATTTCCCTTACGGTTACATTCTCTCCTCTGGCCCGTGCTATGATGACCATGCTATGAAGTGCTATGGATGTTGCATCGGAGATCTGTATGACGGTTGGCATTGTCGGCCACCTTTCATGCGCATTCCGACATTATGGTACCACAATATTCTTTATTGTCAACACCTTGTCATGCTGCTTGGCGAGGAGGTACACCCAGTGCTCACGGAATTGAGGGCGGGGGCTAGCGCCCCCGCCTCCTCAGCTGATCTGACATTGCCCGCTCGGCCTTCTCTATCAGGCCTCGCACGATGAGACCAGCCTCGCGGGTAGTGATGTTACCGTAGTCATAGTCGTCGCCTTCCACGTTGATCTTGTCGGCGAAGCCAAGTTCGCGAGCGATCTCGTACTTCACGTCATCAGAAACAATGGAACGGCGCCTCGGCAACGTGATCACCCCCAACCTATGATTCCTCGTTCCGGCTACACTAAACAGGCAGAATGCTGGGCAAACCGGATGAGGAGCCCTGCCTTTGAGAGTGTTTCACGTATTTGCGGTATCAAGCTGCCTGAGCATTTGCAATCGTCTGGAATAATCACCCGCGGCTCATCCGCCCCACGCATTCGTGCAGCCAGTACATGCACCGCGCCTGGGCAATGCCTTTGGCAGTAGTCCCTCCGATATTGCGCGTGAATATGCTGTCATGGACGTGTCCTCGCTGCGAGGATTCATGAGCATAAGTGGGGTGTAAGCCTATGGCGTTCTCGAACGACGAATACTACATGCCTGCCGAATACTACATGCCTGCCGAGTACTATGCGCCCACCGAATACTACGCTCCGGCTGAGATGTATGGCGAGCAGTGGCCGGGCCAGTGGGGTTGGGGTCAGCCAGGGTGGGGCAGGCCGTGGTGGGGAAGACCATGGTGGGGCGGATACTGGTGGGGCAGGCCGTGGTGGTGGAGACCGTCGCCCTGGGGCGGGGGCGGACCAGGGTTCCCTGGCGGGCCTGGCGGGCCTGGCGTCCCCGGCGGACCAGGGTTCCCCGGAGGGCCTGGATTTCCGGGAACCCCTGGCGGTCCGGGCTTCCCTGGCACCCCAGGATCGCCCGGAGGCTCAGGGAGCACCACCAATTCCTGAGCGCGCCAACTGAATCGTAGGCCACTGTGCATGCAGTGGCCTACTCCTCTAAGCACTCCCGTTAGGGACCCACATGTGATGCCTGCATGGGTAGCCGCGCCGCCATAGCACATCTCAGCCTGTACTCCACATCAGCCCAGTTGACCACATTCCACCACGCGCGAATGTAGTCTGGGCGCCTGTTCTGGTAGTCGATGTAGTAGGCATGTTCCCACACGTCCAGCACCAGTATGGGAATCGAACCCCATTGCGTCAGATTCTCATGCCTGCCGGCAGTGAGAATCTCGAGCCTTCCCCACTGAGGTTGCCACACCAGTACGGCCCAGCCCGAGCCGCGGGCCGACTCAGCAGCCGCCGTGAACTGCGATCGGAACTCGTCGAAGCTGCCAAACGACGCATTGATCTGCTCTGCGATCATGCCTGCGGGCTGCCCGCCGCCCCAGGGACTCATGTTCGTCCAGTAGATGCTGTGCAGAATGTGCCCCGACCCATTGAACGCGAGGTCCTGAGCTCGCGCCCAGTTCCGACCGGTTGCGAGTTCCGCCTTGTTCAGTCCTTCAACATATGCTACATGATGCTTCGTGTAGTGGATCTCAAGCTGGTTCCGGCTGATGTACGGCTCCAGAGCGCAGAACGGATAGGGCAGCGGAGGAAGCGTGTGACCCCCTCTCGGGACCACATGCACGGCAGGCAGAGAAGCCGACGGATCTTGATCGTACAGCAATTGCGTCACCCCCCTCTCCCATACTATGCATGGGTACAAGCGGCAACTCCACTGCCCGAACTATGCACAGGTCCAGAGGGCATCCCACTGCCCGAGTCGCCTGAACGGTCTCCGAAATGCTCTTAGCCTGCGTGAACAGGAGCAGGTAGTCAGTGCCGCTCATGTTGAAGCCGCCGAAGGGATGAAGCCGGATGTAGACCGTGACGGCGCCTCATATCGCCCTTCCTTACGTCTTGTTGAGAACATCCTCTGCCAACCGCCAACACAGCTAACGTACCACTGCGTCTACTGAATGCGCCTGCCATAGGCGCACCGCTGGAGGCGCTTGCCAGCCTGACGCCAAGCTAGAACAAGCGGGAGATCGAGTCATCCCATAGGGGCTGAGTTAATGCCGGCCGGGCGAGAGCGTCTGCAATCAGAGCAGCAGCTTCGTCCAGGGCGATCGTGTCATCATTCGGTCGCATGAGTCCGTTCACGAAGATGGCTCGGGCTATCCCGAAGCGCTTTCGGATGGCCGGGTCACTTGCGTCCCAT
>Ga0116158_10004266_pt1 | contig 12253 bp, 19 predicted proteins | sample AD_UKC052_MetaG_FD_89883 | JGI IMG/M metagenome (GOLD analysis project Ga0116158, IMG submission 89883) | Active sludge microbial communities of municipal wastewater-treating anaerobic digesters from USA - AD_UKC052_MetaG | ecosystem: Engineered > Bioreactor > Anaerobic > Digestate | place: USA... | reverse complement strand
TCTTTATCTATCATCACTCCTTTAGAAGTGGATACGATAGCTAATCCTAATCCATTTTTTACTCGTTTAAAATCTGCAGGTTTTGCATATTGGCGCAAACCCGGACGGCTTATACGTTCTAGCGATTTAATGGCAGGCTGCTTGTTTTGTACATCGTACTTTAAAGCTATTTTTATAACGCCTTGCTTATTATCATCTTCAAATTTATATTTTAAAATATATCCTTGATGATATAAAATTTCAGTAATACGCTTTTTTAAATTAGATGCTGGAATTTCAACCATACGATGGTTGGCCATTTGCGCATTGCGTATTCTAGTTAAGAAATCTGCTATAGGATCTGTTACCATATTTATTTTAATTTTTAATGTTCGAATGTCGAATGTGCCAATGAGAACATTATTGTAAATGTTGAATTTTAAATGAAGAAGATAAATTCGAAATAGTCATCCGCACATTCGAAATTCGCACATTTTCTCATTAGTTTTACCAACTTGCTTTTTTTACTCCTGGTATTTTTCCAGCTAATGCCATGTCTCTAAACATTAAGCGAGAAAGGCCGAAATAACGTATGTAGCCTCTGCCTCTTCCTGTAAGTTGACAGCGATTTTTTAAGCGTACAGGAGATGCATTTTTGGGTAGTAAATCTAGCCCTTTATAATCACCAGCAGCTTTAAAGGCAGCACGCTTTTCAGCATATTGAGCTACCATTCTTTCTCTTTTACGTTGTCTGGCTTTTACAGATTCTTTTGCCATAGTTGTTTAATTCATAGTTCATGTTTTATAATGCATGAACTGTAGTTTATTATTTATAAAATTTTATTGATCTTTTTTAACCCCTTTAAAAGGCAATCCTAATTGTTTTAATAGCTCAAATGCTTGTTCATCATTGTTTGCAGTGGTTACAAAGGTTATATCCATACCTGTTATTTTGCTTATTTTGTCTATATCAATTTCAGGAAAAATAATTTGTTCTGTAACGCCTAAGGTATAGTTTCCACGGCCATCAAAAGATTTATTGTTGATGCCTTTAAAGTCACGAACACGTGGTAAGGCTACGGATACCAAACGATCTAAAAACTCGTACATTTTTATGCCTCGTAAGGTAACTCTAGCACCAATGGGCATATTTTTACGCAATTTAAAATTAGAAATATCTTTTTTAGACATGGTGGGTACTGCTTTTTGGCCTGTTATATTGGTTAATTCATCAACAGCAGTGTCTATCATTTTTTTATCGGATACCGCTCCGTTTACACCACGGTTTACACAAATTTTTTCTAGCTTAGGTACTTGCATTACTGTGGTATAGCCAAATTTTTTCATGAGTGCAGGGGCTGCATCTTGTATATATTTTTGCTGTAATCTAGGCTTATATGTTTTTGTAGTACTCATTATGTATGATTCTTTTTCTTTAATAATTTTTTCTATTCTACCCTTCGACTACGCTCAGGGTGACAGGTTTTAATTCGAAGTAGTGAACCTTAATTTTAACTATCTTTTTTATATCTACCTTTCGATGATACGACAATTGTCTTTTTCATTTTCACATTCGCACATCCTCGCATTAGCACATTTGCTAATTTTCTCATTTAATAACTTCTCCCGATTTTTTGGATACTCGAACTAGTTTTCCGCTTTCACGAGTACGTTTTATTTTAGTGGGTGCACTGGTTTTGGCATCCCACAACATAACGTTGGAAATGTGTATAGGGGCTTCTTTTTTAACAATACCACCTTTTGTGTTTTGAGCAGAAGGTTTGGTATGTTTAGTTATAATATTAGCGCCCTCTATTACCACACGGCTTTTGTCAACAATAACTTGCAATACTTTACGAGGCTTGGTAACGTCTTTATCATCACCAGCAATTATAACAACAGTATCGCCTTTTTTAATGTTGAATTTGGGTTTAAATCTTGTACTCACTATTTTATTTTGTAAATTAAAAATTCAAAAATCAAAAGTTAAAAATTTTATTCTTTATATTTTACATCCCTCGACTACGCTCGGGGTGATACCATCTATGTTCGAGATAACATCTCTATCTGGTAATTGTCAATCTTATTTTTTATTTGCACATCCACACATTCAACATTCGCACATTTATAATACTTCTGGTGCTAGTGAAATAATTTTCATATATCCTTTGTCTCTAAGTTCTCTAGCTACTGGGCCAAAAATGCGAGCACCTCTTGGTTCATCGGAATTGTTGAGTAATACAACTGCATTATCATCAAAGCGAATGTATGATCCGTCTTTTCTACGTAATTTGTTTTTGGTACGTACAATAACGGCTTTGGATACGGTACCTTTTTTGATGCCTCCAGCTGGAATAGCATCTTTAACCGTAACTACTATTTTATCGCCAATTTTAGCATAGTCTTGTCCGCTATTGCCGAGTACACGAATAACGAGTACTTCTTTTGCTCCACTGTTGTCAGCTACACTTAATCTACTTTCTTGTTGAACCATGGTTATTTTATTTTTACTTAACTTGTTTTTGTACAGCCAATAGCTATAAGCTAACGGCTATTAGCTTATTTTGCTTTTTCTATTACTTCTACTAATCTCCAACACTTTGTTTTGCTAAGCGGTCTGGTTTCCATAATTTTTACAGTATCTCCAATACTGCATTCATTTTTTTCATCGTGTGCATGTAGTTTAGTCGTTTTTTTTACGAATTTTCCATACATAGGATGTTTTACTTTACGCTCTATGGCAACGGTTATGGTTTTATCCATTTTATTGCTAGAAACTACTCCCACTCTAGCTTTTCGTTCGTTTCTTTCGGTCATTTTATATATTTTTGACTGGTTGCTTATTATTTAAAAATTTATTGAGCCATTTTTTTAATAGTCTGCTCTGTTTTTGCCCTAGCAATATCTTTACGCAAATTGCGAATGCTTACTGGACTTTCTAATGGCGTGATAGTATGGGCGAATTTTAGTTTTTTTAACCGCAATTCATCTTCTTGAATGCGCATTTTTAAATCTGCTTCGCTCATTTCTTTTAAACTTTTTACAAAATCAACTCTTTTTGACATAGTTTTAATATTTTAATGTGTGAATTTAGAATGTGCCAGTGTGCTAATGAAATTTATTCGCACATTCGTAATTCGAACATTTTCTCATTTATGAATTAACAGTATAATCTCTACGCACTACAAATTTTGTTTTAATAGGTAGTTTTTGTGCTGCTAGATGCATGGCCTCTTGCGCTATTTGCATAGAAACGCCATCAGCTTCGAACAGTATACGACCTGGTTTTACTACAGCCGCCCAATGGTCTGGTGCTCCTTTACCTTTACCCATACGTACTTCTAAAGGTTTTTTGGTAATGGATTTATCTGGAAATATTCTGATCCATACATTACCTTCTCTTTTCATGTGCCGTGTAATAGCCTGGCGTGCAGATTCGATCTGACGATCGGAGATCCACTTGGGTTCTAATGCCTTTAGGCCAAAAGAGCCAAATGCAATGGTAGCACCTCTTTTTGCGTCGCCTCTGATGCGACCTTTATGGACTTTTCTATGTTTTGTACGTTTAGGCTGTAACATAATTTATTTGTTGATGTGCGAATGTCGAATGGTAAATGTGCGAATTTTTTATTTACGTTTTTTATCTGCAATGCCACTGCTCTTATTTCCCCCTCTATTACTATTTCCACCGCCTCTGTTGTCTCGGCCTCTATTATTGTCTCTGGTATCTCTTTCTCTTCTATCTCCTCCACCAGCAAAATTACCACTACCAGCCTCATTTTTAGAGGTTCCGCCAGCAATAACGTTAGGGTTTAAATCTCGTTTACTCAATACCTCACCTTTACAAATCCATACTTTAATGCCTATTTTACCGTATACAGTTTGGGCAAATACTGAAGCATAGTCTATATCCATACGGAAAGTATGCAGAGGTACCCGCCCTTGTTTAATTTCCTCAGAACGAGCAATTTCTGCACCACCTAAACGACCACCCACCTTTACTTTTATACCTTCTGCGCCCATACGCATTGCAGAGGCTATGGCCATTTTAATAGCACGCTTAAAATGTACACGATTTTGTAATTGTTGAGCAATAGCATCTGCAACAATAACTGCGTCTGTTTCAGGCCTACGAATTTCTAGTATATTTATTTGTACATCATCTTTGCCTGTTAGTTTTTTGAGTTCTTCTTTTATACGATCTACTTCTCCCCCACCTTTACCAATAATAATACCTGGTTTAGAAGTATGTATGGTTGCAATAAGCTTACCCAAAGTACGCTCAATAACAATTTTGGATATACCTCCCTTGTTAATACGTGCATTTAAGTAGGTACGTATTTTATGATCTTCTACCAGTTTTGTAGAAAAATCTTTTTTGTTTCCGTACCAATTAGATTCCCATCCACGGATGATACCTAACCTGCTACCAATAGGATTCGTTTTTTGACCCATGTATTTTTAATTTGATAAGTTTCTAATTCGACAATTATTGTTGAATTATATTTTTAGTTTTTTATTTAGTTATTGTACAGCAATTATATTAACCTATTTTGTTATCTACAACAACTGTTACATGATTACTCCGTTTTCTTATTTTATAACCACGCCCTTGCGGTGCTGGGCGCATGCGTTTTAATACACGAGCACCATCTACAAATATGGTTTTAACAACTAGCGCTGCTTCATCTTGTCCTTCATTTTTTTGTTTCCAATTGTAGACAGCAGACTTTACAAGTTTAGCCAAAGGTACAGATGGATGTTTAGGATTGTGTTCTAAAACAGCCAAGGCTTTGTCTACATTCATACCCCGAATTAAATCGGCCAAAAGACGCATTTTACGTGGTGATGTAAGATTGTTATTGAGTTTAGCTACTGCTTCCATGTGATAATTTGAGAATGTGATAGTGTGATAATGTGATCATTAATTTTATAATAAATCCATCAACTCATTTCTACATTATACTATTTTTTTATTTTGTTTATATACTTTAACTCGATTACTAATTATTACATTTTTTTACTGGAATGGCCTCTAAAGTTACGAGTTGGAGAAAACTCTCCCAGCTTGTGGCCAACCATAAATTCTGTTACATACACAGGAATAAATTTGTTGCCATTGTACACTGCAAAGGTATGGCCTACAAAGTCTGGTGTAATAGTAGATCTACGACTCCACGTTTTTATTACAGCTTTTTTTAAGTTGCCACCATTTATAGCTAGTACTTTGGTTTCTAAATTTGCGTCTACGTACGGACCTTTTTTTATTGAACGAGGCATAGTTTAATGTGATAATTTGATAATGTGATAATAGTTTACTTCCCTCCTATTATCTTAATTCAATGCTTACTTATAAAATATTTTTACTGCGTTAATTTTTTACCATTTTTACGTTGCACAATCAATTTATTGCTTCCTTTATTTCTTTTTCTAGTTTTTAATCCCTTAGCGTATTTACCTGTTCTAGATCTTGGATGCCCACCAGAAGCTTTACCTTCACCACCACCCATCGGGTGATCAACAGGGTTCATAGCTACACCACGTACTCTTGGACGAATACCTTTCCAACGATTACGTCCTGCTTTACCCATACTTTGTAAGCTATGATCGCTATTAGAAACCACACCTACTGTAGCAAAACAGTTGATCAATACTTTTCTAATTTCGCCAGAAGGCATTTTCAATACTGCATATTTTTCTTCTTTGTTGGTAAGTTGTGCGGATGCTCCTGCACTTCTTACTAACTTACCACCTTGACCGGGTTGCATTTCAATATTATGCACCATAGTACCCAATGGCATATTTTTTAGTACCAGTGCATTGCCTATTTCAGGAGCTACTTCATTTCCACTAATAATTTCCATACCCATCTTTAAACCTTGTGGGGCAATGATATAGCGCTTTTCACCATCAACATAATTTAATAAGGCAATAAAGGCAGTACGATGTGGATCATACTCAATACTAGCTACTACAGCTGGTATATCTTTTTTATCGCGTTTAAAATCAACCAAGCGATACATTTTTTTATGCCCACCGCCCATATAGCGCATACTGCGACGACCTTGTACGTTTCTACCTGCTGTACTTTTGGTAGATTCTAGCAAGCTTTTTTCTGGCTTATTTGTAGTAATCTCTGCATATGCATTACCAATTCTCCAACGTGTACCTGCGGTAATGGGTTTATATTTTCTGAGTGGCATATTTTTAATAATTGGTCATTAGTAATTAGTTATTGGCAAATTCAGTGTTTATATATTAGCATATAAATCTATCATTTCTCCTTCGGCCACGGTTACTAAAGCTTTTTTGTAGTTGGATTTTTGACCTCTTGTTAAACCAGCTTTAGTTTGACGTGCTTTCGTTTTTCCAAGTACAACCATGGTATTTACATCAACCACCGTTACACCATAAAAATGCTGTATAGCTTTCTTAATCTCTAGTTTATTAGCTCTACGATCTACTTTAAAAGCATAGCGGCGAAATTTTTCGCTTTGTTGATTTGCTTTTTCTGTAACAATAGGTTTTATAAGTATTTCAGACCCTTTCATGTCGTCGTTTTTTAATTTTTAAAATTGGGATATTTACTTTTTCCCTGATATGATGTTTTTAATTATCAAATTACCACATCAACTACTATCTCATTTCTTATGCTTCCACTGCTGGTTGTTCAGCAAAAACTTTTGCTGCACTTTCAGTTAATACAAGCACATTTGCATTTAGAATATCATGTGTATTAACATCTATCAACACCGTACCTTCTACTTTTGGCATGTTACGCAAACTTAAATGTACATTATCGTTATAAGTTGGTAATACAAAAAGCGTTTTTTTATCGACAATATTTAAATTTTTAAAGATGTCATTAAAATGCTTTGTTTTGGGTGCATCTATTTTTACATCTTCCAACACAATAATAGCATTCTCTCTTACCTTGTGGCTCAATGCTCCTATTTTAGCTAAATCTTTTACTTTTTTATTTAGTTTGAAATTATAATCTCTAGGTTTTGGACCAAAAACAGTACCGCCACCTTTGTATAAAGGGTTGCGTATATTGCCCTTACGAGAACCGCCTGTACCTTTTTGTTTGTGCAGTTTACGGCTTGAACCATGAACTTCTGCACGAGTTTTAACCTTATTTGTACCTTGACGTTGCGCAGCTAAATGCTGTTTAGTGGCCAAGTATATAACGTGATCATTAGGTTCAACACCAAAAATATCTTCTGGTAAATCAACCGTTCTGCCTGTTTTTTGGCCTTGTATATTTAAAACATCTATTTGCATAACTTATTATTTTGATAGGCTTCGACTACGCTCAGCCTGACATAAAAACTAAATAAATTCTTTCATTCGCACATTCAAAATTCGCACATTAATAATTTTCATCCTTGTATCATTACTATAGAACCATTGTGGCCTGGAACAGATCCACCAATAAGTATATAATTTTTTTCTGGAAAGATTTTTATGATTTGTAATCCTCTCATTTTTATTCTATCGCTACCCATTCTACCAGCCATACGCATACCTTTAAATACACGAGAAGGATAAGAAGAGCCCCCTATAGAACCTGGCGCACGTTGACGATCATGTTGACCATGGCTCGCTTCGCCCACACCACTAAAACCGTGGCGCTTTACTACTCCTTGAAAGCCTTTACCTTTGGATGTACCTACTACAGCTACTTTTTCTCCTTCAGCAAAAATTTCGCAAGTAATGGCATCACCTAGTTTTTGTTCGGCGTAAAAATCACGTATTTCCTTTATTGTTTTTTTGGGAGAAGTGTTTGCTTTGGCAAAATGATTGATAGATGCTTTTGTAGCATGTTTTTCTTTTTTATCGCCAAAAGCTATTTGAACAGCATTGTAGCCGTCTGTAGATTGATTTTTGATTTGGGTAACGACGCAAGGACCTGCTTCAATAATGGTACAAGCAGTTTGCTTTCCACTGGAATCGAAGATGCTGGTCATGCCAATTTTTTTACCAATAATTCCTTTCATACTTTATGGTTTATGCCCAGCAAGGTTGTAAAGGACAGATTATATTGTGATTGCATTATAATCTTCAATCCCAGTTTGCCACCGACCTTTTCTGTTTTGATATATTGTCCTTCGACTACGCTCAGGATGACAATATTTTAGAAGTACCGATGGTAAACAAACCCTGAAAGGCTCGTTTATATGTGAGGTCTCAACCTCTCCAAAGGAAAGGAAGAAGACTTTATATTTTTATCAGCGCTCTTTTTTCTTTTATTAGTAAAAGATTGAGAGATGAAACCTAGTCTATATCAACATTATAAAAGAGATAGATATCATTAATTTTATAAGAACTTTCCTATCTTCCCCCTTTGGGGGAATTAAAGGGGGCTTTTACGCTTTTATTTCCACTTCTACTCCAGAAGGTAAGTCTAGTTTTGACAACGCATCTACTGTTCTAGAAGAAGTAGTATAAATATCCAATAATCTTTTATGTGTAGCCAATTGAAATTGCTCACGACTTTTCTTATCCACATGTGGCGAACGTAAAACCGTAAAAATCTTTTTATGTGTAGGCAAAGGTATAGGACCAGTAACCATAGCGCCAGTGCTACGCACTGTTTTCACAATCTTTTCAGCAGATTTATCTACTAAAGTATGATCGTAAGATTTTAGTTTTATTCTGATTCGTTGAGACATATTTCAAAGCCCATACTTTCAATTTGGGAGCGCAAAGGTAAGGGTTTATTTTTAATAAATGCGTATTTTAAAAAATCTTTTTCAAAAATCTTTGTTTCTTATAAAAATAGATTGGTGAGTACATCTAATGCTGTTGAGTATTGTTGAGCATTAACTACCAACTACCGCCAGCACCACCTCCACCAAAACTTCCTCCACCAAAACTGCTGGAACTGCCGCCGCTGCTGCCAGTCCAGCCTCCTCCATAACCTCCGCCATAATAAGTACCGCCCCAGCCTCGCCTTCCCCTACCCTTGGTTAAGAAGCCTATCAAAATAAATATTATTATAAAAATCCAAGTGAATATACCGCCACCAGAGGAGCTTGATTTTTTATGCTGTGGTTTATATTCTCCTTTGGTAGCAGCTATAATATCATTAATTCCATTAGAAATACCTCGATAGTAATCATTGGCTTTGAAATGGGGAACGATATCATCTTCTACAATCCTTTTGCATATAGCATCTGGTAGTACGCCTTCGAGTCCATAGCCTGTGGCTATAAACACTTTACGATCTTCTTTTGCTACTAATAATACAATGCCATTATTAAATTCTTTACTGCCTACACCCCATTTTCGACCGAGTGCAAGGGCGTATTCGAAAGGATCGTAGCCTTTTGAGCTGGCTATAATTACTACAGCAATTTGGTTGGAAGTGCTATCCTCAAATATTTTTAATCTGTGCTCTAAATCTGCTTGTTGGTCTGCAGATAAGATACGTACATAATCGTTTACAAAGCGAGCAGGTTCTGGTTTAGGAGGTATATCTTGCGCTTGAGCGAAGTAGGACAATGAAAGAAGAAGCGCAATGAAAATTTTTTGTATCATAACTATTTTATAAAAATCTATTTCCCATATACAATATCATTAGACAGTTCATTTTGGTCGTTGCTTTTATCGTAGGGAAATTGCTGCTGCAAGGTTTCGCCAATTTGTAGTATTATGTTTATTAGGCCTTCAGTATAATTACTTTTACTAAAGTCTTGTATCATTTTTTGTACGGCGTTGTTCCAAAAAGCATCGCCCACACGGGTATGAATACCTTCGTCTCCACATACGGCTAATTGTTTGTCTTTTGTAGCTAGATATACTAGCACGCCATTGCGCTGCTTGGTTTTGTATATGTTTAAAGTATTGAACAGTTCAATGGCTCTATCCATAGCATTTACAAAGCGGCAGCGTTGCTCTATGTATATTCTTATTTCGCCACTTGTTTTTTGTTCTGCTTGTTCAATGGCTTGGGTAATGGCTTTTGATTGTTCGGCATTGAAAAAAGCTTTTGGCTTTTGTTTAAAAAACATATTTATTTTTTAAAATCGTCAAAATTTACTTCTGTAGGTTTGCTTGCAGCGGCTTCTGCTGCAAAATATCCTTTGGATTTGAAACCAAACATGCCTGCAAATACCGTATTGGGAAAGCGACGGATGGAAGAATTAAATTCTTGTACAGCCGTATTAAAATCGTTACGAGCTACTGCGATTCTGTTTTCTGTGCCTTCAAGTTGTGCTTGTAAGTTTTGAAAATTTTGATTGGCTTTTAGTTCAGGATATCTTTCTATGGTTACTAATAATCGGCTTAGCGAACTGCTTACTTGGCTTTGTGCTTGTTGAAATTCTTGTATTTTTTCTGGCGTTAGGTCGTTGGCATTAATTTGCACTTTTGTGGCGCTGGCTCTTGCTTCCATTACTTTAGTTAGTGTATTTTGTTCAAAATTTGCTGCACCTTTAACGGTGTTTACTAAAGCTGGTATTAGATCAGAGCGGCGTTGGTATTGGGTTTGCACATTTCCCCATTTGCCTTTTGTGTTTTCGTCTAATTTAACCATGTTGTTATAGCCATTACAACCCCAAAAGCCTAGTATAACAACTAAGCCAAGAATAATAAGTAGTGTTAGATTTTTTGTTTTCATGTTTTTTATTTTTGAATCGATTTAAAAGAGAGCAATTATTTTGTATATTTTTCAACTCAGCTTTGGATGATATTGGACTATTTTCATGTCACCCTTCGACTCCGCTCAGGGTGACATTTTTTTGGTTAAAAGTCACATTTACTTCTGAATGACATTGACTTTGGTCGTGACGATGTTTAGTATACCTAAGGGCATCTCTAAAAATTATCATTATGAAAAATAGAACGCAGATCTGTTATGATTTTTCATGATTTTCGCAGATAAAAAACATAATTTTTAGAGATGTCCATAAGCAAATTTTTTAACAACGGCTGTATATTACTGTTGTTGTGCTGTTGCTATTTTGGTTCTTATTTTAGTTTCTAGTTCTTTAGCTAGCTCAGGGTTATCGTGTAACAGTTGTTTTACTGCTTCTCGGCCTTGGCCTAATTTATTGGTATCGTAACTAAACCAGCTACCGCTTTTTTGTATAATAGCTAGCTCTACGCCCATGTCTACAATTTCTCCTGCTTTGGAAATACCTTCTCCAAAAACAATATCAAATTCTGCTGTGCGGAATGGTGGCGCTACTTTGTTTTTTACCACTTTTACTTTTACTCGGTTGCCTGTAGCTACATCTCCATCTTTGATTTGAGAAGAGCGACGAATATCTAATCGTATGGAGGCATAGAATTTTAGAGCGTTTCCGCCTGTGGTGGTTTCTGGATTGCCAAACATAACACCTATTTTTTCACGCAATTGATTGATGAAAATACAGATGGTATTGGTTTTGCTGATGGTGGCAGTAAGTTTGCGTAGTGCTTGGCTCATTAAACGTGCTTGTAGCCCCATTTTACTATCTCCCATTTCTCCTTCTAATTCTGATTTGGGTACAAGGGCTGCAACGGAATCTATTACCAATACATCTAGGGCGCCGGATAGGATAAGTCTATCAGCAATTTCTAGTGCTTGTTCGCCATAATCGGGTTGGGAGATTAATAAGTTGTCTATATCAACTCCTAATTTTTGTGCATAGGCACTATCGAATGCATGTTCTGCATCTACAATAGCGCACATGCCGCCTTTTTTTTGGGCTTCGGCAATAATGTGTATGGCTAATGTGGTTTTGCCAGATGATTCGGGTCCATATATTTCTACAACACGCCCTTTGGGTAGGCCGCCTATACCTAAGGCTACATCTAAACCTAAAGAGCCAGTGGGTATTACTTCTTGCTGTATATCTACTTTTTCATTCATCATCATTACACTGCCTTTTCCAAAATCTTTGTCTATTTTATCTATGGTTAGTTTTAGGGCTTTTAATTTTTCGGGAGTACTCATTTTATTTTTACGTTGTGGTGATTAATTTTGAGTTGCGAAGGTACTTATTAATTTATCAAAAACTATTATACATTTTTTATGTTGATGGATAGGTTAAAGCTAGTGGACTGGGGGATTGGAGCGGAAACCTCCGCTGGGTTTGAAGCAGATGGCCTGTGTGCCACAGGCCATGGTTATAGAGTTGCGAAGGCACTTATTAATTCATCATTGTTAACCAATTGCTATTACACCTAGCTCCCTACCCACTTTGGTGAACGCAGCAATGGCTTTGTCTAAATGATGTAGCTCATGCACTGCACTTAATTGTACTCTTATACGTGCTTTGCCTTG
>Ga0116158_10004262_pt1 | contig 12257 bp, 12 predicted proteins | sample AD_UKC052_MetaG_FD_89883 | JGI IMG/M metagenome (GOLD analysis project Ga0116158, IMG submission 89883) | Active sludge microbial communities of municipal wastewater-treating anaerobic digesters from USA - AD_UKC052_MetaG | ecosystem: Engineered > Bioreactor > Anaerobic > Digestate | place: USA... | reverse complement strand
TACTTATTACGCCCCTTCGGGGCTTAAACCACCAGAAAAGTTCTTTAATCTGTAAGCCACTGGAAGGTGGACAAGTCTGAACCTTGAGCAGTTCGACAAATGTTATAGTGAGTAGTTCGACTGGCTCACTATAACACCATACGAACTACTCACTATAACACCTGTCGAAGGGTGAATCCGCCAGCAGGCGGACAAGTTTTTGAATCCACCAGTAGGCGGACAAGTATTCGCTTACCTTTAACCCTGTTTTAGCCAGTTATGAAGAAATACAAACCCCTGAGGAAAATTATAAGCAACACCGGAATAAAGAATGTAAGTAGAAAACGGAAAAAGAAGTAGTTTAGGGTGCCCCGGTAAATTAGCCACCCAAGCAAAACCACCAGAGAGCTGTCGAAAATGGAAAGAAGCCGGTTGCTTTTTTTCACCAAAAAAACTGATGGAAAATTCAGCACCTCCTGTTTATCCCCGCTAACAAGCAAAATAAGGTTATAGAGGCATAGTGTAAAAATTACAGGCGATACCACCCCAAATATGAGTAGAATTACGTTGGTTTGAGCGATTTTAAAGGAGTAAAGCGTCCCGAAAAGAATAGCAATAGCCAGGTTGAGGATAAACCGGGAATTTGTGCCTACAAGATTTTTAGTCCAGTAGAAAAACAAATTATCCTCGAAGTTCTTGTTATCCATTATGTAGGGAATAAGCAGGTGTAAAGTTTTAAATCCAGCAACAGCCACACACAGCTAATTTTCAAGGTTTTTTGGCTAGCTGCTGCAAAGATAATTGCGATTAGGTTAACTTTGCTAACTTAAACAAAGGATAAATATAGATGCTAAAAAAAATTCTTCTGATAACCATTTTTGCTGTCGCTCTGCTTTCACTTTTCCCTAACTGTGCCAAGGTGGTAACCCCAACGGGAGGCCCAAAGGACACCATTCCTCCAGCGCTGGTAAACAGCATCCCGAAGCCTAACGCCATAAACTTCAGAGGGGAAAAACTGGTATTAGAGTTTGATGAGTTCCTGGCATTGAAGGACGTGCAGCAAAAGTTGCTGGTTTCACCACCCCTGAATAACAGACCTCAAATTAAGCCAAAGGGCAAGCGAATTGAGCTGGAGATAAAAGATACCCTGCTGGAGAACACCACCTACACGGTTTACTTTGGCGATGCCATAAGGGATAACAATGAGAATAATGCCATTCCAAATTTTGAGTTTGCATTTTCAACCGGCCCAACCATTGACACTGCTTCTCTGGCAGGTACTATTGTCAACTCTTTTACTAATGAACCAGTTGAGGGAGCGCTAATCATGCTCTACAGTAGTTTTGCCGATTCCCTACCCTATATTAAACGTCCAACACATATGGCAAAGTCGGGTAAAAATGGCAGGTTCAAGGTAAACAATCTTAAAAACATTGATTACAAGCTTGTTGCCATTACCGATGCCAACGGTAACTACCTTTACAACCAGGGTATTGAGGATATTGCATTTGTCGAGGATAAGGTAACACACGATATGCTAATGAACGCTTCCGATTCGTCTAGGTGGGTAAGGCTGCGAACATTTAGCGAGCCACTGCCCTACCAGCTACTTACGGGTACCAACCGCCCTCAGCGGGATCTAATTGAGCTAAACTTCTCCCGCAAACCGGTTGGCGGTTTTAAGCTGGTACAAGTTGACAACCCCGTTAGCGAGAAATGGTATATTCCCGAACCCGACAACGAGGGAGACACCGTTAAACTTTGGATTATCTCGGAGAAAATTTCGGCTGCTGACACGCTAAAGCTGGCTTTGTCGTACCTCAAAACCGATTCCCTCAACATGCTTCAGCCTCGGATAGATACCCTTAGGTTTGTTTACTATGAATCCGAGGAAGCCGGGAATGACTCCCGTTCAAAGCGCGGAAAGAAGGAGGAAGTTGTAAAACCAACCGGATTCAAGGTTGAAACCTCCATCAAGAACATGGCAGTTGCTATCCCCGGAGTTCCCTTTGAGTTTACCCTTCCTTCACCTGCAAGAAAGGTGAATGGTGCGCTAGTGCAGATTTTTAACCAAACCGACAGCATTTTGGAGCCTGGCGTGAAGCTTGTCGCAGACTCGATAAACCCCAGGATTTACCGTTTCAACACCTCCTGGAAACCCAATGTAACCTACAAAATGATTGTTTTGCCGGGTGCTTTTGAAAGCTACACCTCAACCCTGAACGACACCCTTAAGCTTCAGCTTACCGGAGCTGACCCCGAAAGTTTTGGAACCCTCACAGCTAAATTTTCTGGTGTAAGTAAGGCGGTTGTAGCTGAGCTGCTGACCGAAAAGGATGCAGTGGTAGATAGGAAAGCCGTTGTAGGCAACCAATCCGTGACCTTTACGTTCATAGCCCCTGCAAAGTATAAACTTCGATTTATTGATGATTTAAACGCAAACGGTACCTGGGATAGCGGCAACTACTTGAAGCGCATTCAGCCCGAAAGGGTAATCCCGTTTACTGAAGGGAAAAATAAGGGTGTGATAAACATTCGGGCCAACTGGGATAACGAGATTTCGGTTAGCCTGCAAAAACCATAAAATACCTATGTCTGTACTGATGAATTTTGCCATGTTTCCCACCGATAAGGGTGCCAGTGTTAGTCCCTACGTGGCCAGGGTGGTGGAGGGCGTTCGTTCGTTGAACCATGCCTCACAGCTTACCGCAATGGGAACAATTGTGGAGACCAGCTCCCTTGAGGAGGCCTTGCAGGTGGAAAAAGCTTACCAATTGCTCGAACCCGATTGCGACAGGGTTTACGTTACAGTAAGCTTAGACATTCGCAAGGGAGGCTCCGGAAGGATTAGCTTAAAGGTGAAATCGGTCGAAGACAAGCTGGCTTAGGCAATTCTTCTACATATCCAACAAGCCTCAGCCATAATAGCTTCATTACCGCTGATAGTTTCATTATGTGCGAAGAATTGAGTGGAAGCTTTCATGATAATATACTTGCATGCCAATGTGTAACTTTGAAATGAATAAGGCTGACATTGCCAATTATTTTAAGGGAAGGGTAATAATTTTTCTCTTCTTCATTTTGCTTGTTTCGGAAGGCATTAAGGCTCAGCCATATGTTGGGCTAAGGGCTGCTTATACCACTTCAACCATGACTTTTAAGCCTGATGCTGAAACTAAACTTTTAACTGGTAGCGGGCTGGACTACGGACTTGAATTCAAGTACTTCAATGCAAAGTATGTAGGGTTTCAATCCGAGCTCTACCTGACCAGCAGGGGTTATTTAAAAGCTATTGATGTTGAGGAGTTGGGTGATACACTTTTTAAAAGGGTTAACCTCTATCTGGAGTTGCCCATGTTTATTCAGTTCAGGTTGAAGTTGGGGATAGTAATGCTGCATGTGAATGCCGGTCCGTATTTTGCCTACCTCCTCAGCGCCAAAGAGGGCGATAACTCCACCGGAAAGTACAGGCTGAACAAGGTGGACATCAACATTCTTCGCGAAAACCGTTTCGACTACGGGTTGATGGGTGGTGTAGGCCTAAGCCATGACTTCCAATGGGGAACCATTCAGGCTGAAGCCAGGTTTGGTTACGGGTTGGGTGATCTTTACGATTACTCGTATTCCGGCATGCCAAGCGAGTCAAGGGCTATCATACAAAATTTTAGCCTGAGCTACCTTTACCGATTTGGCCAACACAATACACAGCAAGAAGTCAAACAGCCTTAAGTTATAATTTTCTCACCTGAACGCAGGAGTGTGTGTTTTCAAAAATTTACTGTAAACTATTTGTAGTTTTGAATGTTACTGCTTTCGTTGTGGTAAACCTATGTTTTAGTCTAACGTGCTTGCTTGCCAGGGTTAAGCAACCCGTGCTTCAGGAATAATTGCTGCACACTGTTAAGGCATTAAGGTAATTTACCCCCTACTAGGCTTATGTTAGCTGATAAATCGTAGTACTAAAATTATTTCCGATTACTTCATGAAAGCATGGAAGGAAGGCGATTATAGATTACAGCAGGTGATTTCGAATACCCGACTAGCCCCGGGAGCGTTTCTTCTGAAATTCAGAAAACAGTTCGATTTTAGTGCAGGGCAGATTGTTGCCCTTGGAGTTTCTACCGATATTGAACCAAGGTTCTACAGCATTGCTTCTTCCGAGGAAGACGAGTTGATATCGGTTCTCTATACGGAAAAACCCGATGGGAAGCTAACTCCTATGCTGTCAATGCTCAATCCAGGTAACCCGATTCTGGTGTCAAAGCCATTTGGAGCATTTACCAGCTTTAAATCCGAACCGGTGTTTGTTGCCGCCGGTACTGGGGTTGCTCCTTTCATTTCTGCACTCCTATCCAATAAGGTTAGAGGGGCAACTTTAATACATGGTGCTCCATATCCCGAGTACTTTTACTTTTCCGATTATCTTTCCGAGAAGCTAGGAAGAAACTATATCCAGTGCTGCTCGAGGTGTATGCCCGGAAGCCATTATGTTGGTCGTGTTACCAGCTACCTGCTGCAATGGGATGAGCTAGATCCAAACCGAAATTACTACCTTTGTGGCAGCACCGAAATGGTTGTTGAAACAAGGAGCTTACTAATTTCAAGGGGTGTACCACCCGATAGAATAAACGCTGAAATTTACTTTTAAACCTATTGGTAGCTTTTCACAATTCATTAATTTACAATTTACCAGAAAATCATACTACCTCGATTGTTTCCATTAACTTCTTAATCCTATGCCCGAACTACTCCCGCTATATGGAAAGACGCTTGCCGAGCTACAGGATATTGTTAGCCAGGAGGGGTTGCCTCCGTACGCCGCTATGCAGCTTGCCGACTGGCTTTACAAAAAGAATGTGGAGAGCATCGAGGCGATGACCAACATTTCCAAGAGCGCCAGAGAACAGCTTGTCGGTAGGTATTACGTCGGCCTTAGCAAGCCCGAAGGCGTTTCAGCTTCGGCCGATGGAACCAAAAAATACCTTTTTCGGAGCGGAAATGGAAAATTTGTCGAGGCAGCCTATATACCTGAAACCGGAAGGGCAACACTTTGCGTATCGTCACAGGCCGGGTGCAAAATGGGTTGCCTGTTCTGCATGACTGGCAGGCAGGGTTTTCAGGGAAATCTTTCCTCAGGTGAGATTATCAACCAGCTCCGGAGCATACCCGAGTTTAAAAATGTTACGAATATTGTTTACATGGGAATGGGCGAACCATTCGACAACCTGGAGAATGTTCTTCGCAGCACCGAAGTGCTGACCTCCGAATGGGGTATGGGCTGGAGCCCGAAACGCATTACCGTTTCATCCATTGGAATTATCCCTGCAATGAACACCTTCCTATCCCGAAGTAGCTGCCATTTGGCAATTAGCCTGCATTCTCCATTTGACGAGGAGCGTAGGATGCTGATGCCTATTCAGAATGTTTACCCGATTGCCGACGTTGTGGAGGAGATCCGTAAGGCCAACATTGCGGGGCAACGAAGGGTATCGTTCGAGTACATCATGTTTGATGGGCTTAACGACAGTCCACGGCATGTTCGGGAAATATCCCGACTGTTGCACAACTTACGATGTAGGGTTAACCTGATCCGGTTTCACCCAATTCCTGAATCGGCCCTTCGCAGCGCATCCGATGAAACGATCATAAAGTTTCGCGATGCCCTTACCTCTAAAGGAATATTCACCACCATCAGGGCATCTCGGGGACTGGATATTCAAGCTGCATGTGGACTTCTATCCACAAAGGGTTTGCTGAAAAACAAGGATTGAAGGTAGCATTCCCATCCTGGTAAAATTTTAATTGGGCAGTAAAGCTGGTTAAGCCCTATGCTGTTTTTGATAAACGAAGAGCAGCCTCGGTCATTACGTCAACTTCAACAGCCAGGTTTATCAGCAAGTGCTTTCGAATGGTTTTATCGTGGAAGTAAATGGAAACAGGCGAAACCCCAACGCCATAATCCCTAACCAGCATTTCGGCAAATTCAACATCTTTTAAATCCGACACGTCCGAGTAGTCCAGGGTTTGAGTGTATCCGGCCTGCATGGGTAGTGGTTTGAACCTGGTAGATGAAAGAGAATCAAGCAGAATCTGGCGATTTTTCTGAATTACAGCATGGTAGGGGAAAGAAGTTTCGTTGGTGCTCATGAAATCGGCAATAGCCAGCTGTAGGGCGTGGTTGGCGGTGTTGGCAATGGCTCGCTGAATACGTTGAAAGTTGTTCATCATGGCTGCTGGAGCAAGGCAGTAACCTAAGTCCCAATCGGAAATTCCCAGGGTTTGGCTCAACGAGCCAATTATGTATGCGTTATCGGCCAATTTAGGAAAAAACGCCACGCTAGATGGAATAACGCCAGGGTACACGATATCGCTCAAAGTTTCATCGCTGATAATTTTAAGCTTTGTTCCGTTTATCAGCTTTTGCAAATTCTCCATGTCGTCAGGCGAAAGGATGCTTCCGGTAAGGCTGTTAGGAGAGCTTATGATTATGAGCTTGGTACGCGGGGTAACCGACTTTTGAACTTCATGCCAATCAATACTTGCGTTATCCTCGTGTAGCTTAAGATAAACAGGTCGGGCACCACAAACCTCGATGGCTAGCGCTGTGTCGTTGCGTGTGGGCTCGAAAATGATAACCTCATCACCATCACTCACCAAAGCCGCAACTGCCGAAAAAATTGCCTGGGCAGCACCCGAGGTAATGGCAATTTCAGCTGCAGGATGGTATGTCCGAAAGTATTTTTTCTGAATGTACTCAGAAACATGCTTTCTGAGCTCTAGCGTGCCCTCTATGGGCGCACGTCCATGCGTTTGCCTCAACTCCCTGGCAACCAAATCGGCCACCTGCACTGGTATGGGAAACCTTGTCCATCCCGCAGTTAGATCTATCGCATTATGGCTATTAATAAGTTTAAGCAAGGAATTTGCCGTATCAACTCCAAATTCCGCGTTAATCTGTTTCATTCAAAAGAAAAATTTATCATTGTTTTATAAAAATACTCAAGTTGTGCCACCCCACCATAAATGTTTGACAAATTGAGCCAATTTGGTGGTGAAAGTGCGTATTGAAAAAGTTGAATTAAAATTGGAAGCGTTTTAAAATCGAGAGGGGAGCCAAGGTGGAAGTTGTAGTAGCACAACAGGTCGTTGATTGCCTGAATTCTTTGAGCATGGTTTAGAGATATTTCATTTGACCTATAAAATGGGGTGCCTAGCAGCATTCCCAGGCGACGGCTTGAAGTTTTGTCGAGGTTGAAAGAATGGGATGGTGGTGAAGGACAGAAAAAGCCATTTTTATAGTCGAAAAACGGCATGGTTTCGCTCCATCCGTTTGCCGGGTAAAAACCCAGGTATCTGGTTAGCTGGATGAGAAAAATCAGGTGGAAGTTAGCCACTCCATCGTGCATGACATCCAGCAGCCTTATAGAATTTTCCAAAAATTCATACAGCTCTGAGTTGGGTTCAACCTCCCTAACGGTGCGGTAAATCACCTCGCTAACAAACATTGAAATGCTGATTTTAACAGGATCGAAGTGAAGCTCGCTCAGAGGTATGGCAATTGCCACTTCTTTTAAGAGCGAAATTTCGGATGTCTCCTTTTTGTAGAACACCAAGTCAAGAATGTCAAGCGGTTGGAAGTAAACAGCCAGACCAGCAGTTTTCCCGCTACCGTATGCGTGGTTCACCTGAATGGTTGTTCGACCAAGCTCCTTGCTGTAGCATGTAGCTATAAGGCTGTTATCACGGAACTTGACCGCATGCAGGACAATTCCCCTTGATTTCTGAAGCATGGGTTACCTGATAAAAAGAATTTTTGTAACGGCAGTTTTTTCGCCCTGACTAGCCGAGCAAAAGACCAGGTAAACCCCGGAGGAAGCCCGTTGTCCCTTGCTGTTTTTCCCATTCCATGTAGCCATTCCTCCAACAGAGAAAGTCTCGTAAACCAGGTTTCCGCTTATATCGGTAATTTTTACCAGGGTATTCTCCATTAAACCGGTAATGGTAATGTCACCTTCATATTCGGGTCGAACGGGATTTGGGAAAGCATAAACCTTTCCAAAGCCCGATCCGGGTTGGTTGGCATTGCTTCGAAACGAAACCAGCCCTTTATCGGTGGCAATAAAAACCTCTCCTGATGCCGGATGAACTTTTACATCGGTAATCCTATTGGACGGGAGAGGGCTATTCTGGATTGTGTAGTGGGCCAACTCCTTGGTTCCGTCGGGGCTAAACAGGAATACTCCCGAACGGGCTGTTCCAAACCATTTACGGTTACCCCCGTCAACCGTTACAGAGGTTACCTCCTCGGTTTCAAGAAGGTAAACTGCCAGCCCCTCAACCACATCGGGAATTTTAATCTTTTGAAAGTACATGCCCCCATCAAAAACCTTGCCGGGGTTGAAGCACACTAAAACACCCTGGCTTGTTCCCAGCCATAGGTAGTCGTCCCTATCAAATGCCAGGGCGTTTATATCAACGTTGAATAGCGACCCGCTGCTACTGGCCGGTTGTAGTTTTCTGTAGCGGTCGTCGTCCTTGATGTCGATATTATTACCAGGGTTCAGGGCAAAAAGTCCTTGACCACGAGGTAGCAGTAGCCATAGCGTTCCGTAGTTGGAGTAGCTGAGGGTTGACAGCTTGTCAGAATTGATAGCTGATGCATAGGGAAATGAAATCCACGTTCCATCTGTCTTTCGGACAGATATAGGGTTTGCGACCATTGTGTTTGCCACCCACAGGTTGCCTTTTGGGTCAAAATCCAGGCCGCTTATACGGCAGTAGGGAGCATTGGGGAAAATGGACTGTAGGGAGCTGTTTTCAGGCGTAAAGTGTGCAACCATGCTGCCATCGTGGAACTGGTATAGGCCGCCACCCCAGCTGGCTACGTAGTAATCTGATGGGTTGCCTGGATTAACCCTTACCGCAACGGCATCATGATAGCTATAATCAGCAAAACTGCTCCATTCCTCATGCGTGAAATCATGAACCATGAAGGGATGCCACAAGTTGGTGAAGGTTGCATCGTAGCCTCCCGAGGCCACAACCACACGATTGCTGCTAACATCTATGGCAAGGTGGTTGTTGTTTGCAGGACCGTTTGGGTAGATAGACCTTAGCGCCTGAGAACTACCAAACATAAGACCGTTAAACTTATCGGCTATGGCCAGCTTGTCTGCATCTACCGAAATTGCAGCTTGTGGGTTGATAAACAGTGATGCGGGTGAAAGAAATTCATCTCTAATCCCCGGAAATTGGTAGGTTTGAATCCCATTAGCGGAGGTTACCAGAATCCTATTATTGCCTACGCTAAGATGAAGGGTGGCAGGCAAAGGCCGGTCAACTTCAACCCATGAGCTTCCATCGAATCGCCAGAGAATGTCGTTGGCGTTCTCCTGTCTTTCCAGAGCAAAAAGGTAGCTATCCTTAGCAGCAACTCCAGCGCATTCGGCAGTAGGGTTGGTAAACGATGTTTCAGTAGTCCAATGCTCAAAGCTTACCAGAAGAGGGTCGGAGCACAGGGCACTTTTCAGGCCATTGGAAGTTGCAGCCCAGAATCTATCCCCAAATACCTCCATGCTGCTCACCCGGATGCCGGTTCCATTGTTTCCGATATAGTAGGTTTCCTTTATTTCCCTTTTAGCTGGATCAACCACCACTAGTCCAAAATCGGTTGAAGTGTAAATCAGGTTGTTAAAAAGGGTAAACCGGTTAATGGTTTTACTGCCCGAAAGGGGTTTTTCCTTTATAAAGGGAAGGTTAACTACGCTGTTCTGAACCAGCAAATCTATGTTTCCACTTTCGTAGCCAATGGCAAGTATTTGCAATGAAGGGAAATAGCTAAGTGCCGAGATTCCAACTTCCGAAAGGCCATTCACCCTCGTAACTTTATCAACCTCACCGGTGGCTATATTGTATGAGAAAATTCCGTTATCAGCTCCGCAGTATATCTTCCCTTCTTCGTAGCACAGCAATTTTGTGTTACCAAACGAAAAGTGGTCGCGCCAGCTACCTACCGGAATCTGTGCTTGCAGGACTCCCTGCAGCAAAAAAAGGAATAAAAAAACCGCACTGGTTACTCTTGCCATTCAGCTTTAATTAGTTTAAGGGCGGTAGCAGTAAAGTTTAAGACAGAATTTACTGTTTTTTCAAAAAATCAACGAGTTTGGATATAGCCATACCCCTATGGCTTATGGAGTTTTTAAGTTCAAGGGGCATTTGGGCAAAGGTTTGGTTGTAGCCATCGGGGATGAAAACCGGATCGTATCCAAAACCGTCAAAGCCATTGGGGGAGTCAATTATTTTTCCGTTGACAGTTCCCTCAAAAAGGTAGTCCTTTCCGGAGAGTGTCAGGGCGATAACAGTACGAAATCTGGCGTTACGGTTCTCAACCCCGTTGAGTTTCATCAGAAGTTTTTTAATGTTTTCGGTTGATTTTTTGTCTTCTCCAGCATATCGAGCGCTGTAAACGCCAGGTTCGCCATTCAATGCCTCTACTTCAAGTCCTGTGTCGTCGGCAAAGCAGCTGTACCCTGTTCTTGAAAATACGTAACGGGCTTTTTGCATGGCATTTTCCTCCAGGGTCTCATAGTCTTCGGGTATTTCGGCAATAAATCCAATATCATGTAGGGATAGCAGCTGGAAAGCATTTCCAAGAATGGCCTGAACTTCTTTTAGCTTATAGACGTTGTTGGTGGCAAAAACCAGTTTTTGTGGAATGTTAATCATACCTAGCGTGGATTGATGCACATAACCGGGATGTGGCCAGCATTGGCAAGAATGTACTGCTCCATGGGATCAACCGTAAACCGCCCTTCGCTGTCAAGGGGTGTAGTCATAAGAACAATCAGATCGGCCCTAATGTTGGCGGCAAGGCTCAAAATCTCCTGCTCGTAAGGTTTTAACCCGGGAACAGTATATTCAACAGATTTAGCGCCCTTTTGGTCAAGGAATCTACGTGCCGAAGCCATGTTGATGTCAATTTTGGCCAGCAGTTCCGGATCGGTAGTGTTGGGTTTAACCAGATGAAACCTCGACAGGTAAAAATCGCTGAAGTAGGATATCCACTTGTGCTTTTCCTGGTTTTCAAGGGTAAAATCAACAGGAAAAACCACCTCGTCGTAGCGTTTGTTTACCGGGGGCTCCTGAATGGTAATGAAGGGCACCTTGCAGCTGGTAATCACCTTGAGCACCCATGAAACTTTATTTTCATCCATTTCTTTAATTGTGGATGAGCCCATGACAACAAAGCTGGCTTGTACCTCATCGGCCACCAGGGCTATGTCGGTGAAAATGTTACCTACCCGAACCACCGGGGTGATGTCAACTCCGTACTTCTCCTTTGTGCCCCGAACTATTTTCTCCAGCCTGGCCTCTGCCTCTGCTTTATCGGCCTCTGCTTTAACAATATGCAAAATAGTGATAGGTTCTTTCACTACGCCGGAAACCCTAACGGCATGCTGTAGGGCATACTCTGCCACCTGTGAAAAGTCGGTAGGGACCAGAATGGTTTTACTTTCTCCCTTCATACTTACATTTTTAAAATGTTCAAGGCTTTAGCCGGACTTCCAAAGTTTTATAAAATTTTCATACAAAAATAATAAAACCTTTAAAACTTGGGTTTCTTTTAACGGATTCGTGGTTATTTTAAACCCCGGGGTTGTGGCATAAATTACTGAACCATGAATCTGGAGGGGCAATGTGTTATAAGTTAGAGAGAAGAGAAAAAATCAGTCCAAACCAGATTTCCTTTAATGGCTTATATCCTTTAACCTTTTACATACCTGAATATGCCAACGAGACGAATAAATATTACCTGATTAATTTCAAATCATTTAAAAATATTGTAGCTTAGATGGCAAATCTTTCTGCATATTACTGAATAATGATTTGGCTTGGTTCAATACTAGTGTTATTAACCCTTTTTTTGCTCTATAGCTTGATAAGCTACTCGCGAACAAAGGCGATGCATGGCTTGGAGACCCTACTATTTCAACGTACTAATGAGCTTTTGAAGGAGAGGGAAAAATCGGAAAATCTTCTGGCCCGTGTACTACCTCAGGAAACAGCCGATGAGCTTAAGCAATTTGGAAAGATTAAAGCGCAAAAGTTTCAGATGGTAACCGTGCTATTCTCGGATATTCAAGGTTTTACCAAGATAACCGACGACACGGATTCCGAAGAGCTTATCGATCAGCTCGACAGGTTTGTTTACGAGTTTGATTCGGTTGTACAAAAGTACCATATTGAAAAGATTAAAACTGTTGGGGACGCCTACATGT
>Ga0116158_10004252_pt1 | contig 12273 bp, 8 predicted proteins | sample AD_UKC052_MetaG_FD_89883 | JGI IMG/M metagenome (GOLD analysis project Ga0116158, IMG submission 89883) | Active sludge microbial communities of municipal wastewater-treating anaerobic digesters from USA - AD_UKC052_MetaG | ecosystem: Engineered > Bioreactor > Anaerobic > Digestate | place: USA... | reverse complement strand
GGTAAGCCGTCATGGCATAAAAATGAAAGCGGCGGTAGCCATACAAAGAAAATTACTAGAACTCATGTTCACGCTGTTTAAAACCAAAACGAAATTTGATAGGAAAATTCTCGGCAAAGGAATACTGAAGGAAATGGTAGTTTTGGAAGAATTAGGGGGCGAACATGAATAGTTCGCCCCACTAAACAGGCTCACTCAAGGTGGCCTTAAAAAGCAAATTTAAAAAATCCCTAGATCCTCAAAAAATTTTAGGTTTTTAACACAGAATCTTTGTGGTAAAAAAAGCATACCAGAAAGCCTTCAATTAAAATACCGCACTGCCTCCCTGCCCACCCATTCCCCCATGTGCACCGGCACCGCGTTGCCAATCAGTTTGTACGAAGAACGTTTGTCCTCAAAATGAAAATCATCCGGAAAACCCTGCAGGCGCGCGTATTCGCGCACGGTGAAGGGCCGAACGCCCAACGGGTAGTTTTTATCCTTTACAAGCCGTGTGCTGAGGTCTTTGGCATAGTGGGCTACGCAGGTGGGGGCGAGGGCTTTGCTATCGACGGGGTCCACAATAATGGGAAGATCACGGTAACCGCCGTTCATGCGTTTTATTACATAATCGGGCAGGTCCACTTTGGGGGAAGGCTCCAGGATATCCTTTATCCGTGGTATTTTGGCCACTGCGGTTGGGTGCGAAATACTAAACGGCTTACGTGTTCCCACCAAAATGAGCCGCTGTCTTTTTTGGGGCAGCCAATTGGCAGCATCTACCGGGCAAAACACGTGTACATAATAATCCGGCAGTTTGGTCATGGCCTCCATCACTACCTTAAACTTCTTCATGCCGGGTACGTTCTCAACAATATACATTTCAGGACGGGCAATGGCAATATGGCGGAAAAAATGCAGGAACAAATCATCGCCGGTGCGGGTACCGTGGATATCGGCGATGGGGGAATATTTGGTGCAGGGGTAGGTGCCCACAATGATGTCAGATTGGGGTTGTTCCAACACGGTGAGGTCCTTTATATCGGCATGCAAAACAGGATGGCTGAAATAATGTGGGTTTGCCTTCATGCATTTGGTGGCATCCCCATCAAGATCAAGGGATTGAATAAGATTGATTCCAGCTTGCATGAGGCCAATTTCCATTCCGCCGCATCCGCTGAAATAACCTTTGGCTGTAGGGTGATACATGTTTGAAAGTTTTCACCTGCAAGTTGGTGAAGGAAAATTTGGATTTATTGGCTTTTAAGTAACCTTGGATAAGATGTGGAAAAATTTGGATTTAAATAGGTCCGTTTTAAGAAACTGGGAAATTAAGCTACTTACCTTTTAATGCAAATTCTCTTAAATTGCAAACTATATCCAAAATGGAAGAAAAAGTAAAATGGACAGAGGTTGTTTGTGCAATCATTGAATCAGGCAATAAAATTCTTTGTGTACAAAGAAGCCAGAAAATGAAATTGCCGTATAAATGGGAATTTCCAGGAGGAAAATTAATTCCAGGGGAGAGTGAAAGTAAGGGACTCAGAAGAGAAATAAAGGAAGAACTAAACATAGATATCCTAGTTCTAAAAAGGCTAATACCAAATTATCATATTTACCCAAATGGTGTTAGTATTAAATTAATTCCATTTCAATGCCAAATAATGAAAGGCGAAATTAAACTGTTAGAACATTTAGAATACAAATGGCTTGATCCAAACGACCTCTCAAAACTAGATTGGGCCGAAGCCGATATACCAATTTTTAAACAAATTGAACATTTAAACCTATGAACCAAGGAATCTATGAGGAGTTAATTACTAAACTAGTTTCATCGAAAATAAATGGTTTGGATAAAGATTTTTTTGAATTCAGAACTACAAAAATCGACAAAGAGGAAGCAGCCTTAGTATTTTCTAAGCATGTATCCAGGACATTAAATTATGCTTTAAGTACTATTAAAGGAGAAGATGTCATTGATAAACAAATTGAAATAGCGAACGCAATAATCCGTCTGTTAAGGGATGAACTGAAAAAGCAAGACTTTGAAGATGATTTAATAGATACCGAAGGTAAAGTATTAAAGGCAGTCTTTACTAGAGTTGATGCACATTACGTTGATTTGGATTTACGCCTAAAAGAGATAACTCCCTACACAAGACTTACTCATAGTGAGCTATTTACCGGCGGAAATGTTGGATTATCCTTAGAAAGTGAAATTAAAAAGGAAATACTCTCAGCTGATAGGATAGACCTTTTGGTTTCTTTTATAAAGTGGAAAGGAATAATAATTCTTGAAAAGGAGTTAAGGGAGTTTGTAAAACGGGGAGGAAAACTTAGAATAATTACTACTACCTACATGGGTGCCACTGATTATAAAGCCATAACTCTCTTATCATCCTTGGAAAATGCTGAAGTTAAAGTTTCATACAACACTGGAAATGAAAGGCTACATGCTAAGGCCTATTTATTTTTCAGAAATACCGGATTTCATACAGGCTATATTGGCTCATCTAATTTTTCCAGATCTGCACTGACTGATGGACTAGAGTGGAATATAAAGATTACCACCAAAGAAATAAGTCACATTATTGATAAATTTCAAAAAACGTTCGATACATACTGGCAAAATGCAGAATTTGAAACTTTTGATATCTCTGTACATGCCGAAAAACTAAAGGAGGCGCTTGGTAAAGGAAAAACACCTCTTTTAAATTTAAGCCATACTACTTATTTTGATATTAAGCCGTATCAATATCAGAATGAAATACTAGAAAAATTAGATGTCGAAAGGAACATTCATTCACGGTTTAAAAATTTATTAGTTGCAGCAACAGGAACAGGAAAAACAGTTATCTCAGTATTTGATTATAAAAGGTATTTGGTTAAAAATCCAAAAGCCAAACTTCTTTTCATTGCACATAGAAAGGAAATATTAGCTCAGGCATTAAATTCATTTAAGGCTATTTTAAAGGATAATAATTTTGGAGATTTATGGGTGGATGGGATTGAACCGACTCAATTTGAAAACTTATTTGCATCTATTCAAACTCTAAATAATAGATTGCCCAACTTGAACTTAACACCCGACTATTATGATTTTATAATCATTGATGAAGTACATCACATAACAGCCATTAGCTACAGGCCAATTCTAAATTACTTCAAACCCAAAATTCTTTTAGGATTAACAGCAACCCCAGAAAGAATGGATGGAGAAGATATCCTTGTAGACTTTTCAAACCGGATAGCTGCAGAAATTCGATTGCCTGAGGCCTTGAATAAAGGCTTACTTTGTCCATTTCAATATTTTGGCATTTCGGATAGTATTGATTTAAAAGATGTGACATGGACAAGAGGTCGTTATATGCCGAGCGAATTAAGTAGCCTTTATACTAGTAATGATAGAAGGGTTGGGGAAATAATTTCAAATTTGGGTAAGTATTCAAGGGATGTTCATGACCTAAGAGCGCTTGGATTTTGTGTGACTATCGAACATGCCAAATACATGGCAGAAAAGTTTACTCTTGCAGGTTTTAAAGCAGCTTATTTATCAAGTGAGAATATTTCGCAACGAGAACGGTTAAGAAGGGAATTTCAAAAAAAGGAGATAAATTATTTATTTGTAGTTGATATTTTTAATGAAGGAGTCGATATCCCAGAAATAGATACTGTGCTTTTTTTGAGACCAACAGAAAGTTTAACTATATTTCTTCAACAACTAGGAAGAGGGCTTAGGCTGTCCGAAGGAAAGGAATGTTTAACCGTTTTTGATTTTGTGGCAAATTCAAGACCTGAGTATGATTTTGAAGGTAAATTTAGAGCCTTGATTGGGAAAACAAGTACCTCTGTCAGAAAAGAGATTGAAGATAATTTTCCACATTTACCACTAGGTTGTTCCATTATTTTAGAAAAGAAGGCAAAAGAGATAATTTTAGAGAATATAATTAATGCAACATCCTATAGCAAGGATCAAATTATTCAAAGGATAAGAAATTTTGAACACCAGTCAAACTTACCATTATCTCTTAAAAATTTCATTGAATTCAATCACTTAGTTCTACAGCAGATTTATAAGAAAAGAGGAAATGAATATTTAGGTTGGAAAAGGTTGTGTTATTTAGCTGGTAAGCGAGAATTATTCCCGGAAGAAAATGAAAAGCAGATTATTAGCGCAATCAGTAAAAAATGGTTATCGACAAAATCAATATCCTACTTTAATTTCATTTTAAGACTAGCTAAAAAGAATTTTGCAATAAAAATTTCCGAATTTAACGAAACGGAAAAATTGATGCTTTTAATGCTCCATTATGATATTTGGCAGAGTGAAGGAGGGTTTGAAAATTTAGAACAAAGTATCAGAGCCATTGGAAGTAACAAGGTCTTAGTTGAAGAAATCATTGAAGTCCTTATCATAATGATTGATAAAATTGATTTTAATGAGTTTGAAATTGAACTACCTTTTAATCAACCATTAAAGTTACATTCTCGATATACTAGGGAGCAAATTTTGGTTGGTTTTCAACTAAGTAGTTTCGAGAAAAAATCTTCGAATAGGGAAGGGGTGGCCGAGAATAAGCAATTAAATACTGAATTATTATTCATTGACTTAATTAAATCAGAAGAAGACTTTTCTCCAACTACCATGTATGATGATTATGCTATAAGCGAGAGCCTATTTCATTGGCAGTCGCAAAACCAAACTCGCAATGATCGCGGAAAAGGACTCACCTACATAAATCACAAAACACTCGGCAAGCGTGTATTGCTATTTGTACGAGAACGGGCAAATGACGAGTATGGTAATACAGTTGGTTATGTTTTTATTGGGGAGGCTGATTTGAAAGAACACTATGGTTCAAAGCCGATGAGTATTAAATGGGAATTAAATGAACCAATGCCTAATTATTTATGGAAAGATTCCGCAAAGTTCGCTAGTTAACTGGATTGAAGTTTAATTTACTATTTTACGAATTATTGTCATTCTTTCTTCCAAATCTTCTCCAACCACCACTCCGTTCTCGTTTTGGGCACCACATAATATTTACATCCTCCGTGCCCATGCCAGAAGCAACCATGAATAAAAATGACGGTTTTGTATTTGGGCAGCACTATGTCCGGCTTCCCCGGCAAATCCTTCACATGCAGCCGGTACCGGAACCCCTGCGCGTGCAAATACCTGCGTACGAGCATCTCCGGCCGGGTATCTTTTGCCCGGATACGGCTCATGTTGTAGCTGCGGGTAGAAATGGAGTGCACATCCATGGAAATAAGAAATAAATAATAAGGAATAAGAAAGTCGGCCTCCGGTATCCATGAAAAGTATGCCCACCCATCAACTTTTCAACCTGTCAACTTTTCAACCAATCAACCCCTCAAAATGTCTAACTGCAACAACCACCATGATTTATAAAAGGCTTTCATCGTAATGAAGGGCAATTTTCCGGCTATCGAGGATCTTCATAAAATCAAGCCAATGAATACCGGCAAGCGAGGCGGCTTTGCGCAAAGAGAGCCGTTCCTGTTCAAACAGCATAATGGCAATTTCCAGTTTTAATTCCAGCTCGTTTAAGCCTGCGGCTTTCAGATACATGTCGTCAATTACCAGCATACCTGTTTATTTCCAAAGATAGTCCGTTTTTAATTTCCTTTTGTGGTTTATGCGCCACTTACCGGAACCCCTGAGCGTGCAAATACCTGCGCACAAGCATTTCCGGCCGGGTATCCTTTGCCCGGATACGGCTCATGTTGTAGCTGCGGATGGCGGTGGGGTGTACGTCCATAGGAAATAAGGCGCTGCACTGAGCTTGTCGAAGTGAATAAGAAACACAAAATAAGGATGGGGGAAAGACAGAATACTTGAATACATGAATAAGGAATACATGAATACCAGAATGGGGATTACGGTTTTAAGTACGAAATACAAAGTAAAGAAAGGGAAAGGACAGAATACCTGAGTACATGAATAAGGAATACATGAATACCAGGATGGGGATTCCGGTTTTTAGTACGAAATACGAAGTTAAGAAAGGAAAGGACAGAATACTTGAACCGGACTGATGTCAGCTTTGGGATTTAATGTTATTCACTGCCAAAAAAAAGCCAGTAAATGGATATCAGCATAATTCAGCTCATATATATCCTCCTCTTCCTATAAATTTGAATGAATGAATCGCGCCATTTACTTTTCCTGCACGCTGTATTTTTTACTTTCAGCCGCTGGCATGCAGGCACAAGAGAAGCCGTTGACCCAAAGCGAAAAAACAGCGCTGACCAGTAATTGCATCAAAATACTGGCCGAAGTAAAAAATGACTTCAGGGGAATAAAAACCGGGGATTTGAAAGATTGGGCAGGGAAAAAAATCGGGTATTCAACCGTACGATTGCTTCCGGCCTATACACCGGCCGATACGTATACCATCGTATACAGCCAGGAAATGCAAACAACCATGGTCCAGGTAAACTATTACCAGGAACTGTTACCCTTCAGTCTTACAGAAATATCCTCAGCACTATTATCTGCCCTCAAGGCAAAAGGATGCGTGGAAGTAACACCCCAAAGGCTGCATGAAGCGGATATGGTGCGGGCATTCCGTTCGCAGGAAGCAGTGGTGGAACTGAGGCAAAACAAAAATGCCACGCCTGCCGAAGTATCGGTTACCATCGGCAGATTGTATTATTACTACGGGCAGGATGTTGCTGTTATCAAAACAGCCATTACCCCGGAAAACAAACCTGAAACGAAAACGGTTGCCAAACCGGATCCCCCGGAGAAACCGTTACCCGATACTGCAACCGTTATCCGTTACCCCTTTTCGTATGAACATCCCTGTGGTTTTAAGGCAGTCGGGCAATTTGTTTCGGGCGATACGCTGATTGACGGCAGAATTATATCTCATTGTACGGTTTACCCTTATTTCTATTCATCCTTTACCGGCACTTACCTGAAGAATGGGAATATGTGGTGGAATTTTAAACCCGAAATGGGGGTACTGGAGTTGAAACAGTGGGACGCGGTATTTGCCGGCGATTTCATCAATGAGCCCAAAGGGCCAAATGATGATTATACCATTTGGGCAAAGGGGTACCTGAAGGTTGGCGGCGATTCGCTTTACGGATATTTACACAGCACTACCAATGTGGAACCCAAATATTACCTGACACCCACGGACAAAAACAAGCGAAGGGTTAAATTGTACTTTGATCGGAACAATACAAAGAAGCCGGAAGTGGTGTATGATGAAAATACCGTAGCGGAGGAAGAAAAAATGTGGGCAGAAGCAGAAGAAAAGCTGAAAAGAAGACAAACCTATGGAACAGGGTCGGGATCCGGGAGTACACCTGTTTCACCCGAAAGAGCAGCAATGATAGCGGATGCAGATGCGGCCCGGGCCAAATTGTATAACGACATTGCCACTATTGACAGAAATATGGAACAGGATCTGAAGGACTGCCTGAAAGATGCGGCCTATGGGCCTTCCATTGTCCGCATGAGCAAACCCTGTCAAAGGGTGTCCAAATACAGCATTCAATTGTCCAGCATCTGTAACCAGTACCTTGCCAAATACGCTGCCTATACCGACAGCAGGCATATCCGGGATATTAAGGACAGGATTTTTCAGGCAGGGGAAATGCTGACCATTCTTTCAAGGTAAATGTTTTGAATTACCATGATCCTTTTTTAATGAGAATAGCGGGGGGAGAGGGAGAATAATAGAGTACATGAGTACATGAATAATAGAATAAATGAATACATGAATAATAGAATACATGAGTACTTGAGTACATGAATAGATGAATGGGAGAAAAGGCTGAGGCTGCCTGACGGCAGTCAGGGTTGAGAATACCTGAGTACATGAATGGGATGCGAAGGCAAGGTTAAGGTTCATGAATTCATGAATGGGGGGCAAAAGTCTTCGGGCAAGCCGTGTCGCCTGCGGGAGATACGGCCCGGACCCGGAGTAAAATTCAGAGGCCGATCCTGAACAATTAAATCAGGAAAAAAAACTGGCTTAGCATTTTCATCCTGTATTGATTTAATTATACATATTAGTCAGCATAGATTAGTCTTCCGCAGAAATAGGTATCAAAGGAAGTATTTGCAATGGTGGCGCCTGCATCTCCATCGTTTGACTGTCGGATTTCTACATACACATCATCGCCGATTACCAGCTTCAAATCTGAACTTACCAGGATATTTATTGCAAATCCTTTTGGATCACAACAAGGGGTTTCACTTCTTGCAGCAATAATGGTATTAGCGCCTCTTTTAATTATGATAGTGGCAGTTAAGCTTTCAAAATCATCACTTAAATCTGCCAATTGCATGGATAGCGCAAACTCAAAGTGGTATAACCCGGATACAGGCGCCACAAAATTACTCATATCAGTAGTGGGGCTTGCACTGGTAGTGGTTGTAAAGCTGTTGGCATAATCATATTGTTCAGATGGGAAGTGCATTTTACGGGTTGAAAAATTTGGAATAACATTAAGTCCGGCGTAAACCCCGGTGGCTCTGAACGCTACTTTAGCCGGTACTTTCCATACGGCGTTGCCGCTGGCATCCACACTGGTGAGTACAGCGCCTGCTGCGGGGTTGGTATTTCCACCAGCTATTTTCACTTTGCCCGAGGTGTGCAGCGCATAGCCCGATGTACTGTTGCCATACAGCGCTGTTCCACTAAGCGAACCAGCCGAAACCCCGATATTTGACCCACTGTAAGCCAACACCCCTGTTCCAAGGTTCGATTCGCCCCTTACGCCTGCACCATCTGCACTCAAAGCGCTGCCATACACCCCATTGCCTCCGTTTGCATTGTTGTTGATACCCCATACGGCACCTGCGGCACCCGAGACTGCATTGGATACCCCTTTGATGGCGACGCCTGTATTGCTGCTGGCATCTACCGCAATGCCAACACCCGAATGGGCAGCCAAAATCACCGGATCGGCATTTGCTCCTTTTAATATTCTTGCGCGGATGGCTGTTGAATCCTGGCTCTGTGCGTCAACCCCGATTCCGTTGGCCGATTGGCCTTTGATAGCCGTTGAGCTATCCACATAAGCATACAAGCCAATTGCATTCGGTGACCGTGAATAGGCATACATGCTATACCCGAAATTGGTCGTGTTGGTTGCCAGCAAAGCGTACCCATATTCATTGGTGGTATTGGCATGAATAGCAGCACCCTGGCCGGCATTGGTAACCTTAAATCCGGGGTTTGTATTATTTACAGATCCTTCATAAGGCAAAGAAAATCCGCCACCACCATTGCCTACTGCTGTCCAGCCCGAACCGTTGTAATGATATAATGCATTAAGATCAGTATCGTAAACCAATAACCCTTTTGCCGGACTTGCGATGGCATTGCGTTGTACAGTAGTCATACGGGGAGCCAGCATGCCTTTCGTAGTGCTGCTTACGTCAAGCTGTGCGCTTGCATGGGGGCTTGTTGTGCCTATGCCTACGTTTTGGCCAAATAAACAGGGGGATAAGACCAGGGCAATTAACTGCACAATGAATATTTTCATTTTTATTTGTTTTGGGACTTCAAATTGCAACAGAATTGTCAAATCAGGTAACAATACTCATTGGGATGGAGTTTTTGCATGTTTAAATGAGGAGAAACTGCATTGAAATGAAGGCAAGGTTGAGGTTGAGGTTGAGGTTGAGGTTGAGGTTGAGGTTAAGGTTGAGGTTAAGGTTGAGGTTGAGGTTGAGGTTAAGGATAAGGTTGAGGTTAAGGTTGAGGAATATATGAGCAAAGAATGGGGTTTTCCGGTTTTAATTTTTTGCCCCTTTGACCAATCCCAACATTTTTAACTATGCTTTCAACAGGCAGGCCCGTTAACCTGTCAACTCACCAACCTGTCAGCTCGTCAACCAAACACCCCTTCACTTCCCCGCAGGAATAACTGCCCTGCCTGTACCCGGTATGTACCATAACCCTTTTTCCAGGTTAATGCCGCCGCCCACTTGCTCCTGCACTACCCGGTCCGCAATCATTACACCGGTTTCGGCCATATGCCAAAAGGTATCAATGCCATCATTGGGAAACCCGGTTCGGGTACGGTGAATATTGAAACGGTCTGAAAATTTCCGGTTGAAGGCTTTTTCAATGCCGGCTTTGCCCAGCATAAAACCGAGCATGCCGCCCCAGGTAGCCGTGGGGTTGTCCGAATCCCAGCCGGCAAGGGCGCCTATCTTAATGGTTTCCTTAAAATTGCCTTCGCCGTACAGCAGGCTGATGATGCTTGCCGCAAAATTGATACCAGCCGCAAAACAACCGTTGCAATACCGGTTCTCCGAGGTCATGTTATAGCCATCGGCCTGCGCAACCTGGTACCTTTCGTACACTTCATCGCGCGCCTTCTCCCATGGAATGCCGGCGAGGAACCTGCTTTTTACAAAGTCGTACATTTTGGCAGGGTAAGAAGTATCTGGAAGTCTTTTGCGCGCCGCATCTGCCATGGCAACAATGGTTTCCCTGTTGGCAGCCCCTTCGCCTGCGCCTGCGGCAAGTGCATACATAATCACGTAAAATTCAGCAATCCACTCCGATTCATTTCTTGCCGTGGTGCGTATGGGGAGCGAAGCCATTTGCAAAGCAATATCGGGCCGGCCGGGGGCAAAAAGTCCGAAAATTTCAGTGGTCAGTTGCGCATCAATCATTTCATACTCCGGGTTATTGGCCGGGTCGCCGGTGGCAGGGGGAACCATGCCTGCCTTCATCAGGTCGAATGCCTTTTGGTTCGACACCCAGAGGAAATTTTCTTCTTCACTCTTTATATGCTTCATCCATCCGTCCCTTATTTGCTGGCCGGTAAGCATACTGGTTTTATGGGTAAATAAAAGCTGCTGATACAGGTATTCAATATCGGTATCATCATCCGAACCCCACACTTCATTCTCACCCCGCAGTACAAAATCAATGGTGGGGGAAAGATCGCTCGGAACACCCTGTGCCCAGATGCTCGGACTGTCGGGTTTGCCCCAGTTCTGCCTGGTGTAAAAGGGACCGGTTTTTATATCACCAATATTGCCTATTCTATCCATTTCAGTTACGAGGCCTGTCCAGTTGGCAATGCATTGGCCCAGCCAGAAACCGTATAGTTTTTCCTTGTAATCAATCCTGGAAATTATTTTGTCGGAAGCTTTGGGCTTATAGGGATTGTAGGTTAGCTGCGGGTCGGAAAAAGCGGAGGACTTGCCTTTCGTTTGCGCGGTAACCGGGCCGGTTTGCGAAGTGCAAACCATGAACAGCCAAAATGATAACAGCGGAATTTTGAAAAATGGATGGTTCATAACAAAACATCAAAGACGGAGGAATTTGCGAGTATAAATGTATGAAAGGGCGCCCAAACAACCCGTCAACTTCTCAACCTGTCAACCAATCAACCTCTCAACTAATCAACCAATCAACCCTCCAACCCCTTCACCACCCCCCAATCCGTTGGCAATCCATCGAGGCTTACGAGGTTATTTTTTTCGAGGTAAGCATTCAATCCCTCCGGCCCCTTGGTTTCGGCCCATTCAAAATGGATATCGCGCGCGCCGGTGTAGCTGTACATGGGTACGCCGAAGCCGCAGGAGGTTTGCACCAGGTCAATAGTGGCAATGATTAGCTGCCGGGTACTCGGATAGATGGTGAACTGCGGTGCGTAGCGTTCCCAGTCGGGGGTGCCGGGCAAAACGGCGCGGCCATGGCCGTACAGCCGCAGGATGGCGGGCTTTTCGTCAAAGGAGCAGAACATGAACGTAATGCGGCCATTCTCGCGGGTATGGGCCGAGGTTTCGTTGCCGCTGCTGATGAGGTCCATATAACCCACCGTGTGCTCATCCAGTACGCGGAAGGCATTGAGCCCCTTGGGAGAAAGGTTCACCCGTCCATCGGCGCTGAGCGGGGCAGTGGCGGTAAAAAAAATGTGCTGCGCTTCTATAAAGGCACGATGTTGTGGCTGTATCTGATCCGAAAATTTTCCCATAATGCAAAGGTAGGTTAAGGTTGAGAAAAGTTCCGGCAGGTCGGGCAGGGAATTTGCAGCGCGGCCGGTCCCGTAAGTACATGAATAATTGAGTACTTGAATAATAGAATACATGAATAATAGAGTACTTGAATAATTGAATAACAGAGTACATGAATAATAGAATACATGAAAAATAGGGTACTTGAAAATAGATGCCTGTGCAATAGTTCATGAAATTCCTATCTTTCGCTTCTCCTGAAAAATGCCCGCGTACTGCCCCTGCCCTTAGAGCAGGAAAGCAGCACAAATGATCATCGGGCATTCTAT
>Ga0116158_10004247_pt1 | contig 12283 bp, 13 predicted proteins | sample AD_UKC052_MetaG_FD_89883 | JGI IMG/M metagenome (GOLD analysis project Ga0116158, IMG submission 89883) | Active sludge microbial communities of municipal wastewater-treating anaerobic digesters from USA - AD_UKC052_MetaG | ecosystem: Engineered > Bioreactor > Anaerobic > Digestate | place: USA... | reverse complement strand
TGGCCGCAGTCCGGGCAGCGCTGGATGCCGGAAGTCGTTCCGCCGAACGGGTGGGCGAGATCGTCTCGACGCACATCATACCCCGGCCCCATGCCAATGTTGATGCGGTCCTTCCCCTTGGAAGGGGCGGGAAAGGTTCCAAGTAATGGTTGAACTTCGAACCTTCATCATTCTCGATTCCCTGCAGCACCAGATGGCCTCCTTTGGATCCAACTCGGAGAGCGGTTTTTATCCCCAGGCAGGCCAAGCCAGTTGCATTGTCGAGATTTCACCCGGTATCGAGATCAACCGGTTGACGGACGTGGCCCTCAAGGCGACAAATGTCAAACCCGGACTCCAGGTGGTCGAGCGGGACTTCGGTGTCCTTGAAGTGCATGCCGACAGCCAGGCCGATGTCCGCGAGGCCGGACGGGCCATGCTGGCGGCCGCCGGGCTTGAGGAAACCATGCGGTTTGTTCCGCGTATCCTGACGAGCCAGTTGATCAAGAATGTGGCTGGACCCCATGCCCAGTTGATCAACAAGGTGCGTGGCGGGAACATGGTCGTCGAGGGCGATACGGTCTACATCCTGGATATCCAGCCTGCGGCCTACGCCTACTACGCGGCCAACGAGGCCGAAAAGGTGGCACGGATCAAGATCATCAATGTTGACGGGATCGGGAAATACGGGCGTGTCTATATCGCCGGTGAGGAAGCCGAGGTTCTCGAGAGCAAAAATGCGGTTGAACGCTGCCTTTCCGCCATTGATGGCAGGGCAATGTAAAAAAATACTTCACGTGACTGAAAGGATTTGAAGATGGCTGAGAATGCGATGACAGATGCTTTGGGAATGATAGAGACCCGCGGGTTTGCCGCCATGGTCGAGGCTGCTGACGCCATGGTCAAGGCCGCCAAGGTCGAACTGGTCGGGTACGAAAAAATCGGTGGCGGCTATGTGACAGCGATCGTCCGCGGCGATGTGGCTGCCGTCCGGGCAGCACTGGATGCCGGAAGCCGCTCCGCCGAGCGTGTGGGCGAGATCGTCTCGACACACATCATTCCCCGCCCCCATGCCAACGTGGATGCCGCCCTTCCTCTTGGCCGGAAATGACCGGTCGGGCTGACAGGCTGCCCGGGCAGGATCTCCGGCCCGGGTCTGTCGGGTGTTTCAGGAAACCAGGATTGGGGAAGCATACATGGTTCTTGCCAAAGTTGTCGGGACGGTGGTCTCTGCCCACAAGGAAGGGCGGCTGGAAGGTATCAAGTTCCTGCTGCTCGACAAGCTCAACCCTGCGACCATGCAGGGGAAGGGCGATTATGTTGTTGCCATCGATGCGGTCGGGGCCGGTCCGGGTGAGGTTGTCTTTTTCGTGGCCGGGTCCAGTGCCCGGTTGACAGGTGTCACGGACGGAAAGCCGACGGATGCGACGATTGTCGCCATTGTCGACAATATCGAGATGCGTGGTGAGTACGTGTACCGCAAGGACGGTCAGGCATGATGCGGCAGCATGCATCGAAAGCGGGGAACGCATGATTTTTGGAATGGTTGCCGGAACCGTTGTCAGTGACAGCAAGGCGGATACCCTCCCTCCTGCGAAATACCTCCTGATACAGGGGTGTGATCATGCGGGCAAGGTTCGGGATGAGTATCTGGTCGCGCTGGATGGTATCGGTGCCGGACCCGGCGAAATGGTCATCATCTCGCAGGGAAGTTCGGCACTCCAGACTGAAATAACCAGCAAGAAGCCGATTGATGCGGTGATTGTTGGAATCGTGGATCTGATTGATGAGCATGGAAGCGTTACCTATTCAAAACAGGGCTGAGGTCCTTGACCGCCTCAAGGCCATGGGTGTGGTCGGTGCCGGTGGTGCCGGCTTCCCCACACATGTCAAGGTGGCTGCGGACTGCACGACCGTGATCGTCAACGGGGCGGAGTGCGAGCCCCTGCTTGAGAGTGACAAGTATCTGCTCCTCCATGATACGGACAGGATTCTCAAGGCCCTGGATCTGGTCGTCCGGATGAACGGGGCGACCCGTGGCGTTCTGGCCGTCAAAGGCAAGTATGGCCACGTCGTGTCCCGTCTCAAGTCGGCGGTCCTGGCGTACGAACGGCTTGAGGTGTTTGAACTCGAAAACTACTACCCGGCCGGGGACGAGCATTCCCTGGTCAGGGAGATTACCGGCGTTTCGGTCCCGCCTGCCGGGATACCGATCCAGGTTGGCTGCATCGTCCAAAACGTCGAGACCCTGAGAAATCTTCACGAGGCAGTGTTTGCCTCCGTCCCGGTAACGTCGCGCTATCTGACGTGTACCGGTGAGGTTGCCAATCCATCAGTCGTACGGGCCCGCGTCGGTGTGACCCTGCGTGAGGTGATTACCGCCTGCGGGGGGACGACCCTTGAGGAGTATGTGATCCTGGTTGGCGGGCCGATGATGGGGACGATTGTCCGGGATCCGGATATCCCGGTGACCAAGCTCACCTCGGGTATTATCGTACTTCCGGTGGATCATCCCCTGGTGGCCGTCAACACCCAGCCGATGCACTGGGTTCTCAAGCAGAGCAAGACGGCCTGTTGCCAGTGCACCCTCTGTACCGAGCTCTGCCCGCGCTTTCTCCTCGGGCACAATCTCGAGCCGCACAAGATCATGCGCCAGATCAATCTCGGGTTGGACATTCCCGAAGAGGTCATCAAAGGCGCGCTCCTCTGCAGTGAGTGTGGTGTCTGTGAGGTTGTGGCCTGTCCGATGGCGCTTTCACCGCGCCTGATGAACCGGATGATCAAGCGCAAGTTGCGGGAGTCCGGGTACAAGGCTGATTTTTCGGGACAGCCGGCTGTGGCCCGTGACATGTGGGAATACCGCAAGGTGCCGACCGAAAGGGTCATCAACCGCCTGGGACTCTCCCGCTATGATCTTCATCCCTCACGGTTTGTCGAGGATTGTACAGCCCAACGGGTCGAGATCCTCCTCAGACAGCACATCGGAGCACCGGCCGAGGCCAGGGTGCGGGTGGGTGACCGGGTCAAGCGGGGCGAGCTTGTTGGTGATATTCCCAACGGCGCCATGGGAGCACGGGTTCACGCCAGCATTGATGGTGAGGTGATTGTTGCAGACAGCGAGCGCATCATTATCCAGGCGAGGTAACGTCTGAAGCGCCAATCCGGTTGAGGTGGCCTCAGGCTGCCCGACCAAAAAGACAGGAACGGAATTATGGATCTGACCGTACTTGGAGTACTTGAGTTCAACAGCGTTGCCACAGGGATCAAGTCGCTTGATGCCATGGCCAAGGCGGCGAGTATCCGGATTATTGATGCCAAACCGGTCTGTCCGGGGAAGTACATCATCATCATCGCAGGTGCTGTTGCCGATGTCGATGCCGCGATGACAGCCGGAAAAAAGGCAGGGGAGGCCAAGGTCGTGGATGAACTCTTCCTCCCCCAACTGCATCCCAAAATCATTCCGGCAATCGTCGGAGCCGCTGCCTGCTCCGAATGGGATGCCATTGCCGTCATCGAAGCATTGTCGGTCACTGCCAGCATTGAAGCGGGTGACATTGCCTGCAAACGGGCCGCCGTTTCCATACCGGAGATCAGGCTGGCTGTGGGTCTGGGCGGGAAATCCTACGTCAAGATGGTTGGTGAGATCAGCGAGATTGAGGCCGGGGTGGCAGCAGCCCTCGAGTCAATCCGGAAAAAGGGGTTGCTCTGTTCTTCGGTGGTGATCCCCAATCCTGATCCATCCATCCGCGAATTCTTTCTCGTGTAGCCCCTGATTTAAGGAGAAGACATGAATATCTCAGAACATGATATCAGGAGTATGGTCGCAGAGGTTGTGCGGGGCCTCGGAGTGGGAACGGCTTCCCCTGCTTCCGCTGCACCTGTTCCTGCAGGGTCACCAACGGTCAGTGCCGGAGCCGGTGAGGGCATTTTTCCCGATCTTGAATCCGCCATCCAGGCTGCGGACAAGGCCTTCCGCGAGTATCGCGAGACCCCGGTTTCGGTTCGCAAGGCAATGATTCGCAAGATCCGTGACATCTCGGTAGAATACAGTGAACGGCTGGCCGAGATGGCGGTCAACGAGACCGGCTTCGGGAATCTCTGCGCCAAGACCACCAAAAACCAGCTAGCTGCACGAAAAACTCCAGGCGTCGAAGACGTCGAGGCCGCAGCCTATACCGACGAACACGGCTTGACCCTGATCGAACGGGCACCCTACGGGGTCATCGGTTCGATCATCCCCAGTACCAATCCGGCAGCCACTGTCATCAACAACAGCATCAGCATGCTCTCGGGCGGGAACACGGTGGTCTTTCATCCCCATCCCGGTGCCAAAAATGTTTCCAATTTTGCCATAACCTTGATGAACAAGGCCATCCGCGAGGCTGGCGGGCCGGCCAATTGCGTGGTCGGATTGACAACGCCGACGATGGACTCGGCAAGTGTTCTCATGAAACACAAAAAGATCGCCATCCTGGTCGTGACCGGTGGGCCGGCTGTGGTGGCCGCCGCCATGAACAGTGGAAAAAAGACGATCGGCGCCGGACCGGGTAACCCGCCCTGTGTGGTTGACGAGACGGCGGACATCGCCAAGGCCGGCAAGGACATCGTCAACGGGGCCAGCTTTGACAACAACATCGTCTGCATCGACGAAAAGGAGATCCTCGCTGTCGCCTCGATCGCCGACCGTCTCAAGCAGGAGATGGTCAAAAATGGAGCGTATGAGCTTACCGGTGCCCAGATCGAACAGGTGACAAAGCTCGTCATCGCCAAGCCGGGTGGTCCCGGCGACGAGGGGGCTCCCAATAAAAAATACGTGGGCATGGATCCGTGGCGCATCGCGGCCGACATGGGCCTCACGATTCCCAAAGAGACGAAACTCCTCCTGTGCGAGGTTCCCAAAGAGCATCCCCTGGTCTGGACCGAACAGCTCATGCCGGTCATTCCCCTCGTGCGCTGTGCCAATGTCGATGAGGCCATCGATTTGGCCTTCCAGTGCGAACACGGGTTCCGTCATTCGGCCAGCATGCACTCGCACGATGTGACCAAGCTCTCCAGGATGGCGCGCCTGATGAACTGTTCCATCTTTGTCAAAAACGGTCCGATCTACAGCGGACTCGGGGTGGGTGGTCCCGGCTTCACCACCTTGACGATCGCCAGTCCGACGGGCGAGGGACTGACGCGGGCGCGCACCTTTACCCGTGAGCGGCGCTGCGTGCTGGTTGATTCGTTCAGGATTGTGTGAGGGTGGCCAAATGAAATTGGGAAGAGTGATGGGAAGCGTGGTCTGCTCGCAAAAGGATCCTTCCTTTGAGGGTGTGACCCTGCTCCTTGTTCAGCCTCTTGATGAACAGAAGAAGCCCATCGGAGACATGATTGCAGCCTGTGATACGGTGCAGGCCGGCCCGGGGGATCTCGTCTTTTTTGAGGGCGGACGCGAAGCTGCCATGGCGCTGCCCAATGCCTTCAATCCCTCGGATGCCAGTGTGCTCGGGATTGTGGATGATGTCGAGGTGCAGGCATGATACTGGGCAGGGTAACCGGGAATGTTGTTTCAACGCACAAGCACGAGGGGTACCAGGGGTACACGATGCTGATTGTCCAGCCTGTTGATCCCGAAGGGAAGCCGGCAGGAAAAACGTTTCTGGCCGTAGACAGGGCCCAGTCAGGGCCGGGCGATCTTGTCCTTGTCAATGACGAAGGCAACTCGGCACGCATGATCCTGGGAGATCCCAAGGCCCCGATCCGCACGGTCATCGTGGGGATCGTCGATGCAGTCGAGCGAGATTAATGGAGGAATGATGCATGGCTGATTCACCCAACAGGATCATCAGCAATGTTGTCGGTGGGCTCTACGCATCCACCTGGCAGCCGGTTCAGGAGGATGGCGATCCGGCCAACCGCAAGGATACGGTCCGCCGGGTGGCACTCGGTTCGGACCATGGCGGTTTTCCGGCCAAGGAAATCCTCAAGGCCTATCTGCCGACCCTGGGATACCGGGTCGTCGATGTCGGTGCGTATTCCACGGATCCTGTGGATTATCCGGATCTGGCCATCAAGGTTTCCAAAAAGGTGGCCAGCGGCGAGTGCGAGCGGGGGATCATGATCGACGGTGCCGGAATCGGGAGCTCGATGGTCTGCAACAAGGTACGCGGAATCCGCGCTGCGTTGTGTTACGACATCAAGACGATCCAGAACAGCCGCTTGCACAACAACGCCAACGTCCTGACCTTGGGCGGGCCGATGCATGACGAAAAGACCCTTTGCGAGATGGTCAGGGTCTGGCTTGAGACGCGATTCGAGGGCGGCCGCCACTGGCCGCGGATCAATAAAATGATGGCAGCAGAAAAACTTGGAGGGTTGTAAGAGCATGGACCAAAACGAACTCATCGATAAAATCACCCGCGAGGTGCTGGCGAAACTCCAGCGCGGCAACGAATTCCGCTCAAAGCCGGCCGGGACCAATAACGGCGTCGGCGGTCAAAAAATCACGCTCAATTCACCGGCCGATGCGGCATCCATCATCGACCACACCCTGCTCAAGCCCGAGGCCACGCAGGACCAGTTTGACAAGCTCTGCGCCGAGGCGATCCAGTACCGCTTCTGGTCGGTCTGTGTCAACACAAATTGGGTTGCCTATTGTGCCAAAAAACTGCGCGGGACCGGAGTCAAGGTCTGCTCGGTGGTCGGCTTTCCCCTCGGCGCCATGGAGGCCCGGGCGATGGCCTTCGAGACCCGCCGGGCCATCGAGGATGGCGCATCCGAGATCGACATGGTCCTCAATATCGGGGCCCTCAAGTCCGGTGATCTGGCCACTGTCGAAGAGGGGATCCGTGCGGTACGGCGGGCCACCCGGCAGAACACCATCCTCAAGGTGATCCTCGAGACCGGACTGCTCGAAGACAGCGAAAAGGTCATCGCCTGCCAGCTCTGTAAAAAAGCCGGTGCCGATTATGTCAAGACATCGACCGGATTTTCCAAGGGCGGAGCGACCGCCGAGGACATCGCCCTCATGCGCCGGACTGTCGGCCCTGAGATGGGCGTCAAGGCCTCGGGTGGTGTGCGTACATACAACGATGTCGTGGCCATGGTCAAGGCCGGGGCCACCCGGGTCGGTGCCAGTTCCAGCGTCGCCATTGTGACCGGCGGCACGGGCTCGAGCAGCTATTGACGGGGCGGGCCATGTCTGTCATCGACCGGATCCTGGCCCTGGCGGCCAATACTGTCAAGACGATCGCCCTCTCCGAGGGCGAGGATCCGCGCATGGTGGCGGCCGCCCGCAGGCTCGCCGACCAAAAGCTGGCCCGGCCGGTTTTGCTTGGGCGGCCCGACAAGATCGCCGAAGCAGCGGGCAAGGCTGGTGTCTCGCTGGACGGAATAGCAACCCTTGACGCAAGTCAGGGCCCGCGCCTGGCCGAGTTTGCCAAACTGTATTACGAAAAGCGCAAGGCCAAGGGCCTGACCGAAGACCAGGCGGCCGAGGCCGTGCGCGATCCCCTCTGGTACGGTGCCTGGATGCTCGAGACCGGTGAGGTGGACGGGTTTGTGGCCGGTGCGGTCAACTCGACGGCCAACGTCTTCAGGGCCGGGTTGCAGGTGATCGGGATGGCTCCCGGGATCAAGACGGCATCCAGCTGTTTTTTGATGGTTGTGCCCGATTGCGAGTATGGTGCCCAGGGCGCCTTTATCTATTCGGATTGCGGATTATTGCCATTTCCCGATGCCGCCCAACTGGCCGACATCGCGGTCGCTTCAAATACGATGGCCAAGGCGCTGTTACAGACGACACCGTACCTGGCCCTGCTCTCGTTTTCGACGATGGGCTCGGCCGAACACCCCAATCTGGACAAGGTCAAGGAGGCGCGGCGGATCATCAAGGAGAACCATCCCGGGATTCATGTGGACGGAGAGCTTCAGGCTGATGCGGCCCTGATCCCCGCCATCGGGTCATCAAAGGCGCCGGGGAGTCCCGTGGCGGGCAAGGCCAATGTCCTGATCTTCCCCGACCTGAATGCCGGAAATATCGCCTACAAATTGACCGAGCGGCTCGCCAAGGCGACCGCTATCGGGCCGCTCCCCCAGGGATTTGCCAAACCATTTTCGGATCTCTCGCGTGGGTGCAACGCCGATGACATCGTGATCGCGGCGGCCATTGTCAGCGTGCAGGCTGCCGGGCGTGTTGCGGAAGTTGCGTCAACCGGCGGGCCTGAGGCTGTTCCCCAAAAAAAAGAAGAAGAAATCGTCGAACTCGTTTCGGAGATCGTGGCCCAGCGTATCCGGGAGATCCTCGACAAGCAGGCATAAGATGCGCGGTCCTTCAAAACCATTCATGCTCCTGTGTGCGCTGTTTTTTGGTACACGCTTGTTGCATGGGGCGCCGGCTCTTTCGGAAAAACCGCAACTCGTGCTGGATCCCGGGTTTCATACCGCGGCCATCACGCGTCTGGCTGTCAACCGGGATGGATCACGGATTCTGACAGCTTGCAACGACAAGACCGCCCGTCTCTTCGACTCCGGGGGGCGACTGGTTCAGGTCCTGCGCGTGCCCCGGGATGCCGGGCATGAGGGCAAGCTCAATGCGGCCGCCCTGACCGCTGACGGGAAGTGGGCTGCAGTGGGCGGATGGACAGGTGTTGCCGCAGAAAAATCAGCATCCGTCTATCTGTTTGAAACCGCATCCGGTCGAGTTGTCGGGCGGATCAGTGGCCTGCCCGGCGTGGTGACGGCGCTGGCCTTTCCCCATGCCGGGAACGCGTACGCCCATCTTGCTATTACCCTTGGTTCAGGTGGACTCAAGATCATCGATTGTGGTGCCGGGTCCGAGGTGTTTTCGGACAGCGAGTATGCCGAGCGGTGTTTGACGGCAGAATGGGATACAACGGGCAGGGTGCTCGTGACAGCGGCCTGGGATGGAAAACTGAGGATATATTCCCTGACCGATCGGGGATATGTCAAACAGCTTGAAATGCAATTACAGGGAGGACAGCGCCCCTGTACCCTTGCGCTGGACGGGGATGCAGCCGGTGATGGGCTGATGATCGCTGTGGCCTTTGTCGATCGGGTAGCGGTTGACCGCTATCAGTATTCTCAAGGAAGCATCAAGCAACTCAGGGGACCGGATTGTACGGGTCTTGGAGGCGATCCTTTTCAGGCAGTTTCCTTTGTACGTGATGCCAATGATTCGCTCTGGCTGGTCGCAGGCGGCATGTTCCGCTACGGTCGGGAGCACGTGCTTGTGGCCTGGCCCGACGGAGGCCGGGGGCAACGCAGGCTGCTACGGACCGGTTCGATCTCCACAATCATGGATATCAAACCGGTCTCCGGGGGCGGTGGCCTGATCGCCTCCTACGAACCGCGCCTGATGCGCTTCGACGGTCAGTGGAAGATCAGCTTTGCCCACGATCCGGTGATCAATGATTTTCGTGATATGCAGGGCGGACTGAGCGTTTCAGATGACGGCCTGACCGTCGGGTACTCCCACAGTTATCTCGATACAAATGGAAGAGCGTTTTCTGTGGTCAGTCGGAGCCTGCAGGCACGGCCCGTCCTGCCCCGTGCGCGTACCAACGGGATCCCCGATTGTCACTGGATCAATACGATGGAACCGCGCATCGCCGGTCGCAGGATCACACTCGAGGCCTTTGAATCAGCCCGGTGTTTTGCCGTCTCCCGGGACGCAACACGCTGCGTGCTTGGCGCAACCTGGTCACTGCGTTGTTTTGACGATAAGGGTGAGCCGATATGGAACGTGCCGACACCCGGCGAGACTTGGGCTGTCACGCTGACTGGCGACGGTCGCTATTGTCTGGCGGCCTATTCCGATGGCACGATTCGCTGGCACGATCTCATGGACGGGCGCCTGGTCCTGACCTTTTTCCCCCATGCCGACGGCCGGCGCTGGGCACTCTGGACACCGGATGGTTTGTACGCCGCCAGTGCCGGGGGTGACGAGTTTTTGCGCTGGCATATTAACGCCGGTCCGGCGACGACTCCCTGGTGCTTTCCGGTTTCGCGACTCAAGCGCCGGTTTTATGCACCGGGCCTGATCCGGGACCTGATCAGCGGTGCGGTCACAAATACCAGTGAGCGTCCGGGGACGGGGTTCGCCATTCCGCCTGAGGTAAGACTTTTACCTCCCAGGGAGGGGACGGGCAATCAGTGGACCCGGGTACGATTGCCCTGGCTGCTGCGCAATCCATCCGGGAAGCCGCTTGGCGGGGTGCGGGTCATGGTCGATGGCCGACCGGTGACGCAGGACGTCTGGGGACTGGAACAGATGCCGGCCGCTGACGGTGAGTACGCCATCTCGCTGCCGGTACCACCCCGGTCCTGTGTTGTGTCGATTGTGGTGCGGGATCATGCGGGCGTCTGGGGGGAGGTTTCCAGCCAGCGACTGGAGTGGACCGGTCCCGCGATTACGCCCGGTCCGGCCCACCTGTACATTGTTTCAATTGGAATATCTCAATATAACGATCCATCACTTGACCTGGACTGGGCCCACAAGGACGCTGCCGATGTCGCGGTGTCCTTTGGCGGGCAGCACGGGGGAATGTATGACCGGGTCACGACCGTTCTTTTGACAAACCGGATGGCCACCCGCAGGGCGATCCTCGATGCCTTGCAGAACCTTGCGGGACAGGCGAGCCGAGATGATACCCTGCTGGTGTTTTTTGCGGGTCATGGACAGGGGACGACTGACGGGAGCTATTATCTCCTGCCGCAGGACGTGGACCGGCAGCGCTTTGAGGCGACGGCTCTCCCGGTGGCCGAGGTGCGCCGGATTGTGTCCGGAGTCAGGGCCCGTGTCGGGCTCTTGCTGGACGCCTGTTACGCCGGGAGCTCGGCCGGTACCTGGGCGCCCCCGGACACGGACAGCAGCGCCAACGATTTTTCGGCACCCGAGTGCGGCGCCGCGGTGCTGGCGTCGAGCACCGGCGAGGAGCAATCCCTCGAACTCGCATTTTGGAAAAACGGATTGTTTACGAGTGCCCTGGTCGAGGGGATGCGGGAGCGGACGATTGCGCAATCAGGTCTGTTGACCACGCGCCTCCTGCATGGCTGGCTTGAAGAGCGCATGCCGCAAAAAATTGCTGCGGCCGTCAGGCAGGGCGTGTTGATGCAGACCATGAATGATCCCCTTGCCGCGCGGGGCAGGCGGTCGGTGCAGCCACGGGGAGCGGGCCGGTCGATCACGCAGACACCCGTCCTCGTGCTTCCCGCCGGCGTCGAGGACTTCCCCCTCATCCGGGCTCAGCAGTAGGGATGCGGCTGGCTGATCCTGATGACCAGCTGGCCGGTGCCCCGAAAGGAATTGCATGAGGTGCTGGTTCTTTTTTTTGGAGAACAGCCTCGGGCCAGGGATGTGCGAGAAGTACGCGGAGTGTGCTGGTAGAATATTGGTAATGTTTTTACGACAATCCGCGCCATCTGCGGATGAGGGTATTTCACGCGAAGCCGCGAAGAAAATGAAAAATCCGGACAAAGTATAGTAAACCGCGAATGGACGCCAATACACACGAATACAACCAGCAAGAGACATTCGCGTTGATTCGCGTGTATTGACGGTTAAAATGTATATTTTATTTGGATTTTTTCTGCGAAAATCAGTGCCATCTGCGGATGATGTGTTTTCACGCGGCCATGCATGTCCCATGGAGAAATAAAAAACGGTATGTCCAGTATATTTGACGATCGACCACCAACGGTGTAAAATCAGCACGGTATAAAGCCTATCTACAACAATCAGGGAGTATTTAATGAAACTATGCGTGTTTTTGACTGCCTTGGGCGTATTCATAACCGGTAGTCTCGTGGCAGCCATGCCGGCCAACATGGTCCGTGTCGAGGGCGGGACCTTTGCCATGGGCAATACGCTGGACGGCGGGGGGGATGATGAAAAGCCGGTGCATCAGGTGACGGTCTCGTCGTTCTGGATGGCAAAATACGAGGTGACGCAGCGCGAATGGCGTGAGGTCATGGGGAATAATCCCAGTCATTTTGACGGTGAGAACCGCCCTGTCGAACAGGTCAGTTGGCTGGACGCGATCAACTATTGCAACAAGCGCAGCATCAAGGAAGGGCTGACCCCGGCTTATTCGCGGTCCGGTGCCGAGTACGTGTGCAATTTCGCTGCCAATGGCTATCGTTTGCCGACCGAGGCCGAGTGGGAATACGCGGCGCGCGGCGGTGCCGCAGGAGCCAACGAACTCGTGCCGCAGGTCTATTCAGGCAGTGATGCCATTGACGATGTGGCTTGGTATGGAAGATCAAGTAGTGAAGGGACTGCTTCTGTCGGACAAAAGCGACC
>Ga0116158_10004246_pt1 | contig 12285 bp, 10 predicted proteins | sample AD_UKC052_MetaG_FD_89883 | JGI IMG/M metagenome (GOLD analysis project Ga0116158, IMG submission 89883) | Active sludge microbial communities of municipal wastewater-treating anaerobic digesters from USA - AD_UKC052_MetaG | ecosystem: Engineered > Bioreactor > Anaerobic > Digestate | place: USA... | reverse complement strand
TATGCAGTTAGCAAAGGGGATGAAAACCCTGTAAAAAATACCGTGAAAAAACGGGTGAAAATGGGTGTTTTAACGGTTGACAATTTGCAGGGGGTTTTGGACTTTTATGGGGTGATGTGAAAATGTTCAGAGATCACTACCCGATACGCAGTAATAAAATAGATCATAAAACTAACAGTAAATGACACTTCGACCAGAAAATGCAGCCACGCTCTATCTGCCATTTATACCATAATTCTTTGTTGTTTATTACAGCTGTCTCCAATGAATAGCGGACCGAATTGATTCTATACAAGATAAAATTTATGGGATAATTGTATAAAACCCCGGAAGCCGAAAAGGGGATAAAAGAGTAGGCATTAAAATCTTAAACAGAATGAACGCTTATTTAGATACAGCTATTGCAGTAATATTAGTTGTAGTAATCTTCAGTGTAATTGCCTATGTAATCCAAGAATTAATTGCCGCTAATTTGGAATACCGGGGTAAGATGTTGAAAAACTCAATTATGTTATTGTTGGATGGTCAAAATGCCACTACAAAAATTGCTGATGCAATATATAATCATCCACAAATTAAAAAATTGAAAGAGAGTGCTGGTAAACTTCCTTCATATGTTCCTTCTGCAAATTTTGCACTTGCTATTATAGATGAAGTTGCAAAGAAGGCTCCTGCAGCAACAGGTAATGATTTATTTACGGAATTTAAAAATGGTATTAATGCTTTTGCAGGTGCAGGTGGGGATTTAAATACTTTACTTACTAATTATATAAATACTTCAAGTGATTTGAAAGAATTGCAAGCCAATATTGAAAAATGGTATAATGAATATATGGATCGGGTATCAGGCTGGTATAAAAAAAGTACCAGATTGACACTCAGGGTTATTGCAGTAATTATAGCTATTGGCTTCAATGTGGACTTAATAAAAGTTGCACAGGAAATCAATAGCAACGATAATCTTAGGGCATCATTGGTTAGTTCTGCTGATAAACTGGCCGATCAGCCGGAGTATATAAAGAAACTATATGAGGTAAATATTAATACCAGAATTGCTCAGGTAGATGAAGTTTACAAGGATACACTATTAAAGGCTAGGAGCAGCGGACTAAAAGACACAATAGAAATAAAAAATAAAATTGCCATCGAACAAGAAAATATTTTAAAAAACTATACAAAAAATAGAATTGTGGATATAGATGATTTATTAAAGAAGATTGACAATAAAGAGTTGCCGATAGGATGGAGCAAAAAAACATGGGATGAGTTTGGTGAGAATTTATTGATTACTCTTTTAGGTTGGTTTTTGGCTGCAGTAGCTATTTCAATGGGAGCTCCATTTTGGTTTGACTTGCTTATAAAACTTGTAAACATAAGAAGGGCAGGAATAAAACCAAAAGACAAGGATTAATAGAAATACAAGCAAACCCCGTAAACCGAAAAGGGGATAAAAGAGTAGGTAAATAAAATTGTTTTATGGCAACAAGAGTCTATTTTTTAAAGACAACAAATTCAACAATTAAATTGTCGGTTTTACCTACCACGATTGGTATTGCAGCTACAATTGTACAGTTGAAAAAAAGTGGAGGAAGTATTATTGATTTGAGGGATTCAGTAAATGACCCGAACGGGATTATTGATAATTTGAAAGTTGGCAAATCAACTGAATTGCTAAACTCAGTTTTAGTAGTTACAACTGTGGTGAATTTAGTGAATGTGCCCAAAGGTCAATGGGATAACACTTTTGAAAACATTAGAATCTCGTATCCATTAGAAGGAGGTATTGATGGAAAACAAACATTCAATCTGGACAATGATGATAAGATACAGATTATGAAAAAGCAAATAATAGTTTGTACCAAAGCCATAAAATTTTCAACCAATGAAACAGTATAAAACAAATATCATTTTATTTATCTCGATATTATTTTGTGTGCTGAATGCCCATGCACAAAGGGAAATTGAATTAAAAGACCTTAATATCCCCAATTCGCCTGCTTTTACGATATTAGATTACTCTCCTGCAATCATTGATAAGCCAGGTACAGCAAAAGCTTTTTCAGCAAATATTGTGAGTTTATTGAGTGAATCTCAGGGTATCCCAAAGAATTTTGCAATTGAAGTAGCTCCATTTTGGTTTTTTAAAAATAACCTTACTGTTTTTCGTTACCATGGCATAAACCCAACCACACGAACACAGAACAATATATTTGCAAATGCAAGAAATTTTAGCCTTTCTGTTGGTTCCGTTTATAAGGATAGCACAAAAGAACATCCTTACAATGCAAATTATTTATCATTAGGCGCAAGAATTAGCCTAATTAAGATTGTTAGGTCTCCAGTTATTAACGAAACGGTTAATTCAATTACAGCTATAGCCGGCCGTATGACGCAATTGACACCTGGTGTTACCAGGGGATGCCTTGGAAGCCATACGGTTAATACTCCAATATATAGCGATTGTATTGAAAGAGAATTAACTACTGCTTTTAACGGAGATCAAGAAATGGTATTACAAGAAAAGAGACTTAGTAAACTTTTGGAAATCAAACCTCTTTTCCAACTTGATATTGCAGCTGCCGGTTCATGGGCATATAAGGACAATACTCTCGAGAATAACCATACTTATAGAACAGGTATATGGACCACTATGGAATTTAGTTTGCCACTCAGCAGCACTACGAATATTGAAGAAATGTTGGAAAATAAGAATTATATTAATTTGTATGGAACATTAAGATATATTAAACAGGATTCTACAATTGATTTTAAAACCTTTGGTCAGCAGAAATTTCTAGATATAGGAGGGCGGTTTGAATTAGAATTCGATAAGCTCAGCTTGTCTTTTGAGACAGTTCATCGATTTGATCAAGCTAATGTTGAATTGAATACAAGTAGAAATGTGGGTATTTTGCAGTATAGAATTAATGATCAGTTGTTTTTGTCAGGCACGTTTGGAAAAAATTTTGGATCTGTAAAGAACCTTGTGGCATTGTTTGGAATCAATTGGGGTTTTGGCAAACAGTCTTTAGCAGAATAACAATAGCCTACCGCCGCACTGGTTCCTGGCACATAAAACTCATCTTGTATCCCTCTGCTACAAATGCAGGCGCAGCAGTATCTGAAAATTATTTCAATATAAAAGCTTGCATTCACCATTAAATTCCTAATAAATGCAATCACAACACAACAATCATTACAACAGAGACGAAGTTGTTTCTTACAGTAAGCTAAGAGCTTTTATTGGCATCATAGGTATTGCATTGCCAATAATGGTTTTTTTAGGATGTTTTTTCACAGGTGCTCAAAAGGCTTCACTGCAGGAATCCATCAGCCATTATTACTATAGCAAAATGCACATAGTTTTTACAGGTACGTTGTGTGTGCTGGGTGGTTTTTTAATTACTTACCAGGGAAAAGATAAATGGGAAAGCAGGCTGTCGAACCTTGCTGGTGCATCTGCTTTTGGTATTGCTGCTTTCCCCACAACAATCGAGGCATTTATTTTATCAACTGATAAACAAAACCTTTACCTGGAAATAGTAAATCCTGTTACAAAAGGCTGGGGCAACATACATTTTGCTTTTGCAGGGTTGCTGTTTTTTTGTTTTGTTATTTTCTGTTTTTACTTTTTTCAGAAACCAGATAATCCAGATCAGGATATTAATGAGGTGAAATTTAAACGCAGGAGAAAAATATATACCATTTGCGGATGGACAATTATAGTTAGCATAATTTTAATTGCAGTGTTTGCTATATGGCCATCATTATCACAAGGTATTTTCCAATACAGCACTTTTATTTTTGAAACAACTTCTTTATGGGCATTTGGCACTGCATGGCTTGTGAAAGGTTCCAAAAGTTTAAAACAGTTACCTGTAATTAAAAAGATGGTGGCGCCTGTCCGTTAAAAGGCTTTCTTCTACTAATCAAAAACCCCGCTCTCTCAAGCGGGGTTTTCTCTATCATTAATAAATGACTATTAATACCTGTAATGCTCACTCTTAAACGGACCATTCTGCGGTATGCCTAAATAAGCAGCCTGCTCTGTAGTCAGCTCGTCCAGTTCAACACCAATTTTGGCAAGGTGCAAACGGGCAACCTTTTCGTCCAGGTGTTTAGGAAGAACGTATACTTTGTTCTCGTAGCTGCTGTGGTTTGTCCACAGTTCTATCTGGGCCAAAGTTTGATTACTGAAAGAATTACTCATTACAAAAGAAGGGTGACCAGTTGCACAACCTAAGTTAACCAGGCGGCCTTCAGCCAGTACGATCACATCCTTACCTTCAATGTTGTAAATATCAACCTGTGGTTTGATGGTATCTTTTGTATGACCATAATTTTTGTTCAGCCATGCCATATCAATTTCAATATCAAAGTGGCCGATATTACAAACGATCGCTTTGTCCTTCATCAGGCGGAAATGTTTTTCCGTGATCAGGTCGCGGCAACCAGATGCTGTAACAATGATATCCGCTTCTGCAACCGCTTTTACCATTGGCTTTACTTCAAAGCCATCCATGGCAGCCTGCAAAGCACAGATTGGATCGATCTCGGTAACGATTACACGGCAACCAGCACCTTTTAATGAAGCAGCAGAACCTTTACCCACATCACCATAAGAACCTACCACAGCTACTTTACCAGCCATCATTACATCGGTTGCACGGCGGATAGAATCCACTAAAGATTCTTTGCAACCATACTTGTTATCAAACTTAGATTTTGTAACAGAATCATTTACATTGAAAGCAGGAATTGGTAAAGTACCATTAGCCATTCTTTCATACAAACGGTGTACACCAGTAGTTGTTTCTTCTGATAAACCTTTGATGTTTTTGATCAGCTCTGGGTATTTATCAAAAACGATATTGGTCAGATCACCGCCATCATCCAGGATCATATTCAATGGCTTATCGGCACCACCGAAGAATAAGGTTTGTTCAATACACCAGTCAGCTTCTTCCTGTGTTTGTCCTTTCCAGGCATACACACCAATACCGGCAGCAGCAATAGCAGCAGCAGCCTGGTCCTGCGTAGAGAAAATATTACAAGAGCTCCATTTAACTTCTGCACCCAATGCAATCAAGGTTTCAATTAACACAGCGGTTTGTATGGTCATGTGCAGGCAACCTGCAATTCTTGCACCTTTCAGAGGCTGGCTTGGGCCAAACTCAGCACGGATGCTCATTAAGCCCGGCATTTCTGCTTCAGCTAATTTAATTTCTTTACGGCCCCACTCAGCAAGGCTCATGTCAGCCACTTTATATTGAAGGCTGAAATCGATAGAGGAGTTAGTGATTGTTGACATTGTTTATTTTTATTTTAGAACGCAAATGTACAGTGCATAGAATAATATTCTAAGTATTTATATAAATTTGGGGGATAATCCTGTGAATGACCGATTAACAGCACAAAATCCTTTTTATCTATGGCAAAAGCAGCTAAAACAGAACAATCAACTACCAGCACCATTTCCCTGGATGCAAAAGACATCTCTATACTGGCCTTATTGCAGCAAAATGCAAGAATGACAGTGAAAGAGATCGCAGAGAAAATACACTTAAGCACCACACCAGTACATGAACGTATTAAACGACTGGAAGCCAATGGGGTGATAAAGCAATATGCCACATTGGTTGACCATACCAAGGTAAAGAAAGGGCTGATCGCTATTTGTTATGTTTCGCTTAAAGAACACAGTAAAACTGCCGGTACCAAATTTATCAAGGCCATCAACGCCATGACGGAAGTGATTGAATGTTATAACATATCTGGTGAGTTTGATTTTATGCTTAAAGTGGTGACGGAAGACATGAATGCCTACCATGATTTTCATGTAAACAAACTGAGTAGTATTGATAACATGGGGCATGTGCAAAGCGTATTTGTTATTGGGATCATTAAACAAACGCACCAGTTGGTGTATGGCTGATTTCCATTTTCTGGATTAAAGGTTCGGCAGTGCTGTTAGAAAAAAAGCCATTACTAAACCATTTACTAAACCATTTTTTTTTAATTCACACATCTACCATATATTTGGTAATCTCTTACCCATTGATCTGCTCCCCCCAAAGCTGCAATATTTTAGAAAAAACCAGTTGATGAATTTTCATTGACCCGGTACATCCTGCACCCATTTGAAAGGCACATAACTACATTTCATCACCAATTTTTTTTTATGAAAAAAATTAGACGAACGTTTTTGCCTGCTCTAAACCTTGCTGCAAAAAACAACCGCCTTACAGGCCAACAAAACAATCAAAAGGGGAGCGCTTGCCTGTCCGTTCTTTTCCTTTTTACGCTCAGTTTATTTTTTAACGGGCGAGTAGCTGCACAAACTTTTAACCCGGATCTATGGATCAGTCCGGACATTCCCAAAGCATCTGCTGCTACAGCCAATAAAACGGCCAAGCCAATGCTGCCATCTTTTTCTTCGGCGGCACGTATTGCCAGTTCAGCCAACCCTGACATACCCGGTTCGCTGCTCTGCCAGGACCTTCGGGTGGTATTTGTTTTGGATGAATCAGGTTCCCTCACAGGCACCGAAATTACCAGCGTGGAAGATGGTGCAAGAGCACTTGCCAATGCACTTTTAAATTCAGGGGCCACATTGAGGATCGTTGAATTTAATACCCGCTCATCAATTGTGGATCTTGGAGTTACAGAGGTAAACAGCACATTTATTACAAGGTTGAACAGTTACCTTGGGGCGGGCTACAACAGCCAGAACTATAATCCTGTTTCTTCCGGAAGCTGCACTGGCTGGACCAACTGGGAAGATGCGCTGGAAGATGTAGCAACATTGGATGCTGACCTCGTGATATTTTTTACGGATGGTAATCCAACTGCTTACAACGTTTTATCAGGCGGTGATTGCTTTGGTACGGTAAACACCGGCGTTACTGGAGATCCTTCGCTGGACCCAGCCATCACACAGGCTAACCTGCTTAAATCGCAGGGTAAACACCTGTTCGTTGTAGGGGTAGGCAACAGCAATGAAATAAACCTGGATAATATCAAAGCCATTTCTGGTGAAGATGTTTTTGGCCCTGGCCATGATATCCTTACCGCCGACTATACCACGCCTCCCTTTGATGCATTGGCTGAAAATCTGACCGGTGCAGTTAATTCTATTTGTGGAACTGAATTACTGGTGAATAAGGATGTATCTAATAGTGGTGTGTGCGCAGGGGAAACGGTTGTATTCACTAACACGGTAATCAATACAGGTGGTGAATTTAATTTCACCGCCATTAATGTAAACGTGCAGGATGTTTATCCCAATGGTTATTCTAACCTTGTATTGCTTGCTCCCATACCTGCTGGCGCTGTTATTTCCGGTGGCAACACGGTCAATATTCCTGTTGGTGATATGATCGCCGGACAAAGTATCACCTACCAGGTAAGAGCAACCGTGGATGCGCCGCCAGGTAATTATAATAATGTGATCACTGCCACTGCATTCAATGCCAATGAAGTTACAGATAATGAATCGGTGATATCTGGTTATGCTACTGCTGAAATTGATTTTACTGCCTGCGAGCCTGTAACAGTAAATAATGTTGAATACACAACGCCCGGTACTTACACGCAGACACTGGTAAGTGCTGCCGGCTGCGACAGTATCCTGACGATCGTTATTACGGGTGGCAAACCAAGCACCGCTACAGAAACCATCATTGCTTGCGGTATGTATGAATGGAAAGGGGTAACGTATACGGAATCTAATAATACCGCTACCTGGACGGGCACTAACGCTGCCGGGTGTGATAGTGTTGTTACACTGGATCTTACTATCAACCAGCCATCAGCATCAACAGAAAAGATAAATGCCTGCAATAGTTATACATGGCATGGAGAAACATACACTGAGTCTACTAATTTTGCCACCTGGATAGGCACAAATGCTGCCGGATGTGATAGTGTGGTTACTTTAGATCTTACTATCAACCAGCCTTCGTCATCAACAGAAACAGTTGTTGCCTGCAGTGCTTATACCTGGCATGGTGAAACCTTTACGGAGTCTAATAATACAGCCAGCTGGACAGGCACTAACGCTGCCGGTTGTGATAGCGTGGTTACTTTAGATCTTACTATCAACCAACCTTCAGCATCAACAGAAACAGTTGTTGCCTGCAGCAGCTATACCTGGCATGGTGAAACCTATACGGAATCAAATAACACTGCCACCTGGATTGGTACGAACGCTGCCGGTTGTGATAGTGTGGTTACATTAGACCTTACGATCAACCAGCCCTCGGCATCAACAGAAACAGTTGTTGCCTGCAGTACTTATACCTGGCATGGTGAAACATTCACTGCCTCTAATAATACGGCTACCTGGACAGGTACTAACGCTGCCGGTTGTGACAGCGTTGTTACATTAGATCTTACCATCAACCAGCCTTCTTTTTCAACAGAAACCATTTTTGCCTGCGGTGCGTATATATGGCATGGCGAAACCTATACGGCTTCTAACAATACTGCTACCTGGATTGGTACCAACGCCGCCGGTTGCGATAGCGTGGTAACGTTGGATCTTACTATTGGAAGGCAGGTATTTACTACGGAAACCATTTTTGCCTGCGGGTCTTATACCTGGCACGGCGAAACATTCACAGAATCTAATAACACAGCCACCTGGACCGGTACTAACGTTGATGGATGTGATAGCATCGTAACGCTGAATCTTACCATTGGTAAACCAAGTGCTTCTACAGAAACTATCGTTGCCTGCAGTTCCTATACATGGCATGGCACTTTGTATACTGCATCTAACAGTACAGATACCTGGACTGGTACCAATGCAGCAGGATGTGACAGCGTGGTTACATTAAACCTTACGATCAACCAGCCTTCAGCTTCTACAGAAACCGTTTTTGCCTGCGGCCCTTATGAATGGCACGGTGAAACCTATTCCGTTTCTAATACCACTGCCACCTGGACAGGCACTAACACTGCCGGTTGTGACAGCGTGGTTACGCTTAACCTCACCGTGGGTAAGCCTAGCTGGTCAACAGAAACCGTTACCGCCTGTGGTTCTTATGTATGGCATGGCACCACCTATACTTCAAACAATACCACAGCCACCTGGATTGGTACTAACGCTGCCGGTTGTGACAGTACAGTTACATTGAACCTTACCATTACTGCCAGGCCGGTACTCGGACCAATCAACTGTCCGGCTGTTATCTGCCGTAACCAAACAGGGGTTCAGTTCTCCGTAGCCGCGGTAAATGGTGCCAGCTCTTACACCTGGATATTACCTTCCGGTGTCACGGGTTCATCCACTACCAATACTATTGTTGTATCTATTGGATCAGCATTTACCTCGGGTATTGTGAAAGTATATGCCAACACAAGTTGTGGTACAAGCAATACCTCTCAAAAAACAATCTCTTCTATTACTGCGCCGCCTGCAATTCCAGGTTCTATCAGTGGACCTGTAACAGCGTGCTCGGCTGGTGATTATACCTATTCCATTGCTGCTGTTGCCGGAGCAACCAGTTACCTGTGGACGGTTACCGGAACTGGTGCAACTATCATATCCGGACAAGGCACTACCTCGATAGTGGTGAGGGCAACTTCCTCCTTCAGGTCTGGAAGCATCACCGTAAAAGCGGTGAACTGTATCGGAAGCTGCACATCAAAAACACTGAATGTGTTTGCTTCGGTGATTGTATGCACTAAAGGTTCTATCAGCGGACCAACAACAGGGCTCTGCAAAAAAACAGGTGTGGTATTTTCGATACCGGCCGTAACCGGCGCCACATCTTATGTGTGGACCGTACCAGCAGGCGCCACCATCACAGCTGGTGCTAATACCAATACCATCACCGTGTCATTTGGAGCTTCCTTTGTTGGTACAGGAACCATCACCGTAAAGGCAAAGAATGCCTGTGGTACCTGCAGTAAAGCCACATCACTCACAGTAACGGCACTAACGGCAATGCCTGGTGCTATTACAGGAAGCAGTGCTGTGTCAAGGTCGCAAACGGCCGTGGTATACTCGATACCAGTTGTAACCGGCGCCACCTCTTATAGCTGGACCATTACCGGAGGTGCAAGGGTTGTTGGCTCTGCTGCTGGCAGAACGGTAACAATAAATTTCAGCACAGCAACAGCTTCTACTGCAGTAATTTCTGTAGTGGCTAACAATGCCTGCGGATGCTCGGCACCGGTTAAGAAAACAATTACCGTTTCTTCAACCGCCAGCCGTCCATCAAATCCTGCGATAACAAAAGATGATGGAATTGAGTTGCCGCAGTATTCTGTATATCCCAATCCAACAAGCGGTTTATTCAATATCAGCTTTAAGGCAAATGAAAATGATAAGATCGCAATAGATATTGTGGATGCTTATGGCAAAGTGCTTCTGAAGTCTGTGAAAGTGTATACCGCCGGGTATCAAACAACGCAGGTTAATATTGCCAGGTTTGCCAAAGGGGTTTACTATGCACATATCTGGCGCAATGGAAAAGAAGAGAAGACAGTGCAGGTTTTAAAACAATAATAGCATAATACCACTCAATAAAAGGGGTTGCCGTTTCTTGCGGCAGCCCTTTTTTAATTTTGTAGGAGCTGATCTTAAAATGCGGGATTGATATGTGTTATATGCCGTATTTCCTTTTGATGTCTCTTTCACTATCCCTTTCTTTGATGGTTTCTCTTTTATCGTAGTTCTTTTTACCCTTGCCCAGTCCGATCTCAATTTTGAAAATTCCTTTTTCTGTTAAAAAGATCTTGAGGGGAATGATAGAATAACCTTTCTCTTTTGTTTTGGCTTCCAGTTTTTGCAGTTCCTTCTTATTCAACAGGAGCTTTCTTTCCTGCATGGGCTGATGGTTATTGTAGGTGCCGTAATTGTATTCGCTGATATGCAGGCTTTTTACAAACAGTTCACCGTTGGCGAAATAGCAAAAGCTGTCATTAAAACTTGCTTTGCCGCTGCGCAGGCTTTTAACTTCGGTTCCGTTCAGTACAAGTCCGGCTATATAGGTTGCTTCAAAAAAATAATCGTGGTATGCCTTTCTGTTGCTTAATTCCATTTTGTAAAAATACTGAAGGATACACCAATAAAGTAAGACAGGCAGGTGAATGTGCTGCGTAAAAGGTCATCTTTGGCAATAAACTCATCACAGCGGGTAACGCTGGTTCATTTTTAAGAGATACTTTATAAATATCTCTATATTCATCTTCGGTTCATCATCAAATTCCTTTACCAGGTCTTTTTCATTTCTTAGTAAGTACCTTATGGATTGCGGAGTTGCTTCATGAAACTTTCCCTTCTCGTTCATATAAAAAACTGTTTTTTGGGGGGTAGATACGGCTGCATCCAGTGTTTTGGCAGTTAGTTCAACCAGGCCAGCTATTGAAAATAAAGAGGAAGCCGGCATGATACCATGTTTCACTTTATAATATTCCACTAAAAAAGGAAACTTGCCGGCACATGGCAGCTTTATAAATAAAATGCTGTCTCTAGAAACAAATTCGGGCAGGTACAAATCAGTTCCATCAAACAAAGCGAATGCTTTTGTAATTTTTATCGCCGAATCTTCAAACCTGCAATAATACCTGGTTTGTAATGTGTCGGACATGCTTAAAGCCCTGGTATAATGGGTGTCAATCGTAAAAGAATTAACTAGCAGGGGTGAGTTGTTTTTAAATTCTTCCCATTCCTGGTAAATAGCTTTTTTACCAACTGCTTTGTACACAAGGCTATCTTGTGAAATGCCTAAAGCGGGGCAAATTATAATGGCAACAATTAAAATGACATACTTACTCATAACAGAATCAAGATAGGGCAATAAATTGTTCGTCAGGTTGATTAAAGCTTCCATATTTTACAAAACCCTTCCACAATATGGATAAAAATACAAGAATGTGATTTTTAAGATGCTGAAATACAGGTAGTTATAGTTCGGCACAATGTAGGAAATGAGTATCGTATAACCGATAATCTAAAAACCTACGAAAATGAAAAACTTCACTACCATCATCATCGCCCTCTTCACCATCGCTTCTTCATTTGCTAATAATACTACACCTGCTGCTAAAGCTTCTTTATCAGCATCAGTTAATAACAATACAGTTGTTTTGAACTTCGCTTCTAACAGCAACTTTCAAATTGAGCGTTCTTTTTACAGCAACGAATTTGCTACCATCGCTACCGTAAACAATGCCTTTGGTGGAAACTTCAGCATCAACGATAACGCTGCTGCATTAGCCGGAAGAAAAGTAGCTTACTACCGTGTAAAAACAATCAACGCTGATGGCACAGTT
>Ga0116158_10004243_pt1 | contig 12289 bp, 10 predicted proteins | sample AD_UKC052_MetaG_FD_89883 | JGI IMG/M metagenome (GOLD analysis project Ga0116158, IMG submission 89883) | Active sludge microbial communities of municipal wastewater-treating anaerobic digesters from USA - AD_UKC052_MetaG | ecosystem: Engineered > Bioreactor > Anaerobic > Digestate | place: USA... | reverse complement strand
CTGACGCCGCCCGCGCCTGCGATCTGATCAGCATGGCTGGCATTCCGATCGGCAATCAGTCGGTGCTTCTCGCCGGAGTTAACGACTGCGTGCATGTCATGAAAAAGCTGGTACACGAACTCGCCAAAATCAGGGTTCGCCCGTATTACATCTATCAATGCGACCTCTCCTATGGTCTGTCGCATTTCCGCACGCCGGTCGCCAAGGGCATCGAGATCATCGAAGCCCTGCGCGGACACACCAGCGGCTTCTGCGTGCCGACCTACGTCGTCGATGCGCCGGGCGGCGGCGGCAAGATTCCGGTCATGCCCAACTACCTGATTTCGAGCGGCTACGAAAAAACCATTCTGCGTAACTACGAAGGTGTCATCACCTGCTACAACGAGCCTGATGGCTACCGGCCAAGCTGCAACTGCGAAGCCTGTCAGAAGGGCAATGTCGAAATCGAAGGCATTGCCGGTCTGCATCAGGGCAAAATCTCACTCGAACCGGTGGGCCTCAAACGCAAACAACGCAGCAAAAAAGGCTGAGACATGACGGTCAGCCTGAGCAGACTGGTGGCGGACTGTAAATGCCTGGCGATAATAGGTACTGAGAAAAACGCCGGCAAAACTACAGTACTCAACCACCTGCTCGCAGCTGACCGCCGGGCTGATCTGGCAATAACTTCGATCGGTTACGACGGCGAAGATATCGACCAGGTCACCGGAACCGACAAACCGTCAGTATACGTCGGCCGTGGCACCCTTGTTGCCACGGCCGTCGATTTGCTCGGCCAATGTGATTTTACCCGCGAACTCCTTTGTTTTACCGGGTTTTACACGCCGCTCGGCGAAGTCGTTATAGTTCGCGCGCTCAGCGACGGTTACGCCCTTATCGCCGGCCCCTCGACAACCGGTCAGATGACACGCCTGACCCGCATGCTGCAACAGGAAAAAGCCGGCCGGATAATTATCGACGGTGCCGCAGCGCGCAGATCGAGCGCCGCCGTCAGCACCGCCGACGGCTGTATTCTGGCCACCGGCGCTGCGTTTTCGCCAGATCCTGATGCCATTGTCGAACATACCGCACATATTGCCAGTCTGCTGACTCTGCCAGCTGCCAAAGATATCCCCGAAAGCATTATCGACGCACAACTCTCCGCCAAAAAAGCAGACGAAAACCGCATCGGAGCAGGCCATGAGAATGATTGCTTTCTGATCGACAGCGAGAATCAGCTCATCGACAATATCAACAGTCTCGACGACAGCGCTGCCGACCTTATCTGCTCACGTATTACGCAACCACTGCGGGTCTTTTTTCTCGGCGCCGTCACCGCACGCCTGATACAGAAAATTCTTGAACGCAGTCGTTCTCTGAAAGATCTACAGCTGATAGCTTCTGACGGCACCAGATTTCTTCTCAGTCCGGCACAACTAGCTGAACTGAGACGGCGCGGAGCCAGACTCGCCGTGCTCAAACCGGTAAACCTGCTGGCAGTAACAGTTAACCCGAGATCACCGGAAGGTTTCTTTCTCGACAGCGTTTCTCTCTGCCAGAAGCTTAAAACCGTGCTTTCCGTCGCAGTTTTCGATATAATGGCAGATAAGCAGCTATGACCAACCAGCAACCATATAAACCGGCAACATCAGCCACAGCCTGGGTGCTTGCCAATCTCAACCTGAGCTCGCCCTACGGACGCAAGGCTCTGAGAATGCTGCGACCGGCAACTTCGCAAAACCGAAGCGTTCTTGAGCAGTCACTCGATGAACTGACCGGGCTTGTCGAGTTTTGCCGGCAGCATCAGCAATTTGCGCCGCAAGCCCAGGCGATCTTTCGCCAACTGCGAAACATTACCGGAACACTGCTGAATCTGCAGGAAGAGAGAGTTCCCGACGAAGTCGAACTTTTTGAAATCAAGCTGTTCGCCATACATTTCTGCAGTCTGAGCACTCTGATCAAAGGCTCTGGAGTAAAGTCAAGCCTGGCTTTTGACGACCTGCAGCCGCTGGTCAGACTGCTCAACCCTGACGAAATGATTATCTCGACATTTCACCTGCACGACAGCTACCTGCCTGAGCTTAAAGGTGTTCGCAGTGAAAAGCGTCTGCTCGAAAACCGTATTGTCACAGCCACCGATGCCACCAGCGCCGACACGCTCAGACAGCAACGCAGCGAACTGGTGCGCCGCGAAAAAGAGCTTGAGTTTCAGGTAAGAAGCGATCTTGGCCGCCAATTACGAGACTGGCTGCCACAGCTGAACCGCAGCGTCGAAACCCTTGGTCATTTTGAACTTCTGCTGGCAAAAGCCGATGCGGCGCTGCGCTGGCCGTCATGCCGGCCAGAACTTGTTGAAACCGGTGCAGATCTGAAGGCTGTCGATGCGATAAATCCGCAGATATTCGAAATTCTCAAAACACAGGGCAAAGAATTCACGCCGGTCACGCTCGCTGTCATAAAAGGCACAACTCTGATCACCGGTGCCAACATGGGCGGCAAAAGCGTAGCTCTGATGACCATTGCAACCGGTGCCGAACTGGTTCGACTCGGCTTTTTTGCCTTTGCCGCTGAATTCAGCATGCCGCTGTTCGATCATGTCTGTCATATCGCCGGTGATGGCCAGGATCAGACTTCGGGCCTGAGCAGTTTCGGCGCCGAAGTCATGCAGCTCAAAGAACTTTCAGAATTGACACCTCAGAGTTGTGGTCTTGCCGTGTTCGATGAATTCGCGCGTTCAACCAACCCGTATGAAGGTCGCCGCTTCGTTCAGGCGCTTGGCGAATTTCTCCAGAAGACCGGCTGGCACGGCATCATTGCCACGCACTATGACGGCATAGAACTGCCAGAAGCAGCCTGCTATCAGGTAGTCGGGCTTAAAAACAAAGGTCAGATCAAACCGGCAGCTGGCGACATACGCGTTCTGATCGACAATCTTTGCGCCAACATGGATTACCGCCTGCGCAAACTCGATGGGCAAAGCGAAGTTCCGCACGATGCTCTGCATATCGCCACCCTCCTCGACGCCAATCCCCGCTTCCTCTCTCTGCTAAAAAAACTCTACGACTGAGAGCCGCACTTTCCGGCAGCAGACTTTTCTTAACTATTGCTTGTGCAGGCTGGCATGATGTATATAATTATGAGAGCTGGTTCACAGCTTGCCGGTTACCTGGCTTTTGTGATTTCCGGGTAAGAATTATGCTGTTTTCAGGAGAAAAAAAATGGGTAAAGAACTTAAAACAAAAAAAGAAGTGAAAAAGCAACCGACCAAGACTCCAAAAGAAAAAAAAGAAGCAAAAAAACTCAAAAAAGAAGCAAAATAACAATCGCCCCTTAATTACCGACTATCCGCTGAGATTGCTCTCAGCGGAGTTTTATTTTCGCGCACTCCCTGCCATCCGGTGCGAACTCGCTCAACACCAGCGGAACAGGGGCCAGGGCAAAGTGTTTATGCAATTCAAACTGAGCTATACCCGACAATCATTCGTGCTCAGCAAAGCGGTGCTCGTAATCGTAATCGAAATACAGAATCGAATATGCGAAAAATCCGCATCAGTTCAGTGCTGCTTTCCAATGGAGTTTCTTTTTAACACTCATGATGGTAGCATGGAGTGCCTACCACAGGTTTTGATAATTATAGGCACGGAGTTGCAATGCTTTATACCATAGTGTTTTTTGCTGTGCTGTTGCTCGTTTCAGCGCTGTTTTCCGGCACTGAAACCGCTTTTACATCAGTTAACGAAGTCAGTATGTCGCATTACGGCAAAAAGGGCCGACGGCAAAGTATAGTCGTTGACATGCTGAAAAACAAAGGATCGGTAATCGCCGCGATTCTGGTAGGAAACAACATTGTCAACACCGTTCTCGCCGTCTATGCCGGCGCTGTCTTCGACCAGATGCTCGTCGATACAGGCATTCTGTCGAAAAGCGTCGCGCCGATTCTGGCTTCTGTCGTTACCATCATCTTTCTGCTGGTATTTGGCGAGGTGGTACCAAAGCAGATCGGCGTGGCATTTGCCAAGCCATGGACTCTGGCTGTCGTTTATCCACTCAAGCTGATCGTCATTATCGTCAGACCGGTTACCGCAGCGATGGATCTGCTCAGCCGAAGTATTCTCGCTCTGATCAAGCCGTCAGGCACGACAAACGATGCGCCGTCGATTCAGGAGCTGCTCGTTCTTGCCAAGCACAGCGAAAATGCCGGGCACATCGATTCGATCGAGCGCCGGCTGATGTCGAAGTCGAGCAAATTCAACGACCTGCAGGTCTGCGAGGTCATGGTTCCCCGCAGCAGCATCAAAGGAATTCCGATCGATGCCGGCTTTGAAGAAGTGCGTGCCGCCTTCAAAAACGATATGTACACAAGAGTGCCGGTTTACGACAAAAGCCTCGATACCATTCTGGGGATCGTCAATTTCAAGGAACTGCTTAAGCTCGAGCACGAGGACATCGCGCGTTTCGACCTTAGACAGCTGATGATGCAGCCTCTTTTCGTGCCGGAAAACGTAGCTATTGGCGAACTGCTTGAGAGAATGAAGCAGAGCAGAAAGCACATGGCGGTAATTGTCGACGAATTCGGCTCGACCTCAGGTATCGTAACCTTCGAAGACATTGTCGAACGCGTTTTTGGCATGATCAGCGATGAATACGACGTTGAATCTCCGATACTTCTGCGCAACCACGATAATGGTGATCATGAGGTGACCGGCAGCATATCTCTGCAGGAACTCAGCAATTCTCTGGCAATTGAATTCACCGAAGAGGACCGGCACCAGGCTAATACCCTCAACGGCCTGCTGACATATCTCAAGGGCGATTTTCTGCGCGAAAAGGACATAATCGTGCATGGCAGCCGCCTGTTTATAATCAAAGAAATCGATGGGCACGTCGCTTCCCGCATTCTGATTCGCAAAAAAACCGGCAACACCCACTCCTGACGCCAGCAGCGCTGCCAGAAGGCAGCAAATATCCATGGCAGTTCGGAATTTAAGGACAATGTAGATGAAAACAGCACAAGCAAAATTTGACATCTCTGTAACTTCAGAAATAGGCGAACTCGAAGGGGTAATTCTTCACACACCCGGTCTCGAGATCGAAAATATGACACCGATGAATGTCGAACGCGCCCTGTACAGCGACATTCTCAACCTCTCAGTTGCCAACTGCGAATACAAGCAGCTGCAAAGTGCTCTCGCGCGGGTAAGCGAGGTTTTTCAGATTCGCAGTCTGCTCGAACGCACGCTGCAGAACAGCAAAGTAAAACATAGTCTTGTCGAAAAAGTCTGCGCCAACGAAGCTGCCGGCGAGGTTCAGCAGCAACTGCTCGACATGAGCGACAAAGAGCTTGCCCGCTGCCTCATCGAAGGCGTATTGCTGCAGAAAAACAATCTCAGCCGCTTTCTCAGCCATGAACGTTATGCCCTCAGGCCCCTGCACAACTTTTTCTTTACCAGAGACTCGGCGATTGCCATCGGCAACCAGATTCTGATCGCGAATATGGCCAATAAGGTGCGAACCCGCGAAGCGATGATCATGGAAGCGATCTTCGACTTTCATCCGATGTTCGCCACCCGCACCATCAATATTCCTGACGGCCGCGAATTCGCCGGAGCCAGAATCGAGGGCGGCGATGTTCTGGTAATTGCCGACAACGTGCTGATGATCGGCATCGGCTCGCGCACCACACCACAGGCTGTCGATTTCCTTATCGACTATTTCTGTCAGAACGGCCAGAGCAAGCATATTATCGTTCAGGAGCTGCCACATCAACCCGAATCATTCATTCATCTCGACATGGTTTTCACCCAGCTCGACCGCAATATCTGCATGATTTACGAACCGGTCATTCTGCACCCCAATATGTTCAGAACCGTGCACATTGCGATTGCCGGCGGGGAAGTCGCCGAGATCAGGGAAGAGCAGAACCTGCTGACTGCGCTGGCCAGGCTGGGCGTCGAGCTCGAAACCATCAGCTGCGGCGGCAGTGCCGATCTGTGGACGCAGGAGCGCGAACAGTGGCACAGCGGCGCCAACTTTTTCGCGATTGCGCCAGGCAGAATAATTGGCTATCGCCGCAACATCAATACGATCGAAGAACTCGACCGCAAGGGCTTCGCCATCATCGATGCTACCGACGTCGCCGAAAATAAGGTCGATCTGAAAAACTACAACCGTTGCGTTATTACCATCGACGGCTCCCAATTGTCGCGAGGTGGCGGCGGCTGCCGCTGCATGACCATGCCGATAAAACGCAAACCCGTCTAACCCCCCCCCGTTCATGCCGCAGCTTTAAAAGGGCTGCGTTTTTGAGATTTTAGGGGTATAATTGAGCCACGAATATTCACCGCAAAGTAAGGGAAGACGATGAAAAGCAAGCTGAATCTTGATTTTGCCACAGTAAAAAAAGCCCGTCAGGCTGCCCGCGCCATTGCAGAAGACACTCAGAAGTTCATTCTGCAGCACACCAGCGTCACCATCGAGCGCACCTGTGCTCGCCTGCTGGGCATCGACGGTGTCGATGCCTATGAAGTGCCGCTGCCCAACCTGATAGTAGACAGCATCAAAAATGCCGGCGGCCTGGGTCTTGGTCTGTCGGCCTACCTCGGCAATGCCATGATCCAGACTGGTAAAACGCCACAGCAGATCGCCGAGGCTGTAGCAGCAGGCGAACTCGATGTCACCAGACTCAAGATGGCCGACATGTTCGAAATCAGGGCCAGAATCGATACAGTTGCGCGTCAGACCATTGCGCGCATCAAGACCAATCGCGAAAAACGCGAAAGTTATCTTGGCCGCTTCGGCGACAAACAGGGCCCGTACATCTACGTCATCGTAGCTACCGGCAATATTTATGAAGACATCACCCAGGCAAAAGCAGCTGCAGCGCAGGGTGCCGACGTTATCGCCGTCATCAGAACCACCGGCCAGAGTCTGCTGGACTTTGTACCATATGGTGCCACAACCGAAGGTTTTGGCGGCACCTATGCCACTCAGGAAAACTTCCGGCTGATGCGAGCCGCCCTCGACGAGTCCTCAGAGCAGCTGGGTCGCTATATTCGCCTGTGCAACTACTGCTCGGGCCTGTGCATGCCAGAAATAGCCGCCATGGGCGCGCTAGAGCGCCTCGACATGATGCTCAACGATGCGCTTTACGGCATACTTTTCCGCGACATCAACATGCAGCGCACCATGATCGACCAGTATTTTTCGCGCATGATCAACGGCTTTGCCGGAGTCATCATCAACACCGGCGAAGACAACTACCTGACCACCGCCGATGCCGTCGAAGAGGCACACACTGTGCTGGCTTCGCAGCTGATCAACGAGCAGTTCGCTCTGTTGTCGGGAGTTCCTGAAGAACAACAGGGCCTCGGCCATGCTTTCGAAATCACGCCCGAACTCAGAAACGGCTTTCTCTACGAGCTCGCGCAGGCGCAGATGGCGCGCGAAATCTTTCCAAATGCGCCGCTCAAATATATGCCACCGACCAAGTTCAAGACCGGAAATATCTTCAAAGGGCATGTTCAAGACACCCTGTTCAACATGGTTACCATCATGACCAGTCAGAAGGTGCATCTGCTCGGCATGCTGACCGAAGCAATACATACCCCACTGATGTCAGACCGAGCTCTGTCGATCGAAAACGCCAGCTACATCTACCGCACCATGGCCGATCTCGGCGATGAAATCGAATTCAAGTCCGATGGTATCATGGCGAAACGGGCAGATCAGGTGCTTCGCGAAGCCGCCACCATGCTCGAAAACATCAAAAGAGACGGCCTCTTCAAAACTCTCGAAATGGGCCGATTTGCTGGTGTCAAACGCCCGCTGAACGGCGGCAAGGGTCTCGACGGCGTCGCCACCAAACAGGAAGGCTATTTCAACCCATTTATTGAACTGATGCAGCAGGGAGGTAAAGCATGAGCAGCGGACTGTATTCGATGAAAGCCAGAGATTTCTGTCAGACTCTCGATCTCACTAAAGTTAAGCCCTATGGCGACACGATGAACGATGGCAAAGTGCAGCTCAGCTTTACCCTGCCACTGGCCGACAACGAACGCGCCATCGAAGCCGCACGCCAGCTCGGCGTCAAAATGGGCCTGACCGACGTGCTGGTCGCTCATCACGAAGCGCTCGACAAGGAATTCAGCTTCTTCGTGGTCTATGGCAACCTGTCGCATAGCGTTGACGTAACGACGATCAAGGTCAGCACCATCGACAGCACCGTGCTCGACATGCACGGCGTCGATGACTTCATCAAACAGCACATTGGCCGCAAGCTTGTCGTGGTCGGCGCCAGCACCGGCACCGACGCGCACACGGTCGGCATCGACGCAATCATGAACATGAAAGGCTACGCCGGTCACTACGGCCTCGAACGCTACGAAATGATCGAAGCCTACAACCTCGGCAGTCAGGTCGCCAACGAAGAGTTCGTCAAACGAGCCACCGAACTTAAAGCCGATGTATTACTGGTTTCACAGACCGTCACCCAGAAAGACGTACATGTAACCAACCTGGTCGAGCTCGTTGAACTGCTCGAAGCTGCCCGCCTGCGTGACAAGGTTATTCTCATCGCCGGCGGCCCGCGCATCAACAATGACCTGGCGAAAGAACTCGGCTACGACGCCGGTTTCGGACCCGGCAAGTTCGCCGAGCACGTTGCCTCATTCTTCATCGACGAGTTCGTCAAGCGCAACAAAAAATAGGCTTTATCACAGCCAGCGGCGGCGGCGAAACCAGGCAAGCATGCCGAGAGCGACAAGAATCATCAGCACCAGTGTGCCGTAGTAGCCCCATACCCACTTGAGTTCAGGCATGTTTTCAAAATTCATGCCGTAAACTCCGGCAATAAAGGTCAGAGGAATAAAAATCGTTGCGATAATCGTCAGTGTGCGCATGATCTCGTTCATGCGCATGCTGATGTTCGAAATATAGAGGTCGTAAACGCCGATCGACACTTCGCGCAGCGTTTCAGAAGTTTCGAGAACATGCACAGTGTGGTCGTAGATATCTCTGAAATAGATGCGGCTTTCCGGGCGCAGCAACGGTGATTCGGTGCGCAGTAGAGCGGCGGCGATTTCGCGTAGAGGCCAGCTGATCTTGCGCATATAAAACAGCTGCATCTTGAGTTCGTGGACATCTCGACCCAAAAAGTCGTCGGGTGTCTTGAGCAAAATCAGTTCAAGTTCTTCAAGCGCCGCTGCCATTGACTCGAGCACGATAAAATAATTGTCGATCACCACGTCGATAAGTGACAGCGCCAGATAATCTGAAGCCATGCCGCGGATACGCCCGACATTTTTGCGCAGGCGGTCACGGATCGGGTCGAAGACGTCGCCAGGCCTTTCCTGAAAGGTCAGCACATAGTTATCGCCGATGACGAAGCTGACCTGTTCGCTGGTCAGGCGGCCTTCTTCGCTGATATCGATCATTTTAACGATGATCAGCAGATAATTGTCGAATACTTCGAGTTTCGGGCGGTGATCGGGGTTGAGAATGTCTTCGACCGACAGCGGGTTGATACCATAGGTTTCGGCGGTCTGGCGCAGCATCTCGACATCGCCCAGGCCAAAAAAGCACAGCCAGCTGATGCCTTCGAAATGCCTGATTTCAGGCATTTCTGCCGGTTCGATGACCTTGCCCTCAGAGCAACGCACCTGATCGTAGTTGAAGAACTCGACAACAGTCTGTCCCGAACGGTCAGGCGCAAAATTGACTATGGTTCCCTGTGGGTTGCCGGCCTTCGATTCCGCGATTCCCTTTTTGACAAAAGGCAGCATATCTCAACCTCCCGATTCAGTCCTCCTATTCTAACACACCTCGCCTCATAAAATCGGCGAATATCTGCGCAATCTGCGGATTCTGCTCTTTTGACCGAAAATTCTTTATCAGTTGCAAGAAAATTGGCAATTCTGGCAAAGAGGTTTATAATTATCCGATAAATTTTTGCAGGTGGTTGTATTTGAGCAGCTGACACTTCGTTAAACAGTTCGTGCGCGAACCCCGTACAATCGGGGCGATTGCGCCGAGTTCGAGCAAGCTGGCAAGCCGTATGATCGAGCAGATCAACTTCGAGCGCGTCCGTGTCATTGTAGAATACGGGCCCGGCACTGGCGCCTTTACCAGACAGGTGCTCAAACACCTGCACCCGAACCGCACGATCTTTTTCGGCCTCGAACTCAACGAGCACATGAACCGCATCGCCTGCGCTCAGGTTCCCGAGATACCGATTTTCCAGGATTCAGCTTCAGAGATCAGGAAATACCTTCGCCAGTTCGGCGTCAAACACGCCGACGCGGTAATCAGCGGCCTGCCCTGGGCCGCGTTTCCAGAGAGCCTGCAGGACGAAATCCTCTACGAGACTCAGGCAGGACTGCGAAAAGGTGGAGTCTTTTCAACCTTCGCCTACCTGCACGGACTGGTTCTGCCTTCCGGTATCCGGTTCCGCAGCAAGCTCAAAAAGCACTTTTCCGAAGTCAAGATCAGTCCAGTCGTCTGGGGAAACGTTCCCCCCGCCATAGTCTACTGGTGCAAAAAGTAAATATTACGACAGATACAGGGCGAGAGCGGCGAAGGCTACTACGATCCACTGCATGAGTTCGACCTGTCTGACTTTGCCGCTGAAAATGCGCAGCAGCACGAACAGAATCAGGCTCCAGCTGATGCCCTGGCTGATCGAAAAGGTGAACGGAATCAATATCAGCGCAACAAAGGCCGGCAAACCGGTTTCGTAGTCTTTCCAGTCGATACCCGAAATCGCACGCAGCATGAAAAAGCCGACGAGCAGCAGAGCAGGCGCGACAGCACAGGCCGGAATCATCTGCAGCATCGGCGAAAACCAGAGAAATGGCAGAAACAGAAGCCCGGTAACCAGTGCGGTTAGTCCGGTGCGGCCGCCCTGTTCGACGCCGGCAGCGCTTTCGACATAGGTCGTACCGGAACTGCTGCCAACCAGCCCCGAAAGAGTGGTTGAGACCGCATCGACGAACAGCGCCTTCTGAAAGTTGCGCGGCTCACCGTTCTCATCAACCATGTTGGCAACCGAAGCGACACCAAGAAAAGTCGAAATCGAGTCGAACAGGTCGGTAAAAAGCAATGTAAACACGGCGCCGGCGATACCGATGTTCAATGCGCCCCTGATGTCGAGCTGTAAAAACACTGACGTAAAATCCGGTGTTCCGGTAAAGGCTTCAGGAACCTTGACAAAAGCTTCACCCGACCACAGACGACCATGCGCCAGAGAGAGAATTGTTGTAAAAACTATGCCCAGAAGAAGACTGCCATGAATCTTGCGATGCTCGAGCAGAATGGTAAAGGCAAGACCGATCAGAAAAATCACGATCTGCGCGTTGAATCCGCCAAAACCGACAAGTGTGGCCGGGTTGGCAACGATAAAACCGGCCGACTTGAGCGCCAGCAGACAGAGAAACAACCCGATACCGGCGGCAACGCCGAGTCGAACACAATGCGGAATAGCGCGCACAATGGCTTCGCGCAATTTGAAAACGGTCATCAGCATGAAAATGATGCCCGAGATGAATACCGCGCCCAGCGCCGTCTGCCAGGGCATCTTCATACCAATTACCATGCTGAAAGTAAAAAACGCGTTGATACCCATGCCAGGCGCCAGTGCAAAAGGCAGATTGGCGACAAGACCCATCAAAATACTCGACAGAGCGGCTACCAGAATGGTAGCAGTCAGCACGCCGGCAAAGGGCATACCGGTATTTTCGAGAATCATCGGGTTGACCGCCAGAATGTAAGCCATGGTCAAAAAGGTGGTTATACCTGCCAGAATCTCGGTTCTGATGTCTGTTTCATTCTCTTTGAGTTTAAACAATCTTTCGAGCATATTCTCCTCCGGTTCAATCCCGTTACAAAGTCTTGAATGCTGCCAGCGCGCGTTCTCTCGCAAATTTATGATCGACAACCGGCGTCGGATAGCTGATTCTTTTCTTCGCAATTTCGCCGGCAAGCTTTTTCGGGTCATGTAGAGCTGCGGCGCTGATCGGCTCAAGTTCAGGGCAGTAGCGCCTGATGAAACAGCCGTCGGCATCGAAACGCTGACTCTGACTGAATGGGTTAAAAATTCTGAAATATGGCACCGCATCGGTACCGGTCGAAGCTGACCACTGCCAGCCACCGTTATTGGCAGCCAGATCACCATCGAGCAGATGCTGCATGAAATACTTCTCGCCCAGCCGCCAGTCGATCAGCAGATGCTTGCTCAAAAACATGGCAACAACCATGCGCAGGCGGTTGTGCATCCAGCCCGTCTGCTTGAGCTGCCGCATCGCGGCGTCGACGATCG
>Ga0116158_10004242_pt1 | contig 12289 bp, 10 predicted proteins | sample AD_UKC052_MetaG_FD_89883 | JGI IMG/M metagenome (GOLD analysis project Ga0116158, IMG submission 89883) | Active sludge microbial communities of municipal wastewater-treating anaerobic digesters from USA - AD_UKC052_MetaG | ecosystem: Engineered > Bioreactor > Anaerobic > Digestate | place: USA... | reverse complement strand
TGTTCAAGAAGCTTTAAAAGAGGATTCTAAAAAGGTTAAAACAAGTATCACTCTTTCTATTGAAAATAATTTAGATGTCGAAATAACAACTCAAACAGGGGATATTTCAAATAAAATTGTTATCAACTCATCGGGGAAGAATTTAAACACCTCAGAACTCCATAAGGAATTAATTAAATTAAAACAACAATATCCCGAAGTTTTTAAAATTGATCTCCGACCCAATGGATCTGTCCCTTACGATTTGATTGTCCAAATTATGGATGAAGCTCGTAAGAGTCGTGATCCAAATATTATGTTTCCCATTTTTGATAAAGCAAAAAATGAAACCACACAAACTCCCTATATGTTTCCAGAAGTAATATTTGTAAATACCACCGAAGGATAAATTTATGAGAAGAAAATACACACCACAAGTTAAAAAAAATAGTTCATTTTCTTTAAATATAACCTCTATGACAGACATGTTTACAATATTGCTCGTATTTCTTTTGCAAAATTATTCAACTAGTGAATTTTCAATGGAACCTGATAAGGACGTACGCTTACCTGCATCCGCTTCAGAGGCAAACATTATAAATGGTGTTAAAATTATTCTCTCGAAAAAATATCTTAAAATAGATGATCGAATTATTGCTGAGTTAGACCAAAATGATTTTTCAAAAAGTAGCTTAGAAATTAATGATTCAAGCTTTATTAAACCATTACACCATGAGCTTACAAAATATGCCGAATCAAATAAAGATCAAAAATTTGTTAAAGATGGTACTATTCTTTTTCAAGCCGATAAAGATTTACCCTATTCGACATTAAAAAAAGTGATGTACACTTCCGCTATGGCTGGTTTTCCTCAACTTAAACTCATTACTATAATTGGTGAATAAATGTATCGAATCACGTTATTAACACTTTTAATTTTTATTTCTACTCAATCTCACTCCATTGAGAAAAAAAGTCATGGACAAACTCAAAATAAATTAAATAAAGGTTTATTACCAGAGTTAAAACTTGAAGATGATAATGAAATTGAAAATCAAAAAAAGTTAATCACGAGTGAATTGATGATTCAAAATTCAGAAATTAAAGCCATTGATGCATTAAAAAAAATTATTGAAAGAAAACGTGGCACCTCAGAAGAACCGGACTTACTTTTTAGGCTTGGAGAAATGCATTTAAAAAGAGCACGAACCCAAAGAAATTTAGATTTAGCAAAGTCGGGAAAACAGGATAATGCCTTTAAATTAGAAGTTCGTAATGCCTTAGATGTATTTACCTCTATTGAATCTAAGTTTCCTCATTTTCAAAACCTAGATAGCGTCCTATTTACTCATGCATTCGCTGCAAATCAAGTGGGACTTCAACAAGATTCGATTCGCTTATATCAAAAAATATTTACACAATTTCCGAAATCATTATTTATTCCTGATGTCACATTAGAAATGGGAGAAATTTACTTTAATCTTCAAAAGTACAACTTAGCCCTTGAATATTTTGAAAAAATCGAAAACTACCCGACAGCATCAGTCTACATCTACGGAAAATACAAATCAGCTTGGACTTTGTATAACCTCCGTCGAACAAAACAAGGGATGGAAAAATTAATTGAGGTCGCCAACAAATCCTCTGGAAATGATGAGTCCAGAACTAAAAAAGAAAAAACTAAACACAACCTTAGAAAAGAGGCCCTGCGCGATATTACAATTTTCGCGAGCGAGGTTTTTGAAAGTAAAGACCTGTACAGCTTCTTTAAAAAGATTTCCCGCGATGATGAACTTGGACCCTTACTTATTGAACTTGGAAAGCTCTATTATTCGCATAGTAAATATAAAGAAGCATTGGTATTTTTGAAAGAGTTTACATCCAAAGAAGAAAATAATTCTGAGGTCATTTATGCCAAGAATATTATCATAGATGCCTTAGAATCATTAAAAGAAAGAACTCAAGTAATTTTTCATTTAGAAGAAGCCTCTAAACTATGCCAGTGGAGCAGCCAATGGAGAAAGTCAGTCCCAATAGAAATTGCCAACACTTCCTGTAGTGAATTTAAAGAACTTTCCTACGAAATATCAAGTAAGTGGTGGGATATTTGGCTTAAAAATAAAAATCATAAGGAATTCTCAAACTACACACGACAAGCCTTTAAAGTGATAGTGGACAATGATGACACAAAAAATCCAGATTTAAAAGCCCATTACGCCTACGCTGAATTACTTTTTCAGCTCGAATCCTTCGATGAAGCAAGTTCAGAATACCTTTTTGTTGGTAAACGTACAGAGGACCCTCAAATCAAACATGACGCCAATTACTCTGCTCTTTTTGCAAAAGAAAAAAGCTTATCAAAAAATAACCCCGATCTTTATAGAAAAGAAATTCAGGATCTATCCATTAACTATATCAACTCTAACCCCGATGGAAAATACATAGAAGATGTTCAATTTAAAATGGGCATTTCAGCCTATGAACGCAATTCTCTTGAAGAAGCCTCTCGATGGCTTATGCCTCTGATGACTCAAGCAAAAAATAGAGAAATTCGAATCAAATCTCAGGACTTATTTTTAGATTCATTAAATCTTAAAAAAGAGTACCATCAACTCAAGGAAAAGGCAGAACTTTTCGCAAATGATACTAGTGATCCTGCAAGAAAAAATAAATTAACTCAAATCGCGCTCGAATCTCATTATAATCAAATCCAAGAAGAACTTAAAGAAGATCCTTCGGTTAAAAATCAAGAAAAACTTAGAAAATTTATTACAGAACATCCCCAGCACGAACTTTCGAAAAAATCACAGTGGCAATTGGTTGGACTGCTTTATAAAAACAAAGAAGTTCTTCAAGCCAATGAATCCGCTATTGATTATTGCCAAAAATATCCCAAAGAAAGTCAATGTTTAACAGTTTGGCAAGAGGTTGCAGATAAATATATTGAACTTAAAATGCATGAAAAATCGATACTGCCACTCGAAAAACTTATTGCCTTGGATGATAAAAATAAAATGAAATACTCCGAAACTCTTGCCCAGGTTTTAATTTTATCGCAACAAGAAAATGCTGCTACATCTTTTATTCAAAAAACACTTAAAGAGATAAAAAATAACGATCAAAAAAAAGAATTTACAATCAAAATCTATCCATTAATTCTTACTGAACAAAAAACCAAAAAAAATATATTCATTTCACTTTCAAATTATTTAAAAAAAGAAATTTTAAATTTTAATATTGAACCCTATAGCACACAATTTTTAACAGAAACTGCCAATGAATTATTTAACTCACAGAAAAACAAAGAGGCCTTTGAGTTAACATTAAAAATTCTTAAAAGAGATTCCAGCTCAAGTGAGCGTGCTCCCGCTCGAATGATACAGGCACAAATTTTACAACAAGAATTTCAACAACAAAGTGTCAAGGCCAAAGCAGATCGATTGGCCACCGTTCTTTCTATAAAAACAGAAAAGTTAGATAAAGCACAACAAGCTTTTATTTCCGTATTAAATATGTCGCAAGATCCATTATTAATTTTTTCTGCAATGAAAGGTTTAGAAACCATCTATGATCATTATGCAGACGCTGTCATCAACATCAATTTACCCTCTGAAATATCAAGTTCAGAACAAGAATCTTTAAAAAAAGAGCTTCAGCTGCTTGCACAGCCCATCATAGATAAATCAAAAGATATAAAAGTTAAAATTCAAGAGTTTTCTAAAAAGTATCCTATTGTCCTAGATCAAAAGTCTGGACTTTCGTTGAGTTTAGTTCCTAGAACCCCACCCGTTCTGATTTTTAGTTACAAGTTTGCGAATTTAAACAATAATTTAAACCAAGCCCTCCATAAAAATGAATTTTGAGGAGAATCACCATGAAGGTCAAGCGTTTGTATTTATTTATTTTTTGTAATTTATTAATTTTTTCACCTCTTCTGAGCTTTGCAAAGAAAACTTCTACACGAAAAGTCCAAGAGGTTAATTTTAACGAAATGAACCTAAAAGGAACGATCAGAAATCCAGAGGGGGCCTTTCTAGTTCAAAAAAAGAATCTTAAATTTTTACCACTCCATAAAATTCAAAAAGAAATGGACTCTAAAATCAGAGAGTCCTCGTTGTATATTCGCTAGGAGAGACCATGAGTGATTTATTGCTTAAGCAAGAGTTAAAAACTGGAGAATCACGAACGTGGAAACTCAAACCCGGACATCACTCTTATAGTTTTGGATCTTCTCGCCACGCTGATATTGTCTCAATCTCGACTTTAAGCGAGGGCATCGAAGCGGTCTTTGAATTTCGGAATAATGAGTGGCACTTAATCAATCTAAGTGAAGATCTTAAAAGCGACCTACACATCAGCGATCTTTTTTTAGAAAAAGAAGGGAAAATTGAATTTAAAGATTTCATATTTTATTACAATCCTTCAAAAAAAGAAAAAGACCTTCTAGAGAAAATTCTGGCACACTCTTTACCTGTAGGTGAACGTAATGAAAGTTCTGTTTACCAATTGTTTTTGGTTAAGCACGGCGAATCCATTATTGAAGTTAAAATCATCTCTCCAAAAAGAAAGTTTAAAGGAATCACACCCACAATCACTGAGGATTGGATTCAACATCAGCAAGGTGATTATATCTTATTGGAAAAAACGGTTTATTTAAAAGACAATGATGAGCTTCTCCAATTTAAGAATCAAGAACTTATTGATGAAGAAATGAAAAAGCCGATGATGTTTGTTGTTTCAATTGTCCTATTGCTCTTTTTGGTTATGATTCTTATGCCCAAAGATCAACTCCTAGCACCTCAGCCAACAGTCAATTTAAAATCTGCACAACGCATAATTGTTAAAATCGAAAAAAAGGCGCCTCAACCAAAAGTTCAGCAAAGTGTCGCAACACCTACGCCCCCAGCTCCAACTCCTTCTTCTTCGGCTCCAGCTGGTGACCCCTCAAAAACAGCCTCAAAGAGTTTAAGTATTGGCCGAGTCAGTCAACTCATTGGAAAGGTATCCAGTCGATCTGCAAAGTCTACTGTTCTTCTTTATGGAAAAGGCACTGCCGCAGGAGAAGTTGAAACAGGAATGGCCTTAGCCGCTATTGGAAGACTTAACAAACAAGGTTCAGATTGGGGAACCCAGGCCCAGGGCACTCAGGTTCAAGTTTCAACCGGAGGCAAAGGCGGCGGTAAAAGCGTCACGGGCTTAGGCGCCCTTTCTGCGGGCGCAACGGGCCAAGCGAATGTCGGGTTGATTGAAGAAGAAACAGATGTCAGTGGGGGCTTAGATAAAGAAGTGATTGCTCAATATATTAAATCTCAATTAGGACAAATTTTATACTGCTATGAAAGACAACTCAGTGCCAATCCAAATCTCTACGGTAAAGTTTCTGTTAAATTCACAATTGGCCCCTCCGGGGGCGTAGAAACACAAAAAGTCAGTGATACGACTTTAAAAAGCTCTAGTGTAGAGTCTTGTATTTTAAATAAAATTTCATATTGGAAATTTCCAACACCTCAAGGAGGCACTCGGGTTGTTGTTACTTATCCATTTTTGTTCAAAAGCACCAATTAAGGAGGATTTATGTCTAGTTTCAATCGTTCAAGAATCAAAGGGGTTACAAAGTTTTTATATTCTGCATTTTTGTTAACAACTCTCGGTTTTGGCTTAAATGCCAAGGCTCAGACAAGTGACAAAGTTGATATTCAAAACTTAGAAAAAAAATACTGGGCCGCCAAAGATGATGATTTTAGCGTTGTCCAAAACAGAACCTACTCCAAAGCAAAACGATATTTCTTTAATTTGAGTTGGGGTTTCCCATTTAATGATCCATTTTCAACAGGTGATATTTTAAACTACGATTTAGGTTATTATTTTTCTGAAACCTATGGAGTTAGCTATTCTTATACCGATGGAAACTACAGAAGTAACGATACTGTTTCTGAGTTTATTAAGCGTTATGGAAACTATCCAGACAATAATAAATTTAAAAATTCAACAATGATCAATGCCATATATGTCCCTTTTTATGCAAAAATGAGTATTTTAGAAAAATCAATTGTTTATTTTGATATGGGTATATCAATTGGCTTAGGCCAAACTAATTATCTCATCATTCGTGAAAATGGCGAAGCTGAACAGTCTGCAACTTCTTACCAACTCAATGTTTTTCAACAGATTTTCTTTTCAGAACACCTCGCCGTTAGGTTTGACATAACAAACAAATGGACAACAGAAGAAAGAAAAACTTATCGCCTGAACTCCACCTCAAAACTTGGTGATAAAACGATAAATGACACCTCTATGTTGTTTGGTTTGACTTATTGGCATTAAATTATAAAAAACTACTAGGGGATTAAGAAAGATGAAAAAAAATCATAATTTATATCATTTGGTCTTTGCAACTACATTAAGCACTCTGGCAACAAGTGCTTCTTATGCACAGACGTCTTTTGAAAAGTCTGGAAATCTTAAATTGGGACCAGGACTAACAATGAAGTCGAGTCAGGTCCCCGCTTATCCCTTAAGTCAGAAAAATAAACAACTTCCCAAATTAGAACTTGGAACTGAATCCAGTATAAAAACTTTAAATTTTAAAATTGAACTCCCCGCTCTTCAAAAAACAGAAAATACAAAATCTTTAACACCTATAAAAAAAGTACTTCCTCTTAAGTTTTCAGATGTTAAATCCATTTCAGTTCCTGCAAAGTCTTCGTTGAGAATCAATGCCGATAACTTAAAACAAATGCCTTCAATTCCTGTTTTGGATATTGTGACCTCTCCCAATATTCAAGCTTCTGATTTTAAAGCTGAATCCATTTATGATTTTGATGAAAATGATGTAAAACTGATGACGGGTCTTAAGTTTCTAGAACGCTACAAAGAACATGCCCTGGCCATGGGTTTATTTGCTGAGGTCATGAAAGTACAAAAAAAATCAGACTTGGCTAAATTTCTATACGGAATTTCGGCGATGGGTCTTGACCTTAATTCAGAGTTTAGAAATTACCTTTTAATGACAGCTAAAAAGCTTCAGATAAATCATTATCTCAACTTGCCATCAAAACACTTGCTGAAAATGCACAACGCCTTGAGGTTTCTGATCTGAAAGAAATTGACCCCTTGGTTCAAGAGGCGGACTTAGATCCTACGGCAATTCCCGAATACCAAGTGCTCCGTGCAAAATATTATCTCGATTTAGGAAATCTCACCGAGGCCAATGATTCTATATTGTATATAAAAAAACAAAACACTAAATCCTACAATGAAGGTTTAATGCTCTCTGGTCTGTTAAATTACCGTAAAGGCGATCTTGAAAACGCTATTCTGGACCTAGAAACATTGATTAAAAACTCTAAACCAGAGGATGCTGTGTATTCATTAGGGGCCGTTACACTCGCTCGCATGTATTTTCAAAAAGCAAAATGGCTAGATTCTTACCAAACCTTTTTGAAAGTACAAAAAAACAGTCCTTTTTGGCTTCATGCTATGGTCGAACAGGCCTGGGCTCAAATATTAAGTAAAGACTATGAAGGTGCCGCAGGAAATATGTTTTCACTTCATACTGATTTTTTTAAAAATGCTTATGCCCCTGACTCTTATATTGTGCGTGCGGTAAGCTATTTAAACCTTTGTCAGTTTGGTGATGCCATGAACGTGATTGGCCAAATGGGTGGTAAGTATTCATTTCTTAAAGAAAAACTGGAACTTTATAAAAAAGAAAAAAAATCAGAAAATATTTATGAAACTATAAAACTTTGGGGACAAAACCCACAACTTAAAGAAGTGGATCATCTTCCACGCTCATTCATTATTGAAATCGCCTCTCATCCTAATTTTACTAGTTTACAGAATCAGATCAATCATTATGAAGACGAAATCCAACAGTTTAATAATGTCTCACTAAAGCTTTTACAAATGGAAAAAGATTTTGCAACACAAAAAACAGAACTCACTAAAACACTAGAGAAAGAAAAAAAGCAAAAATCTCCAGAAACAGTCCTTTCAAAAATAGAAGAAAATATTCAACTTTTAATTACAAAAATTGATCTTTCAAAACGAGCCAGGACGTCTATTACACCCTATCGAAAAAGCAGCATCGAACGCATTGTTCTTGAAAAATCACAACTTAAAAAAACAGCATCCGTTCTTTTAAGTAAAAGATTTAATGAAATAGCTAGTTCCTTGACGGATATCCTAGAAGAGGCCGAGGTTTTACAGTATGAAATCTACTCTGGAGCTGGCGATCACTTACGTTATCAAGTGGCCGGTGGAGAAGTAAATAAAGAAGAGCGTGCGGAGCTCAAACCGGACGCAAAGAAAAGCTTTAAATGGAAATTTAAAGGTGAAATTTGGGAAGACGAAATTGGTCATTACCGTTCATCTTTGAAAAACGTATGCCCTGCAGAAGAAAAATAAATTTAGTGCCATGGAGGTAAAAATGAAAATTTATAAACTGGGAATTTTTGGAATCGTAAGCTTAATGTTATCAACATCTTTGGCCTATAAAAACACCAAAGAAGGTTTAGTTCAAATTGAAACAAATCTTTCAAATATCAATGAGAACATCAAACAATACGAAGACAATCGTAAAACGGTGGAGTCCAATCTTGTAGAGCTTAAAAAATCTCAAGACCAAGTCAATGCCGAGAAAAACAAGGTCAAACAAAGTCTTAAAGAAAATCAAGTGGGCCTACAAAAAATCTCAAAGCAAGAAACAGAAATTCAAAAACTGATTGAAGGCGAAAAAAAACAAATTCAAGCTGAAGAAAAGCAAGCCTTAGACCTTGAATCTAAACTGGCCAAATTAAAAGAAAATAAATTACAAAGAGAACAAAATATCATTTCTTATCAATCACAAATGCAGCAATTAACAGAAGAAAAAAATGTCTGGAACAATCAAAAAAACACCCTCACCCAACAAATCCAATCTGTGGATGCAGAGCTTGGAAAGCTCAGCAAAGAACAACTGGTCTGGAAAAATAAAAAAACTGGCTATGATGGTGAAATCAAACGCTGGAAAAACGAACAATCTCGCCATGAAAAGCTCAAAAAAGAATTCCAATAAAACTCAATTAAGGTTAACATTTGCTCAGATATCTATGGCTTCTTTTGAATTATATTCTGAATAAGTTTTTCTAGAAGATCTAAGGCGTGCACCGTCAGATAGGAAACATTATTGCCACTTTGATCTGTTACGTTTTCTGAAAATTGTAAGTCCAAATATTGGGACAAATTCATAAGTCTTGGATAGTTGATTTGTAAAGATCTTTTTTCACATGCAGCAATATACAAATGTTTCTCTTGCAAACCTGAAGGCCTTAGACTTTTTGGAAAGTAAAAATCTTGAATGTACTTTATTTTCTCTTGATAATCGTGCTGTTTTTCAAGCTGAACTAAGCTTGATATTTGAGGAGAAATTTCAATGGAATGAGAAAGAATCATAACTCCACTGTATTCACTATTTTCCAAGCAATAACGAATGGATCGAGGGTCACTAAACAAATCGACAAGAGGGAGTTGTGAAAAGTCCAAGAACCTTTCATCAAACGCTCGATGAAACTCCTGAATTTCATCCTCAGGAAGAAATGAAATCAGACAAATTTTAGGTTTCTCTTTTGAGTCCGTCAAAGCATAAAGAGGTGATGATAACAAGAAGAGACCAAATAAAAAAATAAGGCCCCCAAAGGACCTTATTTTTTCAAAAACTAAATTCTGCCATATCAGCAGTCTGCAGTGTGGTTTATTGGACATTTACACCAGACAGATAAAGCAATGTCCGTGCTGTTTCTGAAGCAATAGAAACTCCATAATTTTGATCTAGGAATGCTTTAACGGCATCGAGCTTAGATTCATTTGAATGCTCTTCGATCCCTGGGAATGCAAAACGAACCAATTGATTCTCAACTTGAGAATTTTTAATGACGAGATTCACCAATCCAGAAATTTCAGAAAAAGCCACTTCAGATTCATTTGAGGATAGGACTTGTGCCTCAACAAGCTCTTCTAAAAATTGCAAAAGAGCGGATTCATCATAAACAGGAGTTGATGTTGCTTGAGCCTTAAGAGCAATAAGTCCAACAGCCGCAGCGCCTATGCCAACATTTTTCCATGTTATAATACCAAAGCCACTTTTATAACCATCCTCTTGATTATCCACTGAAAAAACTCCAGGAGCCTTTCCACAGACTTTAATGTCCTCACAGCCATTTTTTACAAGCCTTACCATATCTTCAGAAGTATGTTGCGTCTTAGTATAACTGCCACCCATCAATGAAGATTTACTTTCTTTAATAAGGTGTGGTCCCAAATTAGATTTTGAAATATGACCCCATTCAGGAAGTGGAGATGGGGGATAAATAACTCCTACATCGCCGCCTTCAAAAACAATTGCAGTCCCGCCTTGTTTGATGTTCGATTTATAAACGGTTCCACCACCTTGCTTAGAATCCGCACTTGCTGCACCACTCACTAAAAAAGTAACACCAGCAACAGTGGCTAGCTCGGGGGCCGTTAGAATAACAGCCTTAGCTGAAATCGTAGAAAAAAATATTGCAGCTAATGATATTACTAATGTGGTTCGATGTTTATTTATTGATTTCATAAAGACTCCTGAATGTTATTCTTATTTGAGTTACCTTAGGTGATCGATCTTGTAACTCCATCCAAAAGATCTAACAATTTAAAAATAAAAAGTGAAATTTTTTCATTAATTTCTCAAGATTTTCAGCAAAAACAAACCCTGAATTCCACCTAAGGTCAGGGTTTGTGACAGTAGCAGTCCCTCGATCCCCCAACGGGGCACCAGAATAAAACAAAGAAAAAAATGCGAAAAACTCCCCAAAAGCACCCAAAGACTGAATTTACTTTCTTCTTGTATAGCAAAAGCAAAAGTTCCCACCATACGGTGAAGGTGAGCCAAAAGTAAAACCCCAGAGGACCATTTTAAAATATGAATAAGATCTAATATTTTTGAATCCTCAATGGCTCCATGTTGAAATAAAATTGGAATTATAAACCCACTACCCCACAAGGATCCCAGAACAAAGGGCAAAATCCAAAGTGTCGATCTGTAAATTTCTTTTCGATACACTTTCCATAGTTCCGTTTTTGATTTATTTCCGTGAACCAGGAATCCTCCCGCCGCAGAGACGGTGGAACTTGAATTTGAAATCAGCGATAAGGGAAACTCCAACATTCTTTCTATAAGGTAAAAAGCAGTGATAAGACCCGGCCCTAAAGTCCCCAAATGATATATATTGAATAAATTCATAATTCCAAAGCCATTGAGACCCACAAAACTGAATCCCAATTTTTTAAAACTTTGTAAAACTTTTTTGGACACCGAAAAATTGAATTTAATTTTTAAATTTTTCTTTTTAAACTGCCAATAAACATATCCCAATTGAGCTAAGCCCCCAAACAATACCCCTAGGGCCATCCCGATCCCTTCAATAGAACTCCATGTCGTAGGCATAAAAAGAAAAGCAATAAGTAAAACATTAAATATAACCATTCCCCAAGCGGGAGATTTGAAATCACCAAGGCCATGAATTTCGGCCGACAAAAGAGCATAAAGGGCATTGGTGAGTAAAAAGAAAACCATAATTCTAAAAAACAAAACGGCTCTTTGAAAATCAAAAGACTCAAGACTCGTTGAATCAGCAGGTCTTAAAAAAGAAATCCATTGGGGAGCAAAAGTAAAACCCAATACAACAAGACCGAAGACAAAAACACTCACCCAGGTTCTAAGGCCATCACGATTCGTTTCTTTTGAACTTCCTAAAGCGATAGAGACGCCCCCCTCGGACCAAAGGCGCCTCCAAAGATGCGGTAATTTAAAAGCTGTAACCCAGGCATCAGTCACACCCACCGGAAAAAGTAAGAGCATAAGGATATCTCGAAAAAGACCCAAAACGCGGCTCATCAAAGTGCCCAGGCCCATCTGAAGTTGTTTTTTTAATCCGCTTGATTCCTCAGACACTCTATGTTATCCACCTTGTTCCCTTTAGGGATTTTATTATTTTGTAATTCATTAATTTTGGAGGTCTAAATTGGCAAATCATAAATCCGCAGCAAAAAGAGCCCGTCAAACCGTGCGCAAAGAAGCTGTTAACACAAAAAGAGAAAATACTGTAAAAACTTTTGAAAAAAAACTCAGAAAAGCTGTTGAAACAAAAGATATTACAGCGGTTCCCGAGCTTCTTAAATCCTACGTTTCCCAACTTGCAAAAGCGGCAAAAACAGGGATCTTCAAAAAAGAGACGGCTTCTCGTAAAATTTCTAGAATTTCTAGCTATGTTCAAAAAGCTTTAAAGTA
>Ga0116158_10004238_pt1 | contig 12293 bp, 9 predicted proteins | sample AD_UKC052_MetaG_FD_89883 | JGI IMG/M metagenome (GOLD analysis project Ga0116158, IMG submission 89883) | Active sludge microbial communities of municipal wastewater-treating anaerobic digesters from USA - AD_UKC052_MetaG | ecosystem: Engineered > Bioreactor > Anaerobic > Digestate | place: USA... | reverse complement strand
CGCCGCCTCCGTGGCCGGCCTGATGCTGACCACCGACTGCATGGTTGCTGAACTGGCTGAAGACAAGCCGGCCGGCGGCATGCCCGACATGGGCGGCATGGGTGGTATGGGCGGCATGGGCGGTATGGGGATGTAATCTCCCGCCGGACTCCGCTGTACCGGAAAGCCCCGCTTCGGCGGGGCTTTTTTTTGGGCAGCGCGCCCAGCATGAGCACACTCCTGCGGGTGCATGCCCCGCCTTGAGTTGAACGCAGCCAGGGCACTCAGCCCCGATTCCGGGACGGGGGCCTCGCCACTGCGATGGCAGAGCCAATCGCGCATCGCCCTGGGAAGGTTCTGGCGGGCTCAATACGTGGTGCAAAAAAAAGCCGCCGGGGAGGGCGGCGGCAAAGGAGGCCGGTTGGTGTCCGGCCTCCCGGAGGGGAGGGAGATCCTTCATGCACACCTCGGCCGGCTGGCCGAGGCAGGGCGTGTGACCTTCAGCCGTGCTGCATATAGACGACGTGGGTCTCGGTGTACTCGTAGAGTCCGTGCTTGCCGTCGGCGCCACCGATCCCGGACTTGCGACGGCCGGCGTGGAAGCCTTGCATGGCTTCAAAGTGCTCGCGGTTCACATAGGTTTCGCCGAAACGCAGGTTGTGGCAGGCGCGCATCGCCGAGGACAGGTCACGGGTGAAGATGGACGAGGTGAGTCCATAGTCCGAGTCGTTGGCAAAGTTGATGGCTTCGTCCAGGCTGTCCACCACCTGGATAGGCAGCACCGGGCCGAAGATCTCCTTGCGCATGATCTCCATGTCATGGTGGCAGCCGGTGAGCACGGTGGGCTGGTAGTGGAAGCCCTGACCCAGGTCGGCTACGGCGCCGCCGGTGATGACCTCGGCGCCTTCCTGTCGGGCCTTGATCACCATGGCCGAGACCTTGTCCAACCCGGCTTGGTTGACCAGCGGCCCCATGTTGACGCTGCGGTCGGCCATTGGGTCGCCGTAGCGGGTGGCAGCCATCCGGGCCACCAGCAGGTTGGTGAACTCTTCGGCCACGCGGCGCTCGACATAGACCCGCTCGGCGCAGTTGCACACCTGGCCGGTGTTGATCACCCGCGAATCACTGATGGCCTTGGCTGCCAACTCGATGTCGGCGTCAGCCAGCACGATGGCCGGCGCCTTGCCGCCGAGTTCAAGGTTGACCCGGGTGAGGTTGGGGGCTACCGCCTGCATGATGCGGGCGCCGGTGGCGACGCTGCCGGTGAAGCTCACCAGCCCGATACCCGGATGGGTGCTCAGGGCGGCTCCGGTGCTCGCGCCACGGCCGCTCACCAGGTTGAAGACGCCCGGCGGCAGGCCGGCCTCGTGGGCCAGGTGGGCAAACTCGAAGGCATTGATTGGCGTCTCCTCGCTGGGCTTGATGACAATGGTGTTGCCGGTGATGAGGGCCGGGGCGAGCTTGCGGGCAATCAGGAAGAAGGGGAAGTTCCAGGGAAGGATGCCTGCGGTGACGCCGATAGGCTTGCGCAGCAGGAAGATGCTCTCGCCCGGACGGTCACTGGGGATCACCTCACCTTCGATACGCCGCGCCCATTCGGCCATGTAGTCCAGATAGTCGGCGGTGAAGTCCACCTCGACCGTGGCAAGGCCCAGGACCTTGCCCTGCTCGCGGGTGATGATCTCGGCGAGGCGGTCCTTGTGCTGTCGCAATTTCGTGGCGATGGCGCGCAGGTGTTGGGCGCGCTGAATGGCGGGCAGGCGTTCCCACGCCGGCTGTGCCCGGGTCGCCGCCGCGACGGCCCGCTCGACGGTCGCGGTGCCGGCGTCCGGAACAAAGGCCAGCAGCTCTCCATTGGCCGGATTGCGCACTTCGATCAATGGATCCTCGGCGGTGACGACGAACTCACCGTCAATGTAATTACGATATTGGTTTGCCATTTTTTTCTCCTGTGTGTGTGGGAATGTCAGGCCGAGTGGGCCAGACGTTTGCCGACCTGTTCCGAGGTGTAGCCGAACACCACGCCGACAACCCAGCTCAGCGTGACGAAAGCGATGCCGATGTCGAGCTTGCCGCCCGAGCCGAAGAACGAGGCTGCGCCGAGGAAGGCTGCGGGGGTGTAGGCCAGCAGCGGAATGTCGGCCATGGCCACCAGTACGAAGGCCAGCATGGCCACCAGCACCACCAGTGCCGTGATGCCGCCGCCGAGGGCCTGGACGCCGAACAGGGTGCCTGCCGTCAGCACGATGCCGGCGATGCCCGCGGCCATGGCCTTGCGTGTGCCTTCACCGCCGCCGCCGGCCGCGAAGTAGGCCGCCCAGGCGACAAAGCCGATCCAGGGATTGAAGTTGAGGCCGGGGTTGCCGACCGAGAGGTAGACCCAAAGTGCCACCAGAAGCGCAATGCTGAGGGCGAGTGCGTGCAGCAGTTTCATGACGTTCTCCTTTGACGGTGACGCCGCGCCCCTGGGGGCGCGGGAAGCCGGACTTACCAGACGTAGGCGTACTTGATGTTGATGCTGTTGTTGGCGGAGTGGTTTTCGCCGCTGATGCTCTTGGAGTAGCGCAGGCTGATGGATTGGTTGTCGAAGGTGTGGAACATCATCCCGGCACCGGCGTCCAGGGCATGGCCGCCGTTCACCGTCGCCGTGTCCCGGCTGCGCTCATAGTCCAGTGCCAGGAAGGGCTCCAGCAGGGGACTGACGCGGTAGCCGAGGCGATGGTTGGTGTGAAACACCGTGCCGGGGAGGAGCCTGTCCGTGCGCTTGCCCTGAAACACGAAGCCGGCGTCGGCGGTCCAGCCCAGCTTGTCGGTGAGGCGCCAGTCCCAGAAGGCACTGGACAGGTTCTTCCAGTTCCTGTCGCTGACGTCGGTGCTGCCGGCGGGGATCTGCAGGAAGGACTGGAAACCCAGGGTCAGGTCGGTTCGGGGTTTGTACCAGACCGCAAAACCGGTCATCGGGTCGCCGATGCCGCTGGCCTGGGTGTTGTTCCTGTCGTTGCGGAGGCTGATCTCCGGCACGATCACTTCCCACGCCAGGCCGATCTTGCGGTTGAAGTCCGGCGTCCAGAAACGCACGTACTTGGAGAGGCCGACGATGGCATCCGAGCCGGAACCCTTCACCCGGTTGCCGGAGCTGTCGAAGCTGCGGTTGTTGCGTTGCACGTAGGCGTACTGCACGAAGACGTTGAAGGGCTGGAAGTCCACCGGCAAGTCGTATTCGTGTGGGCCGATCACGTCAAAGGTGGTCTGGGCCGCTGCGGGCAGGGCGCAGCTGGCGCCAAGGGTGAAGAGGATGGGGGCGACGAGGCGCCGGATGGGGTGGCCCCGGCGAACGGGGGCCTGCCTTAATAGCATCATTGTGGTTGTCTCCATGTGGTGTGGGTGGGGGCGGACGGCGCCTGTCCCGGCGCCGTTCCGCGATCAGGCGGAGGGGGGGACCTCAGTCGTCAAGGGCGAACACCCAGACCGAGCCGCCTTCGGGGACCTGCTTCTCCCAGCCGTGGGATTCATGCATCTTTCCCTGGATCCAGGCCGCATCCACGCCCCAGCCGGAGACCACGGCAACGTACTGCTTGCCGTCGATGAAGTAGCTGCTGGGCGGCGAGATGATGCCGGAGGGGGTGGGGAACTCCCACAGCAGCTTCCCGTTGCGTGCGTCATAGGCGCGGAACATGCGGTCGTTGGTGCCACCGGCAAACAGGACGTTGCCCGCGGTGACCATGACCGAGCCGAAGTTCCACGATGCGGCATAGGTTTCGCGCCAGTTCTCCTTGGCCCCATTCACGCTCCAGGCTTGAATGCCGCCTACATAGGGGGCGTTCTTGTCCACTGCGAGGTTCAGCTCGGTGATCTCCACCCCTGCCGACCACTGGCCGGGGATGCGCTCCTGGATCTTGCCGGTGAGCGTCATGCAGTGGTTGTCGTTGAAGGGCACATAGAGCATGCCGGTCTTCGGACTGTAGGCTTCGAAGGGCCAGTCCTTGCCGCCCCACAGGCTAGGGCAGTAGGTGGCCGTCTTGCCGGTGCCGGGCTTGTGGGCTTCGTTGTAGGTGGGGCGGCCGGTCTTGGGGTCGATGCTGGTGAAGACGTTCTGCTTCACGTAGCGCAGGGCCTTCTGGAAATCGATCTTGCCGTCGGGCTTGCGGTCCAGCCAGTAGATGTAGCCATTGCGCTGGGCGCTGATGAGGCCGGGCACCTTCTTGCCGTTACGCTCGAACTCCACGATCGTCGGTGCGTTCATGCCCGCCCAGTCCCAGGAGTCGTTCCAGTGGTACTGGTGGTGGCCCTTGATCTCGCCGGTGTCGGGGTTGAGGGCCAGCACCGAGGCGAGGTAGAGGTTGTCGCCCGGACGCTGATCACCCAGCCAGGGCGCGCCATTACCGACCCCCCAGTACAGAATGTCGTTCTTGGCGTCATAGTTGCCGGGCATCCACATGGTGCCGCCGCCATTCTTCCAGGCATCCTTCCAGCGTCCTTCCTGCGGCCAGGTCTCGGAGCCGGGTTCTCCGGGGGCCGGGACGGCATAGCGGGTCCATTTGAGCTTGCCGGTTTCCAGGTCGAAGGCCTTGAGGAAGCCGCGTACCCCGAATTCGCCGCCCGACGGCCCGACGATGACCACGTTCTTGACCACGAGGGGCGCCGAGGTGATGTAGGCGCTGTCCTTCTGCCAGTCACACACTTCGGATTCCCATACCTTGGCACCCGTCTTGGCATCCAGTGCGGTGATCATGCAGTCCAGGCTCGCCACATAGACCTTGTCGCCGGCCAGGGACACGCCCCGATTGGTGACGTGCAGGGCTCCGAAGCCTTCGGGCAATTCGCGCTTGTAGCGCCACAGCACGCGGCCGCTCTTGGCATTGAAGGCCAGCACCTGGTTGCGTGGGGTGGCGACGAACATCATCTCCCCATTAACGATGGCCGGCGCCTCGTGGCCGGAGGTCATGCCGGTGGCGGCGCTCCACACCGGCTTGAGCTTCTTCACGTTGTTGGTGTTGATCTGGTCCAGGGCGCTGTAGCTCCAGCCCTGATAGTTACCCTTGGTCATGAGCCAGTTTTCGGGCTCCGGGTTGGCGAGGCGCTGGGGGGTGACCGGCTTGTAGTCGCCACTCGCGCCTGTTGCCAGCAAGGGCATGAAGGCCAGGCCGAGGGCCGTGAGGGAAAGCAGTCTTTTCATCGGAGTCGTCTCCATCCTGTTGTTGTGATGCCTGGTGTGTTGCCGGGGATGCACGCGCCCCGGCGGCGCGTTCTTCTTCACTGCTGCGGAGGGCCCAGCGGCCCGGAGAAATTCCCTGCCACCAGCAGGGCGCCATCCGCCTGTTTGAGTGGCAGGTGGGTGAGGCGACGGGTGGCCGGCCCCGCCACGACTTCACCGTTCTTGCGGACATCGAAGGTGGAGCCGTGGCAGTTGCAGACCAAGGCGCCGCCCGAGGGGTGGATCTCGGTGATCGGGCAGCCGTAGTGGGTGCAGATGGCGGAGAAGGCGACCACGCCGTCGGCGGAGTCGGCCTTGAGTGCCGCCGGCAAGTCGTCCGGAAGCAGCTTCACCAGCACCAGCAGATTGGTGCGTGCGCCGTCGCGTACCGTCCGGTTGTTCACATCCATCGGATAGGCCAGCACCGGAGGGGCACCGATCCTGAGGTCGGTCGGGGCGATCTGCTGACCCTGCTTGTCGCCGGTCATATAAGCCAGGCCGTCGCCTGTCTGGGGCTTGATGCGGCGGGGGTTGTCGGCAGCGGCGGCGCCGCCAGGTACCAGGGGCGCCACGGCGAGTGCCAGCGAAGCGGCGAGCAAGGAGCGCCGGCCCCCGGACTCTGTCTGTGCTTCCCTGGTGCAGGGGCAGCCCGCTTCCAGTTCCCTATCGGCCATTCTTTGTCATCCTCCTTTTGGGGTTGGGTCAGGGTCGGCATTTGCCGGCCGCGTTGCCGGGCCGCGGTCGCGCCGCAGCCTTCTGGCACGTCAGTTGGGCAAAGCCTGTGCCAGAGCCTGTTTTGATAGCCTTGTTTTGCTTTCAGGTTATTGATTTTTAAGAGTTAAATTTCAATTTTGGTGTGTGTTCTGTCCGTCGCCATGGGGCGTTCGCGTGTTTCAGGCTTGTGTCACTGGTGTGCCAGCGCCTGTCTGCTGATACGTCGCAGACACAGCGTTCCATCCGTGGCTGCTGTGGTGGGTCGCCGGGATTGCCGCGGTGCAGCGGGATCCCGGGCCGAGGACGATGTAAGCTGCGGTGTATGGCCTATTTCTTGCGGCTATTCTTTGATCCACCCGCAAGCCCTCCGGACGTATGCACGACAGAGATGGGCAGTCGGGGACGAGACACAAGGAGGAGGTTGGCGATGAGCATCGCGGCGAGGACCCTTGGCGCGCTTTCGATAGAGCGCTCCCAAGAAAATGCGGTCGAATCCGGGCGGGCGAAACTGGAGGACTCCTGGCGGCGCTCGATCGAGCAGTACCGGCTCGATCCCGGGCGCCCTGTCGTTACCCGGGTTCTGACGGCCAACGAGTGCCGTCACTTGCGAGAACGGGAGGAGTCCTTCCTGCGCATCGCCCAGCCCGGAGCCACTCGCCTGCATGAGCAGGTCCGCGACTCGGGGTACTGCGTGCTGCTGACCGATGCCCAGGGTGCCGCCATCGATTTTCGAGGCCAGGGCCAGCTGGAGCAGGAGTTCCGCGGACGTGGCTTCCGTCTGGGCGCGTGCTGGTCGGAGGAGGAGGAGGGAACCTGCGGGGTGGGTACGGCGATCGTCGAGCGCAGCCCGATCCTGGTGCACAAGCAGGAGCACTTCCTGGCACTCAACGATCGCATCACCTGCAGTGCTGCCCCCATCTTCGGACCCGACGATGAGCTTCTGGGGGTGCTCAATGCCTCGGCGTTGTCGGCCCCTGACGACCGTCGTAGTCAGTCACTGGTCTATAACCTGGTCACTCAGAACACGGCACTGATCGAGAACGCGGTCTTCTCCGAAGCCTGTCGCAACAATTGGCTGGTACGGCTGTGTCCGGCCGGGGATGACTGGGGCGTGGATGAAGGCCTGTATCTGGCTCTGGATGGCGAAGGCCGTATCGTGCGCACGGGTCGTGGGCTGCGCCGGAGGTTGTCACGCCTGTCCCAACCGCTGGATGCCATTTCCGATCTGCTTGACGCCGATGCGGAGAGTTTGCTGCGCCATGCCCATGAGCATCCCGGCGTGCCAATGCAGGTGCGCTGCCACGCCAACGGTGGATTCTTCCAGTTGCATCTGCGGGCGCCAACGCCCACGCCCGTACGGGCAATGATCGGGCGTTCGCCGGTCCGTGACGAGACGGGCTTTGGCCCGTTGGTGAGCGCCGATCCCCGTGTCGCCGCCAGCATCGATCGCATCAAACGCCTGGCCGACAGCCGTGTGCCCATCCTGCTGCAAGGGGAGACGGGCGCCGGAAAGGAGGCTTTTGCCCGGGCCATCCATGCCTACAGCAAGCGGCGAGACAAGGCATTCGTCGCTTTGAACTGTGCGGCGATTCCGGAGAGCCTGATCGAGAGTGAGCTCTTTGGTTATCGCGAAGGGGCGTTCACCGGTGCGCGCAGCAAAGGCAGCCCGGGCAAGGTGCAGCTGGCCAGCGGGGGGACCCTGTTTCTGGATGAAATCGGCGACATGCCGCTGGCCTTGCAGACGCGTTTGCTGCGGGTGCTGGCGGAGGGGGAGGTGATGGCGCTGGGGGCGAGCACACCCGATTGGGTCGATCTGCATGTGGTGTGTGCCACCCATCGAAATCTCGAGACCATGGTCGCTCAGGGGCTGTTCCGAGAGGATCTGCTGTATCGCCTGAATGCGGCCACCTTCCGTCTGCCGCCGCTGCGCGAGCGTTCGGACATCCAGGTACTCATCCAGCGAATTCTGCACGAAGAAGCTCGGCAGAGCGGTCGCAACGTGGTTCTCTCCGGCGAGGTCGAGCAACGCCTTCTGGCCTATCACTGGCCCGGTAACGTACGCGAACTGCGCAACGTGCTGCGCTTTGCGGTGGCGGTGTGCGAGGGTAGCGTGCTGCAGACCGTCCACTTACCCGAGAACCTGCAGCCTGGTCTGGCGGCAGCGTCGTCGCCTGCAGCGTCGGCACCAGCAGCGTCATCGGCCAGGCGCGAAACGGCGGACAAAGCCGACATCCTCAACGCGCTAGAGCGTACCGGCTGGCACATCAGCGAGGCTGCGCGCCAGCTGGGGATGTCGCGCTCGACCTTCTATCGGCGGATGTGGCGCTACGGCATCGGGTCCGGCGTGCATGAAGGTGCGTCCAAGGCGGATGCCTGAGCGGCGTGTGGCGTGCTCACCCTGCCCAGGGAGTACTCGCCAAGCCGCAGATTTCGGTTTATAACTTCCGCACATACCAATAAAGCAGTACGCGGGAGGGGATAGATGATCAAGGCGACCTTGACGGGGCAGCGCCTCGTTGCGTTGTTCCTGCTCGGCTGGGTGGTGGTCAACTACCCGGTCCTGTCAGTGTTCGATGTGGACCGCGCCTGGTTCGGCGTTCCTTCCCTTTATCTTTACGTTTTTGGCGTGTGGGCGGTAGTGATCGCCCTGATGGCCTGGATCATCGAGCGCTAGGGGCCGGCATGAAGCGCTGTGACTCCCGCCCGGGCGAGGTGCGTCCATGACCAGCACCGTCATCGTCGCCATTTCCTTCCTGTATCTCGCGCTGCTCTTTGCAGTGGCTTATTTTGGTGACAAGCGTGCCGATGCCGGACGCTCGATCATCGCCAACCCGACCATCTACGCCCTTTCCCTGGCGGTGTATTGCACCACCTGGACCTACTACGGCAGCGTCGGCCGGGCGGCTTCGTCGGGATTGGGCTTTGTGCCGATCTTCCTCGGGCCGACCCTGGTGGTGGCCCTGTGGTGGTTCGTGATGCTGAAGATGGTGCGCATCGGCAAGACCCACCGCATCACCTCCATCGCCGACTTCATTGCCTCGCGCTACGGCAAGAGCCATCTGCTCGGCGGGCTGGTCACGGTGATTGCCGTGCTGGGGGTGATTCCCTACATCGCGCTGCAGTTGAAGGCGGTGTCGAGCAGCTACGCCATCCTCACCCACTACCCCCACATCGTCATGCCGGCGAAGGTCGGCACGGTGTCGTGGATGGCCGACACCACGCTCTATATCGCCCTGATCATGGCGGCCTTCACCATCCTCTTCGGCACCCGCCACCTGGATGCCACCGAGCGCCATGAGGGCATGGTGGCGGCGGTGGCCTTCGAGTCGGTGGTGAAGCTGGTGATCTTCATGGCGGTGGGGGTGTTCGTCACCTTCGGCATCTTTGACGGCTTTGGCGACCTGTTCTCCCGCGCGGCCCTCGACCCGGCCCTGAGGCGCCTGATGACCATGGAGGCGGGGGGGAACTCATACGGAAACTGGTTCGCCCTGACTCTGCTGTCCATGCTGGCGGTGATGTTCCTGCCGCGTCAGTTCCAGGTGGCGGTGGTGGAGAACGTCAACGAGAACCACCTGCGCCGGGCGATCTGGCTTTTTCCGCTCTACCTGCTGCTGATCAACATCTTCGTGCTGCCCATCGCCCTGGGCGGGCTGATGCATTTCGCCGGTCAGAATGTGGATGCCGACACCTTCGTGCTGACCCTGCCGATGGCCCAGGGGTATGGCTGGCTGGCCCTGCTGGTATTCATCGGCGGCCTGTCGGCGGCCACCGGCATGGTTATCGTCGAGACCATCGCCCTGTCCACCATGGTCTGCAATGACCTGGTCATGCCGCTGCTGCTGCGTTACCGCTGGGTGGCCCTGCAGGGCCGGGACGATCTGTCGGGCCTGCTGCTGGGCATCCGGCGCAGCGCGATCATCTTTGTCCTGCTCCTCGGCTACCTGTACTTCCGGCTGGCGGGCGAGGCCCATGCGCTGGTCAGCATCGGCCTGATCAGCTTTGCCGCCGTGGCCCAGTTTGCCCCGGCCATCATCGGTGGCATGTACTGGCGTGGCGCCACCCGGGCCGGAGCCCTGGCCGGCTTGTCGAGCGGCTTTGCGGTGTGGCTGTACACCCTTCTGCTGCCGTCCTTTGCCAAATCGGGCTGGTTGCCCATTGAGTTCCTGCAGACCGGCTTTCTGGGCCTGGAGCTGCTGCGTCCCCAGGAGCTCTTCGGCATGAAGGGCCTCGATCCGATTGCCCACAGCCTGTTCTGGAGCCTGCTCGCCAACGTGGGGGCCTATGCCTGTGTGTCCCTGATGCGGTCCCCCAACGCCATCGAGGCGGGGCAGGCCACGCTGTTCGTGGATGTGTTCAAGCAGAGCCGCCCTGCGGGCGGCGCCTTCTGGCGCGGCAGTGCCCAGATCGGCGATCTGCTTCCCCTGATCGGTCGTTTCATCGGGCGCGAGCGGGCGCGTGGCGTCTTTACCGAATACGCCCGCAGCCGTGGCGCCGCGTCAGTGGATGCCATACCGGCCGATGCCGGCCTGGTTCACTTCGCGGAGACAACCCTGGCCGGTGCCATCGGCAGTGCCTCGGCGCGGGTGATGGTGGCCTCGGTGGTCAAGGAAGAGCCCCTCGGGCTCGACGAGGTCATGAACATCCTCGATGAGGCCTCCCAGGTGCGCGCCTACTCGAAGCGCCTTGAGCAGAAGTCCCGGGAGCTGGAGGCCGCCACCGCCGAGTTGCGCAGCGCCAACGAGCGCCTCAAGGAGCTTGACCGCCTGAAGGATGACTTCATGTCCTCGGTGACCCACGAGCTGCGCACGCCGCTCACTTCGATCCGGGCCTTCTCCGAGATGCTGCTCGAAGATCCGCGCATCGACCTGGCCGAGCGCAAGCGTTTTCTGGGCATCATCGTCAGCGAAACCGAACGCCTCACCCGCCTGGTCAATCAGGTTCTCGACATGGCCAAGATCGAGTCCGGTCACGCTGACTGGCACAACGGCGAGGTCAGCCTGGTGGAGGTGATCGAGCAGTCGGCCGCGTCCACCAGCCAGCTTTTCAAGGACAAGGGCGTGACCCTCGACATGGCACTGCCGGGGCAGGTGCCCATCCTGCTGGCCGACCGCGACCGTCTTGTCCAGGTGATGCTCAACCTGCTTTCCAACGCGGTCAAATTCGTGGACGCAGGGCGCGGGCGGGTGTGGGTCGCCCTTGCCGAATGTGCCGAGGGCCTGCGTGTGGATGTGCGGGACAACGGCCCGGGCCTGACGCCCGAGGAGCAATTGGTGGTTTTCGAGAAGTTCCGGCAGGGGGGCAACACCATGACCGACAAGCCCCAGGGCACCGGACTGGGTCTGCCGATCAGCCGTCAGATCGTCGAACACTATGGCGGCCGGCTGTGGGTGGAGAGTGCCGCCGGAGAGGGCGCATGTTTCTCGTTTCTGATGCCTTGCGGCAAATCAACAGAAACGAAAGATGAGGCAGGATAAACTACAGGGAATCGCGCCCTGGAATGAGGTTCGCATGCTGCTGCCTCGACCCGGGCGAGGATGGGGAGGAGACTGAATGGCCAAAAAAATACTGATTGCCGACGACGAGCAGAACATCGTCATTTCGCTTGAATTTCTGATGAAGCGCGAGGGCTTTGTCGTGTGCATCGCCCACGATGGCCAGGAGGCCCTCGACAAGGCGCGGGCCGAGGCGCCCGATCTCATCCTGCTGGATGTGATGATGCCGCGCAAGAACGGTTACGAGGTGTGCCAGGAGATCCGTGCCGAGGCGGCCCTGCAGGGCACGCGCATCCTGATGCTCACCGCCAAGGGCCGCGAGACCGAAGTCACCAAGGGCCTGGCCATGGGGGCGGATGCCTACATGACCAAGCCCTTTTCCACCAAGGAGCTGGTGACCAAGGTCAAGGCATTGCTGGATGTGCCGGCATGAGCGTCAAGTCCCGGCAGGTATTGGCGGTCCTCACCGCCTGCGCCCTGGTGGTGGCGGTCATGGCTGCCGCGGGAATTACGGTATGGCGTGACCTGGCGCCGGAAGAGCGGGACATCATCGAGCCCATCCTCAATCCGCGGCTGGGGCTCCTGCTGATGATTTCCCTGGTGGGTGCCGGTGCAGCCGCCGTCCTCATGAAGTCCTTCGCCCAGGCCAACCTCCTCGGTCCTTCGCTGCTGGCCGATGAGCTCGGCCTGATTGTCGGCACCGACCCGTCCCGGCGCCTCAAGCCGTCCGGTTCGCCCGAACTGCAGCGCATCGCCGAGTCGGTCAATGCCCTGGCGGATCAGCGGCGCAGCCTTCAGGAAGATGTGGAGGTCCGCATCCGTGAGGCCCGTCTGTCGGTCGAGGAGGAACGCAACCGGCTTGCCGCGCTGATGTCGGAGCTCAACCAGAGCGTGGTGGTGTGCAACCTCGACGG
>Ga0116158_10004231_pt1 | contig 12304 bp, 9 predicted proteins | sample AD_UKC052_MetaG_FD_89883 | JGI IMG/M metagenome (GOLD analysis project Ga0116158, IMG submission 89883) | Active sludge microbial communities of municipal wastewater-treating anaerobic digesters from USA - AD_UKC052_MetaG | ecosystem: Engineered > Bioreactor > Anaerobic > Digestate | place: USA... | reverse complement strand
TATAATCTGCTCTGAAAATATTATATGTTTGTTTTGAAATGCTGTAATTGATAGAGGTAATCATACCAATCAACATTTTATCGGTCATTATTCTTCTTCCAAAACTGATACCTATTCGCTGATCCGGAATAGAAGCCTGTTTTTGAGCAGTCCAGTCATTATTTAATTCTTTTCCTGCATCTACTTGCTGTTGTAAGTTTAATGTATTCACATCTTTACTTAGTGACGATGGAAGATTATTCTTAGGATCGTTAGCTAAGTAGAACAACGGACCATTTTTTTGATTGAAAAACGGCTTAAAAGTAGTTCCAACTCTAACGGTTGTTCCGTAAGAGATATCTACGAAATTATTATCCGGAAAACTTTTAGTAAAAATCTTAACCATACCACCGGCAAACTCACCGCATACATCAGCTGAAGGACTTTTTAAAACGATAATTCTGTCTAATTGTGCTGATGGTATGATGTCAAAAGCAAAAGACTTAACATCAGCTTCCATAGAAGGTGCCATCGCATTGTGCAATAAAACATTGTTGTATCGCTGATTCAAACCTCTGATGTTGATGAAATTACTTTGAATAGAAACACCGGGAATTCTTCTTACTACCTGTGCCGCATCTCTGTCCGCTGTTTTTTGTATTTGTTGAGAAGATATACCACTTGTTATTTGTGTGGCATTTTTCATTTCTAATAAAACTGCCGTTTCCGTATTGGTTTTCTTAAAGTCTACCACCTGTACTTCCGCAAGCTCGTTCGTTGCTAAATCAAGACTCACGTTTAATGAAGCGGTCTCGTCTGCTTTTACTTCGACATTCTCTACATTTTTATCTGCATATCCGATGTAAGTAAATATCAACTTATAGATTCCCGGCGCAAGATTAGCAATCTCATATTTTCCGTCTAAATCTGTTGTTGCACCTGACTCTGAACCTTCTATTGAAACGTTAACGCCGATTAAAGTTTCCTGTGTGGTTTTGTCAATAACTAATCCTGAGATTTTACCGGTCTGTGCGAAACCGATACATGGCAGCAATGCTATAATTGCTATCATTGTGTGTTTAAAAAGTGTGTTCATTTGTGTGTTTAATTTGATACTGCAAAGTAATATCAAGCATATCACTATGGCGTAAAGGCAGATTGAATGTTCTGTGGTTTATAGTATTGTAATAAGGCTTTTAAGTGCTCTATCAAGTTTTGTTCGGGTTCTTTATGTGAACGTTTAGTGAACGAATAATCCACTTCACCAATAAACTATAGTTTTTGTATCTTAGTGAAATGGAAGCATTTTTGAAGACTATTGCAAACTCAGTTTCGAAAGAGAATTTGCCGTATCTTTACACTCGTTGCTATATTTTTCCGACCAAAAGAGCAGCCATTTATTTCACTGATTTTCTTAAAAATAAATTCCCGGATGAAAATTTTATTCTGCCGGAAACCATTACTATTCAAGAATTTATTACTGCTTACTCTTCTTTTATCATAAAAGATGACTGGCATTTATTGTTAGAATTATTTAAAATTCAACATGAACTGACGAACACCAATCAACCGTTTGAAAAGTTTTTACCTTGGGGAAAGTTAATCCTTAAAGATTTTGATGAGTGTGATAAATATCTGGTAAATGCTGCTCAATTATTTTCTGTATTAAAAGCACACAAAGAAATAGACACTGCATTTTCTATATCTGAAGAAACTAAAAAATATATCGAACAATTTATTCTCACCACTTCAACAAAAGAGAAAGAAAGTATTTACAAAGACAACTTCATTAAAACATGGAGTTTGCTTGGAGAAACTTATGATTTATTCAAAACAAAACTTACAGCAAGTAACTTTGCCTATGAAGGAATGGCTTATCGCGAAGTGCATGAAAAGCTGAAAAATCAAACCTTAAAATTACCTTATTCAAAAATAACTTTTTGCGGATTTAATGCCTTATCTGTTTGTGAAGAAGAGATTTTTAAAACTATAGAACAACAATACAATACAGAATTTTGGTGGGACGCCGATGAACATTTCCTGAACAACAAACTTCATGAAGCAGGCAATTTTTTAAGAGACTACCAAAAGAAATTTTCCGGAAAAAATAGTTTCTGGATAACTGAAAACGGATTAAAAACCGAAAAACAATTCACTATTGTCGGCATATCGTCTGATATCGGACAAACACAATATGTGGCGCAAAATCTAAACATAAGCGAAAGCAATTCAAAGACCGCTATTGTGTTATGCGATGAACATTTATTGTCGCCGTTATTATATACGGTAGATGCAAGTAATGCGAATATCACCATGGGTTATTCTATTTCACAAAGTGAATTGTTTTTATTTACGAATGCCTTATTGAATTTCTATGGCAATGCAAGAATCAGTGATCACCAAACAGCATTTTATCATAAAGATATAGCAGCTTTAGCCGAACATATTTATTTCAAAGATGAGCTTACAGATAAAAAAGAATTAGAGAAACTATTGCCGTTTTTCGCTCCCTATATGCCACAGGAAATATTGACAGAATTTTTCGCGGCTGACATTTTTTTAGTTACCGATAGTGCAACATCAATTTTAGAAAAAGTAATTCAGGCTATAGAAAAAATCAGAATCAAAGAAAATTACTTTATCGCAATAAAAGACGCCATTGTTCTACAACTTAACAGACTTCTTCAATCTCTGCAGGAAAATGCTATTATATTGAGCAGAAATGTATTGCCATTTATTGTCAAGCAATTTATCAGTGCTGTTAAAGTTCCTTTTGAAACAAACACCAGCAGCAACATTCAAATTATGGGATTTTTGGAAACACGTATTTTGGATTTTGACAACCTATTTATTCTTTCTTTAAACGATGATAATTTACCAGGCACAAACAAAACCAATTCTTTTATACCATACAATTTGCGCAAAGGATTTGGACTGCCAACGTTTGAACAATTTGACGGTATTAATGCATACCACTTTTACAGGTTATTAAAACGCGCAAAAAACATACACCTTATTTACAACAATCAAATCAGTGATAATGCCAGCGAAAAAAGTCGATTTATACGCCAGATACAACATGATTTAGCTACAAAAGAAAGTACAATTAATGAATTTATTGCGACTTACGATGATTCAACAAAGCAGGTAACTACACAAAACACGTTGATACAGATTAAAAAAACAGACGAGATGACTGCATTGCTTCGGCAGCGAAAATTCTCACCGTCTGCTCTGAAAATTTACATCAAATGTCCGTTGCAGTTTTATTTGAAATATGTCGAAGGTATTGAAGAACCGGAAGAAATTGAAGAAGAAATTGATGCCGCTGTTTTTGGACAAATTCTACATAAAGTTTTAGAACTTATTTACCAGCCATTTTTGAATATGGCTATTGATGCACAGAAAATAAAATCATTCACAGACACACTTTTTTTGCGCACTAAAATTAAAGAGGCTTGCAGCGAGCTGAAACTTCCGAAAGAAATTACACAAGGCGGCAATAAATTACAATTGAAAATTATTGAACGTATTGCACAAAAAATTCTGGAGAATGATGCGAGCAATGAAAGCTTAGTCATCTTAAATACTGAAGATAAATTTATCTGGGAAAATTTAAAATTGGAAGACGGCAGCTTTGCATCCATTCAGGGAACTTTTGACAGAATTGATCAACTTTCCGAAAAATCAGTTAGAATTATTGATTACAAAACCGGCCATATCGAACTTCCTAAATTTCCGGCAATGGACGATGTTGCAAGTGTTGAATCGTTTTTAGATATGCTGTTCATTTTCAAACAAAAAGATTACAGTGCTGCCTTTCAGGGAATTTTGTATGCTTTGATGTATTATAAATTACATGACTGCCAACAAATCTATATTGGCTATCATCACGCAAAAAAGATGAAAGATGGTATCAGTTATTTGAATGAAGGCCAACCGATTCCTGTAGAATTACTATTACTGTTTGAGAAACGGCTTTCAATGCTGGTGAGTGATATTATTTACAAAAATCCAAGCTTCACACAAAGTGACAATGAATATGCATACGAATATTCTGTTTATGCTAATTTGCTGGGAATTGGTTAAAAAACTAAACAAATAAGCTGAATTCATCGTGTTTATTATAATTTACACAAGTTTTATTGCAATTTATTAAACAAAGTATGCCTTTTAGTGTTAGAAAAAGTACATGAAACAAATGAGTAAAAAAGTTTTAATTATAGGTTCGGGTTTAGGCAGTCTGGCTACTGCATTACGATTAACTACACATGGTTATCAGGTAGAAATTCTTGAAAAACATCATCAGGCTGGCGGTCGGTTAAATCAGTTGAAAAAAGATGGTTTCACCTTTGATGTTGGCCCTTCTTTCTTCAGTATGAGTTATGAGTTTACAGAATTATTCAATTATTGCAAGATTCCGAATCCACTTGAAATGAACGAGCTGAATCCTGTGTATTCAGTATATTTTGCAGGGAAAAAAGAACCTTATTCTATCTACAAAGAATTAAACAAACTGGCTCAGGAATTTGCAGATATTGAACCCGATTTTGAAGCAAAAGCAGAAAAATACCTCAAAAGTGCCGGCGCCATTTTTCACGATACAGAACATGTCATCATTAAACGCAACTACGATAATTTGTTTCAATATGCTTTAGCATTAATGACGGTTCCTATCAAACATTCACCAAAATTAGTTCGGTCGATGTGGACAGAACTGGAACGTCATTTCGATTCAGAACATGTGAAAGTCATTTTTTCGCTGGTGGCATTTTTTCTTGGCTCCACACCATTTGACACACCTGCGGTTTATAGCTTATTAAACTATACTGAATTAAAACACGATGGTTACTGGAACATCAAAGGTGGCATGTATAAAATCGTGGAAGAAATTCAAAAGATTTTAGTGGCACGTGGTGTACAATTTCATTTTAAAACAGAGATTGCCAGTGTTAGTGAGCAAAACGGAAAAATAACAGGATTTACTGACACTACCGGCAAAACATGGACAGCAGACATTTACGTTTGCAATGCTGATGCTGCGTCTTTCCGTGGAAAAATCTTAAAAAGAAAAAAATACACCGAAGAAAAATTAGACAAGAAACATTGGACGCTGGCACCATTCACCATTTATTTAGGCGTAAAAGGAAAACTGGATAATTTGCATCATCATAATTATTTCTTAGGCAGCAATTTTAAGCAATATGCAGATAACATTTTTAAACTATCTGTCAATCCTGAAAAACCTTATTACTACGTAAACGCATCATCCAAATCCAATCCGGATTGCGCGCCAGAAGGTTGCGAAAATTTATTTATACTTTGCCCGGTTCCTGACAGACGTTATAAAAACGACTGGAGCGACAGAGAAGCTTTAGCAGATACCATTTTAAAAGACATGAGTGAGCGCATTGGTTATGATTTAATTGCAAACAGAGTAACACAAACCATTTATGCACCGGATGATTGGGAAAGCATGTTCAACTTATACAGAGGTTCCGGCTTAGGTTTGGCACACGGTTTAAATCAGGTGGCAGCGATGCGTCCGAATAACAAAGACGAAGAATTTGATAATCTGTATTATGTTGGTGCCAGCACCGTTCCGGGAACAGGATTGCCGATTGTTGTGATAGGTTCCAAATTAGTGACAGAGCGAATTTTAAAAGATGAAAAAAAGTAACGATGAATAGTTTCCAATTATATCAAAACAGCTGTGTAGAATGCAGTGAGCTTATCACTAAACGATACTCTACTTCCTTTTCTCTTGGCATCCGTGTGTTCGATAAAGAATTCAGAAATCCGATTTATAGTATTTATGGATTTGTACGTTTTGCCGATGAAATTGTAGACACATTTCATCAGTATGATAAAAAAGAATTGCTGGATGATTTTAGAAAAGAAACATTCAAAGCTATTGTACAAAAAATCAGTTTAAATCCGATATTACAGGCATTCCAGCAGGTTGTAAATGAATATGAAATAGACCATCAGTTGATTACCGACTTTTTGGATTCTATGGAAATGGATTTGCATAAATCAACTTACGAAAGCGAAGCCATATACAATAAATATATTTACGGATCAGCAGAAGTAGTTGGCTTAATGTGTTTACAGGTATTCACTAAAGGTGATAATGCATTTTATAGCCAGCTGGCACCTTATGCGAAAAGTTTAGGAGCAGCGTTTCAGAAAATAAATTTCCTGCGAGACATGAACAGTGATTTGGAAGAGCACGGCAGAGTTTATTTTCCGGGTATTGACCTGACCAAATTTGATGAATTTACAAAACAGGAAATCTTAAAAGATATACAACTAGATTTTGACAATGCATTAGAAGGCATTCGATTATTGCCAAAAGGTGCAAGACGCGGTGTCTATCTGGCATATGTATACTACCTCAATTTATACAAGAATATACGCAAGGCAAGTGTCGAAAAAATCATGGAAGAACGAATTCGTGTGAGTGACAAACGCAAGGCTTATTTACTGATGAATACTGTTGTCCGCAACTCAATGAATCTGTTATAAAAAATAATTGTGCCTACACAATACACATATCTGGCTTTAATGCTTTTTACGCTGGCTGGTCCCTTGTTTTTAAGCTTTGAAAAAAATGTAGCCTATTCAAAAAAATGGAAATATCTACCTGTTCCATTTCTAATTACCACCATCTACTTTGTTATCTGGGATTCTATCTTTACCAAATATGGTATCTGGAGTTTTAATGACAAGTATATTTTAGGATACAAAATCTTTCTGCTTCCGATAGAAGAATGGATGTTTTTTATTTTCGTGCCGTTTGCCTGTTTATTTATATACGAAAGCGCCAATTATCATATCAAAAAAGATTATTTGCAAAAATATGCATATCACATAAACGCTGTGATACTTGTAGCCATTAGCATTGTTGCAGTATTGAATATAGACAAAACGTACACGGCATTTAATTTTATTTCTGCAGCAGTTTTAATGGCTTATGTGCAGTTTATTCTGAAACCACATTGGCTTGGCAGGTTTTATACAGGTTACTTTTTTTCGTTAATACCATTTTTTCTTATCAATGGCATTCTGACTTACTTGCCGGTTGTTAGCTATAACGATGCAGAAAATCTTGGTATCCGAATCATTACCATTCCGGTGGAAGACTCTATATATTGCTTGTTTTTATTGTTGCTGAATGTAACTATATATGAGTGGATGAAAGGGAAAAAAAACTAAGCAACACGTTCTGTTTGAAATTGCATTTCATACAAACGTTTGTAGTAACCATCTTCTTTCTTCAGCAGTTCATCATGTGTACCAATTTCCTTAATTTCACCTTGCTCTAACACCATTATTTTATCCGCATTTTGGATTGTAGACAAACGATGTGCAATCACAATAGAGGTTCTGCCTTTCACCAAGGTCTCTATCGCATGCTGAATTAAATTTTCAGATTCGGTATCTACAGAAGAGGTCGCTTCATCTAAAATTAAAATCTGCGGATTGTATACCAATGCGCGAATAAAAGAAATGAGTTGTCGTTGACCAACCGACAACGTAGAACCGCGTTCCATTACATTGTGCTGATACCCATTTGGCAATTCCATAATGAAATCATGCGCACCCACTAATTTGCTGGCCTCAATTACCTGTGCTTCCGTAATCGCCGGATTTTTAAGTGTGATATTATCCATTACAGAACCGGAAAACAAGAACACATCTTGTAAAACCGTACCAATATATGAACGCAGATTATTCAATTTATATTCTTTGGTATCAATGCCATCTAACAAAATTTTACCTTTATTTATTTCATAAAATCTGTTTAAAATATTTATTGTAGAAGACTTTCCGGAACCTGTTGCACCCACTATGGCTAAGGTTTCACCGGCATTCACTTTAAATGAAATATCTTTCAATACAAATTCTTCATTATTATAAGCAAACCAAATGTGTTGAAATTCAATATCGCCTTTTATAGTGGTCGGCGACCATGTTCCGTTATCTTCAATCTTGTCGTTCGTGTCTAATAATTTAAAAACACGCTCAGATGCGATGATACCCATTTGCAAGGTATTAAATTTATCTGCCAACATACGCAAAGGACGAAAGGCTAAATTCAGGTATAAAATAAACGAAGTGAAAATACCAACAGTTGCAAAACCATTCATCACCTGATTGGCTCCGTACCAAATGAGTAAAGAAATTGCCAAAGCTAAAATAACTTCAACAACAGGAAAGAAAATAGAATAATACAATACAGATTTATCGTTTGCAACATAGTGCTCATGGTTGAGTTGATCAAATTTTTGAAATTCTCTTTCCTGAGCATTAAAAATTTGCACGATACGCATGCCTGAAATATGTTCCTGAACAAAAGAATTCAGTTGCGCCACTTTATCTCTGACATCATTGAAAGACACACGCACTTTCTCTTTAAAAATATAAGTCGCAATTAATACAATCGGAAACGTTGTTAAACAAACCAACGCCAGTTTCCAGTTGATATACACCATAAATGTGATTACAAAAACAAGTGTCAACACATCTGCAACAATAGTAATTAATCCTTCCGAAAAAATATTATTAATCGCTTCAATATCGTTAATCGTTCGTGTTGTAATAATTCCGACAGGTGTTTTATCAAAAAATTTCAATCGCATAGTTTGCACGTGATTAAACAACTTTGTGCGTAAATCTAACATGATGGTTTGTCCGAGTTTTGTAGAATGCAACCCGAATAAATATTTCACCAGAAATTCTAAAATTAATGAAAGCAATAAAATTAATCCCATTACTTCCAGCCCTTTTCCATTTTGTTTGATGATATTATTATCTACCGTTAGCTGAATAATATATGGTCGCAATGGCGTTACAAAAGACACCAGAATTCCCAATCCTAAAGAAAGAAAAAATAAATTCTTAAATGGCATAGCCAGCTTTATCACTCGTTTGAGTGTTTGCCAATCGTTGCCTTTTTGTTTTGTTGTCATACCCTAAATCCCAAAAGGGACTTTTTATCTTTTAATCATTATTAAACTCGTATTCAATCTTCCACAAAAATAAACCTTTTGCCGGAACGGCGAGTTTTACTTCCAGACTTTCTTTATTTAAAACTGCATTGACTATATCTTGTTCATTCATTTTGCCGACACCTACTAATAATAATGCTGCGGTAATTCTGCGCACCATATTTCTTAAAAAACGATTGGCTTTGATGGTAAATGCTAATCCTGTTTCTGTTTGTTCCCAATACGCATTTTCCAAAGTACATACAGACGTTTTGTTGTCACTTCCTTTTTTTTCAAAAGTGGAAAAATCATGTTCTCCAAAAAGTTGTTGTATGCAATGATTCATCTTCTCAATGTCCGGTTGTTTATTAAACAGATAACTTTGTTCTTCAAGGAATGGATTTTTTTCGAAATGTATAAAATATTTGTAAGTTCTGTTTATTGCATCAAAACGTGCATGAAAATCAGATTTTACTTCAATTATTTTACTGATGGCAATATCATCCGGCAACATACTGTTTATACGATACAGAAAACTATCCGGTATATTTTTTTCAGTATCAAAATGAGCGAAATAATCCTGCGCATGCACACCGGCATCTGTTCTGCCACAACCTACAATTTCTATTGGTGATGCAAAAATTTTAGATAAATTTTCTTCCAGTGTTTGCTGTACAGAAACAGCATTTTCCTGACGCTGCCAACCGGAATAATTTTTTCCGTGATATGATAACTGTAAGAAATAACGCATTTTAAAGACTAATAAATTTTCTGATGCAAGATTATGAGATGCAAGATAAAATACATTTTATTTAGATTTGCGTATTTAATTTTTAATTTTGCAACAAATAAGTATTGATGCTTAATTCTCATTGTCTAAATCTCTAATCATGATACAGCGTATTCAATCCGTTTATTTACTATTAGTCGTTATTGCCTGTGTAGCTTTTATTTTTGTTCCGTTTGGTTTGGTAAGAAATCCGGATACCACCTTAGAAACCTTGACAATCAAACAGATTATACCTTTAATGATAGCAACCATCATTATTGCTGCAGTTGCCTTTGCGTCTATTTTCTTGTTTAATAACAGAAAAAACCAGATGAAAGTGGTGCTGGTGAACATTGTACTTTCTGTGGTGCTTATCGGCTTATTCCTTTTTGGATTAACACAACATATCGGAATTCAGCATTATCTTTTTAAAATTGGTGCTATTTTGCCTGTTTTTATTCTGTTGTTTAATATGCTGGCTTATGGAAGCATCAAAAGCGACGAAGCATTGGTAAGATCTATGGATAGATTGAGATGAATTGAGAGATAAGAAATGAGAGATCAGATTTAAATAAAGATTCTCATATCTATAAATCTCGATTCTCAACTCTAATCAAAACTTCCAGATTTCTGTAAATCCTTCTTTGTTTACACCGCAAATTATCGTTTTGCCTATTTGTATATTCTTTAAATCCGGTGTTTCTGTGTAGCGTGTTTCTGTGAAAGTCAGATTATCGTAACTATATATGTAATTGTCTTTGGTGTAATAGATTTTATCTTCCATTACTTTAACATTTTTAGCGTTTTCCATCGGAATATTTTTGATATAATTTCCTTGATTATCAAAAACAAATATGCCATTTTTTGCATCTACCAAATACAATAAAATTCCAGATTCGAAGATTTGGATTGGATTTATTTTCTTACCAATTACCATCGACAAAGTATTACTGGTAAATGAAGGAGTTTGATCTTTATCCAGTTTTATCAATCGCTGTGAACCAGCATCAAACAACCACAAATAATTATTATCGTATGAAGAACCGACACAGGTAATAATATAAGTGCCTAAATTATATGCATCTATGATATCCAGTTCACGAAGTCGGTTATCCAATTGTATTATTTTTCCAAAATCCGGTGAAAACAAAATCGTTTTGAATCCATTGACGCTGATGACATCAGTATTCTCATTGATATAAATGCTTCCGTAATTCTGGAAAAAAGTGCCATTGGAATTATATCGTTCCAACATTCCTTTTTGTACCAAAAAGATATCATTTGTCGTATTGATAAAAAGATCCGTGGATGGTTTTGAAATCGTTTTGAAATAAACCGGTGTGGCTGCGAAAGACAAGAAAGTCGATAGTCCACAGACGATAGTCCATAGTAGTTTTGAGAAAATGTTTTTTCTTAAACTATTACTAATCCCTATTGACAATTGACTATTGACCATTTTCAAATTTATGTAGCTTCATTTCATTTCCATCAAAAACAGCGTAATTACTATTTACTATCCAGTCGCCCAAGTTAAGATACGTGCTTTTTTCGTTTAATTTAATTTCCATTGGCAAATGTCGGTGTCCCATCACAAAATAATCGTAGTGTTTTTCCTTCAGTTTTCGTTTGCAATATTGAATCAGCCATTCTTTATCTTCTCCGTGAAACACTTCTATACTTGGATCTGTAAAAGAATGTCTTGACCAAGCTTGTGCAATTTTTATACCAATATCCGGATGCAACCAGCGAAACAGCCACTGACAGATTGGATTGGTGAAAATTTTCTTCAAAATCTTATATTTTCTATCTTTCGGACCTAAACCATCGCCATGTGCTACTAATACATTTTTGGTGCAATTGGTTGAAACCAATTGGAGTTCTACTTTTTGATGATAAATAGTTGCACCGATTTCCTTTTGTAAATAATCATTCAACCACAAGTCGTGGTTTCCGGTAAAAACATAAACTTCAATTCCTTTTTCTTTTAAATCAATCAACTTGGCAAAAAATCGCACAAAATATTTTGGAACTACGTGCTGATATTCAAACCAAAAATCAAAGGTATCACCTACTAAAAAAACAGCTTGTGCGTCTTGTTCAATAGATTGTAAAAAACGGATAAGTTTTTGTTCGCGTGCTAAACTTTTTGCATAATCCGGTGCACCGAGATGCATATCGGAAATAAAGTATAGCTTTTTGTTTTGGTTGATATTTACCTGAAGTGCTTGCAAATAAATTTTATTTTACAAAGAGTTTACAAAATTGCGAAGATGTAAGAACTCGAATGTTTTTTGCTTTTTTAAAATCTTTTGTATTTCTCGTAATTAAAAAAGTACATTTACTTTCTAGTGCAGTGTGATATTGAATGGCATCTTCAAAATCAGAGAAATCTGATTCAAACGATTGACAGATTGATTGTCTTGTAGAATCTACTATTTGAATGATAGAAGAGAGTTCTTTTATTTTTTGTTTGATAAGTGGTTTCGGAAACTGTTTACCTGAGATATAATATACATTAGAAATAATAATAGCTGATGTGTATAATTTAAAGCCTTCTTTTTCT
>Ga0116158_10004224_pt1 | contig 12312 bp, 9 predicted proteins | sample AD_UKC052_MetaG_FD_89883 | JGI IMG/M metagenome (GOLD analysis project Ga0116158, IMG submission 89883) | Active sludge microbial communities of municipal wastewater-treating anaerobic digesters from USA - AD_UKC052_MetaG | ecosystem: Engineered > Bioreactor > Anaerobic > Digestate | place: USA... | reverse complement strand
GCTGTATGGTTGGCAAAAATATCGTGTACCGTATTTTCCGGTGCCGAAAAACCATCAAGGGGTAACAGAAGTGCAGGTTTATTGACTCCGTTTACGGATTTGCCATTTGCAGTAAGCAAATAAGAACCGGGTTTAATTGCAAAACTTTCCGAAGTGGCTGTCAGCCTTGCTGAATTACCCTTATTAAGTCCTTCTATAGAGAAATCTTTTCCTAAAGAAGGCAATTTTACCTGCATGTTATGTTCATTCCAGCGGATGGCCGAAACCACTTTTAAGGGAGAAGCTTTTTCAACCGGATCGCGCAACATGATGGCGTCGGGCATCACTTCGAGCCGCCATACCCCTTCTTCAATTTGGTCGAGAAAATAGGCGCCGGTACCGCTGTAATGTACTACAGGAGAGTTGCCAACACCAGCCACATGCTTTAGGGCAGATGCGTTAACCGGCTGGCTTGTGGTATGGCTGGAGTAATAAAATTTTTCACTGCTGTTCATTTCACTCAGCGATTGCCTGAAACTTATTTTAAAAGGACCAAAAACGCTGTCGGAAGGGTAGGTCTCCATTTTTGCCATTCTTGGTGTGCTTCGGAAAACTTCACCTGCAATCAGCATACTGATGGCCTTGCCGGGTGTGTAGGCAAGGTTGAGGTAATGCGTTTGGTATTCGGTATTGGCCTGCGCAATGGCCAGGGGATCGTAGGCAAACTGTGTGGCCCACTGAAAACCGGCTACCCTGAAACTTCTCGCCATGGCGGGATACATAATGGGATTCATGATATCGGCCGGGTCAAACTCATACACCATCAGGGGTTTGTGGTTAAACGCGGGAAGGCTGTCACCAAACGGTATCCGGTAGCTATCTACATGCGGCAGGTAGTTGCTTTGCAGGGTTTTGCCACCCACAAGCCCCGAAGGATACCATTGAAAGCTATATCCATCCGCTTTGGATGCAACGGTGGCTGCAGCAAATCCCGGATTTTCGCTTATGTTGTAAAAAATGGGTTTGGTCCAGCCGGTGGTCCGGATGGCATCATAAAGCCGGTTAATATAGGTAGTCACCCCTTTTTGCGGGCCGCTGTGATTGGGTTCGTTGTTTATTTCGGCAGCAATAATGTCAGGGTCCTGCTGATAGCTAAGCCCGGTGTAGGGGTTTACATGTTTAAAAAACTGTTGCAGGTAATTTTCCTGCGCCCTGATGGCAGTATCGTTTACAGTTGATTTTCCTTTTCCATAGTACCTCGAAAACCCGGGTGTGTTTTCATCCCTTTCCGGGTAACCATTTCCCCAGAAAGCAATTGGGGTAACTATGGTTTTTATCTTGTATTTCTTTAGTTCCGCTAACAAAAAATCGAAAAGCCTCAGGTGTTCATTGGCCAAAAGGTTGCCTGCTGTATCCGAAATTTCGGTATCCCACACATGCACACGGAAGGCATCCAAACCAAGCCTTGCAAAGTGATACACATCCTGCCGGATAGCCTCCTCGTGGGCAATGCCTGTTTTGGCAATGGCCCGGTATGCATAGGCAAACGGGGCGGTATAGTTTACGCCAAACAGGGCAACTTCTTTGTCATCATGGCTCCATTTCAGTATGCCGTTTTTGATGGTTACGGGTGGTTTTTCATTCCCCGTTTTCTTTTTCCCCTTTTGTGCCCCAACATCACAGGTAAATACCAAAAAGGTGAGTGCAAGCAGCAGCGTAATTTTTCTCATGATCGGTGAAGTTCCTGAAAAAATAGGGTAAGGGTCAGGAAAATCCTTAATTACCACAGATAATTAATCGGCAAACGCATCCATCGCTTCTGTGGGTTTTCCACTGTTGTCAAACGCACCAAGGGTATAGCCTTTCCAGTTGCCATAGCTTTGTGGCTCCCAGTACAGCACGCCCAATCCTTTTCCGCCATTTACTGTTTTTACTTTGCTGATGAGGTCGGTTAGAAAAGATTTGCAGGCGGCAGCCTGATCCCACGACATGCCAACTTCCACCACCATTACTTCTTTATTGTAGCGGGTTACCAGGTCGTTCATATTGGCAAGGCATTGCGTGTTGCGCGTAGCCCAATCGGCTGCACTTGGATACAACGACAAGCCTATAACATCAAATTTGGCTCCATTGCTGATAATGCCCCCAATATTCCAGGTATAGAGTGCATTATCCCATCCATTGGAAAGGTGTACAATTACCCTGGCCGTTGGAAAAACCGCTTTTACTGCATTGTATCCTGCATTTATAAACTGGGCATAATTGGCCATTCCTCCTGCCGCCGATGCTTTACCGTTTGGCCAAAGCATGCCATCATTGGTTTCGTTGCCCACCTGAACAAATTCGGGGGTTACGCCCGCCGTTTTCAGGGCATTCAGTACCTGCGTAGTATGGGTTGTTATAGCCGTTGCCAATTCTGCAACCGAAAGTGCCGCCCAGGCAGCGGGTTTGGTTTGGTGGCCGGGGTCGGCCCAGGTATCGCTGTAGTGGAAATCAATCATTACCCGAAGCCCAAGATTTTTCGCCCGTACCGCCTTTGCTACTACATCGGCCGTATTATTCCACGAAGGGGTAGGGTTAACCCAAACCCGCAGGCGCAGTATATTCATGCCCAGCGATTTCATGAGCGCCATACCCTCCGTTTCCGTTCCCGCTTTATTGTAAAACTTTTTGCCGGCCCCTTCCATTTCGGTTATCCAGCTTATATCGGCTCCTTTTGAAAAACTAATGGCTGGAGGAGGGGTAGGTGGTGGGGTTGGAGGGGTTACCACGCCCCCGGAATCTCCATCTTTTCCGCAGGCGCCTGAAAGAAAGGCCAAAGCCAATAACCACGTATATAAAATCCCTGATTTGATCTTTGCAGCTGATAGCATTATATTTCTTTAGAGAGGTCTTAAATTATTTAGTAAAATTAACCAAAAAAGGAAGGATACACCTGTTGTCTGTTAGGGCGATCGTTCATTTTTTTGTTGCTATCAATCCCATTTTAATATCAGGTTAGGATCAGGGCAATTACTGTTGTAAAAATCCTTTTTCGAAACCGCGCAAACTCCGGGGTAGTCGCCCCAATTTCCCTCCAGGTCGGTAATCACCTGGAAATGCAGGTGTGGTGGCCAATGCCCGTTTTCTTCGGGCGGGCCAAAATGGGCAAATACCTGTCCGGCTTGTACCATATCGCCCGGGTTTATCTGCTGGTCGGCAAAAGAAAGATGTCCGTAAAGGGTAAAAAAGGTAGTTGTTTCAAGTTGATGCTGAATGATGATGGTAGCGCCATAATTGCCGTAGGCAGGATGGTTGCCAGTGCTGTGCACCATGCCATCAAGTGGTGCCATAATTTCGGTTCCTGCCTTGCCCCAGATATCTACACCAAGGTGCAGGGTCCGGGGTTCTTCGTTGGTTTCCCCTGCATCAAATACACGGCTGCGGGCGTACACTTTCCGGTTTTCCAGGTATCCGCCAATGCCATACCGTGCGCCGCCAACCTGCAGCAGCAGGTTTATGTAAGCCGAAAACAATTCGGTATCTCCAAAAATTTCAGGGGTAAGTTCAGTGTTGGTTTCCGAAAGATTGAGGGGGATTACTTTTTCACCTGTATGCAGGGGTACCACAGGATGAAAGGTGCTCCGGTATTTTTCAAGCAAAGTTTGCAGCATACGGTTTTATTTACCCAACATCAGACGCGCAAAAACCGGGAAATGGTCGGAACTGAACAACCCACCCCAGGTTTGGCTGAAGGTGGCGTGCTGCGCCACTTTCCAGTTACCTTTCAGGAAAATATAATCAATGGGCTTTTCTGCATTTTCTTTTGGCCCGAAGGCATTGAAGGTTCCCTGTGGGCCATAATGCCCTGTTGCTGAAATAGCTTTACTGTCAGTAAGTTTCAGCGGATTGCTTTCATCCACAATTACCCTGATGGGTTCATCCTGCGGTTGAGCATTAAAATCGCCGGTAATTATGGCATGCGTTTTCCCGGCTATGCTGTCCACCGCCTTCAGCAGCATTTTGGCGCTCTCCCTTCTTGCCACCTGCCCTACATGGTCAAAGTGCGTGTTGAAATGGTAAAATACTTTTTTGGTTTTGCGATCTTTAAACTTTGCCCAGGTTACCACCCGCGTAATGGCGGCATCCCAGCTTTTACTGCCTGCCACTTTGGGGGTTTCGCTGAGCCAGAACGTTTCAGAGACCAGCAGTTCGAGCCGGTTGGTGTTGTAAAAAATGCACGAGTATTCCCCTTTTTGTTTGCCATCATCGCGGCCAACACCGGTGTATTTGTAACCGGGCATTCCGTTTTCCATATCCTGCAATTGATTGTGCAGGGCTTCCTGTATGCCAATGATGTCTGCTTCATGAAAAAGTATTTGTGAGGTTACCTTGTCTTTGCGGTTGGGCCAGTCATTGGGTGTATCTTTTGGGTTATCAAAACGGATATTAAAAGTTAGAACATTCAATGATTTTTGCCCGAATGACGCAGAGGTAAAAAGCATGCAGAAAAAAACTGTCATCAAAGATTTCATTGCTGCAAAGTAGTATTTTAAAGTTCAAAGCCAATCACAAAAATTGCGTTTAATCGTTTCGAAGCGCCTGTTCCCTATTGAAAAAACCTGTATGCGCCGTTTATCAAAATGAGCGGTAAATTTTTAATGTGAAGAATTTCTTTCTCATACATTTGATTCCTTCTTTTAGAACCAGGAAAAATCAGATTGCTTATGTATACAAAGATTTCTTTGGCCATTTTTTCGGCCATTCTTGCGTTGGGAACTGCTCATGCACAACAGGAAGCGCTTTGGATGCGCTACCCCGCCATCAGTCCCGATGGCAAAACCATTGCTTTTGGCTACAAGGGCGATATTTATAAAGTGGATGTGGCAGGAGGAACCGCTACCCCGCTCACCCTGCATAGTGCGCAGGATATGATGCCTGTGTGGAGCCGCGATGGTAAACAGATTGCTTTTGCAAGCGACCGCCATGGAAATTTCGATGTATTTGTAATGCCCGCTGCCGGTGGGGAACCTATAAGACTTTCTTATCATGGTTCCGGCGATTTTCCCTACGATTTCAGCCCCGATGGAAGCGAGGTTCTTTTTGGCAGCTCAAGGATGGCGCCTGCTGAAAGTGTACGGTTTTACAGCCCAAGGCTGTTTCAGAACCTGTACACCGTTTCGGTAAAAGGCGGGCGGGCAAAACTGGTAAGCGCTGCCGGCGCTGAAAATGCCCATTTCAACAGCAAGGGTGATGCCATTGTTTTCCAGGACCGGAAGGGCTACGAAGATCCCTGGCGGAAACACCATACCTCATCGGTAACACGTGATTTGTGGATGATGGATGTAAAAGCAGCTACCTACCGCCAATTAAGCGGGTTTAGTGGCGAAGACCGCGAACCGGTGCTTACTGCTGATGACAAACACCTGTATTACCTGAGCGAGAAAAACGGCGCACAGAATATTTACAAACAAGCCCTGGTTACCCGCGAAGCGGAGCGGCAGATGACACAGTTTAAAGATCATCCGGTCAGGCACCTGAGTATCAGCAAAGAGGGAACTCTATGTTTTACCTGGAATGGCAGCATTTATACTTTGAAAGATGGTTCAGAGCCGCAAAAGCTTTCGGTTAATATCCTGAATGACGGACGCAGCAGCATCGTACAAAATGTGCCGGTAACCGGAAATGTGAACGAATTTGAACTCAGTCCGAATGGCAAGGAGATAGCTTTTGTGGTTCGCGGAGAGGTTTTTGTGGTAAATGCCGAGGGCGGTTCTACCAAACGCATTACCAATACGCCCGGGCAGGAGCGAATGATTTCCTGGTCAGCGGATGGCAAATCATTGTATTACAGCACCGAGCGTGGCAGTAGCTGGGATATTTACAAAGCAACCGTAGTTCGTAAAGAGGAACCTTATTTTTATGCAGCTACCCTTATAAAGGAAGAGCAGGTGATTGCTTCTGAAAAAGACGAATTTCAGCCCGATGTAAGCCCCGATTGCAAAGAAATTGCCTATTTGGAAGAAAGAAATACGGTAAAAATATACAATGTGGCTTCCAGGGAAAGCCGGGTTATTTTGCCGGATGGCCGGAATTTCAGCTACCGCGACGGTGATCAGTATTATGAATGGAGCCCCGACAGCAAATGGCTTGCGATTGATGATGGACGCGGGGTTTATGGCTTACGTAATACCGGTTTGTTTAAAGTGGATGGAAGTCAGCCGCCGGTGTACCCCATCAACAGCGGTTTTGGCGACGGGCAGGCCAAGTTTTTTATGGATGGAAAAATGATGACCTGGGCCAACAACCGCGAAGGACGTAAATCAGTTGCCATTCAGGGAAACCGGGAACTGGATGTGTATGCAGCTTTCTTTGATCAGGAAGCCTACGATAAATTCATGCTTACCAGGGAGGATGCTACCCTGCGGGAAGAAATGGATAAAAAAGATACTGCCAAAGCAAAGCGCGACAGCATCGCCAGAAAGAACTGGGTGCCGGATATCAGTAAGATTGACAAAAGAAAGGTAAGGCTAACGGTAAACAGCGCCTCGTTGTCGGATTATACATTGAGCAAGGATGCCAGCAAATTATATTATCTCGCATCATTTGAAAAAGGTTATGACCTGTGGGTAACCGACCTCCGTACCCGCGAAACCAAAATCCTGGCCAAGGTGGGCAGTACACCAAGCGGCCTGCAAATGAGTAAGGATGGCAAGACTCTTTTAATGTTGAATAATGGTAATCTCGTAAAGATTGACGAGAGCGGAAAGGTTACTCCGGTTGGCATCAACGGCGAAATGATGCTGGATGAGGCTGGTGAGCGTGCCTATATTTTCAACCATGCATGGCGGCAGGTGAAAAAGAAATTTTATGATCCCAAACTGCATGGTATTGACTGGGAAATGTATCGCAAAACCTATGAGCGTTTTCTTCCGCATATCTCCAATAATTACGATTTCCAGGAATTACTGAGCGAAATTTTGGGCGAACTGAATGGTTCGCATACCGGAGGCCGCTATAGTCCCAGGGCCAATAATCCGGATGTTACGGCGGCATTAGGGATTATTCCGGATGAAACTTTTACCGGAAACGGGGTAAAGGTTGATGAGGTCCTCGCTGGCGGCCCGCTGGACAATGCCGCATCGAAAGTAAAGGCAGGCCATATAATTGAACAGATAGACGGTGTAGTAATTGATGATAAAATAGACTGGTACAGCCTGCTGAACAGAAAAGCCGGTAAGCGTACCCTGCTTTCCATGTATGACCCGGCTGCCAAAACACGTTATGAAGAAACATTGAAGCCCATTTCGGCAGGAGAAGAAGCTAACCTGATGTACGACCGCTGGGTAAAGAAAATGGAGGAAATGACCGAAAAACTGAGTGGGGGTAAGGTTGGTTATGTTCATGTGCAGGGTATGAACGATGGGTCATTCCGCGAAGCGATTGATAAGGTGCAGGGTAAAAACCTTGGTAAAGAAGCTTTGATTGTAGATACCAGGTTTAATGGTGGCGGATGGTTGCATGAAGACCTGTCCAACTTTTTGGACGGAAAACCTTATGCCACTTTCAGGCCTTACGGTTACGTATCTAAGGGCGGCGAACCCCGCGATAAATGGTCGAAGCCAAGCGCTGTGCTGATGAGCGAAAGTAATTATTCCGATGCACATGCTTTTCCGTATGCCTACAGGGCCAAAGGAATTGGTAAACTGATTGGTATGCCGGTTCCCGGCACCAGCACCGCAGTCTGGTGGGAAACACAAATAGATCCAACCATGGTTTTTGGTATTCCGATGATTGCCTTTTGGGGTGTAAAAGAAGACCGTGCGCTTGAAAACCTGCAACTTGAACCGGATATAAAAGTACCGCTGAAATATGAAGAGTTTTTGAAAGGAAAGGATGCGCAGCTTGAAGCGGCCGTTAAACACCTGCTTGAAACAATTGGTAAATAACAGAAAAAAGCCGGGATATTGATTCCCGGCTTTTTTACCTACCATTCATGTATTATTTACACGGTTAATAACCAATGAACTAATTTTGCCGAAAATTTAGAAAAACATGAAATGCCCAATATCGAAAATGAGGTAAAAACAAAAATCATTTCGTGGGCATTCCATGTGACAATTTAAAAACCATAAATTAATACAAATGAAACGTATTTTAATTTCAGCACTTATCACTTTGCTGTTTTTACAAGTAAATGCACAGGACTCTTCTTATTCTTCTGGTAAGAAAAAGGCTTACTGGTTATCAACTTCAGAACTTATTTTATCAGGTGCCAATGTTGAGAATAATGGCGTAAAACTGGATAACATCGTTCGTTTTTCAGCCTTTTTCCATGTAGGAGAACAGGTACATTTCGATTTTAGTGATAAAGCAGGTTTTTATACCGGAATTTCGTTGCGCAACGTGGGTATGATCAACGACCTGAACGATTCAGTAAGGATCAAACAGCGTGTTTATACAGTGGGTATTCCTGCCGCTTTTAAAGTTGGCAACATGCAGGGTACCAACCTTGCCGTAGGTGCCGAAGCCGAATTTGCCATTGCCTACAAACAAAAGGTATTTGTGAATGATGAAAAGTCGAAAACCAATGAATGGTTCAGCGACCGGACCAATATCTTTTTGCCATCTGCTTTTGCCGAAATCAGGACCAAACAGGGTGGTTATATCAAGTTTAAGTATTACCTCACTGATTTCCTGACAGAAGATAAACAAAAGGTAAATGTTACCAACGTGAATTTTACCCCGAACAAAAGCCAAATGTTCTATGTATCTTTTGGTTATGCCCTTGGTGCAAAGGAAGCAAACAAGTACAAGTCTAAAATATAATTGATTATTCAGGTTAAAAAAGAGAACCCGGTAGTTTTTGCTACCGGGTTCTCTTTTTTTGATTGTGGTTTCTTTTACTAAACTGCAAAACTCTCACCGCATCCACAACTCCTGCTTGCATTGGGATTATTAAAGTAAAAGCCCTTTCCATTTAATCCATCGGAGAAATCAAGTTCGGTATTCACCAGGTACAAAAAGCTCTTCAGGTCGCAAACAAGTTTGATACCCTTGTCTTCAAATACCTGGTCCATGGGTTTCTGTTCGTTGTCGAAATCCATTTTATAGGTAAGGCCGCTGCATCCGCCACCTACCACGCTTACCCGTAAAAAATAATTGTCATCACTGCCAATACCGGCAGCATTCATCAGGTTCTCCACCTTTATTTTAGCCTTATCACTTACCGTTATCGCGTTATCTGTTGCTACCATAATTTTCTAAAATTCCAAATCCAAAATTCCAAATTCCCATTCCCGTTCCGAAACGCTCGCTTTGCAATGGTGTCGGGTGGAACGGGAAAGCGCTACGCATGTTTAGAAAGGAACAAGCATTGACCTATTGACTTATTCACTAATTGACTCAATGCACTACACTTTCTTCAAACTGAATTGCTTCCATACCGTTTTTAACACGGTAGTCATTAATTGCTGCTTTAATGGCGTCTTCGGCAAGTACCGAGCAGTGGATTTTTACCGGGGGAAGGTTCAGTTCTTCCACAAAATCCATATTGTCCACAGTCAGCGCTTCATCTACACTTTTGCCTTTCAGCCATTCGGTGGCAAGGCTGCTTGAAGCAATGGCCGAACCGCATCCAAAGGTTTTAAACTTGGCATCAGTAATGGTACCGGTTGTTTCGTCAACTTCAATCTGCAGGCGCATTACATCGCCACACTCAGGTGCGCCAACAAGGCCGGTGCCTACATTTTTACTGCTCTTGTCCAATGTTCCCACATTCTTGGGGTTGGTGTAATGGTCAATTACTTTTTCTGAATATGCCATGGTGTTATTTTTTATTTTTTATTTTAAATTTCAAATTAGGCTGACGCCAACTATCAATTTGGATTTAATATGCAATATGAAATTTTCAATTTGCAATATCAATGATGCGCCCATTCAATGGTTTCCATATCAATACCATCCTTGTACATTTCCCAAAGCGGACTCATGTCGCGAAGTTTTAAAACGGTATCGGTAACAGCCTTTATGGTATAATCAATTTGATCCTCCGTAGTAAAGCGGCTGAGGCCAAACCTTAGGGAACTGTGTGCAAGGTCGTCACCAAGACCTAGCGCTTTCAGTACATAACTTGGTTCCAAACTTGCCGAAGTACAGGCCGAACCTGAACTAACAGCGATGTTTTTGTTGAAACCCATCATCAATCCTTCGCCTTCTACATACTTAAAGCTGATGTTGCTTACATGCGGCAGGCGATGGTTAACATCACCATTTACATAAGCTTCTTCAATTTGCATCAGCGCCTGTTCAAGTTTATCGCGCAGTTTGCTCGTATGGGCGGCATCCTGTTCCATTTCGGTGCGGCAAAGTTCGCAGGCCTTGCCAAAACCAACAATACCCGGTACGTTCAGGGTTCCGCTGCGCATACCGCGCTCGTGACCACCACCGTCCATTTGGGCGGTTACCTTAACACGTGGGTTTTTGCGGCGAACATATAACGCGCCTACCCCTTTTGGACCGTACATTTTATGCGCGGTAAAAGCCATCAGGTCTATCCCGTCTTTGTTTACATCAACGGGAATTTTACCTACAGCCTGTACCGCATCGCTAAAGAAAAGTACGCCATGCTTTTTGGCAAGTGCGCTTATTTCGTGAACGGGCTGAATGATGCCAATTTCATTGTTGGCATACATAATAGAAATAAGGATAGTAGTAGGGCGAATAGCAGCTTCAAGTTCGCTGATATCAATCCGCCCGTCTTCTTTCACATCGAGGTAAGTAACTTCACCACCCATTTTCTCAACGTGCTTGCAGGCATCAAGTACGGCTTTATGCTCAATATTGCAGGTAATAATATGGTTGCCCTTGCTGGCATACATTTCAAAAACACCTTTAATAGCGAGGTTATCTCCTTCAGTAGCGCCGCTTGTAAAAATGATTTCTTTGGGATCGGCACCTATCAGTTTGGCAACCTGTTCGCGTGCATAATCAACCGCTTCTTCAGCCGCCCATCCAAAAGGGTGGTTACGGCTTGCTGCATTACCAAAATTATTGGTAAAATAAGGTATCATGGCTTCCACCACCCTTGGATCGCAAGGAGTAGTCGCGTTGTTGTCGAGATAAATTGGAAATTGAAGGCTCATTTGATTAAATCGTGTTTTCGTTTATTTGCTTATCTGTCTGTTTAAAGTACAGACATAAAAAATAAAACGCAAATTTAGCTTAAATGTTCGGGTGAATTTACCAAACCGGATAGTGGAAAATGGCTTTTTCCTACATTCGTAACCCTATTTTGTATAACTTTCACAGAATAAAAGCCAAATTAATGCTACAAATTGAACATATTGGTATTGCGGTAAAATCACTTGAAACTTCCATTCCGCTTTTTGAGAAGCTATTGAACGCAGGTTGCTACAAAACAGAAACGGTTGAATCGGAGCGGGTTGCCACTGCTTTTTTAAAAACAGGCCCAAACAAAATTGAATTGCTTGCCAGTACCACCGAAGATGGGGTAATTGCCAAATTTATTGAAAAAAAGGGGGAGGGCATTCACCATATAGCCTTCGAAGTGGCTGATATTCATGCCGAAATGGAGCGCCTTGTAGGAGAGGGTTTTGTTTTACTGAACGAAAAACCGAAGCATGGGGCCGATAATAAGCTAGTGTGCTTTTTACATCCTAAGGGAACCAATGGAGTGTTGGTGGAATTGTGCCAGGAGATCACCGTGTAGGCGCGCACGGCCGTGCGCGCCTACACGGTGATCATATCCCCAATTTCTCCGCCGCCGAAATAGCCGCCATTTGGCTTGCGTCTTTTTTATTAAACCCGCGACCGGCGGCTACAATTTCGCCATCTACTTTTACGCCAACTATAAACAGCCGTCGGCCTTTTTCCTGTTTTTCTTCCAGGGTTTCAAATTCAATGGTCTTGTTTTGCTTGCCTGCCCACCCAATAAGCTTGTTTTTGATGTTGATATCCAGGAATTCCAGTTCATCTACAAACATGTAGGGGGCAATAATGCTTTTCACCACCCATTTGTGGGTTTTATTGTATCCCTTGTCAAGGTAAACAGCACCAACGAGGGCTTCGAGGGTATTGCCAAAAATCTGGCTGTTTTTAAGCGAGCTGTCAATTTTATTGAAAAGCGTGATTTTTTTCAGCCCCATTTTTACGGCAATATCGTTCAGTTTTTGCCGGTTTACCATTTTGCTGCGCATTTCGGTAAGAAACCCTTCCCCTTTTTTGGCATAGCGCATAAAAAGGTAATCAGCCACAATGGCGCTTAAAATGGCATCACCCAGGTATTCGAGTCGTTCATTGTTTTCCTCGGGATTGTCGCGCATGCTGCGGTGG
>Ga0116158_10004222_pt1 | contig 12316 bp, 8 predicted proteins | sample AD_UKC052_MetaG_FD_89883 | JGI IMG/M metagenome (GOLD analysis project Ga0116158, IMG submission 89883) | Active sludge microbial communities of municipal wastewater-treating anaerobic digesters from USA - AD_UKC052_MetaG | ecosystem: Engineered > Bioreactor > Anaerobic > Digestate | place: USA... | reverse complement strand
GAAGACAAAGACGCTGCCGCTGCCGGGCTCGCTGGAGACCGTCATCCCCCCCCGGAGCGCGGTCACGATCTTCTTGCATAGGTAGAGTCCCAAGCCCGTCCCCTCGTACGCCTTGGTCATCGTCATGTCGATCTGCTGGAAGGGGACAAACAGTTTCGGGAGATCCTCCGCCCGGATTCCGATCCCTTGGTCGGCGACACGGACCTCGAGATATTCCTCCCGGACGTCCGCTTGAACGCGGATGTCGCCCCGGAGGCTGAACTTGATCGCGTTGCCGAGCAGGTTCATCAGCACCTGTTTGAACCGGCGGACGTCACTTTGGAGAAACAAGCCGTCCGGCGCATCGACCCTCACCCGAAGACCCTTGGCCTCGGCTTGGGGGGTGACGCTCTTCACGGTTTCCCGAACGACGTCGGCCGCCGGGAACGACTCGATCGTCAGATCCATCCGCCCCGATTCGATTTTGGAGATGTCCAGGATGTCGTTGATCAGCGCCAGGAGGAGGGTGGCGCTGCTCTGGACCATGGTCAGCTGTTTCCTCTGCTCCGGCGACACCTCCCCCGACATCCCCATGAGGATCAAGCCGGTGAATCCGAGGATGGAGTTGAGCGGCGTCCGCAGCTCGTGGCTCATGCTGGCCAGGAACAGGCTTTTCAGCCGGTCCAGCTCGATCAGCCGCTCGTTGGCCGCGGCCAGTTCCCGGGTCCGTTCCTCCACCCGGCGCTCGAGGCCTTCGTTGAGCTTGCGGATTTCCTCCTCGGCTTTCTTGCGCTCGCTGATGTCGCGGACGATGACGAGATCGGCCGGCCGCCCCTGGTAGGAGATCCGGGCGGCGGTGACCTCGGCCGGGATCCGTCCGCCGCCGGCGTTCATCAACGCGGTTTCGTACATCGTCGGGGTTTCCCGCCCGGCCATCCGGTCCCGGTAGTAGCGCGTCAACCGCTCCCGCTCCTCTTCCGGGATCACGTCGAGGAACGGCCGGCCGAGAAATTCCCCGGCTTGACCTCTGGCCATGGCGCCCAGGCTCGGGTTGACATAGACAAAGCGCTCGTCCTGGATGATGACGATCGCGTCCTCGGCGTTTTCGACCAGAGTCCGGTATTTCTCCTCGCTTTCCCGGAGGGCGGCAATCATCCGCTCCCGTTCCGCATCCCGGCTTTGGATCTCCGACAGCATGCTATTGAATCCGCGGTGGAGAACGCCGATCTCGTCTTTCCGCGCCTCCTCCCCCCGGACGCGGATCGAGAGGTCCTTTGTCCGGGACACGAGGCGGATGGTTTCCGCCAGGCGCCGGATCGGCCGCGACAGGGTCCTCTGGCTGCGAGCCGTCAAGAGCAAGGCCAGGAGCATGCTGGCCAGCAGGGCGGCCCCGGTCCCGAGCGCGTTCCGGAAAAGGATCATCCGGTACTCGGACAAGTCGTACCGGAAAAGGACGGTCCCGATCGGCTCGTCGTCCTGAAGAATGCGCCGTGAAAAGACGAAGAACCCGCCCTGGGTTTCCTCGTAGTCGCCTCCCCGTTGCGGCGGCGGCTCCGCCGCCGTCTCCTTCCTCCGGTAAGCAGCGAACGGCCGGCCGCCGGCATCCAGGATCCAGGCGTGGGTCACGAGCGCCTCGGCTTCCAGCGAGCGGAGCGTTCGGGCGGCATCCACGCCGTCCTGGAAGAGAAGGGCCGACGTGCAGTTGTAGCCGAGGAGGTTGGCCATCGATTCAAGCTTCGTCCGGAGGGAGTTGCGGTAAAACCGGGCGGAGGACAGAACGTTGAATCCGCTGAGCAGGAAAACGACGATGAAGACGACGAAGAGCTGCAGGAAGATGATTTTCCGGGCCAGGGACAGGTCATTGAATTTCATCGCCCCGGGGCCGCCTTATCCCCCTCGACCAGGAGGGCCAGACGCAGAAGCTGGGAGCCGGCCTGGATGCCCGCTTGCTTCAACGCATCGAGGTTGATCTCAAACTTGACGTGTTCGTCGCGCAGAACGAAGTTGATCGCCGCCCCGCGCCGGGCCAGGCCCTCGGTCTCCCCGACGACGATGACGCTCGTCCCCCGGAACTTTTCCAGGGCTTCGGGGAGGAGGAACGCGGAGGAATCGGACAGGAAGAGAATCCGGAGCCGGCCGGCGTCTTTCAACTCCTCGCACCGCCGGACCAGGAGGAGAACGGAGCCGTTGGTTTTCTTCTCCGAGATTTCCTGGAGCGGCTCCCAAATCGCGCTGTCTCCCAGCACGACGATCGGGCAGGGCTCGCGGTCGAATTCGCCGGGCCATTGGAGGTAACGGATGAAATGGTAAAGAAAAACCGCCTTGACCGCGGCTTCCGAAGCGGACGTGTCCGTGACGAGGGTTTTCCCGGCCGGGACGGCCGGCGGGCCGGAGAGAAACACGGCTCCGGCGGCCGCGAGAATCCATCCGATCCGGAACCGCGCCGTCTTCATCACTGGAACGAATACCCCGCGGCGAGGCGGAACGAGCGCGGCGGCTGACGGAAGCGGCTGGGCGGCAGGTTGGAAGGATGAAAATAAACGGCGTCGAAAAGATTATCGACGACGAGTTGGATGTCAAAACCCGCCGGCAGACGCCAGGAGAGGGCGGCCCGGGCGACGAACGCTCCTTCGATCCGGTTGCTCCCCGTGGAGGGGATGATCTTGGGATTCTTCCGTTCCCCGAAATAACAGCCTCGCAGGCTGAGGGTCAAGCGCGGGGTGAAGGCATAAGCCGCGCCGAAGGTGGCGCAGTGGGCAGCGATTTCCGGCGCCTGTTCGCCCGTTTCGTCCAGGGAAGCGGTATACGTGTAGTAGGCCCAGGCCCTCCAGGAGCCGCGGCGGAAGAGGAGCCCGGCTTCGCCGCCGTCCGTCGTCAGGGCTCCGGCGTTGATCCAGCGGCTGTTCGTCGTTTCGTCCTCCCGACTCAGGAGATTCGTCAAGCGGTTGCGGTAAACGGACACGTCCAGCCGCAAGAACGGGGAAAAGGACCAGCCGCCGGCGATTTCAAACGAATCGATTTTTTCCGGCCGCAGGCCGGGATTCCCCGCGCCGGCCGCGTAATCCCACGGCTTCGGCGCCCGGAACGCCCGCATGTACAAGGCCTTGGCCGTCAGTTTCCCCCGGTTGTAAATCACCCCCAGCCGCGGGGTGTTCACCGCGCCGTAATAGCTGGAGTCGTCGTGCCGGAGGCCGAGAAAAAGATCAAGGCCTTTAGCCGGGGTCCCTTGGATCTGGGCATACGCGGAGAACAAGCGGTTGGTCATCATGGCCGGGGAAAGCGGAACCGCCGGGAGGGCGTCCGCCGATGAGCTCACGGTGACGGAAAATCCCTCGGCCAGCCGTTCCCGCTCCAGGACGAGGCCGGCGGAGAAGCGCCAGCGCGGATCCGGCGCCCATTGAACCTGGGTTTCATTGCCGATCAGGCTGTTGGGCCGGTAGCAACGGAATTGCCGGCCCGGGGAATCGGAAGTCGCCAGCTCGATTTCCGAAACGGTGTCGTCCAGGACGGTTGAATTCCGGTAATACGCCGTGTTGCGGAAGGACCAAGTCTTTATCTTCTCGTAGGAATAGCGGGCCCAGACATTGATGAACCGGATGTGCCAGTTGACGCCGTGGTCGCTCCAGGGAATGGAAAGATCCTCTCCGGCCGTCTTTTCCACCGTCGCCCGCGAGGCGTTTTCATCCTGGAGGAGAAACCCGGCCTCAAAATCCTTGAAATGAACACGGGCTTGGACGGCCGCGTCGTTTTCGAAATTCTCGATGGCCTCGGTCCAGTTGAAATCGCCGGCCGCTCCGGCCAAATCGGCTTTCTCGTTCCGCTTGAGCATCGCCGCCGCCGTGAATCCGAAATCCGCGTTTTTATCGTAATACCCGTAACGGGCGTCGGCCAGCCGCGCGCCGAAGGTTCCCAAGCCGGCCGAAACGCGGCCCCTTGAGCCGGCCCGCGGATCCCGGGTGACGATATTGATGATCCCGGACAGGGCGTTGGTTCCGTACAAAGCTGAAGCCGGGCCGTAGATGACCTCGATGCGCTCCACCTCGGCCAGGTTGAACTGGCCTCCGCCGTAGAATCCGCCCGAGTTCAGCTCGTTGATCTGGAGACCGTCCACGAGCAGGAGGATCTTGTTGTTCTGGCCGGGGACTCCCCGGATGAAGGAATAAGAGTTGAAGCCCAGGATGTTCCGGAATTGAAACCCGGGGAGGTCGGCCAGGGCATCCTCAAGGGTCAGACAGCCGTTGTCCCGGATTTGCTCGGATGTGATCACCCGGACGGTGGCCGGGGTTCGGGCGATCGTTTCCGGGCTTTTCAAGGCGGAAACGACTTTCAGGTCGAGCAGCTCGCTGAGATCGAGAGCCAGCAACTCGTCCAACGTTTTTTCCTGAGCCGAAAGGGGAAGAACCAGGCAAATGAGTCCGGCCGAGGCGAAAAAAAATTTCGCGATCCGCTTCAACTCCGGTCTCCTTGAACCGGGGTCCGACGCCGGCAGGCAGTCCGCGGCGGCCGGAAAACGAATCCGCTGGAATTTCTACAGAGACAGGGAACGATGAGAAAGAGGACGCGTCTCCGGCCCCGCCTTCCGCCCGCCGTCGGATCCCATGGCTTCACTATATCTTCAGGCGGCCGGGCTGTCAATCGGACCGGCCGCCGATTGACACCTCCCGGCAATTCCGCTATCGTACATTTCTTTTGGCCGTGTCATCCCGGTTCCGCATGGGCGGAACAGAACATAAAGCGGAAAAGGAGGGATCATGGCGAAGCAGACGATCATCTGGACGGAGACGGACGAAGCGCCGGCTCTGGCCACCTATTCCCTGCTTCCGATCATTCAGGGATTCACCAAGGGATCGGGCGTTGAAGTCGAAACGCGCGACATCTCGCTCGCCGGACGCATCATCGCCAATTTCCCCGATGACCTGCGGGACAATCAGCGGATCCAAGATCACCTGGCCCAATTGGGCGAGTTGACGGCCCGGCCCGAGGCCAACATCATCAAGCTGCCGAACATCAGCGCCTCGATTCCCCAGCTCCAGGGCGCCATCCGGGAGCTCCAGTCCAAGGGCTACGCCCTCCCGGACTATCCCGAACGCCCGCAAAACGAAGCGGAACGAGTGATCCAGGCCCGTTATGCCAAAGTCCTGGGAAGCGCCGTGAATCCCGTCCTCCGCGAGGGCAACTCCGACCGGAGGGCGCCGCTTTCGGTCAAAAACTTCTCCAAGACGCATCCCCACAAGCTGGGTCCCTGGAAGCCGGATTCCAAAACCAGCGTGGTCCACATGACCGCCGGAGATTTCTACGGCCACGAAAAATCCGCGGTCAACCAAAAGGAACGGCCGATCCGGATCGAACTCACGGGCAAGGACGGGACGGTCAAGGTCCTGAAGGAGGATTTGACCGCCCTCCCGGATGAAATTCTTTCGGCGACCTTCATGAGCTGGAAAGCGCTTCGAAAATTCTACGCCGAAAAAATCGAGGAGGCCAAGGCCCAGGGTCTCCTCCTGTCGCTCCATCTGAAGGCGACGATGATGAAGGTGTCCGATCCGATCATGTTCGGCCACGCCGTCTCGGTTTTTTATCAAAAAGCCCTGGACAAGCACGCCGCCGTGCTCAAGGAGCTGGGGGTGAACGTCAACAACGGCCTGGGCGACGTGTACGCGAAAATCCAGGTCCTCCCGGAGGCGAAGCGAGCGGAAATCGAGGCCGACCTCAAGGCCGTCTACGCCGAGCGGCCGGCCCTGGCCATGGTCGATTCGGACCGGGGCATCACCAACCTCCACGTTCCCAATGATATCATCGTCGACGCCTCCATGCCGGTGGTCGTCCGCGAATCGGGCCGGATGTGGGGCCCCGACGGAACGCTCCACGAGACGATGGCGATGATCCCCGACCGGTGCTACTCAACGATCTACAAGGAGATCATTGAAAATTGCAAGAAATTCGGGGCGTTCGATCCGGCGACCATGGGAAGCGTCCCCAACGTCGGCCTCATGGCCCAGAAAGCGGAGGAATACGGCTCTCATCCGACGACCTTCGAGATCCCCTTCGACGGGACCGTCCGGGTCGTCACACCCTGCGGCCGGACGCTTTTAGAACACGAGGTCGAGGCCGGCGACATCTGGAGGATGTCCCGGGCCAAGGATATTCCGATCCGCGACTGGGTCAAGCTGGCGGTCAAGCGGGCTCGGGCGACCGGCGCCCCGGCCGTCTTCTGGCTGGACCGCAACCGGGCCCACGACGCTCAAGTCATCGCTAAGGTCGAGCGCTATTTGAAGGATCACGACACGACCGGCCTGGACATCCGGATTCTTCCCCCGGTCGAGGCGATGCGCCATTCGCTGGACCGGATCCGCAAGGGCCTTGATACCATTTCGGTGACGGGCAACGTCCTTCGGGACTATCTCACCGACCTCTTCCCGATCCTCGAGATCGGGACCAGCGCCAAGATGCTGTCCATCGTCCCCCTGCTGGGCGGAGGCGGATTGTTCGAAACGGGGGCCGGCGGCTCCGCTCCCAAACACGTCCAGCAATTCCAAAAGGAAGGCTACCTGCGGTGGGATTCGCTCGGGGAATTCTCGGCGTTCGCCGCCTCGCTTGAGCACCTGGCCGGCGTCTTCCAAAACAAGAAAGCCAAGGTCCTGGCCGAAACTCTCGACGAGGCCATCGCCAAATTCCTGGAAAACAACAAATCCCCCGCTCGGAAGGTCGGACAGATCGACAACCGGGGGAGCCACTACTACCTGGCCTTGTACTGGGCCCAGGCCTTGGCCGCCCAGAACAAGGATCCGGAGCTCCGGGCCCGGTTCGAGACGATCGCCCGGCGGCTGGGGGAAAGCGAAGCCACGATCGCGGCCGAACTCCTCGGGGCACAGGCCAAGCCCGTCGACATGGGCGGGTATTACCGGCCGGACCGGAAGAAAGTCGAGACGGCCATGCGGCCGAGCCCGACGCTGAACGCCATCATCGACGCGCTCTGACGGCCGCCGCGGAAAACGGCCGCCGGCTCAACGACCGAGCCGGGCGTCCAGCTCGGCGAGTCTCAGCCGGACGCTGACGATATACGGCTCTTCGTTTTCCGTCCAGTGGCCGTACGCCGTGGCGACAATCGTGCCGTCCGGCAGAACCTCCACGCCCGAATAGGCGCAATCGGCGTCCTTGTGATTCTTCATCAGGCGAACGCGGTATTGTCCCTCCCGGCCGCCTCTGAGGTCGTCGTACGCGCCGATCCAGGCAACCCAGTCGCCCCGGGTCGGACTGTCGGGCGCCATGTCCCGGAAGCTTACGAAAAGGCGCCCGTCGGGAGCGTATTTCGGACAATGGCGGTCTCCCGTCAGGGACCCCGGGAGCTCAACCGGGGTTGACCAGGAGGCTCCCTCGTCCCGGGAAAACATCACGTGGGAATTCTTTCGGCGCGAATTTTCCCGGAGCAGGACGGCCAGCTCCCGGCCGTCGGGCGAACGGAGAGCCCCGGGCTCGCAAAGATGGAGAGCCGGACTGCTCCAGACGGCCTCGGGTTCCGTCCACGTCAGGCCTCCGTCATTGGAAAACGTCTTGTAGATCGTAAAGACGGCCGGATCGGACGGGCCGGAATCACGGCGGAAAAAGCGGCCGTCGTCATGAAAAAGCCCCAAGTATCCGCCGGGCCGGTTCAAAGAAACGACGGATGCCATGACGACGATGCCGCCCCAATCGCCCGCCGGCCGCAGAGGCGACCACGTCTCCCCGTCGTCCTCGGAGACGGCCAGCCGAGCCGGGTACAAGCCCGACCAGACAATCAGCCGCTTTTTCCCGGAGGCCTCGACGACCCGGTGGATAGTGGGCGTTTCCAGGCTCGTCGCCCAATTGTCCGGAACCTCCAGCCGCCCGTTCCAGGTCGCGCCGCCGTCGCGGCTCCGCTTGACGACGATGGGCCCGCGGCCGTGGCCCTTGGGATAAACCGCCAGGAGGGTTCGGCCGTCTTCCAGGAGAACGGTCGTCGGATGGCCGAGGTATTGCCCGGATTCACGGTCGACGATCGTTCGGCGGCCCGCCTCGCCGGCCAGGTCGATCAGAGGGATCCGGCCTTCGGATGAAGCGAAAAGCGGGGGCGCCGCGAGAGCCGGGGGAGCGAGGGCCAGGAACATCCCGGCTAAAACCGTCCCGGCGCGCCGCCGTCCGGACCGGGCCTCCGGCGTTTTCACCTTCTCAGAACCGGAGCGAAAGACAGGTCAGGCCGCCGTCCATCTTCCGCATCTCGCTTGTGTCGACCTCGATGAGGGGAAGTCCCAAACCGGCGTATTTCTCGAGGGCCCGGGGAAATCCCCGGGGAACGAGCAGGGTGCCGTTGACCCAGAGGGTGTTGGCGGCGTAGTCGTCGCCGGGGTCGAGAACGATCCGGTCGAAGCTGCGGAAAAATTCCCGGCCCTCGAAACGGGAGGCGACGACCAGGGTCCGCCCGCCCAGGGTGTTGACGAACGACTTCAAGTGCAGCCCTTTCTCGACCGGAACGGCCGTCCAGGAATATCCGCAAGACTCAAGGATCCGCCCCAGCTGCAGGGCCCCGTCCTCATTGGTCCGCACGGAGAGCCCGATAAAAAAGCGCCCGCCGGCCCAGAGGACATCGCCGCCCTCAAGCGTTCCCGGAAGGTCGATTCGGGCCAGCCGGCGGTGCCGGGCCAGGGCTGATTCGACGGAGGCGGTTTCGCCGCGCCGGGAGGGCGCCCCCGGCCGGGTGAGCACGGCGATCTCCGGAAGGACGACGGCTGCGTCCTCGACGAAATACGCGTCCGGAAAGCCCGGCGACGCCGGCAGGACCTCGACCTCGAGGCCGAGGCCGCGCAGCGTTTCGATGTACGCGGCGTGTTGGGCCAGGAGCAGGGCCAGGTCGGGTTTTCCCAAGCCGGCCGTGGTCAAGCCGGCGGCCGCGTCCGGACCGGGGGTTCGGACGATCGCCCGGCGGAAGGGTTTCGAGTCCGCCGGTTTCCGTTGTGGGTCGGGGTTCTTGTTCACGGATTCTCCTTCCTTTTCGCCGCGGCTCACTCCATCTCGATCCGGCCCTCGAGGTAGGCCCGGGCCCGGCCGGAGATGTCCACCCGGTCGCCGCGCAGGCGCACCTTCAGCCGGCCGCCGCGCCGGGAAAGCTGGACCGCCTCCATTTCCGTCTTTCCCAGCTTCTCCGCCCAGTAGGGGGCCAGGCTCGTGTGGGCCGAGCCGGTGACGGGATCCTCGTCGATGCCCACCTGAGGGCCGAAAAACCGGGAGATGAAATCAACCTCGGTCCCGCGGGCCGTGACGATCACCCCGCGGGCCTCGACCCGGCCGAGCTTTCCGAAATCCGGCCGCATCGCTTCGATTTCGGCTTGTGTCCCGAACACCGCCAGGCAATCGGTCTTCCCCCGGAAAATTTCCCGGGGGCGGGCTCCGAGGGCCTCGCTCAAGCCGGCCGGCTCGGCGGCCGGCCGGAGCGTGTCGACCGGAAAATCCAGCGTCAGGAGATCGCCGTCCCGGCGGACGCGCAGAATCCCGCTCCGCGAATCGAGGGCGATTTCGTTTTCGGGATAGCGGTCATAACGGAAAATAACGTAGGCGGCCGCCAGCGTCGCATGTCCGCAAAGATCCACCTCCACGGCCGGCGTGAACCAGCGGATTCCGAAGCGATCTCCCGTTGGAACGTAAAACGCCGTTTCGGCCAAGTTATTTTCCATGGCGATGTTTTGCATGAGCCCGTCCGGAAGCCAGGATTCGAGCGGGCAGACGCCGGCCGGATTGCCCTGGAATACCTCCGAAGTGAAGGCGTCGACCTGATAGAAGCGGAGGCTCATCGGCCGCCGTCCCGGTCCCGGCCGTAAACGCCGGCGGCGTCCCATTTCTTGACGGCGTCCAGGATCAGCTCGGCCACCCGGTCGTTGACCCGGCGGAAATAATCCTTCGCCTGGGCCGGATCGAATGTCGGGTATCCCTGGCCTTTCTGATAAAGAAGGATCGACGTCGTCACCGGGTGGGCGGCGAAAGCCCCGGCCGGAGCCGGCAGCGGCGCGGCCATCTCCGGCCGGTAGCGCTCGGGATGAATGTGGTTCGGGACGATCGCCTGGATATAGGCCGTCTCGTTGTTGCCGGCGTGGCCGCCGTCCTGTTTGAACACGTCCTTGGTGATGTCGTCGGCCAGGGTCCACCAGTTCACCAGCAGGATCCGGACCCGGCGGGCGTTGGACACGAGAGACGAGACTTCGTTTAAAACGGCCGTGTTTCCCCCGTGGCCGTTGAGGATGATGACGTTCTGAAAGCCGTTGTCGGCCAGGTTCTCCAGGATCTCCCGGGCGAAGGCGGCGTAGGCCTCCTTGGAAATCGAGACCGCGCCGGGATACGCCTTCATGTCGGCCGTCATTCCATAGGGAAGCGTCGGGGCGATCAGGGCGTCGACCCGTCCGGCGATATCCCGGGCCATGGCTTCGGGGGCAAGGCTGTCGGTCCCGTTGGGAACGACTCCGTGCGGTTCCAGGGATCCCGTCGGGAGCAGCACGGTCCGGATCCGGGCCGGGACGAGCTCGCCGAACTCCTGCCAGCAGAGCAGGTTCATCTCGCGGGTGGAGGGCGGGGAATCCGCGGACACGCCGGGGAGCAGGCCGGCGCAGACTAGCGCCGCCGTCAAAAGGAGGAGGGCTTTCTTCATGGTTTAACCTCCTTAAGAAATCCCATCATAATGCATTTTTCTCCGTTTCTGAAGAGCCCCGGCGCAAAAGAGAACTTTTCGCGCTTTTTCGACGTATACATTGAAGGACACCCGGCCGGAGGAAAAAGCCGGCGCGGGCTGGCGAATGCCGGCAGCGGGCTTCCGGAGAGGAAGATCATCAAGGAGACCGGAGATGATGAATAAAGACTTCAAAAGGATTTTCGTGCTGGCCGCCCTTTGGCCGGTCGTTTTCGCCGCGGCGAAACAAAGGCCGGTTCCCGCTCCGGAGCCGGGCCAGAAGATCGTCCAAGCCTTCCGGCTGGAGGAACCGGTCAAGATCGACGGCCGCCTCGACGATAGCGCCTGGAAGGGCGAGGGAGCGAACGGCTTCACCCAGAACGATCCGCAGGACGGACAACCGTCGACGGAGACGACCGAAGTCTGGGTCGCCTACGACGATGAGGCCTTGTACGTGGCCGCCAAGTGCCGGGATTCGGAACCGGATAAAATCACGGGCCTCCTCGGCCGCCGGGATTCGATGGTGGAATCGGATTGGTTTTACTTCGCCGTCGATCCCTATTACGACCGCCGGACGGGATACATGTTCTGCGTGAACCCTTCCGGCTCGATCATGGACTTCGCCCTTAATAACGACATCGCCGACGACAGCTCTTGGGACGGCGTCTGGGAATCCAAAGCCGCGATCGACGGCGACGGCTGGAACGTGGAGATAAGGATCCCCTTCCACCAGATCCGGTTTTCCCGTATGGAGGAATACGTCTGGGGCGTCAACTTCCGCCGGAAAATCCGGAGGAAAAACGAAACGGCGTCCTTCGCCTGGTGCCCGAAGAACGAAACGGCGTTCGTTTCCAAATTCGCTCGCCTGGAGGGCATCCGCGGCATCTCCCCCGGCGTTCACGTGGAAATCACTCCGTACGCCACCGGCCAGGCCCAGTTCCGCCCGGCCGAGGAGGGAAATCCCTTCGAAACCGGCCGAAAAGCGTCCGGCAACGCCGGCTTCGATCTCAAGGCCGGTTTAAAAAGCAACCTGACGCTCGACGCCACGGTGAATCCGGATTTCGGCCAGGTCGAGGTCGATCCGGCCTCCGTCAACCTGACGGCTTATGAAACCTATTACGAGGAAAAACGCCCGTTTTTCATCGAGGGCGCGTCCATTTTCAACGACTTCGGCCGGGGCGGGATTTATTTCAACGCCAATATCAACTGGCCCAATCCGAAGCTTTTCTACAGCCGCCGGATCGGCCGGGAGCCGCAGGGATCTCCTTCCGGAGAAGGATATGTTTCACTTCCCGACCGCTCGACGATTCTCGGGGCGGCCAAGCTTACCGGCAAGATCGGCGGCTGGAACGTCGGGTTCATCAACGCCCTGACCTCGCGGGAATACGCCGACATCGACCTGTCCGGCCTCCGTTCCAGAGAAGAAGTGGAGCCGTTGTCATATTACGGCATCTTCCGGATCCAGAAGGACATCGACAGCGGCCGCCACGGGATCGGGCTCTTGGCCACGGGCGTCGTCCGGGACCTCGATAACCCGGCCCTCGAAGGCCTTCTCAACCGGAACGCCTTCAGCCTGGCCGTGGACGGATGGTCGTTCCTCGACGCTAAAAAAGACTGGGTGTTCGGCGGCTGGATCGGGGGAACGCGGATCGGAGGGAGCTCCGAGAACATCCT
>Ga0116158_10004220_pt1 | contig 12318 bp, 7 predicted proteins | sample AD_UKC052_MetaG_FD_89883 | JGI IMG/M metagenome (GOLD analysis project Ga0116158, IMG submission 89883) | Active sludge microbial communities of municipal wastewater-treating anaerobic digesters from USA - AD_UKC052_MetaG | ecosystem: Engineered > Bioreactor > Anaerobic > Digestate | place: USA... | reverse complement strand
CGGGACCTCGATCGTGGTCGAGGTGGTCTTCATGGTGAAGCGACGGGTGGAGACCAGGCCCTCGCGGCGCAGGGTGAGCACGCCCTCGGCGGGGGCGAAGGGGGCGAGCACGAGTAACTTGGCCGACTCGCCGCCGGCGTAGTCCTGCTTGTCGGGGATCAGCTGGACCTGCTCCTGCTCGACGTTGCGGGCGGGGGGTTGCTCGCCGCCGGCGACCCAGAGGGTCAGCTGAGATTCGTTGGCGCGGCCCTGGTCGTCCTTGATGGTGGCGGTGACGCGATAGGTGCCGCCCTCTTTGGGGATGAAGCTGCAGCGCTCGGGATTGACGGTGGAGCTCTTGCGGCAGTCCTGGGGGTCCTTGGCGACCTCCTTCCACTCGTTGCCGACCTGCTCCCAGGCCAGGCGTTCGGCGCGGACGAGGATCTCGCGGCTGGTGATCAGCTTGCCGTCGATGTCGGCGACGATGGTGTCGACGTTGAGGGGCTCGCCCGCTTGCACGAACAGGCGCTCGCTCTTCATGCCGACGTAGAGGCTCGCGGGGTGCACCAGCAGGTCGGTGCTCGCGCTCCAGGCCTGGCGGTTGACGTCGGTGACGGTGGCCTCGGCGTGGAGGGTCGTGGCCTCGATCGGGGTGACCTTGATAAAATTGGCGCGCAGGTGGTGCTCGCCGGCGGCGTCGGTGCGGCCTGCAAAGGATTGCGGCGGGGTGTAGGGCGTGTATTCGCCGCCGCGGCCGCCCCACATGAAGTTCCACCACGGGCGCCAGCGGCCGAAGGTGAAGCCGTCGTGGCCGGGCGGGCTGTAGTTGCCCGTAGTGGCCGAGACGATCCAGTTGGTCTCGGCGTTGGCCAGCGCGCCGCCGGCGAAGTATAACGCCGAGACGGTGAGGTCGGCGTGGCCACCGACGAGGTGCGGGCCCTCGCTGGCGCGGGCCTTGACCTCGTACTCGGGCCGGCGAAATTCCAGGATCTGGATCGCGTGCTGGCCGTGCTCGCCCTTCTTGGTGCCGCGGACGATCTCGAGGTCGAGGCCGGCGTAGCCGAGGTTCGGGGTCTTCGGCAGGGTGAGGGCGAAGTCGAAGCCGCCGAGGGCGTTGATCGGGATGGTGCCGGTGAGCAGCTTGTTGCCCTGGCTGTCGTTCAGGGTGTAGCGGAGCTCCTTCGCGGCGTCGGTCGGGAGCTGGAGGCCGCCACGCAGGCCGCCGGTGCGTGAACGCAGCCAGCCCTTGATGCGCGCGGTCTCGCCGGGGCGATACATCTGGCGATCGTCGAAGACGTACCAGAGCAGATCGTCAGTGCGCTTGTTGCGACGCCAGCCCTCGCCGCCCCACCAGCCGACTTGCTCGGGCAGGAAGGCCCGGTCCTCGCCCTGGGTCGCGAGCAACACGCGGCCGGGCTTGTCGCCGAGCGTGAGGCTGGCGAGGCCGTCGGCGCCGGTGCTGGCCTGGATGTTGGTGGTCGACAGTTGCAGCTGCACGTCGGGCAGCGGGGCGCCGTCGGCGAGGCGGGTGGCGAAGGCGACGAGGCGCTCGTTGTCGACGAAGGCGTCGAGGCCGATGCGGGTCGACTGCGTCCAGGTGACGACCTCCTGCTGCATCCACGGCTCCTTCGGCGGCTTGGTCGGCTCGACGATGACGATCGCGTGGCCGAGGCCGCCGGGCAGGGCGGAGCGCAGGTCGATGCGGGTCTCGCCGAGCACGTCGGGGTCGGACTCGACCTTGATGGTGTCGTCGAACACCTGCTTGCCGGGCGGCGGGGCGGCGCGGCGCAGGCGGTCCTCGTTGCGCAGGCGCAGGAAGGCGAGGTAGGCGTCCCAGTCGGCCGGGGTGACGGCGTGGATGCGCACGCGCAGTTGTTTGTGGCCGGTGGTGAAGACCGAGAGGTGGCCGTCGGCGGCGGGGTCGAGCACGCTGAGCGGGCCGACCGGGGCTTGCAGGGTGTTGGGCGCGGGGCCGACGTCGAACTTGTGTTCGACGGACACGCCGAGCTGCTGGCCGTGGATGTCGCGCAGGGTCGGGTCGACGCGGACCGTGTATTGCGTGCGGGCCCTGGTGGCGCCGGTGATGTAGAGCTCGTTGCCGGAGACGGCGATCTGCTGGCCGGGGATCGCCGGCTCGATGTGGACCTGGTCTTGCTTGAATTTGCCGGGTTCGAGCTGGTTGCTGAAGGTGAAGCGCAGGGGCATGCCGGGCGGGCAGGCGGGCTCGCCCCAGTTGCAATCGGCGCTCTGGAACTTGAGCGCGCCGTGGGTTTGAAAGCCGAACTCCTGGGCGGCGGTGGTCTTGCGCGGGCCCTCGGCGGAGGGCAGACCGGCGGCGAGCACGACCTTGATCGGGCGATCGGCGGGCAGGGTCTGCGACGGTTGCACGATCAACCAGCGATCGGGCTCGGCGCCGTCGATCTGGGCGCGCAGCTCGCTGTACTTGCGGGCCTCGGCGAGCGGCACGAGGCGCAGCGGCACGGGCTGGCCGTCGGCGGTCATCTGGATCGCGGGCAGCACGGCGGCGGGGTCGATGCGCTGATCGAAGGCGATGAAGATCCGCGGGCGCCGGCTGGTGACCGTGTCGCGCGGGCTCGCGGTGACGAGCACGGGCGGCGGGGTGGCGAAGCTGAATTCGACGGCGGCGCCCAGCTTGCCGCCGGAGGCCGCGGCGACGCCAGCGGGGACCTTGACGCGGTACTCGGTCGCCATCGGAAAGCGGCCGGTCGGGCGAAACAATAAGGTGCGCGTGCCGACCCAGGTCCACTGGCCGGGCGGCTGCGGGCTGAGCGTGACGGGGACCTCGGCGGCTGCGAGCTCGGCGCGCGAGGTGACGGGCACCATCGGCTGCGAGAAGGTCAGCGAGAGGTCGGCGGCGATCGGGACCTCGCCGTCGGGGGCGTGGCGCAGGAGCGTGATCGGGCCGGTGGCGACGGCCGGCGCGGCGCCCTGCGGCTTGCCCGGGAAGGTTGCGAGCACGGTCTTGCCGGTTTTGGGCGGCGGCTGCGAGGCGGGGCGCAGGGCGAAGTCGACGGCCTCGGTGGGGTCCGTGGCCAGCGCGGGCAGGCGCGCGAGCAGGGCCTTGACCTCGCGCTCGCCGAGCGGCTTGGCGGGGGCGAGCGGCGGACGCTCGGTGGTCTCGTCGGTGGGCTTGCCCTCGGCGAGGGTGAACTCGAGGCCGGTGGGCGGGGCCGCGATCGCGGGGTCGTCGTCACCGGGGTCGTCGTCGACCTCGCCGGCGTCGGGGCCCTGCACGGGTTGCTGACGCGCGGGGCAGCTCGAGAGGAGGAGGCCGAGGCCGGAGACGACAAGGGGGCGGGGACGCGTGGTCATCGCAGAACGAGCCATAAGCCGCGGCGGCCGTAAGTACAAGCGTCGGCACGCAGGGGCGCGGGCGGGCCCGCGCGCGGCGTGCGAGCGTTGTTAGGTCGCGCGAGGGCGCGGGGGAGAGCGCGGATGGGGTCAGCCGACCGGGATGTTGATGCAGGCGTCGGTCAGGGTTGTTGCGAGGGACTGGCCGACGACCTTGGCGTAGTCGGTCTTCTTCTCGATGTCGGACCAGATCGGCTCGTCGCCGAAGGCCTTCATGAACTGCCACAGGCGCTGGTTCTCGGCCGGCACGCAGGCCTTGAGCAGGCCGGCCGTCAGCACGCACTCGGGGCAGTCGCCCTTGGCCGCGAGCACCATGTCGCGGTAGCTGATCACGGACTCGAGCGAGGCGTCGGGGTCGTTGGTGAGGAAGACGATCAGGAGGATCGCGTCGGTGCCGCGGATGAAGCCGGCGTTGCCGGCGTTGACCGGGTTGGCGGCGAAGGCGGCGGCGGCCATCGGCATCTCGAGCGAGGAGCCCTGCTCACCGGCCGCGATCGCGGCGCCGGTGAACCATGTCTTGAGACCCGCGGGGTCGTCGCTGGTGTTGGTCTCGAAGTAGCTGAGGCCCTCGTACTCGAACAGGCGGCCCTGGCTGCCGTTGACGCCGTTGTCGCTCTCGGTGGGCGGGTGATAGAAGCCCTTGAGGGCGTCGATCTCCTCGGGGGTGCTGCCGATCTGACACAGGGTGTTGCCGACCGGGCAGGTGTCGGGGCAGCAGGGGTCGCCGACGTTGGCGCAGGTGAAGTCGGTGGTGGTCAGGCCGACGTGCAGGCTCACGTCCTCGGGCAGGTTGGCGATCATCGCGTCGACGAACTGCGGGAAGGCGGCGGCGAGCGCCATCTGGTACTCGGCCATCGACTTCGAGTTGTCGACGACGAACAGGATGTCGACCGCGCCGCAGCCGGGCAGCAGGCTGCCCATGTCCACCGGGGGCGGCAGGTCGAGCTTCATCGCCGGGCCGGTGGTGCCGGACAGCGTGGTCAGCGTGGTCGTGCCGTCGCCGGTGGTGACGATGATGCCGCCGCCGGAGCTGGTGCCGGGATCGAGCGTCGGGTTGCTCGCGTTCGTTTGCGGGTCTGCGCCCGCACAGGCGGTCAGGAGCGCGAGGAGAGGGGCGAGGCGAGCGGGGCGGCGGCGCACGCGGGCAGTATGGCGCATTCGCCGACGCACGAGAACGGCCGCGCGGCGGCCACAGGTGAGGTCGCGCGCGGCAGACTCACATCGGCTTGCGGGCGGGCGCAGGGGCCGTGGAAGTGGCGGAGGGCGTGGGCGAGGGGGCGGGGCCCGGGTCGGGCGCGTCGCGGGCCGGGTCCTTGCCCTGGTCGATCGGCGGCGGCACGGTGCCGAGCGGGCCGGTGCGCGCGGGGCCTGCGCTGCGCATGGCGGCGGTCATGGCGTTGATCTCCTCCATCGTCAGCGAGGCGGTGACGGTGACGGAGGCGTCGCGGGTCGAGAAGCTGACCTTGTCGACCGCGGTCGCGGGGATGCCCATGACGCTGGCGACCGGCTTGACGCCGGCGAATTGCTTCTGCACCTCGGCGAGGGTGATGCGCGCGCGCTCGGCGTTGTCCATGCCGAAGGCCAGCACGAGGCCGAGGCCGGTGCTCAGGTCGAGCGAGCCGGCGATGCTCTTGAGGCCGGACATGCTCTGCATGCCGGGGGCGGCGCTGGCCATCGCCGCGAGCTGCGGCGGCAGGTTGCCGGCGAACCACACGGGCTGGCTCTGGTCGGCCTGGGCGAGCACGTCCTTGAGCAAACCGTCGCGCACGGAGGTGCCGGTGCCGGCGAGCAGGCCGAGCACCGCGGCGTCCCAGTTCTTGCTGACGAAGGCCATGGTGTCGTCGTTGACGGAGTGGCCGAAGGCCTCGCCGTTGTCGGCGACCAGGCGCGTGCGGCCCTTGGGGCCGGCGTCGTCGAGGGTCCAGTCCTTGCTGTCGGAGCGGGCTCGCAGGCAGCGCAGGTTTTCGGGCTTGCCGATGCCGGTGCCGCTGGCGACGAGGGCGAAGTTCATGCCGTCGGCGGCGACGCCGATGTCGAGGGAGCGCAGGCCGTCGAAGGCCATGTTGCAGGCGGTGAGCGACTCGAGCTGCTTCTTGACCTCGGGGTCGGCGTCCATCAGCGAGCGGTTGGCGGCCCACAGCGGCGAGCCGGCGAGGCGCTTGATGTCGACGTGGGCGAGCAGGGCGGCGTCGGCGGGGATCAGCTTGTCGGTGTCGCTGACGACGATCTGCGGGGCGGGCACCGTGACGGGCGTGACGGGCGTGGCGGCGACCTTGGTGTCGGCGACCCGAGCGTCCTGCTTGTTCTGGTCCGACTTGCCACAAGCGGCGAGGAGGACGCAGGCGGCGAGGAGTGGGGTGGTGGTGGTGCGCATGGGGGCCGTATAGTGCCGGTCGTGCCGGCGGTCAAACTCGCGCCGCGCTCGCCGGTGCCTGGTGCCGCTGCAGCGCGGCGCTTCAACGGAGCCAGGAGCGGGTGGCCTGGACGTGCGGGTGTTCGGCGCCGAGCAGGCGCTCGAGGGTGTCGGCGGCGGTCTGCATCTCGAGCTGGCCGCGGGGGTCCGCGAGCTCGCGCATGGCGGTGCCGCAGTTGAAGCGCGAGGTGGCGGTCTGCCAGTGTTCGGGGCCGAGGATGCGGATGCGCAGCTCGTGGGCCTGACGGTAGTGGTCGAGCGCGGCGGCGAAGTTGCCCTCGCTGTAGTGGACCTGGCCGATCGCGTTGAGGCTGCTGGCGACGCGGGGGTGCTGCTCGCCGAGCGCGGCGCGCAGGCCGTCGAGGTTCTGCTGGAACGCGGAGAGGGCCGCGCGGGCGTCGCCCATGCGGTGCAGGGCGCGGCCGAGGTCGAGCAGCAGCGCGAGCGTGTCGTCGTGGGTCTCGCCGCGCAGCTCCTCGTAGACGGCGAGGGCGAGGCGCAGCTCGGTGGCCGCGGCCGTGTGCTCGCCGAGTTGGTGGAGGATCTGGCCGACGCTGACGCGCAGGGTGGCGACCTCGAGGGTGACCGGTCCGTGCAGCTGCAACAGCGAGTCGAGGGCGGTGCGCGCGTAGGTCAGGGCCTCGGCGAAGTGGCCCTGCTCCTGCAAGAGAATGGCGATCGATCGCTGGGTCGCGGCGCAGCGCGGGTGCTGCGGGCCGAGCTGCTTGAGCTGCACCGGCAAGGCCCGGGCGAAGGCCGCGAGCGCCTCGGACTTCTGCGTCACCGCCTGCAAGGCCTGGCCGAGATCGAAGAGGGCGTTGGCGGTGTGGATGTGGCCGGCGCCGAGGTGTTCGCGCTTGAGCGCGTGAGCCTCGCGGTGGTGCTCGAGCGCCGCGGGATGGTCACCGGTCGCGGACAGCAGCTGACCCAGCGCGCTCAGGGTGCTCGCGGTGTGGGGATGAGGGAGGCCCGGGTGCGGGACGCCGGGTCGCGCGCGCTGCTCGGCGAGGGCGCGGCGGTAGTGGGCGATGGCCAGCTCGAGCTTGCCGTGCCTACGCAGGGCCTGGCCGACCGCGTGTAGCGTGACGGCGCCGCGCGGCGGGTGACCGCCGACGACCGGCTGCAAAAGCGGAGCGGGCGCTGTTTGCATGGCCCCCCATCCTAGGCCGGTGTGGCGGTCAAACTCAACCGGCGAGGCGTGCGCGCATGTGCGCGCGTTCGCGCTCGCCGGCGGTCGCGGAGGGGACGGGTGTTTAGTAATTGGCGACGAGGCGGGGCAGGTGCACGGTGACCTGCTTCTGCCAGTAGTCCCAGTCGTGCCGGGAGTCGCGGCCCCAGATGTCGGTGTGGCTGGGGATCTGCTTGTCCTTGAGGATGCGTCCGAGGGCGATGGTCTCCTCGATGCAACCCTCCTCCCACTTGCCGCGGCCGCACACGAGGGTGATGTCGGTGTTGCGACGCACGCGGTCGAGGGCCTCGCCGCTCATGCCGGGCACGAAGGCGAGCGGGTTGTTGAAGTAGACCTCGGGGCTGTTCTCGCCCTGCGTGAACTCGGTGATCAAGTAGCGGCCGCTCATGCACAGCGCCTGACGGAAGGTCTCGGGCTGCTTGAGCGCGAACAGGGCGGCATAGGTGCCGCCGAGGCTGCAGCCGACGCCGGTCATCGGCGCGGTCGGCCACTTGCAGTCCTCGCGCACGAAGGGCACCAGCGTGTCGAGGATGAAGCGCTCGTAGGCGTGGTGCCGGCGCATGCGGTGCACGAGCGGGGTGTCCTTGGCGGTCCACACCTCGCTGACGTTGCTCTCCGGGCAGTAGAGCTTGACCTTGCCGCCGTCGATCAGCGGGGCCAAAACCTCGAGCATGCCCTGGCGGTCCCACTCGTGGGCGAAGCCGGCGGCGGAGGGGAACACGACCACGGGAGGGCCGAAGTGGCCGTAACACCAGACGTGGACCTGGCGGCCCATCGTGGGGCTGTCGAGCATGATGTGTCGCGAGCGCATGTTCGGCCATGATGGCGGATCTGCGCGCGTGCGTGCAAGGGGGTCGGCGAAGTCCCTGCGGGGCCTCGATTGTGCCGGGCGGGCCGTTCTGCGACCCTCGCCGCGTGACTGGTCTGGACACCGGGGCCAGCGAGGGCGGATCGTCGGCCGCGCAGGACGACGCGACGGTGGTCGAGAAGTCCGGGCTGTCGGCCGGCGATGTCGCGGTCCAGATCGGCCTCGATCCGCGAGCGATCGGCCGCTTCCAGATCCTTCGCCGCCTCGGTCAGGGCGGCATGGGCGTGGTGTTCTCGGCCTACGACGAGGAGCTCGATCGCCGGGTGGCGATCAAGCTGCTGCGCGGCGATCGCCTGCGTGATCCGGAGGCGCTGCAGCTGTTTCGCTCCGAGGCCCAGGCGATGGCCCGACTGTCCCACGCGAACGTGGTCCAGATCTACGAGGTCGGCGAGCACGAGGGGCAGCTCTACATCGCGATGGAGTTCGTGCAGGGCCGCACGCTGCGGCGCTGGCTGCAAGAGCCCCACGCGTGGCGCGAACGGCTGGCGGTGCTGTGTCAGGCGGGTCGCGGCCTCGAGGCGGCGCATATGGCCGGGCTCGTGCATCGTGACTTCAAGCCGGACAATGTGATGATCGACGCGGGCGGCCGCGTGCGTGTGCTGGACTTCGGGCTCGCGCAGACCAACGAGGATCGCATCGGCGCGGCGGTCGGCCTGGCCGCGCACTCGTTCTCCGGCTTGCGTATGACGGGGGCGAACACCCGCGGGATCGCGGGCACGCCGGCCTACATGGCCCCGGAGCAGCAAGCCAACGGCACGGTCGATCCACGCAGCGATCAGTTCGCGTTCTGTGTCGTGCTGTACGAGGCGCTCTACGGCGAGCGACCGTTTCAGGCGCAGACGGCCGAGGCGCTGGCCGAGTCGATCACGCGTGGCCGCATCAAGCCGCCGCGGCGCGACCGCGGGGTGCCGCGCTGGCTCGAGCGCGCGATCCTTCGCGGCCTCGCGGTCGACCCGGCCGCTCGCTGGCCGACGATCGGCGCGCTGCTCGCGACCATCGAGCGTGACCCGGCGCGGCGCCGCTGGATGTGGCTGACGGGCAGCGTGGTGGTCGCGTCGCTCGCGGTGGCGACCGCGGCGGTGCTCGGGCGCGACGACCCGGCAGCGCGGTGCAGCGACGCCGGTGAGCGCCTCGTCGGGGTGTGGGACGAGACGCGCAGCGCCGCGGTCGAGCAGGCGATGCTGGCGACCGCGCTGCCGTATGCCGAACGCGCGTGGCAGACGACCAGGGCCTCGCTGGATCGTTATGCGCAGGCGTGGTCGGCGATGCAGGTCGACGCCTGCGAGGCGACCCATGTGCGCGGCGAGCAGTCGGCCGAGCTGCTGGACCTGCGGATGGCGTGCCTGCGGCGCGCGCTCACCGAGCTCGACGCGCTGGTCGGGGTGCTCGAGACGAGCGATGCGGCGGCGGTCGAGTACGCGGCGCGGGCCCCCGGGTCGTTGCCTCGCCTCGAGGCCTGCGCCGACGCCGAGGCGCTGCATCACCCGCGGCGGCCGGAGCCCGAGGTCGTCGCCGCGGCCGAGGGGTTGCGCGACGAGCTGGCGGTGGTCAAGGCGAAGATCCGCGTCGGTCGCTTCGCGGAAGCCCAGGCCGCGATTGCGCCCCTGCTGGCGCGCGCCGAGGCGCTCGGCGAGCCGACGGCGCTCGCCGAGGTGCTGTTCTTTCACGGCGATCTGGCCGGCAAGCTCGGCGACTACGAGGCCGCGTCGCGGGAGCTCGAGCGGTCGTTCACGCGGGCGCTGGTTGGCGCGGACGATCAGGCGGCGGCTCGCGCGGCGATCGAGTCGATCTTCGTCTCGGGCTACTTCCGGGCGCTACAGGCCGACGGCGTGCGCTGGTCGGAGATCGCCGAGGCGCTGCTCGATCGCCAGGGCGAGCGCGGCCTGCTGCGTGCGCGGCTCGCCAATTATGTCGCCGTGCTGCACGAGGAGCGCGGCGATCAGTTCGGGGCGGCGGCGCTTCATCGCCAGAGCATCGCGCTCAATCGCCAGATCGGCGCGGCCCCGTTCACGATCGCGGCGGGCCTCAACAACCTGGCGGTCGCGCTCGGCAACTCGGAGCGGGAGGACGAGGCGATCGTCGCCTACCAGGAGGCGCTGGCGATCTATAGCGAGGCCGTCGGCGAGCAGCACCCGAACTATGCGACGACCCTCGACAACATGGCGACCGCCTATGCGGCGCGCGGCGACCTCGACACCGCCCTGCGCTTGCACCTCGACGTCCTGCAGCGCCGCGAGCGGCTGATCGCCCCGACGCACCCGAACCTCGCGGTGACGCTCGCCAATATCGCCAGTGTGTACCTCGATCGCGGCGAGCCCGCGGCGGCGCTGCCGTATGCCGAGCGCGCGGTCGCTGTCACCCGCGCCGCGCTCGGTGACCGCCATCCGCTCACGCTCACCTGCGAGGCGGGGCTCGCCCACGTGCAGGCGCGCCTCGGAGACTTCACGCAAGCCCGCACGCGGGTCGAGCGGACCCTCGCCCTAATCCGCGAGACCGCGATGGACCGGCCGCAGGAGCTCGCGTTTCCGATCTTCGCGCTGGCCGAGATCGACCTGGCGGCCGGCGATCCGGCCGCGGCGGCCGCTGGCTTCGCGCGCACGCTCGAGCTGCGGCGGCTGCACGGCGGCGCGAGTCGACGGGAGCTGGGCAGCGCGACCTTCGGCCTCGTGCGCGCGCGCTGGGCGATCGGCGCGCACGACGGGCTCGCGGAGCTGCTGGCGCAGGCCGACGCTCACTTCGCGGCGATCGGCGACGCGGGCGAGCGCCGCAAGATCGCCGACTGGTCGCGCGAGCACCCGTCGCCGCCGCCCGCGAGCACGAGCCCGTAGGGATCGGGGTGTCGAGCCAATCGCGTGCCTCGCCGGCGTAATCGTCGTTCCCGGGCCCGAGGCCGCGGTCTCGCCGAAGTCGAAACCCGCCGCCCGCGATGCGCTATCGTGGCGCTCATGTTCCTGCTCTTCGGCCGCAAGACCAAGTATCGCCCGATCGAGGGGAGTCGGCGGATCCGTCGGCGCTGCCCCGAATGCAGTCAGGAGGCGGAGATCCTCGAGTGCGAGCGTCTGCACACCTACGAGGCCTATTTCGTGAGCCTGTTCGATACCTCAAGCACGGTCTGGGTGTGCTCGGCGTGCAAGGAGGAAGTCGAGCTTCCCGACGCGCTGCCGCCGGGCGACGATGCGGAGCGCAAGCGCAAGGCGCTCGAGTCGGCGGAGCAGGCCCGGGCGGCGCAGCGGCGACAGATCGCCGACAAGGCCGAGGCCATCAAGAACAAGGTGGAAGACGAGCTCGCGGCGATGAAGGCCAGGCTCAGGCGGCCAAAGTGACACCGCGAGCGTGATAGCTCGCGGCCCACGGCTTGAACGCAGGTTACTCGCTCCAGAACCCGAGTATACTCGCCGAGGAGCGCCGCGTGACCGAGGCAGTACATGAACCGGCGACGAAGGAGCCACGGGCCACCGATCTGGGCGGAGAAGCCCTGGAGATGCTCGTCAATTTCATAGCGAAGGCCTTTGAGCAGCGCCATGAGTTGAAGCTCTTCGTCGCTCAACTGCATGGCGGTGATGAGTTGCTCATCACGTTGCCTGGCGAGCTGGCGAGTCCGGCGAGCACGGCTTACGCGCTCATCGCCGCGGTGACTTCACGCGGACTACTGGATCAAGAATTTTTCGCGGTCCTCCTGCGCGCCCGACCACGGCTGAGCGCCCGGATCAACGCGATCCGGCAGCGGTGCCTGACCGTCGACGAGCCGGCCGGAACGATCTCACCCGGGGTCGTGCTCCGCAGCGGCCGCTACGAGCTGCAAGAGATCATCGATCATGGCGCAGTGGCTGCGGTCTGGCGGGCATATGATCGCCAAGATGACACCGTCACGACTCCATCTTGTATGGCGCTTCGCGTTTGCAGCAATATTCCCCGGTGCCAGTCGAATGATCCATGTACTCCTGTTTGCGGCCGCACTCTCGACCTCCGGGACCGGGGATCTATGCGCACTACCCGACAAGTCGGAGGTCGCGCCGCTGACCGGCAGCGCGGAAGCCTCGTTCAAGGCCGGTCGGGGTGCAGAGGCCGCCGAGTCATGGCTGCGGGCTCTGCAGCTCTATCCGGTCTGTGTCACCGCGTTCCCTATCCGCAAGGGCCTCGTGAATCGCGCCCTGAACGCGCTGGAGAAGGCCTCCGCCGCGACCAGACCGTCGTGCACGGACCCGGTTCTGCAGACGGCGCGGCTCGTGCGGCAGATGCATGCCGAGGTGATGCCTTTCCTCCGCGGCCCGGGACGCCGCGACCTTCCTCGACGGCAGTGAGCCACCGTCGTCGATGGCCGCGGTCCTGGACCAGCATCGTGGGGCTGTGGCCGCGTTCGGCGTCTGCCCGGAGATCCGCGAGGCCCTCGTTCGTCACGTGCTGTCCGCGCTCCCGGCCGATTTGCCATCACCACCCTCCTGCGACGCCGTGAGCGAGACAGCGCGGCAGCAATTGCGTGATGCCATGGCGGCGCTG
>Ga0116158_10004211_pt1 | contig 12333 bp, 16 predicted proteins | sample AD_UKC052_MetaG_FD_89883 | JGI IMG/M metagenome (GOLD analysis project Ga0116158, IMG submission 89883) | Active sludge microbial communities of municipal wastewater-treating anaerobic digesters from USA - AD_UKC052_MetaG | ecosystem: Engineered > Bioreactor > Anaerobic > Digestate | place: USA... | reverse complement strand
TACAGGAAGAGGCCCGCAGGATAGATGCACAGGGCAAAAGGGACAGTGTACTGAATGCACAGAAAAAGGAAAGCGGTGCCGCAAAGCCTGTTTCTACCGCCCCGGCCTTTCTTGATATTGAGATGACTATGCCTGCCGATAGCCTGAATGCGAAAACGGATACGGCTGTTTTGGTACCTGTGGTAGTGCAGGCACCACCGGCTGATTCTATAAAAACCCCGGCTGCTCCTGCCAAAAATCCGAATTGTACGGCCGAGGCCACCGATGCGGATATTGAAATGGTGACCATGCTGATAAAGGGCGAAAAGGCAGCGGATGATGCGCTTGAAATGGCAAGAAAGGGTATGAAAATCAAATGCGTTCAAACAGCGCAGGTGCGAAAGCTTGCTTTGCTTTTTGAAGGGCAGGAAGACCGGTACCGGCTGCTTGATATGGCTTACCGGTACACCCTTGACCGGCAGAATTATCTTAGCCTTGCCGATTTGCTTACCGATCCTTATTTTCTCAACCGCTTTAAAGCAATGCTGCAATAAGCCTGCATGCTGAACTTCCTGTTATGCGTTATTTTTTAGAACTTGCCTATCATGGAAGGGACTTCGCCGGTTTCCAGGTACAACTGAATGCCCATACCATACAGGAGGAAGTAGAGAAAGCGCTTGCGGTTTTTTGCAAAATACCTATTTCGCTAACCGGTTCATCGCGTACCGATGCGGGCGTACATGCAAAGCAGAATTTCTTTCATTTTGATACCGAACTTGAATTGGGGCCAAAACAATTGTATAACCTGAACGCCATCCTGCCCAAATCAATAGCTGCCTTATCGCTTCGAAAAATGCCCGATGATGCGCACAGCCGTTTTGATGCCTCAGGCAGATTATATAAATACTATTTGGTTTCCTCCAAAAGTCCATTTTTTAACGACAGGGCCTGGTTTTATCCCTATCCGCTCAACCTGGATGCACTAAATGAGGTTGCATCCTCCATTTTAGGCAAACACGATTTTACTTCTTTCAGCAAGCGCAATACACAGGTAAAAACCATGGAATGTAACATCAGCAGGAGTAATTGGGCTTACGAAGGTAATTTGCTTGTGTACACAGTACAGGGCAACCGCTTTCTGCGTGGTATGGTTCGCGGGCTTGTAGCTACCATGCTGCGGGTTGGGCGTGGCGTATTAACCGTTGAGGGATTTTCACAGGTTCTTGCCGCACAGGATTGCAGCAAAGCTGATTTTTCTGCACCCCCTCATGGGTTGTTTTTAGAGCAGGTACTTTTTCCGGAAGGGTATTTTGGGAATGCAGAATGATGAATTATGAATTATGAATTATGATTGGGGTTTGTGTATGTGAGCAGGTGCATGATGCGTCAGCAAAACATCAAACCCGAAACATCAAACCCGAAACCCGAAACCACAAACAAAAAACTCAATTCCCCTTATGCTTGTCCAGTTGCTGCATCATAGCGTGTAAATCCTTTGGCAGCGGGGCTTCCAGTACAACGGGTTCGCCATTACGGTTGGCAAATGAAAGCCTGAAACTATGCAGGGCAAGCCGGTTCAGGAGGGGTTTTTCCTCCTCTTCTTTTTTAGACAGGTTGAATTTTTTCTTTACCGAAGAAAGTAACACCGGTTTGCCATCTCCGTACAAGGGGTCGCAGGCAATGGGATGGCCCAGGTATTTGCAATGTACCCGTATTTGATGCATGCGCCCGGTATGCAGGTCAAATTCAAGCAGGCTGTACGAGCCCCATGATTTGATGACCCGGTAATCGGATCTCGAAGCTTTTCCCCTTGCATGCACAATCATGGTGCCATTTTTCGAAGAATGTTCTGACAATGCAGCCTCTATTGTTCCGGATGATTCTATTGGTTTGCCGGTTACCATTCCAAGGTAGGTTTTCTGGATATCCCGGCCTTCAAAAAGCAGGCTGAAATATTTATGCGCTTCCTCATTTCGTGCAAAAAGGATGAGGCCGCTTGTATCCTTATCAAGGCGGTGAACCACCCATATTTTCCCGTATTTTTTTTCCATCCATCCGCGGAGGCTTTGCAGCAATGCATCGTGCCTGTCGGGCAGGGTAAGCATACCCGAAGGTTTGCTGATGGCAATGTAGTCTTCGGTTTCGGCCAGTACGATGGGATCATTTTTTCGCATAGTGCAAAAGTATCCAGATATAATTTAAAAAAAACAGATGGCCCGAAAACGAGCCATCTATACTAAACACCCACACCCAATAATTTATTTTAAATTCGAAAAGGGTCGTCACACCCAATTTGGAATTTGTGATTTGAATATTTGGAATTTGTGATTTGAATATTTGGAATTTTATAAACCTTATGCTTTTCCCTGCAAAATTTTATGCCAGTAAAGCCACGGCAACACATATTTTTTTAGCATCCACATACTCCACCTTGGTTTAGCCTGATCAAAGGGGAAGGTCATTGTTGGTTTGTTGTTGTAATCAAATTCGGCTAGCATCAGTTCGCCATAACCGGTAGGAATAGGGCAGGCTGAATACCCGTTATATTTAGCGGTTGAGGTAGTATGGTTCATAAAAGCCAAAATATGTTCCACCATTACAGGAGCTTCCTTACGGATTGCCGCACCGGTTCTTGAGGTTGGCGCACTGCATACATCGCCGCAACTAAATACATTCGGATATCTTTTATGCTGGAAAGTTTCCGGGTTAACCTCAACCCATCCCAAAGGAGTGGAAGGGTCGGCAAGCGGACTGTTTTTTACAAAATCGGGGGCGCTTTGCGGGGGTACCACATGCAGCATGTCGTAATGAACCGTTTGCGATTTTTCAATACCTGTTTCATCAGGACCATGGTAAAGAATGGTTTTATTTGGACCATCAATAGCATCCACCACCTGCTTCAAATGAATTTTTACCCCATATTCTTTCGCCTTTTGTTCAAGTGTAACCCGGTATTCGGGTACTCCGAATAATATGGTGCCGCCCGATACGAAATGAACATCACATTTATCCAAAATTCCCTTTTTACGCCAGTAATCGCAGGCAAGCCACATAATTTTATGTGGTGCTCCTCCGCATTTAACCGGTGTAGGCGGGTTGGTGAAAATAGCTTTGCCACCTTTAAAATTCTTTATGAGTTCCCATGTGTAGGGTGCAGTAGCAAACTGGTAATTGCTTGTTACACTATGTTTGCCCAATGATTCCTTTAACCCATCAATTTTTTTCCAATCCAATTGTATGCCCGGTACTACAATGAGTACATCATAGGTAAAAACATTTCCCGACATACAGGTAACCGAATTGTTTTCAGGATCAAATGAGGCAGCCCCGTCTTTAATCCATTTGGCATTTTTAGGAATATAATCCTTTTCACTTTTTTCAGTATCCCCTATATCAAAGGTTCCTGCTCCAACCAATGTCCAGGCTGGTTGGTAATAATGTTTTTCGGATGGCTCAATAATGGCTATGTCCAGTTTTTTGTTTTTCAACAATAATTTGGAGGCAACCGAGAGTCCTGCATTTCCTCCTCCGATAACCAGAATCTGGTGGTGATTTTTTGACATTTATTCAATCGTTTAGTGATGTAAAGGTAAAATAGGACTACCCTCTACCCGGTGATAATAGTCACTGTAAAAAATGACCTTTATTGGGAATGTGCGTGGAATTGAATGAATCCTCCCGGGAAGCCGGAATTTCTTCTTGCCGGGATGGCGAATGAACAGGCGATTGAATTAATCTTCCCCGGCCTGAAAATGGGTTCCGATGGAAGCTTCAAATTGTCTGAGCTGTTGTGCAGAAATACGGTTAACAATAAAACCGGCAATTAGCACAATAGCACCAATTAAAATCCCTGCTATTTGCAGGTATTTGCCGTAAGAAAGAGAAAGGGCTTGGTGCATTGAAATACCCGCAACCGGAAAGTAGATGGAGGTTCGTAAAAACGCCAAAAAGGTACGGTAATTGGCCATTTTAGTACGTTCCAGCGCCATTTTCTCCCTTAATATCAAATCGGTGTTGATAATTGATTCGCCTGCTTCCATATTTTTTACAGAATATTATTTAACACTAACCCCGGTAAGCATTTTTACAAATTTAGGTCTGCTGTAATCTTCCGATCCCACATGGTTAAATATAAGTTTACCTTCTTCATCAAAAATAAAGGTGGTAGGAATACCGGCAACCTGTAAATCCGCCGGCAGGTCGCCGGAAGCGAAGTAAAGTGGCAGGCTATAGTTTTTTTGCAGGGCCCATTTTTGGGCAATATCAAAGTTTTTGTCGAGCGATATCATTACAAACTCAGTATTGGCGTTGCGGGTTTGGTTGTAAAGCTCCTGTATGGAGGGCATTTCGGCTACGCAGGGCGGGCACCAGGTTGCCCAAAGGTTTACAAACACTTTTTTACCTTTAAAACTGCTAAGGTCAATAACCTCGCCACCTGTATTTAATAGTTGTGCCGCAGGAAGTGTTCCCGGTAGTGAATTGCTTCCACCCCTGTTGCAGGCTACTACGCTTCCTAAGTAAAAAAAGAGACCAATTACCAGATATTTCATCATTGAATTACTTTTTTGGTTTAAAGGGATTAAAGGTAATATGCCAAAGACCCCTTAAATCACCTGTGGCATATCCGGTTGCTTCATCAGCCGGGTATTCTTTTTTTATTTTTGCAAGTAAGGCGGGCAAAATATCCTGTTGTTCGCTGCCATGGCAATTCAGGCAAAGCGGATGAATGAGGATAGGTTTAAAATAATGAACCGTTCCCATTTCATCTACCACAAGTTTGGATTTTAAGGGCTGTCCTTGTTCAATCATTTTATGAAAAAAATCAAGTTGCGGCATTTCCAGTTTATCAGGAGCATTGGCTTTATTTCTTACAAGCAGTGCAGTTCTGCTGATGGTGGTTGTATTGGTATTATAGGTACCGGTTAGCCCGGGAGCCATTTCTTTACAGACCAGGATAGCTTCATCAAAGCTTCCGGCAGCTATTGCTTTTTGAAGGGTTCGCGATAGGGTGTCAAATGTTTTTACACTTAAACTATCTCCCGCCTTCAAAAAATCCATTGAGTTTAATTCAGGGTCCGGATTACTACAGGCAAGAATTGCTCCAGAAAATAGCGCAATTCCAATTATTTTCAAACGCACAGCATAGGTTTTAAAAGGTATAGGTGCAAATGTACATCCCCTTTTTATCTAAACCATTTTTATGGCCGTTTCGGACCTTGTAATTATAAAAAAAATCAACGGAATTCATAATCGTACCCTTCCAGTTGCGAAAGCAGGGTAGAAGTAGCATCGGTAGCCTTTATCCTGCCTTCAATTTTTGGGGAAACCGGTGAAAATTTGGCAAGGTATTCGCGCATAATATCATGAAGCGTAAGCGTGGTTACCTTTGGATTCTTTACTTTTTCAATCCGGCAAAGGGTATCATCTGGATCGCCTTCCCTTTCGCAGGCAAGTATGCTGTAGGTTCTGTTTTTATCCAAAGGCTCTCCCTTTATGGTAATGGACTGTACGCGGCTGCCAAAACTGTTGTTCATGGTAAAAACCACTTCCATTCCTTTAAATCTGACTACCCAGCCACCAAATCGTTTGGCCGGATCTTTTGAAAATACGTTTCGCAGTTCTTTTTCCATCCAATCCAACAGTTGAGCCCCGGTCACCTCTGCTTTTTTGGCAGCGCTGTCTACCGGAAGCATGCTCCATAAATAGTCATTGGTAATAATGGCTTCACCGGTTTTGGCATCGGGCACCAAAGGCGGGCAAAACCGGAATCCATTGGATAAAACGATTTCTGTTTCCGGAAACTTCCAGGCCAAAGCATCCGTAATCATGTTGTCCATGTTGGTTTCTATCACATAATACCGTGTCAGGGTTGTTTTACTCCTCCCGATGGGCATTTCCAGTACTTTTTTATAAGGAGCGCTTACTTTTTCAACCAGTTGCATCATTTCAGCATCGGGTTTGTACCTGTCGGGATCCACATCGAGCAGTTGGTAGTTTTCATCCTTTATCACCCCGTTTTCAACCACCACATCCAGTTTGGCTACAAATGAGCCAAAAGCGCCCGGTTCGGTAACTTTTGCATAGGTGCCCTGTATGGGTTTGCGTACCCGCTCATGTGTATCGGCACCCAAAATGTAATCTACGCCCTGTACCTCGGGTTTGTTGGCCAGGTCCACCTGCTGTGCAAGCCCCATATGGGTAACCAGGAAAACCATGGAACATTTTTCATAATTGCGAAGAATATCAATGTATTTCGCAACATCCATTTCGGGTTTGGTGAACTTAATACCAAAGCTGTAAGCCGGCGACTGACGTTTGGGTGTAAGCGGATCGTTGTAGCCAATAAAACCAATTTTTACACCGCCCAGCATGGTAGTCCAGTAGGGTGGAAAAATGAGGTCGCCCTTGTTGCGGTCGGTGGTATCATGAAACATATTGGCGCATATTTTCTGACCATTATATCCGCCAAGGTCCTTGCGCATATTCTCCTTACCATAGGCTACTTCCCAGTTTCCGGGAAGCAGTAAATCGTAGCCAATATTGTTCATCAGCGGAATAATGCCCCTGCCTTCAGTTAACGATGCCACACCGCCACCCTGAAAACAGTCTCCACCGTCAATCAAAAGGGTGTTTTCCGGGTTTTCGGCCCTTAAGGAATTCAGCATGGTTTTAAGCACGCCCATTCCGCCGCGCTTTTTATAAACCACTTTTCCATTTTCAAAGAAAAATTCATCGTGCGTTTTTAATTGCGCATGAATATCGGAAGTATGCAGCAGGGTAAAGTGCGAAGCCTTCCCGTTTTGTATGGCTTTGTTCCGCTTAATTTCATTTTCATGATAGGCATCGCCGGTGGTTGCATTGGCCAGCATGGGAGGCATAAGTGCGCCACCGGTAAATAACGATGCCGATCGTAAAAAAATTCTCCGGCCTTCATTGGCGGCTTTTGCAGATGCATTTACCTTTTCAATTGTTTGATTATCAGGCTCATGATAATGCTGGCAGGCATCTGAATGTTGGGTACACATGGTGGCAATTCGTTTTAAATAAAATGTGGCAGATTATTTTGCTTTTGCATGCTCTTTTTTCCATTGGGCAATAGGAGCATAGGGGCCAAACTTATGTTGTTGTTCTGAAAAAGTATCAGCATAAGGCCCAAATGGATGATCCGCCGGTTTTCCGGCAATATTTGGCCAGTCTTTGGAGAGGTCTTTTTTCGGGCGGGGCTGCGAGTTTACAAATGCCGCCACATCCCATGCCTGTTCTTTTGTAAGTTCGGGATTATGCCAGTTAACCGTGTTGGGCATATTGTTGTACACATATCCTGCAAACCGTGAAAGCCGAAAAAGACCGGCACCTTCATTATAACTGTGGGGCCCCCAAAGTGGTGGAAATTCATATCCTTTTCCACCAGGGCTTTTTAAACCTTGCCCATCGTCGCCGTGGCATTTGGTGCAATGTCCGGCAAAAACAATTTTGCCCTTTGCCGGGTCGGCAGCGCGGTTCAAATACTCCAGTTCCATGATGCCGCTGCCATAGGGTTTTTCTCCTTTCGGTATTTTTCTGCCAAGCCATTTAATGTAGGCAACTATCGCCCTCATTTCCCTGCCCGAACTATCAAGCGCCTGTCCGTTCAGGCTTCTTTCAAAACAGTCGTTCACCCTTTTTTCAATGCTTTCCATTCCCCCTGATCGCTCACGGAATTTTGGATAGGTACTCGCCACTGCACTATAGTTATTTCCAAAAGGTTTTGTTCCCGCATCAATATGGCAATTCTGGCAGTTCATACCATTGCTTATCTGATTAACTGTTCCATTGGGGCCAAGGTAATAGGCGGTTTTGGAAATCAGTTCGTAGCCATACCAGATGTCTTTGCCATTTTGGGCTGCATAAAAAGGTATCTGACTAGCTGCCGGGCCTCTCCAGGGTTGTTGTTCCGCTGTTTTTTCCGGTTTTTTGCCTGTTGCATCTTCAACATCAGGGCTGCCGCAGCAAATGGCCAGTAAGGTGCCTGTAAGTACAATAAAAGTAAGGCTGATACGACTCGGTTTCAGATTTTTCATTGGCATTAAAGTTCAACGAATCATTAAATTACTGATCAGGTATATGAAAAAAAACGGGCCTCATCCTTAGGATGGGTTGCCCGTTTTTTTTAACTTTTATAATTAATGGGGCAGTTTTTCACGAAAACGGCCATAAACCCAGGTGCCGGCAATGGCGCTTAACAGGGTTACTATAATAACCGTTGCACCGGTTCCAATTTGGGCAAATAATGGTCCCGGGCAGGCACCGGTAATGCCCCATCCCAACCCAAAAATGAGGCCGCCGTAGATTTGTCCTTTATTGAATTTTTTATCGTCAAGTTGTATTTTTTCGCCTTCCATTGAGCGGGCATTGTAACGTTTTATCAGAAACACACTGATCATACCTACAATTACCGCGCTTCCTATTACGCCATACATGTGAAAACTTTCGAGCCTGAACATTTCCTGGATACGAAACCAGGAGATGATCTCCGCTTTTACAAATACAATCCCGAACAAAATTCCCAACAAGCCGTATTTTATATTACTAGTAACCGGCTTATCCAATTCACTCTTATTAACGCACATAGCATGGTCGGCCCGTACTTCGTAATCAGTATCCTGCATTTTTACAAATGGAACTGTTTCAGTTGCTATAGTTGATGTTTTTATACTCATGATGTTATTTTTTCAATGTCATTACAGGCTAAGGATAAAGGGAAGAATGAGGTTAACCATAATAAAACCGCCGGCCATAAAACAGCAGGTGGCAACCAATGAAGGCCATTGCAGATTACTTAGGCCCATAATGGCGTGGCCGGAAGTGCATCCTCCGGCATAGCGGGTACCAAAGCCAACCAAAAAGCCTCCAAAGACCATCATAATAAAACCACGAAGCGTTAATAAGGCAGGCCAGCTAAAAAGGTCAATGGGCAATATGCTTTCATAATTGGTTACCCCGTATTGGGCAAGGTCTGTCTTCAAAGTTTCAGCCACTACAATCTGTTCCGGATTTCCAAGCAGGTAGGTTGCAATAAATCCACCAAGAAGAATCCCTGCAACAAAAAACAGGTTCCATATTTCCTTTTTCCAGTCATATTTGAAAAAGGGAATATTTGCTGGTAAACAAGCTGCACATACATGGCGTAGCGATGATGATATACCAAAGGATTTATTGCCTATTAATAAAAGGGCCGGTACTGTCAGGCCTATCAGTGGTCCGGCTACATACCAGGGCCATGGTTTTTGCAAAATTTCTAACATACTGATTTTTAATTTTTTTTCTGATGCAAAGGTTGATAATTCAGGAACGAAGACCTGTGATAAAAATCACCAAGGCAGTTAAAATTCACCTGAATTCATAAAAAGCCCGGATTTGTTTAAGAATCCGGGCAAAATATTTAACGAACTGTTTTAATTTTTAAGCCAGGCTGAGTACATCCAAACTAATTTTTCCTGTTCGCGTATATAATCACTCATCAGTGCATTGGTGCCTTCATCGTTGGCTTCAGCTGCTAATTGTAAAATGCTGCGCTCAATTCCCAGCAAGGTTTGGTAACTTTCCACCACCATTTCAACACATTTTTTGCCTTCTGAAATATTTTTCGCTTCTTTTATTTCAGTATTGGCGAGGTAGTCTGAAAATGAATGGTAGGGTGTATGTCCGAGTGTCAGGATTCTTTCGGCAACTTCGTCAATTTTTATCAGGGCGTCATTGTAAATTTCTTCAAATTTCAGGTGAAGTTCAAAAAAATTATCTCCCTTTATGTTCCAGTGAAAACCACGCGCATTGATGTAAAATAATTGAAAATTGGCAAGCAGATGGTTAAGCATTTTGGCAAGTTCCAATGCTTTTTCCTGATCTAAGCCAATTTGATTTTTTGGATTATGGTCTTTTTTTTGTTTTTTTCCGGATGACATGGTATCGTTTTTTATGTAATCAAATATACTTCTTTTTTATGTCAATTATTTTTCTGTCCCGCAGGAGTTATCAATACACCTTTTTGGCACCATAAACCCAGTTACAAATGCAACAGCAGCAAATAGGTACATAAATCTCAAATCATCGTATTCATAAGCAATCCAGGCAAAGCCAGCTGCTAATACCCATCGGATTATCCGGCTAAACCAGGTAGCAAACAAGGTATCACTCATGGATTATGCTTTTTAAAAATGATAATTCAACACCACGTTAATATTCGACATATTCACCTTGTTGATAACTGCTTTGGGATTATTATAGGTTTCGCCGGTACCAGCCTTGTAAGCATACAGCAAATCAAGGTCGAGGCCATGCAGAACCCCCTGGAATTCGTATTTAATATTTACATTGGTTTGCAGATAGGAAGGTACACTGTATTTGTTGTGTGCATAATCCTTTATATCCGGCAAATCGTAGTAGCCAACACCAAGATCGAACAAAATATGGGCCTTGGGAATATTGCGGGTTGCTTTGGCCATTATGGCATGAAGGTCGCCATATCCCTCATTTCGTTCGCGGGGTAAAAAGGTAAAGAAAGGATCGCGGCCCCACTCGCGCGGGCTTAAAAACCTGCCACCTTTTGTAATACGAGTGTAGTTTAATGAGGTTTGCCAATTGCCTTCATTCCAGCCAACCCTGCTGCTGATAATATTGGAATGGGTTCCGGGTGTGAAATAGGTTTTCTCAGGATCAGTATTACCGCCGTTGGCAACAGGATCCTGCCTTGTTAACTGAACCGAAGCAATCAGTTTACCGGATGCTATTCTTTTCTCGTAATCTACCTGTGCCCAGGCGGTGTTGAAAACGTTTTCGGTAAATTGTTCGAGGAATTTTACAGAGAATTGCGGGTTTATTTTATAAGTGCCCTGTATTATGCCAATACCGCCGGATTTGATTTCATTTTTATAACCGGAAGGGCTGCCATCTGGGTTCAATCCTTGTGGGTAAATGCCGATTGAATGGCCAATGCTGTACCATTCAACGGTACTGCGTGGCGAAATTTTGTAAAACCATCCGCCATTCAGATCCAGTTTTTTTGAAACCTTAAACTCACCCCACACGCCATCAATTTCAGTGGGCCTCATGCGCCCATCCTGTGGGTTGATAAAGGGTGTGCGCAGGATCTGTTTGCCGAGGGTAATTCGATGCTTATCAAAATTATACCGGAGATATAGTTCTTCGAGCCTGTCCATGTCGTGCTCATTTTCAGGGCTTTCAATATCAAAAAGGCCGATTTCATAGCGATTTGCCGCACCGGTTGTTTCATCCTTTTCCATAAAATCGCTGCTTGCCAAATTATGGATAAAGTACCCGCTGATGGCAAGTTGAAATCCTTTAAAAGGGGCAGTTTCATAGCGCAGCCCTCCGCCAATAGCATTGGCATAATAGTCGCTCAAATCCTTTTCGTTCAGGGTGGCCATAAAGAAGTTTCTGAAATGCCCGTGAAATTCGCCCTGCCTGAAGGCAAAGAGGAGGGAGGTGCTATCTGCATCCTTATGTTTGTTTTTGCTGCCACGCCATTGTGGACCCGAGTAGGGGTCGTGCTGAGCATGGCCTGCTACGCTGAAACCAAGGTTCAGCGCACCAATTAAAATCGCAATAAATTGTTTCATTATTTTTTATCAGTAACTGTGGGACCATCCCATTCGCTGATACCACCTTTAAGGTCACTTATTTTTTTAAAGCCCTTCTCTTTCATAATATTGGCGGCATTCATCGAACGTTTGCCGGTGCGGCAATATAAAAGGTAATGCTTTGCCGGATCGAGGGCTTGTATCTGCCTGATGAAGTTTTCCGGATCTTCAACATTCATTAATTTAGCACCTTCAATATGTGCAGTTTGAAATTCTTCTGGTGTACGAACATCAACAATTACCGTATTTGGTTTTGTTGCCTCTTGCCTGAACTGCTCATTGGTGAGTCTTTTTATTCCATTGTCGGATAATTTGTTACTGCTGCAGGATACAAAGGATAACACGCCTGCCAATAACAAAAAACTAAAGATTTGGATTGATTTACGCATAACAGGAAAGGTATTAATTTTAGGCCAGTTGCGCAATTACTTTTTTAATCGCATTTGCAGGCACCACGCCTGATTGGCGCCACTTCATTTCGCCCTTTTGAAAAAGCATGAGCGTTGGTACTCCCTGTATCTGATATGCCTGTGCTGCCTGCGGATTTTTGTCTACATCAACTTTGATAATGGTTACGTTATCGGCCAATTCTATTTTTACCTGCTGTAATATGGGCGCCATCATTTTACATGGTCCGCACCATTCTGCAAAAAAGTCTACAAGTACGGGTTTGTCACTACTGATTATTTCCTGAAAACTAGCCATGATTATTTAATAT
>Ga0116158_10004206_pt1 | contig 12343 bp, 9 predicted proteins | sample AD_UKC052_MetaG_FD_89883 | JGI IMG/M metagenome (GOLD analysis project Ga0116158, IMG submission 89883) | Active sludge microbial communities of municipal wastewater-treating anaerobic digesters from USA - AD_UKC052_MetaG | ecosystem: Engineered > Bioreactor > Anaerobic > Digestate | place: USA... | reverse complement strand
TCAAGTATCAAGTATCAAGTATCAAGTATCAAGTATCAAGTATCAAGTATCAAGTATCAAGTATCAAGTATCAAGTATCAAGTATCAAGTATCAAGTATCAAGTATCCCGCATCCCGCATCCCCATCACCTCACCTCCTGCATCTCCACCAACCTTTTATAAAACCCATTCTGGCTGATCAGGCTTTCATGCGTACCTCTTTCAACGATCTCTCCTTTTTGTAATACGATGATCTCATCTGCATGTCGGATGGTACTTAACCGGTGAGCGATCACGATCGATGTGCGATTATTCATCAGGTGATTAATAGCAACCTGCACCAGTTTCTCACTTTCGGTATCCAATGAAGAAGTGGCCTCATCGAGGATGAGTATAGGCGGGTTTTTCAATACGGCACGGGCAATCGTCATCCGCTGCCGTTCACCACCACTCAGTTTAAGTCCGCGATCACCAATATTGGTTTCGTATCCGTTTTCCTTTGTTTCAATAAAACGGGCTGCATTGGCAATTTCGGCAGCCTGCATGATCTCTTCAATGCTGGCATGGTCTTTCGCCAAAGCAATGTTATTGGCTATGCTATCATTGAAAAGAATTGCTTCCTGGGTCACGATACCCATCTGGCTTCGCACCGAATGCAATGTGTAATCTTTAATATTCACACCATCGATCAATACCTCACCGCCACCTGCATCAATGAATCGTGGGATGAGATCGGCCAATGTACTTTTACCGGCACCGCTGCTTCCTACCAATGCTATGGTCTTTCCTTTTTCGATGGTAAGATTTATATTTTTCAGGATGGGTGTATCCTCGTAGTGGAAGCTCACATTCCGTAACTCAATGGAACGGGTAAACGCAGTTAATTCTTTTGCATCGGGACGTTCCTGGATGGAAACATGTTCATTCACCAGGCTTTCGATGCGCTCGATGCTGGCAGCTCCTTTCTGTATATTATAAGATGCGCTGGACAATCCTTTGAGCGGTTGTATCAACTGGGTGAAGATGGCAATATATGCCAGGAAATCACCGGCATTGAGCGTGAAAGACGGATCGCCATTGAGTACCAGCCTGCCGCCATACCACAATATGCACAAAACCGCTGTAACGCCCAGTGCTTCTGAAACAGGTGAGGCAAGGTCTCTTCGCCGATTGGCTTTATTTTTCAGGTGATACATGGCTTCATTCTCCTGCTCAAATTTGCGTTGTATCTTTTTTTCTGCATTGAAGGCTTTTATTATGCGTATACCCCCCAACGTTTCCTCAATGGTAGAAAACAGCACACCAAACTGCTGCAGCACTTGTTTATTTTCCTTTTTGAGTGACCGACCTATGCGGCCAAGGATAAAACCTGCCACGGGTAAAAAGATCACCAGGAAAACGGTGAGTTGCGGGCTCAGGATGATCATGTAAATAAAGAACAGGATGATGGTGATGGGTTCGCGGAAAATACTTTCGAGTACGCTGATCGTGGAGCTTTCCACATCTCCAAGATCGTTGGAAAGCCTGCTCATGATATCGCCCTTTCGTTGTTCATTGAAATAACCAATGGGCAATTGCAGTATCTTTTTATACATGCTGCTGCGCATATCATTCAGGATCAGGTTTCGGATCGGATTTAAAAAATACATGCTCATGTAAGCAAACAGGTTCTTTAAAAGAATGGAAACAAATACCACGAGGCAAATGATCATCAAAGCCTTGATATTTCCACCGGGTGTATTTAGAATGCCATACAGCCATTCTTTGAAATGATTCACCGGGTTTATTCTATTGAAAAAACCACTCCCCGATACCGCTTTAAAAGCATCCCCCTGTTTAAAAATGAGCATCAGGAAAGGGCTTAGCAATCCAAGCGAAATAACACCGAAAATGGCCGATAAAATGTTGAAACCAAAGTAGGTGAGTACAAGCCTTGGGTATTTACCTACGTATTTAAAAATGGTTCGTAAACTCTTCATGCAGGGGATAAAATATAAAAGCTGATATAAACGCACAAAGTAAGTAATTTTACAACGATTAAAGTGTAAACGCATGTTAGAAGGCAAAAGACAAAAGCAGGTAGCCGCGGTGTTGGAAAAAGACATCAATGAAATATTTCAGCGGCTGGGATTAAGCATGATGGATGGCGGCATGATCTCTATTTCTTCGGTGAAGATCACCCCGGATTTATTTGACGCCAGGATATATCTCAGTTTTTTTAAAGTGAAAGATCCCATCGCTGCGCTGAAAACCATCCAGGACAGAAGCTGGGAAATCAAAAAAGAACTTACTGCAAGGGTTCGCCATCAATTGAGAAGCATGCCTCAACTTAGCTTTTTCATTGATGATACACTTGATTATGTAGATAAGATGGAACAGCTTTTTAAAGACATCAAGGCACGCGACGAAAATAAATAATCATTAACTGCATACACTACGATGTACCTCGATTTTGCATGGCGTTACTTCAGGGCTAAGAAATCGGCGAATGCCATCAACATCATTTCATGGGTTACCACAGCGGTCATTGCATTTGCAACCTGTTGCCAGGTGCTGGTATTAAGTGTATTCAATGGGTTTGAAGGACTGGTCAAATCTTTATACTCTTCATTCTATACCGATCTGAAACTAACGCCTGCCACCGGTAAAACTTTTGTGCTGGATTCAACTACCCGGTCGATGGTTTCAAAACAACCTTTTATTCAACAGCTGTCTATGATCGCTGAAGAAACGGCTTTGTTGCAAAATGAAGATCTGCAATCGATGGTTAGGTTGAAAGGAGTTGATGAACATTTTCAACAGGTAAGCGGTGTTGCCGGTAAAATAACCAGAGGTAAATACATCATTGGTGATGCCGATCACCCGGCAATCATCGTTGGTTCGGGCATACAACATGCAGCAGGTATCATCCTCAATGAGGCCTTTGCTCCGCAAAACCTGACCATCATTCTTCCCAAAAAAAACAGCCAGTCAAACGACCCGTTGCAATCGCTTAGTGAAGGCAATGTTACTGCAAGTGGCGTCTTCAATATTCAGCAGGATTTCGACAACAGTTATGCCATATCCAACATCGATTTTTTAAAACAACAGATGGGAATATCCGAAAATGAATTCACCGCTACAGAGATAAAACTAAAGCCTGGTGCTGACATTGAGGAAAGTAAAAAAACGCTGCAACTATTGCTGGGCACCAATTTCAAAGTACAAACAAGATACGAGCAAAACACCAACCTGTACAATACCATGAAAATGGAAAAATGGGCGATCTATGCAGTACTAACGTTGATATTGATCATTGCAGCTTTTAATATGGTGAGTGCACTTACGATGCTGGTACTGGAAAAAAAACAGGATATCGCCATTCTGCAGAGCATGGGCAGCAGTAAAGACCAGGTGAAAAAAATATTTCTTACAGAAGGTATTTTGTTGGGAGGAATCGGGGCCATAACAGGAATTTCATTGGCCGTGATCATTTGCCTGTTACAGATAAAATTTAAATTCATCAAACTACAGGGAGGATCATTTTTAATTGATTATTTCCCCGTAAAACTTATTGCAACAGATTTTTTATTGGTAGCTTCTACCGCGATGGCTATTGCATTACTGGCGTCCTGGTTTCCTGCAACTAAAGCGGCTAATCAGGCGTTGGAGTTGAGGTAGGTTAATTTGAAGATGGAGCGATTTGAAGATGAATTGATTTGAAGATGAATTGATTTGAAGATTTGAAAATGATTCGATTTGAAGATGGAGCGATTTGAAGATTTGAAGATGATTCGATTTGAAGATGAATTGATTTGAAGATTTGAAAATGATTCAATTTGAAGATGATTCGATTTGAAGATTTGAAAATGATTCGATTTGAAGATGAATTGATTTGAAGATTTGAAAATTATTCAATTTGAAGATGTGTCGTTTTAATTGACCAATTTTCAAATCATCAAATTTTCAAATCAACACATCACCAAATCAGCGCATCACCAAATTTTCAAATTACCAAATTTTCAAATTACCAAATCACCAAATCGCTTCATCAATAATCCCCCAACGTTTCAGTCAACTGCGCCAGTGCTTTTTTTAACTGATCATCATTGGGTGCAATACCATGCCATTCATGCGTTCCTTCCATAAAATCGATGCCCTTTCCCATGATGGTTTTCATCAATATTACAACAGGCTTTCCATTTCCCAGCATTGATTTCGCTTTTTCCAAACCAGCTACAACTGCATCCATATCATTTCCATCCATTTCCATTACCTGCCAGTTAAAGGCTTCAAATTTTGCGTGAAGGTTATCGAGGCTCATTACTTCTTTGGTTGGACCATCAATTTGTTGTCCGTTCCAATCGATCGTGGCAATTAAGTTATCCACTTTTTTATGGGCAGCAAACATGATGGCTTCCCAATTCTGGCCTTCATCCAGTTCGCCATCGCCATGTAAGGAATAAACAATGCTATTGTCGTTATTGAGTTTTTTAGCAAGAGCCGCTCCCACGGCCACACTCATGCCTTGTCCCAGTGATCCGCTGGCGATACGAACACCCGGTAAATGCTCATGGGTAGTTGGGTGCCCTTGCAACCTGCTGTTTATTTTACGGAAAGTACTGAGTTCACTCGTTGGAAAGTAACCGCTCCTTGCCAGGCAGCTGTAAAACACCGGGGAAATATGCCCATTACTGAGAAAGAAAAGATCTTCCCCGATACCATCCATGGTAAACGCAGGATTATGCTTCATCACCTTGAAATACAAGGCAGTAAGATAGTCTGCGCAACCCAGGGAACCACCCGGATGACCGCTTTGAACGGCATGCACCATGCGTACAATATCCCTTCTTACCTGGGAAGCTATTTCAGTAAGGTTATTCATATAGTTGATGTTATAATGGCTAAATTTTGTAATTTGCCTGCAAACCTAATTTAATTCGGGGCATGTACAAAGAAAAAACTTTGATACTAAGCCTGTCATTATACCGTTATTTAATAGCACATTTCAGCTGAAACAAGGTTAAAGCCTTGTTTATTTGAACAGGTATACCTTTAAATTGATCAGGTTTTTATTTGTATTAAATTTATTATACAAAACATAATTAATACTTTTGTATATAATGGATTAATAACCCCTGGGCATGGATAATATTTTACTTAGTTCGGCTTTGTCTTTTCTGATTACCTTTTTTGCTATACCGGTTATTATCCAGGTAGCAAAAGACAAGAAATTGTTTGATGAGCCGGATGAGCGTAAAGTACACAAAGCGGTTATTCCAACCCTCGGCGGACTGGGTATTTTCGCAGGTTTCATCATTGCCACCCTCATGGGAGTACCTTCGGGTACTTCAGCTGAACTCCAGTATTTTGCCGCAGCAGCCATTGTAATCTTCTTCCTCGGAATGAAAGACGATGTTTTGATCCTGTCGGCCAGTAAAAAATTCATCGGGCAATTGATCGCAGCCGGCATCCTCATCAAATTCGGCGGTGTATATATCAACAATATGCACGGTTTGTTGGGTGTATACCAGATCCCTCATATTGCGAGCATTGCGCTTTCCCTGTTTACCATCATCGTGATCACCAACTCATTTAACCTGATCGATGGCGTTGACGGACTGGCGGGAAGCCTTGGCTTTTTAACCACCATTGTTTTCGGAACTTACTTCTTTTATATAGGCCAATTAACCTACGCGGTAATGGCTTTTGCCCTCGCAGGCAGCCTGATCAGCTTCCTGATCTATAATTTCTCCCCGGCTAAAATATTCATGGGCGATACTGGCTCACTGCTATTGGGACTGGTAAATTCCATACTGGTGATAAAATTCATCAACCTGGCAGGAACTACCGGTGTTTCCTTACCACTCGAATCGGCACCAGCCATCGGGTTTTCGATCCTCATGATTCCTCTCTTCGATACGTTACGCGTATTTGGTTTGAGAATCCTGGATCGTCGTTCGCCGTTCAGTCCAGACAGAACCCATATTCACCACTTTCTTCTTGACCTTGGATTTTCGCACCGTAAAACAACCCTTACCTGTGTTGGAGCCAATATCGTTTTCATTGGTATGGCCCTGGGGTTGCGTAACCTCGGTACCACAACGGTCATGGGTATCCTACTGATCACCGCCTTTTCTTTCATAGGTGTGGTGTATTTCCTAAGGCAACGTAGGAAGGCCATCAACATTGAAAAAGCTCCCGAAAAAGAACTCATTAAATCGCACAAGATCCTCACACTGGTTTCAGATACGGTTGAAGTAGATTAAGAGTGATACTTGTATTTCATTTCAACTTATGGTTAGTTTCCAAAATTGAGCGCTCCCTTTTGGTAGTTTTTAATAGCTTTGCAGCCAATTCATTTCATTATGTCAGAAGATTTACAGACAATATTGGCAGACACGACTGCTGCCATGACCAAGGCCATCAATCACCTCGAAGCAGAATTGGTTAAGATCAGGGCCGGTAAGGCCAACCCAAATATGCTCGATGGCATTATGGTGGATTATTATGGAAATCCCACTCCCGTTAACCAGGTTGCTAATATTACTGCCCTGGATGCCCGTACGATTTCGGTACAACCCTGGGAAAAAAACATGTTACAGCAGATCGAAAGGGGCATTATCGCCGCCAACATCGGCATCAACCCACAGAATGATGGCAATATCATACGTTTATTCCTGCCACCACTTACCGAAGAAAGAAGAAGGGAATTGGTAAAGCGTTGCAATGTAGAAGGTGAACATGCCAAAGTATCGGTAAGGAATATACGCCGCGATTCTATCGAACAAATAAAAAAGCTTCAGAAAGACGGCCTGAGTGAAGATGAATGTAAAGATGCCGAAAAGGAAACACAGGATATAACAGACAAATTCATTGTGCTGGTAGAGAAGCACCTGGCTGCAAAAGAGAAAGAGATCATGTCGGTTTAGTTGCTGGTTCTTAAAAAATACATTCATGCATTCTTCCCGTGAAGCCTGGTTCATACTTATTTCCATTCCTTTATATGCCATATTGATTGGGGCTGAAATTATATTGAGCAACTGGCAGCACAGGCGCCTGTATAGTATTAAGTCAACACTGCAGAATGTATACCTCACCCTCATCAATGCAGGGCTTGATTTTATTTTGCGTACAGCCTTCTACGTGAGTATATTGGCATGGAGTTTCCAGCATCGTTTTTTTACAGTTGAAAATGTTTACCTCTATTGGTTCCTGTTATTCCTGCTCGAAGATTTTGCTTTTTATGTAGAACACCGGGTAGACCATTACTGCCGCTTATTCTGGGCCGTACATGTTACCCACCATTCATCAGAAGAATTTAATCTAACTACAGGCTTCCGTTCTTCGGTATTGCAGCCTGTTTACCGCTTTGTATATTTCATTCCCATTGCATTGATGGGTTTTGATCCGCTGGATATCGTATTCATGTATTCCATCACCCAAACCTATGGCATCCTGGTTCATACCCAGTACATCAATAAAATGCCCGGCTGGTTTGAAACCATTTTTGTAAGCCCTTCACATCACCGGGTACATCATGCCAGTAACATCAGGTACCTGGATAAAAATATGGGCATGTGCCTGATCATCTGGGATAAGATATTCGGTACTTTCCAGGAAGAAGTAGATGATGATCCGATCCGTTACGGACTTACAAAGCCGATTGAAAATGATAACAACCCAATTGAAGTAATTTTTCATGAATGGAGGTCTATCGGCAGCGACCTGCGTAAAAAGGTACCATTGGGTGTGAAATTAAAATACCTGTTCATGCCGCCAGGATGGAGCCATGACGGCAGCACCAAAACAGCCAATGAATTGAGAAAAGAATTATCCGGCAAACCGGTTACCGAATAAATAAATTTCATGCAAATCTTCCCTCTTACCGATAAAGTTGCTGCAAAAGAATTCCTGGAAGTTCCCCTGGGCCTCTATGCAAATGATCCCAATTGGATCAGGCCACTGGATAAGGATATCAGCGACGTTTTTGATGAGAAAAAGAATAAGGCTTTCCGTTTTGGAAAAGTGAAGCGCTGGATATTAAAAGATAATGAAGGTAACCTGGTTGGACGCATAGCCGCCTTCGTAAACAAAAAATATAAAAACAAAGGAGACGATATGCCGGTAGGCGGCATCGGTTTTTTTGAATGCATCAACAACCAGGATGCAGCCGACCTGTTGTTTGATAATGCGAAACATTGGCTGCTTTCCGAAAACATGGAAGCCATGGACGGCCCGATCAACTTTGGCGAAAGAGATCGTTGGTGGGGGCTCGTTACGAAGGGATTCCAGGAGCCGCTTTATTGCATGAATTACAATCCTCCATATTACCAGGATTTGTTCGAACACTATGGCTTTAAACCTTTCTTTCACCAGGTATGCCTGGGTATGCATCCCAAAAAACCTCTCGAAAAGAAAATATGGGACCGGCACGCAGCCATTGCCAATGATCCTGGTTTTAATGCCATGCACATTAAGAAAAATCAGCTGGAAAAATTTGCAGGAGATTTTGCGACGGTGTACAACAAAGCCTGGGCCGGGCATGGCGGGCTGAAACAAATGAGCAAAGAACAGGTCGTATTGCTTTTTAAGAAAATGAAACCAGTGATGGATGAGCGAATTATCTGGTTTGCCTATTACCAGGATGAGCCGGTGGCCATCTTCATCAACCTTCCCGATCTCAACCAATGGTTCAAGGAACTGGATGGAAAATTCGGGCTGCTGCAAAAGCTCCGTTTTTTATGGCTGAAGCAATTCAGGCCCAATAAAAAATTCAATGGACTGGTATTTGGAGTAGTGCCCGAATGGCAGGGAAAAGGAGTAGATTCTTACATCATAGGCGAATCGGCCAAAGTGATCCAATCAAACCAGGTGCCTTATTCCGAATATGAAATGCAATGGATCGGGGACTTTAACCCCAAAATGATCAACATTGCCGAAGGCCTGGGCGAAGTGTTCAGAACCCGGAACCTAACCACCTACCGGTTTATCTTCGATAGAACCAAAACCTTTCACCGGCACCCCATGCTCACTTAATAAGTTGCGGGAGGATTTGTTAACTTGCAGGAGGGATGCTGGATGCTGGATGCTGGATGCTGGATGCTGGATGCTGGATCTCTCAATCATACATTTTTACAATTGACATGCAATCATAACCATGGAAGACAAATTCATCGTTTCTGCCAGGAAGTACAGGCCACAGAATTTTAGTACTGTTGTGGGACAGTCGCACATTACGACAACCCTGAAGAATGCCATCAACAATAATCAACTGGCGCATGCATTTTTATTTTGCGGGCCCCGGGGTGTTGGTAAAACAACCTGTGCCCGTATACTTGCCAAAACCATCAACTGCGAAAACAGGGGCAGCGATGGCGAGGCCTGCAACACCTGCAACAGCTGTGTAACTTTCGACAATGGAACTTCTCTTAATATACATGAACTTGATGCGGCGAGTAACAACTCGGTAGATGATATACGCTCATTGGTAGAACAGGTGCGCTTTGCACCACAGGCCGGCAAATACAAAGTATACATCGTGGATGAGGTTCATATGCTAAGTGCATCGGCCTTTAATGCCTTTTTGAAAACACTCGAAGAACCGCCTCCATACGCCATCTTCATCCTGGCCACTACGGAAAAACATAAAATACTACCTACCATTTTAAGTCGATGCCAGATCTTTGATTTTAAGCGTATAACCATCAACGATACCATTGATCACCTGCAGGAAATATGTGGCAAAGAACATATAGAGGCAGAAAAAACAGCACTCCACATCATTGCACAGAAAAGTGAAGGCTGCATGCGGGATGCACTGAGCATATTAGATAAGATCGTGAGTTTTACCGGTGGCCATTTAAATTATGCAAATACACTGGAGCATCTTAATATATTGGATGAAGATTATTATTTCAGGCTCCTGGAATTTATGCAGCAGCAGCAACTGGCAGATGCCATGCTGCTCTTTGATGAAATAAACCAGAAAGGTTTTGAAGGAGATACACTGCTGGAAGGTTTTGCAGAATTTGTACGAAACCTGCTCGTGAGCAAAGATGCAAAGGCTGCCATCCTGCTGGAAGTAGCCGATGATTTTAAACAGAAATACCAGCAGCATGCCAAGGAGGTAAGTACCGGGTGGCTCATTGCTGCCCTGAATATTTTGAATGATTCCATCATCCAGTATAAACAAAGCAGGAATAAAAAACTGCACATCGAATTATTATTGATCAGGCTTACCTACCTCAACCAGGCGGTACAACTTACGGCTGAGGGTGAAGGCCTATCTAAAAAAAAAATAACGGAAACGGGTAAGGTTTTATCGTTTCGGTCATTGGCAGTATCCAGGATAAAGGATGAACAACCGGCAATTCAACGCAAGGAGCCGGTTTTGGAAGCGAAGCTCGTGATCGAATCAAAACAGATTCCTGCGAAGGAGCCAATCAGAACTACTGCAGCATCCACAACCATAAATCCGGATGTAAAGACGGGCAAGTTCGGTTCATTGAGTAAAATCAGGCAACAAATTGCCAGCCAGAATGCATTAGGCAGCCAGGAAGTTGCCCTTACAGATGAAGCTTTGCAACAGTCATGGAATGCATTCATCGAAATATTGTCTTCTAAAAAAAATCATTCTGCGGTAACCAATTTTAAAATGGCCAGGCTGGAGATCGTAGATCAGAACAGCATCGACATCATCACTGAAAGCAATATTCACCAAAAATTCATTGAATCAGAAAGATCCGGGCTTATTCATCACTTACAGGAATATTTCAAAAACCGGAAACTCAAATACCAGGTGATCATCCAGGAAAAAGAAACCGGTACAGAGATCGTGGAAAAGACGCTTACCCGCAAAGAACAATACCAGCAAATAGCGGAACAATATCCCCTGGTACATGAATTAAAACAACGCCTTAAGCTGGAACTGGATTAAGGCAATCTGACCAGGACCTGGTTTGTGTAAATCGGCTCCATTGTTTTCCTGTTTTTGCCTTAATTTCGGGATTCGATATTTTTAATATAAAGAAAAGCATTTATATGGCAGAAGTAATACGCATGCCGAGGCTGAGTGATACGATGGCGGAAGGAGTCATAGCGGCATGGCACAAGAAAGTTGGTGATAAAATCAAACCAGGCGATGTATTGGCCGAAGTAGAAACTGATAAAGCCACCATGGAACTGGAAAGTTATAATGAGGGCACTTTATTGTACATCGGCGTTGAAAAAGGAAAGGCTGCCAAGGTAGACGGTGTTTTAGCCGTGGTGGGAAAAGACGGGGAAGATTATAAAGCTGTTTTAAGTGAAGCCAATGGCGCAGCAGAAAAAACAGAAGACAGTAAACCGGCAAACGCTGAGGTTAAACCCGAAACCCCTGCAGAAAAAGCAGCTCCTGCCACTCCAGCTGCAACTGAAAAAATTACATTGCCAGCTGGTGCCAAAGAAATCAGGATGCCTTTACTAAGCGATACCATGACCGAAGGCAAAATTGTTGCATGGAATAAAAAGATCGGCGACCAGGTAAAAGCGGATGATGTATTGGCCGAAGTGGAAACCGATAAAGCTACTATGGATGTAGTAGGATATGAAGAAGGAACCTTATTGTATGTGGGCGTTGAAGCCGGAAAAGCTGCAAAAATCAATGAGATCATTGCCATCGTAGGTAAACCGGGAACAGATGTTAGCGCATATGTAGCAGCTGAAAAGTCAGGCGCCAATACAAGTGCTGCAACTGCGGCCGTTGCTCCCACTGCTTCTGCTGCTCCTGTAGCCGCTGAAGCAACAACCTCACCCGAACCAATACCCGCAGCTAACGGGCACGAACGATTAAAAGCTTCCCCGCTGGCTAAAAAACTGGCAGCAGATAAAGGGATCGATATTCAAAAAATAAATGGCACCGGCGATGGTGGCCGCATCACTAAAAAAGATGTAGACAGTTACCAGGCAGCCCCTGCAACCTCAACGCCGGCTACTGCAGAAACTAAACCTGCCATGGCAGCACCGGTATTTACCGCAGCAGGCGAAGAATCTTTTACCGACGTGCCGCTCACCCAAATGCGTAAAGTGATTGCCCGCAGGCTGGGCGAAAGTAAATTCAGCGCACCGCATTTCTATCTTACGATGGAGATCAACATGGACCAGGCCATACAGGCCCGTACTGCAATGAACGAAGTGAGCCCGGTAAAAATTTCTTTCAATGACATGCTCATCAAGGCATGCGCAGTGGCGCTTCGCCAGCATCCCGATGTGAACAGCAGCTGGATGGGCGATTTCATCAGGCAGAATCATCATATTCACATCGGCTCTGCGTTAGCGTTACCAGAAGGGCTCATTGTACCTGTGATCAAATTTGCCGACCAGAAAAGCCTGTCGCAGATCGCAG
>Ga0116158_10004204_pt1 | contig 12345 bp, 11 predicted proteins | sample AD_UKC052_MetaG_FD_89883 | JGI IMG/M metagenome (GOLD analysis project Ga0116158, IMG submission 89883) | Active sludge microbial communities of municipal wastewater-treating anaerobic digesters from USA - AD_UKC052_MetaG | ecosystem: Engineered > Bioreactor > Anaerobic > Digestate | place: USA... | reverse complement strand
GGCAGCAAAAACGCGACCGCCCACTATCAGATGGAGATGATGAGCCCGCGCGTGGCCGTGATCTCCATGGGTCCGTACGAGCGGGATATCCCGTGGACCGCCCGCAAGTACGGTCATCCCAATATCATCGCCCTCGAGCACATGGTGCATCCGTTTACCGGCGTTCGGGCCCGACGCAGCCCGATCGAGGTGTGGATCGGGCTCAAGGGCGCGTGGAAGGACGAGAAGAAGGAGGTCTTCGAGCGCCGCACCGTCGACCGGGCGATCTACGCCACCGGCTGGGATGGCACCGTGACCATCACCGCCAACGCCAACGGCTGGCTCGACATCGCCACCCAGGGCCGCTAGCCTGCACCCCCCATGCCCGGACCTCACGACCACGATCACGACCACGCCGGACACGTGCACGGCCCCGGCTGCGACCACGACCACGCGCACGAACACGCGCACGTGCCCCAGCCCTTCGTGCGTGACCAGCCGAAGATCGGCCGCAACGAGCCCTGCGTGTGCGGCAGCGGCAAGAAGTTCAAGAAGTGCTGCGGCAGCGCCGGCTGAGCTCGCCGGCCCGCGCTGGCGCGACCGTGCGCAGTAGTACGCGCGCTGGCGGGCGCCCGCTGCGCGTGAACCGGCGGGCCGATCAGTCGACCAGCGAGTCGGGCGCAAACACCAGTATGCCCTCGACCCGATCGATGCAGGCGCGCCCCCGTCCAGCTCGCTTGGCCTCGTAGAGGCTGGCATCCGCCTCCGCGAACAGCACCGAAAACTCCAGATCCTCACGCGGCCACACCGAGCCGCCGATGCTCAGCGAGATGCCCTGCGCGAGCGCCCCGGCGCCGATCCGCCTGGCGATGGCGACGACTTGATCGGCGCTGGTGTCGGTCACCAGCACCGCGAACTCGTCGCCGCCGAAGCGAGCCACGATGTCGTGCGCCCGCAACGTCGAGCGCAGCAGCACGCCGACCGACTGCAACAGCTCGTCGCCGGCGCGGTGCCCGAGGGTGTCGTTGACCGCCTTGAAGTGGTCGAGGTCCAGCAGCAGCAGCCCGCACTGCGAGCCGAGCCGCTGCGCCCGCGACTGCTCCTCTTGCAGGCGGGTCTCGAACTCGCGGCGGTTGAACAGACCCGTGAGGCTGTCGTGACGCGCGAGGGTCTCGACGCTCTCGAGCAGGCGCAGGTTCTCGAGCACCAGCGCGGCCGCGTCGAGCAGGAAGCTGATGAAGTCGAGGGCCTCCGGATCGATCGGCGCCCGCGAGAAGCGATTGTCGGCGACCACCACCCCGAGCGGCTTGCCGCGAAGTTTGATCGCGCAGACCATGAACTCCTCGGGCGGCTCCAGGGCCGCGATCGCCGGGTTGACCGGGCGGGCCCGGTTGAAGCACAGCGGCCCGCTGGCGGCCAGCGCCGCCGCGACCTCGTCGTCCTCGTCGCTGCTGGAGATCGGACACTCGAGCGTACGCACCAGCGCCTCGAGATGGGTGTCGACCTCGCTGGCCGCGTGCTCCTCGATCAGGTCCTCGAGCGTGCGGTCGTGGGTCTCGATGCTCTCCCAGATCCGGTGGGCCTCGCCGGCGTCGTTCGGCCCGATCGCCGAGACCCCGACCAGCGACCGCGAGTCCTCGTCGTACACGAACAGCGCCGCCCGGTTGAAGCCCAGCGCCGCCCCCGAGGTCATGCCGAGCAGCGTGATCTGCCGCAGGCGATGGATGCTCTGGGTCTCGAGCATCGCCCGCGTCAGCCGGCGCAGCGCGTCCTGCCGCGGCGCCTCCCGGGCGAAGCGCTCGAGCGCCTCCGCGGCCTCGCCCGGCCCCAGCAGCTCCGCCGCGATCCGCCGCGCCAGCGCCAGCTTGCCGCCCGCGAGCTGCTCCCCCTCGAGAAGCAGGCGTCGCTCGCCGTGCTCGAGCCGGACCTGCAGCGGCGCCGCGGCGCCGACCGGCACCAGCACCGCCGGCTGCAACGCCGTGCCCTGCCCTCCGAGCTTGATCAGCTGCAACGCCATCACCGGAATCGCCGCGACCTCGTGCCCCTCCGGCAGCTCGACCACCAGTCCGACCGCCACCCCCAGTCGACCGAACAGCGCCGACAAATACGGCGGCACCGAGGCCGAGCGCACGCGCTGGACCAGCTCGGCGGGCATTCCCGGATAACGTAAGTCCGACACTGACAAGGCCCTGATGCTGTCCGCAGAGCGACCCACCGTCAACGGACATCGCCGCGCCGCGCAACCCCGAACGAGATCGCGGTCACAAGGCCCCGGATCGGCCACACGCCCCCATCACGCTGACATTTTCGCGCGCTGCCGAGCTCCGCGATCCAGCCCACCGCCGGAGCCCGCATCCCGGCGCTCTCGCCCGACCCCGCCCTGGTCGACGACGGCGATTCGCACAAACCTGGCTTCGGTTATCCTGGCCCGATGCGCCGCGTTTTCGTCCTCCCCCTGCTCAGCGTCGCCGCCCTCCATTGCGGCGATCCCCAAACGGCCGTCACCGATACCGCCGCGAGCACGGGCGCGAGCGCGACCGCGGACGCGAGCACCGACGCACCCACATCCACCGCCGCGCCGACCACCGCGGGCCCGGGCACCGACGCCACCAGCACGCCGACCTCCGGCGTCAGCGACAGCGACAGCGCCACCACCTCCGCGAGCGACACCGACGCGCAGCCGACCTGCGCCGACTCCCCGCACTACCGCGTCGGCGCCGGCATCGCGGACGTCACCGGCCCCTCCGCGGAGCTGGTGATGATGGGCTACTCGATGCCCGAGCAGAAGGCCGAGGGCATCTCGACGCGGCTGTGGGCGCGGGCCTTCGCGGTCGAGAGCCCGTGCAGCGACGGCCGTCTGGTGTTCGTCAGCGCCGACGTGGGTCAGGTGTTCCAGGGCGTGCACACCGAGGTCTTGAAGCGCCTCGAGTCGAAGTTCGGGCCCGGCCGTTACACGCGCGACAACGTCGCGCTGTCGGCCACGCACACGCACAGCGGCCTCGGCGGCTTCTCGCACTACACCATGTTCAACCTCGCCGTCGGCGGCTTCGACCCCGACAACTTCGAGGCGGTGGTGTCCGGCATCGTCGAGGCGATCGTTCGCGCCGACGCCAACCTCGGCGACGGCGTGATCAAGATCGCCGAGGGCCCGCTGCAGGACGCCAACTGGAACCGCTCGCCGCAGGCCTACGCCGGCAACCCGGCCGACGAGCGCGCCGCCCACGAGGCCGAGCACCAGCGCAACACCGACACGCGCATGACCGTGCTGCGGCTCGAGCGGACCACACCCGGCGAGACCAGCGGTGAGCCACTCGCCGCGATCACCTGGTTCTCGAGCCACGCCACCTCGGTCTCGAACCAGAACCGCCTCGTCAGCGGCGATCACAAGGGCCACGCCTCCTATGTCTTCGAGCGCTCGATGGGCGCCGACTACAGCGCCCCCGCGCCCTTCGTCGCCGCCTTCGCCCAGGGCGACGCCGGCGACGCCTCGCCCAACGAGGTCTTCGTCGACGAGCCGAAGAACACCGTCGCCCGCCCCTGCGACAACAGCCCCGACCCCGAGTGCAACGACCTCGCCAACGCGAGGATCCACGGCGAGCTGCAATACGCCCGCGCCCGCGAGCTGTTCGACGGCGCCACCGAGCTGCTGCGTGGACCCGTCGACGGCCGCCTCGCCTACGTGGATATGGAGAAGGTCACGATCGACGGGCAATACACCAACGGCGCCGGCCCGCAGAGCACCTGCCGCGCCGCCATCGGCCTCTCGATCGCCGCCGGCGCGGAGGATGGTGTCGCCGTCGCCTTCATCGAGGAGGGCGTGATCTTCGGCGAGAACTGGCCGGAGATCTCGATCGTGCCCGAGGATCAGGCCTGCCACAAAGAGAAGACCATCCTCCTGCCCGTCGGTCGCATGGTCCCGCAGCCCTGGTCGCCGCTCGTGCTGCCGGCCCAGGTCATGCGCATCGGCAACTTCGGCCTCGTGCCCGTGCCCTTCGAGATCACGACCATGTCCGGCTCGCGCCTGCGCAGCACCGTGATGGCCCACCTGCCCGGCGTCCAGCACGTCGTCGTCGCCGGCCTCAGCAACGGCTACTCGAGCTACGTCACCACCCGCGAGGAGTACAAGGCCCAGCACTACGAGGGCGCCTTCACGCAGTTCGGCCCCTGGACCCTCGCCGCCTGGCAGCAGGAGTTCGCGCGCGTCGCCGATGCGCTGACCGCAGATCAGCCCGCGGCCGACACCGGCGTGCCGCTCGACCTCAGCAAGGACCAGGTCATCCAGGTCCTGCCCGTCGTCGCCGACTCGCCCTGCGCCCTGCCCGACGCGATCCTCTGCCCGCTCGACAAGTTCGGCGACGTCGTGCTCGCCCCGCCCAAGTCCGCGAAGCCCGGCGAGCACGTGGTCGTGCGCTTCCGCGGCGCTCACCCACGCAACAACCTCCGCACCGGCACCGGTTACCTCGAGGTCCAGCGCCAGGACGGCAACGACTGGCTGACCGTCGCCCACGACTGGGACCCCGAGACCACCTTCCGCTGGCAACGCACCGGCGGCGGCCTGAGCCCGACCTCCGAGGTCACGATCGACTGGCACCTGCCCGCCGACGTGCAACCCGCCACCTATCGCATCGTCTATCACGGCGACGCCAAGTCGCTCGGTGGCACGATCACGCCGATCAGCGGCACCTCGCCGACCTTCGTGGTCGTGAATTAATACGTGCGCAAATAAGCACTCCAAGCGCGGACCTCACGAGCCCGCGCACGAACACGCCGAGGTTGCGCCCGCCGGCGCCGCACGCAGCCTCGGCGTGCAGCGGGCCGGGGAACCGTGTTAGGTTGCGCCATCGCAGCGGCTGGAACCGTGAAGACCTACACCCACGAGGCGATGCTGCCCTTCGACGCCCTCCACGCGGCGCTCTGGGTCTTCGACCTCGACCACGCGGTCAAGTGGTGGGGGAACCTCGCCGCCGTCACCCTGTGGGGCGCGACGGACCGCGAAACGCTGCTCGCACGCAACACCGCGATGCAGATGTCGGAGGCGACCCGCACGCGCCTCGAGGTCTACCGCCGCCGCTTCGAGCGCGAGGAGATCGCCAATGAGCGCTGGACCTTCTACCCCGACGGTCAGGTCCCCGTCGTCGCCGAATGCACCTGCTCCGGCATCCTCATCGACGACGGCGACGGTCGACCGCCGCGGCTCGCCATGCTCGTCGAGGCCCGCCCGCTCGCCGCCTGGGAGTCCGACCCGCTCGAGCGCCGCAGCGTCGAGGCCCTACGCCACGTCGGCGAGCCGGTCTCGCTGTACAGCCCGGCCGGCGCGGTGCTCCTGCGCAACCCCGCGGCCCTGCGCGCCTTCGGCGACCCCGCGGCCGCCCCCGCGGAGAGCGACGCGCTCGCGGCCACCTTCGCCGAGCACGCGGACGCGGACGCGGCCCGTGCGGTCCTGTCCGGTGAGGTCGCCCGCTTCGACGCCCGCCTGCGCACCACCGCGGGCGAGCGCGTGCACAACCTCGAGGTCCGTCACACCCTCGACCCGATCACCGGCAAGGACGCACTGCTCGTATGCAGCCGGGACCTCAGCGAGCGCCTCGCCTACGAGCAGGCGCTCGAGCACAGCCGGCGCCAGCTGACCGCGCAGGCCGAGGAGCTCGCGCGCCTCGCCGCCCCGGTGCTGCGCGTCTGGTCGCAGATCCTCGTGCTCCCGCTGATCGGGAGCGTCGACCGCGAGCGCATGTCCGTCGCACTGTCCGCGTTGCTGCCGAGGATCGCCGCCGACCGGGCGCGCACCGTGATCTTCGACCTCACCGGCGCGGCCTTCGTCGACGTCGAGACCGTCGAGTCGCTGCAGCGCGCCCTGCAGGTGTTGAAGCTGCAAGGCTGCTCCGTCGTGGTCGCCGGGATCCTCCCCGAGCTCGCGCGCCTGCTCGTCGACGCGGACGCCCGGCTCGCCGCGCCGGTCTATCAGACCACCGCCGACGCCCTGCGCGCCCTCATCACGCAGCGCTGAGCCGCCCGCTCAATCGATCGGGTGCATCGCCCCGCGGATGGTCTGATGCACCACGCCCGCGCCGACCTCGAGCTTGCGCGCGATGTCCTCCATCACGTGCAGCTCCTCCTCGCTGACCTGCCCGTCCGCCGCCGCCACGATCGTCAAATGCTGGACCAGCTGCGCGCGGTACAGCAGCGGCACCTCGAGCGCCGCGTTGATGCGACCGTCGAGGTCGCCGACCACCCGCGCGACATCCACCGACTCCCCGTGGTCCGAGCCCAGCAGCCGGCCGATCGCGTCCAGCTCGCTCGCCTCGACCCCGCCCGAGGCCGCCGCCACGGCGATGCCCGCGGTGTACAGCAGCCGCCGCAGCGTGTCCGAGTTCTCGGTCTTCTCCTGCAAGTAGGTCGGCTCCATCAGCTGCATGTCGCGGTCGACCATGTCCTCGACGTCCTCGAGCGACCAGGCATCGTCCGTCGGTCGACCCATCGCCGCCAGGAACGGCTCCGAGCGGCTGAACGCCCACACCGCGCGCACGCGCACCGGGTTGTACGGGTGGGTGCTGAAGCAGTCGAGCGTGTCCTCGTCGTACTCCTTCTCGCGCGCCTCCGGGGCCGAGGCCAGGCTCTCGACCTGGCGGGCGAAGGTCGCCAGGTCGGGCACGACGCGCGGGCTGGCCATGCCGCTGGCGAGCTTGAAGAAGCCGCTGGCGGCCGCCTGCGGGTCCTGGGCGCACAGCAGGCCGATGCGGTCGGCCGACAGCTCGGCGCTGCGACACCACGCATAGAGCTTGAGCGAGACGTGACGCGAGACGAAGGGGATGCCGAGCTCCTCGATCATCGAGGTGAGCGGCATCGGCAAACTGTAATGATCGAACGCCGCGTGACCGAGCTCGTGACCGATGACGAAGCGCAGCTCGGCCGGAGTAAACGCCTCGAGCAGGCGGCTCGACAAAGTGAGCACGGTCGGGCCCTTGACCTCGCGGTAGCAGGTCGCGTTGAACTGGTGCTCCGGGGTGACGTAGACCTCGACCGGGCCCTGATGGCCGATCATCGCCTTGCACTCGGCGACCGTGTCGGCGATCTCCGGCGACATCGAGCGGGTCAAGCGCAGCGTCGAGCTGAGCAGGCCGCGGCGATAACCGTAGCCCTTGCCGCCGCGGATCTCCCGGATCTTCTGCAGCGCCTTGCGCACGCCGAAGTCGCTGGCCACCTCGTCACGCAGCTGCTGCTCGCGACGCACCTGAAATTGCTTCGGATCGATCTGCATCATCAAGCCTCCAGCCCCATCAAGCCGCATCAGCAGCGCCGCACCGAAGGACCGCCCTCCGGTGCAGCCCGGCGCGCGCTCAGCTGCGCGCGTACTTCAGCGTCAGCACCTCGAGGATCTTGGTCGCCAGCGCGTCCTCGACCTGCAGCGTGCGCTGCATGGCCTCGAGCATCGCGTCCTCGGCCTCGTCGACGTCGCCGCTCGCCATCGCGATGTCCGCCGCGAGCAGGTAGCACTTGTTCTTGACCGTCTGCGTCGACAGGTCGGCGAGCGCCTTGACCGAGTCCTTGAGGTTCGGGAAGCGCTTCAGGATCTTCGCCGCCTCCTGGTACACGGCGCTGAACTCCTTGCCCTCGAACTCGGGCAGCGCGTTGAAGTACGCCTCGACCGTCGGGATCTCCTGATCGTCGAAGTTGCCGTCCGCGCCGCACATCAGCAGCATCGCGTGCAGCAGCAACGCGTCATCCGTCGGCTTCTTCTGCGGGGTGACCTTGCCGGTGAGTTTCGAGAGTAGACCCATGATGTTTCCTCCTTGAGCTGTTGCGCTCGCCAGGCGGCCGACTGGCCCCCCGGGCGGCCCCGAGTGTCGACCAGACCCCGGCCCGAACACAAGGCCGTCCGTCCGCCCCTTTCCGCGCCGTCGCTAACCCTGCAGATCGCGGGTGGCGAGGGCCCCCGGCACGTCCGCCGGCACCCGAACCGTGAAACACGAGCCCTGACCGGGCTCGCTGCGCACGCTGACCTCACCGCCCATCATCCGGCAGTATTCGCGGGTGATCGTCAGTCCGAGTCCGGTGCCGCCCTTGCTCTGGCTGGCGTCGCCGACCTGGGAGAAGGGCACGAACAACTCGCCGAAGCGCTCCGGGGGGATGCCGATCCCGGTGTCCTGGACCGCGAACACCAGCCAGCTGCGCGCGGCGACCCCGAGCCACGGCGTGCCGGCCTCGAGCTCGCGGCGCGCGACCACGCGGATGGTGCCGTGGCGGGTGAACTTGGCCGCGTTGCCGAGCAGGTTCATCAGCGCCTGTCCGAGCTTGGTGCGGTCGGCGATCATCGTCCCGACCTCGACGGGGCAGTCGACCTCGAGCTGGTTGCTGCCGCGGCGCACCAAGGTCGTGACCGTGCTGATCACCGAATCGATCAGCCCCGCCACCGAGAACTCCTCACATTCGAGGCGCATCTTGCCGGCCTCGATCTTCGAGACATCGAGGATGTCGTTGATCAGCTGCAGCAGATGCGTCGCCGCCGAGCGGATCCTTCCGGCGTCCTGCGCCACCTGGCCGAGCCCCTGCGGCTCCGCCTCCTCCTCGAGCAGCTCGCTGTAGCCGAGGATCGCGTTCAGCGGCGTGCGCAGCTCGTGGCTCATGTTGGCCAGGAACACGCTCTTGGTCCGGCTCGCCCGCAGCGCCCGATCCCTCGCCTCCACCAGCGCCTCGCTCGTCCGCACCAGCTCGCGCTCCGCCTGCCGCGCCTCGGTCTCGTCGCGGCACACGAACACCGCGCCGCGCAGCTCACCGCGCACCGACAGCGGCGTCAAGACACACGCCACCGGCCGCCCCTCCGCGCCCGGTCGCAGCAACATCGAGCGGTCGTAGCGCAGCGTCTGGCCCATGCCGACCACGAAGCCCAGCGCGACCTTCGCGGCCACCGGATCGCCGCCCTCGACCGTGTGCAGGCGAAACCGGGTCAGCACCGGCTGGCCGCACAGCGTCGCCTCGTCGGCGCCGAGCAGGGCCTGCGCCGCCGCGTTCGCCGAGACCACCAGGCCCGCGCTGTCGAGCACACACAGGCCGTCGCTGAGGGCCGCGAGCACCGACGCGATGCGGTCGCGTTCGGCGGCGAGGCGGGTCTCGGAGGCCTGGCGCAGGTTCTCGTTGAGGGCGAGCATCTCGCGCGAGGACAGGTCGAGCGAGCGCTCGAGCAGGTAGCGGTCCTCCTCGGCGCTGGCGTAGGTGCGACTGACGGCCTGCAGCAGCTGCGCAAACGCCTCCGGCCCCGGCACTGCGCCCGGCTCGGAGAGCCCGAGCTTGCGCAGCTGCCGGACCAGCAGCCGGTTCATCTCGCGCTCAGCGTTCACGGATCGTCGTCAATGTCATGGTCTGGTTGTGCAGGTCGCAGTTGCCGCTCGAGATCGGCGACAGCTCCCCATAGGAATAGAACCCGACGATCTGGGCCCCGGCCACGAGCGCCTCCTGGACCCCCTCGGCCTCCTCCTCGGTGCGCTCGCGCAGCACCAGGCGGCGACCGACGCAGCTGATCGCTATCGCCAGCACGGGCCCCTCACCGGCGGTGCTGGCGAGGCTCGCGGCCTGCTCCGCACCCTCGATCAAGCGGTCGAGCTGCGCCTTCATCAGCTGCGCGTAGGCGCCGGTCGGGATGTCGCCGGCGAAGGTCAGCGACTGGCTCGCCTCGTCGACCGCGAGGATCGTGCGCACCACCCGACGGTCCTCGCTCTCGCCGCCATTCGCGTCCGGCCGCGACAGCGCCAGCGGGAACAGCAGGCCGGTCGCCGGCAGGCCCTCGGCGCGCTCGCCGAGGTATTGTTTGTACAGCTCGAGCGCCGGCTTGCCGTCGAGCTCGTAGAGAATGTTGCCCTTGCTGCGCGTCACCAGCCGCCGCGGCCCGAACGGGTCCCAGCCGCCCGCCGAGCCGTGACCGATCTGCACCGCGTCGCCATAAAAGCCGACCGCCGTCACGTGGCCCACGACCGGCACGCCCTCGTGCAGCACCCAGGTGCGAACGAAGCGGTCGCCGTCCCCCGCGAGCCCGCCGGTGATCACGACCCCCGCGGGCAGCACGGCCGAGAGGCCCCGCACCAGCGCGCTGCCGTTGACCGCCAGTCCGTCCGACAGCACATGCACGCCGCGCAGGCCCTCGCCCGCGAGCTGGCGGCCGAGCGCCTCACCGGCCGCGAACGACTCCTCCGCCGCGTGCACCGGGGCGGCCGCGCTGCGCAGCGTGGTCGCCTCGAAGCGGGCGACGGCGACGACCATGCTGTCGTCGAGGACCTTGGTCCCGAAGATCTCACCCGCCGTCGAGCAGCCGAGCACCTTCGATCGCGGGAAGGCCCGCGCCAGGTCCGTCAGCAGCCCGGGGCGGTCCATCAATCCGGGGGCGCCGAACACCAGCACCAGCGTCTGCTCCGAGTCGAGCTCCAGGGGTAATGCACCCCCACCGCCCGTCGCATCCAGTCGCAATGTTCGCAGCTGCACGCCCACCTCCCCCGTGGAAGTACTCTATCCGATCGCGGCCAGCCGCGATCAACAACGTTTTGCGCGGACATGTGCGCAACCGTCCGCTGTCTCTCAGGACATGTCGTCAAGGACATCTTCAAGCACGCTCGCCGGCGCGCCGATGGCGAGCATGGCGCCCGCGAGGTCGGCGGGGATCGGCGCGGTGATGCACAGCGGCGCGCCGGTCACCGGGTGCACCAGGCGCAGCGAGCGGGCGTGCAGGGCCAGGCGGTGCAGGTCGTGGCGCTCGCGGAACAGGCGGTTGTGCTCGCCTTTGCCGTAGCGCACGTCGCCGATCAGCGGGCAGCTCAGGTGCTTGAGGTGGCGACGGATCTGGTGCAGTCGGCCGGTGCGCGGCGCGGCCGCGACCACCGCGTAGCGGCCGCCACGAAACAGGGTCCGCATCGCGGTGACGGCCGGCACTCGCGGACCGTCCTCGCTGCCCGGGATGGGATGATCGATCACCGCCTCGTCGGGCGGTGCGCCACGCACGATCGCCACGTAGCGCTTGGCCACCGTGCCCGCGGTCCACTGCTCCTGCAGCGCGCGCACCACCGCGGGCGACAGCGCGAACAACAGCACCCCGCTGGCGCCGCGGTCGAGGCGATGGGCGGGATACACGTGGGCCCCGACCGCGTCGCGCACGAGCTGCAGCATCGCGACCTCGTCGTCGGCCCAGCCGCGATGCACGATCAGCCCGGCCGGCTTGTCGACCGCCACCAGCGCGTCGTCTCGCAGCAGGATCTCGACGGCTGGCCGATCAGACATGTTCTTGGGGTCAGCCCGGACAGGGCTCGTTCCACACGTAGCAGCAGGTCGTCGCGTCGCCGGCGTTGCGCTTGGCCCGGGTCGCGCGCTCGTCGAGGGTGCCGCGGGCTCCCGGCGGCATCCCGGCCGGCACGCTCGCCCCGCTCTCGCTGGCCACCGCGGCCCGCACACCGATGGGGCACGTGAAGGTCGTGCCCGTCGACGGCTCGGCGACCACGCCGGCATCTGTCGCCGAGGCGCACCAACCGCTGCCCGGGCAGGCCGCAGGGCCACCGCCGCGACCGGCACAGCTGGCGCCGAACATCAGCCCGGTCGCCGCAGCGACCACGAGTACGCCCAGAAGAGTCGACTTCATCGCCGGCAACCTAGCACGGACGCTCGCCCGTCACGACAGTTTTACCGGCCATCGGGTTCGGGCATTTCAGGTCTCGCAGACACCGACCGGGGATCTTTCCTGCCACCCGATCTTGGTCGCTGCAAGGCCCACAGTTACACTGGCGGCATGCTCGCTCGCCATCGCCCTGCCCTCCTCACCACGGTGACCCTGCTCGCCGCTTGCAACCCCGACACCGGCTCCACGACGGGCTCGGCCAGCGAGGGTACCAGCCAGCCGACCACCGTCAGCAGCGGCGAACCGACCGAGACCGCGGCGACCAGCGTGCCGACGACCTCGGTCAGCGCCTCGGCGACCGACACGACCGCGGGCAGCGCGACCGCGACGATGGGCGGCACCACGAGCGAGCCGACGAGCACGAGCACGAGCACGACCGGTTCGACGACCGTCGAGCCCGGCACCAGCAGCGGCACCACGGGCGCCGTCTCGGCCAGCACCACCGGCGACGGAACCACCACCACCACCGGCGACAGCACCACCGGCGGCCTCGACACCGGCGTCGACACCGACTGTGGCGGCGGCGACGTCGAGTTCTCGTACATCTGGATCGCCAACTCGCCGGAGGGCACCGTCTCGAAGATCATAACCCTGAAGGCCGCCAATTGTGGCGTATACAGCGGGCTACAGGCGGTTGCTTAGCCGTCTCCAGGCTTTCTCCAATCGCGGTGTTGCCGCGCTTGCTCGAGCGTGTGCATGGCGTTTGCGAGCTGTCCCTT
>Ga0116158_10004202_pt1 | contig 12348 bp, 7 predicted proteins | sample AD_UKC052_MetaG_FD_89883 | JGI IMG/M metagenome (GOLD analysis project Ga0116158, IMG submission 89883) | Active sludge microbial communities of municipal wastewater-treating anaerobic digesters from USA - AD_UKC052_MetaG | ecosystem: Engineered > Bioreactor > Anaerobic > Digestate | place: USA... | reverse complement strand
CAGCAATACGGGGAAAAAAAGCAGGAGTATTTTAATAGATGATAAAATGTACGTTTTTTTCATGTGTAGCCTTATTTGTCAAATTTCTACTGCAAAAATGGACTACACAGACGGGGTTGTTGAATTGATATCCACTAAAAATGTATATATTTTTATTGAATATCACAGCCTGGGAATTATCAGGAGATGTATTTCTGAATCATAGTTCTCAATGATCCCCGTCATATCCTTCCATTGTTCGCTCCCCTGATTTTTGTTCCGGAATTCACCACCAACAAAAGTCATCGTATGAAACGCCTCGTAATTCTGGGAGCCGGCACCGCCGGAACCATGATGGCCAACCACCTCCACAGCCATTTACCGCAGGGTGAATGGGAAATCGACATTGTCGACGAGCAAACCGAGCACTATTACCAGCCCGGCTACCTGTTCCTTCCTTTCGATATTTATGAACCCGAAGACATCGTAAAACCCATTCACGAATTCATTCCACGTGGTGTGAACCTGTTGAATGAACAAATAGACCGCATCGTACCCGCTGAAAACTACATCAGCATGGTCGGGGGCGACCGGCTGCGCTACGACCTGCTCATTATCGCTACCGGCGCAAAAATAGCCCCGGAAGAAACGCCGGGCATGCTGGGTGAAGAGTGGAAACGCAGCATTTTCGACTTTTACACCTTCGAAGGCGCACTGGCCCTGCGCAATAAACTGCGCGAATGGGAAGGTGGCAAACTTGTGGTGCATATTACCGAAATGCCGATTAAATGCCCCGTAGCGCCCCTGGAATTCGCGTTTCTGGCCGATTCGTACTTCCGCAACAAACACATGCGCGACAAAGTGGATATCACATTCGTCACGCCGCTGAGCGGTGCTTTCACCAAACCCAAAGCGACGGCTGCACTCGAACACCTGCTGGAGGACAAAAATATTCATATCGAAAGCGATTTCGCTATTGAACAGGTCGACACCGAAAACATGTCTATTGTCGATTACGGCGGCCGAATAGTTCCCTTCGACCTGCTGGTGACGGTGCCGACCAACAAAGGCGACGCTGTAATCGAGCGCTCCGGACTCGGCGACGACCTCAATTTCGTGCCGACCCATAAAGCCACCCTGCAATCGAAAGAATGGCCCAACATCTTTGTCCTGGGTGACGCTACCAATATTGCCGCCTCCAAAGCCGGTTCTGTGGCTCACTTCGAAGCCGAAATCCTGACCGACAATATCCTGCGTTTCATTGCCGGAGAGCCGCTGAAAGAAGAATTCGACGGCCATGCCAACTGTTTTATCGAAACGGGCAACGGCAAGGCGCTGCTCATCGACTTCAACTATACCCACGAGCCGGTGGAAGGTACGTTTCCGTTCCCGGGCATCGGGCCGCTTCGTTTGCTCAAGGAAAGCCGCATCAACCACATGGGTAAACTTGCTTTCCGCTGGATTTACTGGAATATGCTGCTGAAAGGCACACACATTCCGTTCGTTTCGACCAGCATGCAGGAATCCGGAAAATCATTTTGATTCACTTTAAACATCCTTTATCATGTCACAAAGAAATATAGCCGGCAAAACGATCGACGTAAATGAAGAAGGCTACCTCACCAACCTGATTCAATGGAACCGCGAGATTGGTACCGAACTTGCCTCTGAAGCGCAGATCGAGATGTCGCCCCGCCACTGGCAGGTGATCGATTACCTGCAAACGGAATTCCGGAACGAAGTGCCGCTCAGTATCCGCAAAATTGGCAAAAGCGGCGTGGTGGATATCAAGGAATTTTATCAGTTGTTCCCGAATGCGCCGCTGAAAACGGCCTCGAAAATTGCGGGGATTCCAAAGCCGGCGAGCTGCATTTGAGTTTATGGTTTATGAGTTTATGGTTTATGAGTTTATGGGTTTATGGTTTATGAGTTTATGGGTTTATGGGTTTATGAGGGTTGATATTCAGCCACTGGGTGAATGTAAATTTCTGCCTTTTTCGAGCCAATGAATATCAACCTTATCAACCCATAAACCCCATAAACCCCATAAACCCATAAACCCATAAACCCATAAACCCATAAACCCCATAAACCCATCAACCCATAAACCCATCAACCCATAAACCAATCAACCCTCATCAACAATAACCATCCACCCACCACATATCATGAGCGACCAGAACGGTAAAATCAAAAAAATGATGATCATCCTTTCCAAGGCTACGCTGGAAAACGTGTACGCATCGTTCGTACTCGCCAACGGCGCCCGTATGGAAGGCATCGAAGCGGAAATGTTCTTCACGTTCTTCGGGCTGGAGGCCATCCACAAACAAAAACTCGAACACCTGCATATTGCCACGGTCGGCAACCCGGCCATGCACATGCCCACGATGCTGGGCGGTTTGCCCGGCGTGGAAGCGCTCGCTACCCGCATGATGAAAAAAGAAATGGAACGGCTGGATATGCCGGAAGTAGAGGAATTCCTCGATATCCTGAAAGCCTCCGGCGTGAAACTCTGGGCCTGCAAACTGGCTATGGACATGTTTCACTACAAACCCGAAAATATGTACGAAGACCTGGACGGCGTGCTGACGGTAGGCGATTTTTACAACAGGGCTGCGGGAGAGGGAACGCACATGCTGTTTATTTAGAAGTGAGAGAAGTGAGAGAAGTGAGAGAGGGGTGAGAGGGTGAGAGCCGACTTCGATTACGCCGCTTCGCCCGTGGCTATTCTTCCAAAAATATCAGGGGCGAAGCGGTGTAATCGAAGTCGGCTCTCACCGTCTCACTCTCTCACCGTCTCACTTTCTATCTATTGTTTGATGAACCGTTGCATGTCCGTTTTTCCTTCCGCTTCCAGGTGAAGGAAATAGGTGCCGGCGGGGAGTTTCTGGATGTTCAGGTGGGAAGAAGCGTCGCTGAGAACGGCTGTTTGCAGGAGCGTTCCCTGTACGGAGTAGATAGAAGCGTGGGTTGGGCGGTTCAAGCCCTGCACCTGTAGGGCCGATTTTGCCGGGTTCGGATAAATTGAGCAGTGCAACACATTCAGATCATCGATACCGGTAATAGTGTGTAGCGACCAGTAAAAATGTTGTTTTCTGGCTATAATGAGGTCGTTGTTGGGTCCTGGATTGTAAAAGATGTTTTCCAGTATGTTGTTGTTCTCATCGTAAGTGCTCTGGGTTTGGTATTGTGCAATCCATTCCTGGGTATCGGCATTCCAATAAAAGGTGGTGCCTTCGATGGGTTTATTTTGCCCATTATACGTTATAATATTTTTGGAAAAGAAGACGAATGCGTTTGCGCTGGTACTCCACGAATACTGCATGTTTTCGGTCTGGTTCCCATTTGCGTCATACGTGTAGGTTGCTTTATTATCCTGATGCCATTGGCTTGACATCATATCCCATGAATAATTGATGAACTCTGTCACGTTCACATCCGTGTCGTAGATTTTAACCGTTTTGTAGGTTGGCTGCCAGTTGTTGCCAGTCCAAGAATAGTTGATTTGTTCGGTTTCATGACCGTTTTCATCGTGCAAATAGGTAGCCCTTGTGCTTTCCTGCCATGAATTTGACGCTGTCTGCCAACTGTAAGCAATGAACTCGGTCTGATTCCAGTTGCCATCGAATAAAGTGGTATCACGAAAGTATTGTACCCAGTCATTTGTACTCAAGCTCCAGTTGTAATTGATGCCACCTAATAATTTCCCGTTATCGCTGAAGGTATGGATGAATCGCCCCTTGGGCTTCCATTCGTTATTGGCCGCAGCCCATTGAAAGAAGATGGTTTCGTGTGGATTTCCATAAGCGTCAAACCCGTTTTGTGTGGTTTTGCCTGTATTCACCCAGGCATTTGTTGTAAAATTCCATACAGCGTTCCGCGTTTCAATTTCGTTGCCGGCAGCATTATAGGAATATAAAATTTTACTTTGAAAGGCCCAGTCGGCCTGGGTTGTGTCCCAGTTGTAAGTATAAATGGAGTCCAGCAGGAATTCCTGTTGACTTTGAGCGAGCAGGTGGAACTGGGCGCAGAAGAACAGTGCAACGAGTGCAAGGAATGGTTTTTTCATTTTTCGGAATGGTTTAATGTTCGATAATGGTTGGTAGTACAAAGGTAAGGGCGCTTCGGCTGCTCCGTTGGGCTTACTGATGCTATGTCATTTATCTGCTTTTAGTACAAAAAGTGAAGGGGCGTTGTAGCGTTTTTGAAAAAAACAAAAAAGGTGCTGCCCCGACCTCTCAGCCGAAAGCAGCACTTCTCAGTGCTCACTTCTCTCTTTCTATTGTTTGATGAACCGTTGCACGGCCGTTTTTCCCTCCGCTTCCAGGCGAACAAAGTAAGTACCCGGTGGCAGGTCGCGAACTGTCAACAGACAGGGGTTGCCGTTCAGAAAAATACGTTGCTTCAAGGCTCCATCTGCCGAATAGATGTATGCGGTAGTGTTAGCCTTCATACCAGCGACATACAAAAAGTCCGTAGCAGGATTCGGATAAATATGAAAGGGCGCTTCATTACTCTCCGTCGCAGCGGTGATGATATCATGCTCCGACCAGTAATAGTCTATTTTGAAAAAATATTCCCATCCGCCATCCACGTTGTCCCATTGATAAAACAGGTTTTGTTCCAGATTTCCGTTTTCGTCATACGAAAAAGTTCTCCACTGGGCATACAGCCAGGATTCATCGGCAAAATCCCGGTGTAGTATAACCGTTGCTGTTTGCTGGCCTGCCAGGTTGTAATCGTAAAGGTAGCGGAATTGCAAGTTCCATTCCGTACTGACAAGCGACATCCAGGAAACCGTTCTTTCCGTTTGATTTCCGGCATTGTCATAGGAAAAGTCGTTTTTGGTGTCGGCAGCCCAGGTATCCGTCTCTGTATTCCAATAGTAATGGATTTCCTGAATAACCAGGTGCTGTGCGTTGTACTGCCATTCATATTTGTCCTCGCCTTCCCAGTTCTGAAGGGCTGCATCCCATTCATAGGAATCCTGCACGATGGCATTCCCTGCCGGATCATATTGGCTCATTTGCGTGTAATAAGGTATAAACGCATTCAGCGAAGCATCCCAAAATTCGGCATTGACTTCTGTCAGATGTCCATCGGTATCGTATGTAAATGCACCGCGGTACCAGGTGTCCCAGTTTCCTGTTAAAGAATCTTTCCAGTATGTTTCGGAAGCGATCAGATTGCCGTTGTCGTCGTAAGCGATGGTGGTTTTTATATAGTCGTACCAGTTGCCCTGGTACCAGGTGCCTTCCTGTGTTTCTGACAGATTTTGATTGTTATCATAAAAATACGTAAACCGCTTGTTTGCGCTCCAAAGGCTGTCGGAGTAGCCGGAATAGTTGCGTTCCTCCGTTCTAAGACCGTGTGCATCATACGCATACAAGCGTTTAAGACTGGGTATCCAGCGCTGTTCGTCCGGAACATTGAACCAGTCGCTCACATACTGGGAATCCAGCAAAAACATGGAACCGTTTCTGTAATGCAGTTCTTCACTGCTGGCGGCCGGGTCCGGCCGTTCGGATAAAATGATCTTTTTCAAGTGCTCCGCGGGGTATGAATGGTTCCATTGCGGGAAACTGGCAGACTGGCTTCGCAGCCAAACCGGAAAAAACAGAAGGAACAAGCCTGCCCATGTTGTAAAGTGTATCTTTTTCATAAATGCCCGTTTTGGTGAAAATATTTACAAAGGTGGGGCGGCCGATACCTTACATAGAATTGATTTCCACCGGGATTGTATATTAATTTATTTAATTTAAATAAACTCTGAATTTCAATAAAATACATAAAAAAGGCGCTGCCCCGACCTCACAGCCAAAAGCAGCGCCTTTCTCACTTCTCTCACCCTCTCTCACCCTCTCACTTCTCTCACCTTCTCACTCTCTAATTAAACAAGTCTCTAACATCATCATCGTCTCCTTCATCGTCTTTCAAATTACCGCTCAGGTAATCCTTGAACACGAGTCGGGTTTCCATAAATTCCTTGTTGAGCACCTCGAATTCGGCGAGGCCGTGCAGGCAGAGTTCCATAAAGGTGTACAATTCTCCGTCTTCCGTTTTGAGGTTTTCGGCAATTTTTCGCAATCCGGCCACGGTATCGAGTTCGGAAAGGAATTTTTTTCCGTCGGCGTCGGTCAGCAGGTCGACGGCGTTTCCGGCGGCAAACCAGGCTTTCAGCGTGCCGTACGGGTCGCGTTCCTGTCCGCGTTTGAGTTTAACTGGGTTGGGGAAATACTGTAGAAACATTTTTTTCAGCGCCGCACCGATGATGTTCATCGCCACCACCTGCGGGCCTTCCTGTTCGCCTTCGTACACCATTTCCACCTTGCCGGTGAGGGCGGGAATGATGCCCCAGAAATCGGTGATGCGGGCAGTGGTTTTCTCCTCACCGTTCAGCAGCATGCGCCGCTCGGCGGTGGAATACAGGTTTTCGAAGGCTGAAATAGAAAGACGGGCGCTGACGCCGCTTTTTTTATCCACAAACTCGCTGTCGCGGGCGGCGAAGGCCACTTCCTCCAGCAGGTTTTTGAGCACCTCGGGTACATGGATTTTTTCTTTTTGTTCCTTGCTGATGCGCGCTTCCTGCTCCGTGATCAGGCGGCCGATGACGATGGAGTTCGGGTAGTGCGTCGTAATCTGGCTTTCGATCCGGTCTTTCAGCGGCGTAATAATGCTGCCACGATTGGTATAGTCCTCCGGGTTGGCGGTGAACACGAATTCCACGTCGAGCGGCAGGCGCAGTTTGAAGCCGCGGATCTGCATATCGCCTTCCTGGAGTACGTTGAACAGCGACACCTGGATACGTGCCTGGAGGTCGGGCAATTCGTTGATGACGAACAAACAGCGGTGCGAACGCGGGATCAGACCGAAGTGGATCACCCGCTCGTCGGAGTAGGGGAGGCGCAGGTTGGCGGCCTTGATGGGGTCTACGTCGCCTACGAGGTCGGCGATGCTCACATCGGGAGTAGCGAGTTTTTCCACGTACCGTTCGTCGCGGTGCAGCCAGTCGACGGGGGTATCGTCGCCTTTTTCGGCGATCAGGTCTTTCGCCCAGCGGCTGATCGGCGCCAGCGGGTCGTCGTTGAGTTCGCTGCCGGCTACAACGGGAATGTATTCGTCGAGCAGATTGACCAGCATACGGGCAATACGGGTTTTGGCCTGCCCGCGCAATCCGAGCAGTAATATATTGTGTCGGCTGAGGATAGCGCGTTCCACATCGGGCAAAACGGTGTCGTCGAAGCCATAGATGCCCGGAAATACTTTTTCCTTGTTGCGAATCCTGGAAATCAGGTTGGCGCGGAGTTCATCTTTTACAGAGCGGGGCTGATAGCCGCTTTTCTTTAGGGCGCCGAGGGTGCGCAGTTGAGTTTGGACTTTCATGGGCGTGAAACAGGGCAATGCGGGTTTTGTTTTTGGTGTTTCGTTTTTAGTGTTTGGGGCGCATTGCCCATGGCCTTGTAGCATACGGTGTTCTGGCCTCAAAAGAAATTTATGCCGGGAGCAAGGTGCAACCAAACACGAAATACAAAACACGAAAAACAAATGTTCCGCGCCGTTTGGAAACGTCCTTACCTTCTCTACCTTTGCGCGCAGCGGAAAAACCGGCTTGTCCTCTTGCAGATGTGCATATTCTGGAGGGTTCATGCTGCAACAAGTTTAGAGTTCATCTAAATAAATTGCTTTCTTAACACATTGTTTGGTGGAAATTCGCACGTTGATACCTTTGCGCTGACAAAACGCTGACGGAAGGAAAGTCGCAGCGAAAGTTTCCGAAAAATTGGGCCATTACGCCTCCATTGAGCAAATCAACTTCTACACAGATATGATGCTTAAACGCATTTGTTGGGTCTTTACATTCATGCTCGCCGCAACGCTTACCATGCAAGCGGGCCCGACCAAAGAAGCAGGCAAAGATTTATTTGTTGCCAACTGCGCCGCCTGTCACAATAAAAACATGAAGGACAACCTTACCGGCCCTGCACTGGGCGGTACGGAAGACCGATGGGCAGCATATCCCCGCAAGGACCTGTACTCCTGGATTCGCAACTCGCAGGGGTTGATCGCTGCCGGCCACCCGCGCGCTGCGGAACTGTGGGCGAAATGGAAACCTACTGCGATGAACAGTTTCCCTGGCCTGACGGACGAACAACTGGAAAGCCTTATACTGTACATCAATGACCAGTATAACAACGCCAATAAACCGCCCGTAGGTTTGACAGCCGTCGATCCCGGTCAGAAAAAGTCATCCGAGATTCCATGGCTGTTTATCGGTCTGGCATCCATCCTCGGCCTGCTGGCATTCGCTCTGATGCGCATCGTCAACAACCTGCACAACGTAACCCGCGTGCAGTCGGGTATGTCGCCTATCAATAAAACGGTTGCGCAAATCCTGTCTACGAAAGGCGCTATCGCTTTTCTGGTGTTCGCACTGATCCTTGTTTTCGGCAACAAAATGGTCGACAACGCGACCCAAATGGGCCGCGAACAAGGTTACGAACCCGATCAGCCTATCGCATTCAGCCACAAACTGCACGCCGGCACCAATAAAATCGACTGCCAGTACTGCCACGATTCGGCGCGCCGTTCCAAACAATCCTCCATTCCGGGTACCAATACCTGTATGAACTGCCACGCGGCGGTGAAGAAAGGCACCGTAACGGGAACGCGCGAAATCACAAAAATTTACGCTTCCATCGGTTTCGACCCGATCGCCAACAAATACATCGACGGCTATGCCAACTGGAGCGAAAAACAGGTGGAAGAACTGTACAAAAAATGGATCGGCCAGGAATACATGTCCGAAAAATCCCTAACCGCCATGGACGAAGGCGCCCGCAGTGAAGTCGACCTCCAGTGGGATGGCATCGTGAAAGCGCTGAAAAACGACTCTAACGGCAAAATTCAGGGCCCGATCGAATGGACGCGTATCCACAACCTGCCCGACCACGCTTACTTCAACCACTCCCAGCACGTATCCGTCGGACAGGTTCAATGCCAGAAATGCCACGGCCCGGTTCAGGAAATGGACGTTGTGTACCAGTATTCCACACTCGGCATGGGCTGGTGTATCAACTGCCACCGCGAAACGGAAGTGAAATTCAAGGAAAACGATTACTACAAACAATACGAGCGCTACCACGACGAACTGAAAAGCGGCGAGCGCGAAAAAGTAACCGTAGAAGAAATCGGCGGTCTGGAATGCCAGAAATGCCACTATTAAAATGATGAATGATGAATGATGAACGATGAATAATTGATTCGTGTATCATTCGGATTCGTCAAGTTAAAAACAATATCGAAGATCTTTTGAAGGTGTGAATGAGGCCTCTAAATCGGCCATTCATCATTCATCATTCATCATTCATCATTATAATTATGCACCACGATAACGGTATTTGGGTAAGCACCGAAGATTTGATGCGGGAAGAATCCTTTCTGCAATCGGCTGAAAAAGAATTTTCGATCGAAAATATCGACCAGACCGATGGCAAATGGGAAACCAACCGGCGCGACTTTCTGAAACTCTTGGGCTTCGGACTCGGTGCGGCCACCGTCGCTGCTTCCTGCCAGATCCCGGTCAAAAAGGCCATTCCGTATGTAACCAAACCCGACGAAATCGTTCCGGGTGTGGCCAACTACTTCGCTTCTTCTTTCGTCAACGGCGGTGATTACTGCGCCGTTCTGGTGAAAACCCGCGAAGGTCGTCCGATCAAAATCGAAGGCAATACACTCAGCAGCGTCACAGGAGGCGGTACCAGCGCCCGCGCGCAGGCTGCCGTTTTGAGCCTCTACGACACCCGCCGCATTCAACATGCAGGCAAGGTGAGTGAAGGCCAGGTGGAAAGAATGGACTGGACCGCACTCGACCGCGAGATCAAAGCCAAACTGGCTGCCGGTGCTACGGTGCGCATCATTTCCAATACCATTATCAGCCCGACGGCGAAAAAAGCCCTGGGTGAATTTACTGCCAAATACCCGAACACACAGGTAGTAACATACGACGCCGTTTCCAGCGCAGCCCTGCTGGAAGCAAACAAGCAGTCTTTCGGTGCGGCAGTGATCCCGTCCTACAAATTCGACGTAGCCGACGTGATCGTTTCTTTCGGCGCCGATTTCCTCGGCTCCTGGATCAGCCCGGTCGAATATGCCCGTTTGTACGCTAAAAAACGCAAGATTTCCCCGAATAAAGGCGCTAAAATGTCGCGCCACTATCAGGTGGAAAGCCATATGTCGCTCACCGGTTCCAATGCCGACAACCGCGTGATGATTAAACCCAGCGAAATGGGTGCGGCCATCGTAGCGCTTTACAACGAACTGTCCGGTTCTTCCGGCGGTCCGAAAGTGAACGACAAAGCAGCAGGCGCGATCAAAAAAATTGCCGCCGATCTGCGCAACGCCAGAGGCAAATCGCTGGTAGTCAGTGATTCCAATAACGTAGCCGAACAAGTGATCGTCAACAAGATCAACGACATCCTCGGCAACATCAACACAACGGTTGATTTCACGAAACCTTCCTACCAACGCCAGGGCGACGAACGCGCTTTGGACGGTCTGATCGCTGAAATGAATAGCGGCCGCGTACAGGTTGCCATCGTTTGGGGCGCCAACCCGGCCTGGGAACTGCGCAACGCCGAGGCTTTTAAAGCCGCTTTCGCAAAAGTTCCGGTCCGCGTTTCCTTTAATACTGTGGTAGATGAAACCACGGCTGTCTGCAATTACTCCGCACCCACCCACCACCTGCTGGAATCCTGGGGCGATGCCGAGCCGAAAGCAGGCCAGTTCAGCCTGATTCAACCAACCATTTCTCCGCTGTTCGAAACCCGCCAGGCAGAACTCAGCCTGCTGGAATGGGCCGACAGCACCGAACTGAATCGCCAGGACGATCAGCCGTACTACCAGTACCTGAAATCCAACTGGGCCGGCGGTGATCTGTTCCAGCGTCAGACAAAATACAGCACCCCGGCCGCGTTCTGGGATATGAGCCTGCACGACGGCATTTTCGAACTGCCGTCGGTAGAACTGCAAAGCGCTGCCGCATTTGCCGGCACCGTCGACGTGAACGCGGTAAGCAAACCGTCCGGTTCGGAACTCGAAATATCCTTCTACGAAACCGTCAACATCGGCGGCGGACAATACGCGCACAATCCCTGGCTCCAGGAAATGCCAGACCCTGTTAACCGGACTGTTTGGGGCAACTACCTCAACATTCCGATTGAAACGAACGGAAAAGATACGATCAAAGGCTGGAAAGACCTCATCGACGGCGATCAGGTAGAAGTAGAAGTAAACGGCCAGAAACTGACCTGCACCGTTGTCCGCAACTTCGGTCAAGCCCCCGGCACCGTTTCCATCGCCCTTGGCGGCGGTCGTGAAATGGGCGGCTGCGGTGTTACCTACGGCGTAAACGTCAACCCTGCCCTGAAAGGGGAGGGCGGACTGACCCAGTACTTCGGTACCGACGTGAAGATTTCCGCTAAAGTAGGCGTGGATAAACACTTCGCCTGCGTACAGCACCACCACACCATGGGTGTGCACGGCGCGGATGCTACTCAAAACATCGACGAGGCTGAGTTTTTCCAAGGCTCGTTGACCAAACGTTCCATCATTTTCCAGACTAATCTGAAGGATTTGCAGGAACTGGAGGAAAAACTGGTCGAATTCCATGAGGAAGCAGAACACCTGAATTCCCAAACGCTTTACCCCAGCACCGACGAATGGTTTAAAACCGGCCTGAAATGGGGTATGTACGTCGACCTGAATTCCTGCATCGGATGCGGTGCATGCCAGGTTGCCTGCGTGAGCGAAAACAATACCCCGGTCGTGGGCAAAAAAGAAGTGGCCCGCCACCACGAAATGACCTGGCTGCGTATCGACCGCTATTTCTATGGCGACATCGAGAACCCGAAAGTGGTGTACCAACCGATGATGTGCCAGCACTGCGACAACGCACCTTGCGAGAACGTTTGTCCGGTATCCGCTACCACGCACTCGATGGAAGGTATCAACCAGATGGCTTACAACCGCTGCATCGGTACACGTTACTGCGCCAACAACTGTCCTTATAAAGTGCGCCGTTTCAACTGGCTCGACTATACCACGGCTGACCTGTGGCCTGCCAATGAAGAACGCGTATTCCATGTGGAAGGCGACGACAAACCGTTCTATGCAGACAACCTGACGCGTATGGTGATGAATCCGGACGTAACGGTTCGCTCGCGCGGTGTGATCGAAAAATGCTCGTTCTGCGTGCAGCGCATTCAGGAAGGCAAACTGACCGCCAAACGCGAAGGTCGCGCGATTCTGGACAACGACGTACGCACGGCTTGCCAGACGGCTTGCCCAACCGGTGCGATCGTGTTCGGT
>Ga0116158_10004201_pt1 | contig 12350 bp, 11 predicted proteins | sample AD_UKC052_MetaG_FD_89883 | JGI IMG/M metagenome (GOLD analysis project Ga0116158, IMG submission 89883) | Active sludge microbial communities of municipal wastewater-treating anaerobic digesters from USA - AD_UKC052_MetaG | ecosystem: Engineered > Bioreactor > Anaerobic > Digestate | place: USA... | reverse complement strand
TGTGTAAATTTCTCTTCCGGTGATGTCTGTAATAATGATATCGGCATTATTGGCATTAACCTGATCAAGGCTGACTGTAAACGATGTCCTGACGGGATTAGGGTATAGATTTAAACTTACGTGTTGTTTGTCAGGGCCATTGATGACCGTTAGTATATTATTGGCCAGTACAAAATCAGGAATGCCGTAGCCCAGCATGTCATCGGGATTATCGTACTGACTGGCACTTTTCCTGATGGCATCGGCAATTTGCATGTTAGTCATGGCTGGATTTGCCTGCCACAGACAGGCTGCCATTCCAGCCAGGATGGGTGATGAGAAAGAAGTGCCGCCTCCAAAAGTAAATCCACCGCCCATCGGTTCCACCACGTATACCATTGATCCTTGTGTTGCCACATCCGGTTTTACCCGGCCATCATAAGAAGGGCCATGGGAGCTGAAACCCACATAAAAACCATTGGCGTCCACAGCCCCTATTCCCATTACGCTGTCGCCATCAGAAGGCGCTGATAAATAGTACCATGAGCTATTGCCTTCGTTACCCAGGCTATTTACGACCAATATTCCTTTTTTCGCGGCCATATCAGCGCCTTTTGTGGCTGGAGTCGTATTTCCGTCCATATCTTCGTAGGTATGATCCTGGGTCGGGTCGTTGAATTGAGAATAGCCCAGTGATGAATTGATAATGTCGGCCCCAACGCTATCGGCAAATTCCGCGGCAGATACCCAGTTGTATTCTTCGATCAAGTATTCCGATCCACCGTCCTCAGACCGCAGAAGCCAGTAATCGGCCATTGGTGCCGTCCCGATCAGTTGCCCTGGGAAATTCGCTCCCATGCAGGAAAGCACCATTGTCCCGTGCTGGTGTTCATCAAACTGAATATCTCCTCCCCTGACGAAATCCTTTGTTCCCAGGATCTGGCCGTTCATCCAGAGACTATCGAAAGCATCTACACTGTTGGCATTAAAATATCCGGCATCCAGAACGGCTATAACCTTCCCCTGTCCGCGGTAACCCATTTCGTGAAAAACATCTCCGTTCAGCATCTGGATCTGGTTAAATCCCATCCCATAATCAAATGCACCGGTTTGGGCTTTATTTTTAAAGGAGTTTCCGGGCCCCTGGTTATACATCTCATGATAAAAGAACTGCTTCTCTTTATCGTGCTGAATCCTGCCAGGCTGATGCTTTTCCTGAGGATAACCGGTGATGCCAGCGACATATGGCAAGGCATCGATTGCTTCCAGAACAGCCGGATTATCGGTAAAAACAGTAACCCCATTCAGCCATTTGGTTGGATTTAACAGGGTGGCACCTGTACCGGCAACACCCGAAAGGTAGGAAGGATTTACCGGAAGGTCATAAATATCTACGGAGATTCCCTGGCTGGCCCGGCGTTCAATGGCCCGTTCAGAAAGAAATTCTGAAGGATTATCGATTGAATAGGGGGAATTATTTTTATCGGTGAATTGGACGAAATATTTGTCGGGTGCAATCTGGCCGGCAGATGAAACTGCAAGAAGAATCAGAAATAAGTTGAATATCAGTGATTTCATATTTGTGAATTTTTGCAAAAATAGTAAATATCAGGTGATTGAATCATGATCGTAACAATCCGGCGGGGGATTTGTTTAAAAAACATATCTTTGAAAATTATGAGGATTGATATCATTACCTTATTTCCGGATATTTTCAGGGGGCCTTTTGATTTTTCAATTATCAAAAGAGCAATTGATAAGAACCTGGTGACCATTGGGCTTCATGACCTCCGGGAATACGCAACCAACAAGTATAAGAGTGTGGATGATTATCCCTTTGGAGGAGGAGCAGGAATGGTGATGGCGATTGAACCGATCGACGGGTGCATCAGCCATTTGAGAGGGCAAAGGCATTATGACGAAATCATTTTTCTGACACCCGATGGGGAATTGCTGGATCAACCACTGGGCAACCGTCTCTCCATGTGTGAGAATATTATTTTATTGTGCGGACATTATAAAGGTATTGATGAAAGAGTCCGTCAGCACCTTGTTACACGGGAAATATCCATCGGGGATTACGTCCTTTCAGGTGGCGAGCTGGCAGCGGCCGTGCTGACCGATTGCCTGGTCCGCCTGTTACCCGGAGTTTTAGGTGATGAAACTTCCGCCCTGTCCGATTCATTCCAGGATGGTTTAATTTCTCCGCCGGTTTATACTCGCCCTGCTGTATACAAAGGTTGGGCTGTCCCTGAAATCCTGTTATCCGGACATGAGGCCAAAATAAAGGAATGGAGGCTGGATCAGGCTGTTGAAAGAACTAAGATCAGGCGTCCGGGCTTATTAAAGGATTTTTCCGAATAAAATCGATCCCACTTCTTAAATTATTTTGAGAATAAGCCTTTGATTACTGGTAAATAGTTGTATATTTGCACACTTTTTTGAAAGAACCGCTTAAAAGATTTGACAGACATGAGCAAGAACGAATTAATGCAATATGTGGATACTTTAACGACTGTTAAGGAATTTCCCGATTTCAAAGCAGGTGATACGATCACCGTTACATATAAGATCCGCGAAGGTAATAAGGAAAGATTGCAGAAGTATCAGGGTGTTGTATTACAGCGCGTTGGATCAGGCCCTACCGAAACGTGTACGGTATGAAAAATTTCAGCTAACATTGGCGTCGAAAGGATATTTCCGATCTCCTCTCCTTTTATAGACGAAATCCAGGTCAATAAGAGGGGCCGTGTAAGAAGGGCCAGAATTTTCTACCTCAGGGATCTTAAAGGCAAGAAAGCCCGTATTAAAGAAGCCAGGTTCTAAAACTTCGGATTTAGTTATTTTGACAAGATATTCAGAGGGCGCTTTCCAAAAGAGCGCCCTCTTGCTTTTTGTTATTATCTTTGAATCATGCGACGCTATGGTACATGGCCCTTTATCGGACTGATCTATGTTTACAGGTATATTATTTCCCCACTATTACCCAGGGGCTGCAGGCATTATCCAAGTTGTTCGGAATATGCCATCACGGCTTTAAAACAGCACGGTTTACTCAAAGGAGGACTTCTGGCCGCAAACCGTATTTCCCGTTGCCAGCCCTGGGGTACCAGCGGAATTGATCCGGTTCCTCGCATTATTGCAGGAAAAATAAAATATTCCAGGTTCCGTCAGCGACAAAAAATGAAAAGATTCCCAACCTGTAATCGTCTCAAACGGCCATAATTCTTTTGAATTTGCTATTTTTGTATAACCGGTGACCTGGTCATCAATTGAATATAATCATTGAAAATTCCACATCCATGAGCTTGCAATTTAAACCTGAGATCGTTACGGTGTGCCGCAAGGTCCATTTCAATGCCACGCACCGTTTGCATAATCCTAACTGGACGGATGAAAAGAATGAGAAGGTATTTGGAAAATGCAACAATGAAAACTACCACGGGCATAATTATGACCTGGTGGTTCGAGTCACCGGTCCGGTAGATCCGGAAACAGGCTATGTCATCGATCTGAAGGTTCTCAATGATCTGGTCAGGCAGCATGTCATAGAAAGGTATGACCATAAAAACCTCTATCTCGACGTTCCTGATTTTAAAGATCTGAACCCTTCAGCGGAATATATTGCCATCAAGATCTGGCAGATAATCCGGGAAAGGATCAAACCGGAGCTGCGAATCTCCATTCAGTTATTTGAAACGGAACGAAACTTTGTCGAGTACAATGGTCCTGTTAATCAATGATATAATTATTAACTAGAACAATCTGAAGGGATTAATGGAACATCACCATGAACATGCAGCGCCTCTGAGTGCTGAAAATCTGCTCTCTGTGCTTCAGCATACTTTAATGGTCACGTTTTTTGTGCTCATTGTCATGCTGATGATCGAGTATATCACCGTGCAGACAAAAGGAAGATGGAGCAAAAGCCTCAACAGGTCAGGATATCTGCAAATCCTGGTGGCCGGGTTTCTTGGGCTTGTTCCGGGATGCCTCGGGGCATTCACAGCCGTTTCATTGTATATACACAGAACATTCAGTTTCGCCGCTTTACTGGCTGCCATGATCGCAACTACCGGGGATGAGGCGTTCATTATGTTTTCCATGTTCCCCTCACAAGCTTTCATGCTTAATCTATATATTCTGATCATCGCTGTTGCCGTGGGATTTCTGGTTTATGCCATTTTCGGAAACAAAGGGCCCTGGATCAGCCGGGAAAAAGAGATCCCGATACACCACGGAGAACCGGATTGTATCAGTTTTCAACCGGGAATCATTCTGAAACAGTTTAAAAAGATCAGCTTTACCCGGGCATTGCTGATCACAGGCGGATTGCTGTTCCTGCTTCATCTGTTTACAACTGCTGAATTCCACCAGCCCGACGGATGGGAAAAACCTACATACATCATTGTTACCCTTATCGGATTGTTTATTGTTTCAACGGTTCCCGATCATTTCTTAACGGAACACTTGTGGAAGCATACCATTAAAAAGCATATCCCAAGAATATTTATCTGGACCCTTGCCGCATTTTTAGTCATAGATGTTTTCCTCGGTTATTTCGACCTGGACCATTGGATCAGCGACAATACTTCCATAATGCTCGTCCTGGCCTTGCTGGTGGGGATTATCCCGCAATCAGGTCCGCATATTGTTTTTGTTACACTGTTTGCTGAAGGAACGATCCCTTTCAGTGTCCTGTTTGCCAATTCCGTTGTGCAGGATGGACATGGCGCAATCCCGCTGCTGGCAGAATCGCCGCGCAGTTTCATTATCATGAAAGCCATCAAACTGTTGCTGGGACTGCTGATTGGAATCTCCGGCCTCATATTCGGCTTCTGACCGGCAAGATTTTATCGTTTCTGCTTAATTCTTCGGAAAAGTCCCGAATATTTTTGAAAGGAACCTGTGGAAATTATGCACTCCCGAGGGATTGGTATGCATCATGATACAGGCTCCGTTAACGAGTTTGATATTCTTTCCTGCTGCCATATCAGCCGCTTCCCGGGTTTCTGTTCCCTGTTGCAGCCACAGGTGAGTCATGCCAAGGCTTATCGCTTTGCTGACTTCTGCGGCCGTTTGCGACTTTGGCGTCATAAATAGAGCATGTTTCACATCTCCCGGCAATTCAGTCAAATCATGATAACATTTTACACCTTCAACATCATCCATATTCGGATTGACGGGAAGAATCTGATATCCTTTCTGTGTCAGTTCCTTAAAGACACTACGGCTGAACTTTTTGGGATCGCGTGATAATCCGACGAGGGCAAAGCGCCTGGTCTCCGTAAATTCCTTGATGGTCGTCAAACTGTTTTTTGCCATTGTTCATTAATTTGGTTCGGTGAAAGTTAACTTTATGATGGTAAATTTGGTTCAAAGATACAGTGTTATTCGAATGACATTCCATGTTTAATAAAAAATGAATATTGATATTCTTAATATAAAGGAACTACTGGATTATAAGGTTGATCTTTACAATCGTCGTGAATTTATCGAATCTGATCCTATATCCATTCCGCATTTATTTTCATTAAAGGAGGATATTGAGATTGCGGGTTTTTTGACTGCGACTTTGTCTTGGGGACATCGCAGGACAATCATTTCGAAGTCAACGGAACTCATGAAAGCGATGGATTTCAGTCCATATGATTTTGTCAGGAATGCTACTCCCCGGGACCTGGACAGCCTGCACTCTTTCCGGCACCGGACCTTTAATGGTGAAGACGCCGTTTTCTTTATACGCAGCATTCAGAATATTTACCTGAACCATGGAGGATTAGAAGCTTCATTCGGGAATAAGCAAACAAATGATATCAAAGAAAGGATTGCGAATTTTCGTCGACTATTTTTCTCGATCCCCTGTCCTATTCACTGTACCAAACATATTTCCAATCCGGTGGCCGGTTCACCGGCAAAGAGACTGAATATGTTTTTAAGATGGATGGTCAGAAACGATGATCGGGGTGTTGACTTTGGGATATGGAAGTCTATCTCATCCAGTGACCTGATGTGCCCTCTTGATCTGCATTCCGGTAACACAGCCAGGAAGTTATACCTGATCAGACGAAGGCAAAACGATTGGAAAGCGCTCGAAGAACTGATGGCTAACCTGCGAAAATTCGATCCCTCAGATCCTGTAAAATATGACTATGCCCTGTTCGGATTGGGGGTATTTGAAAAATTTTAATTTGTATTTATCTGAACAATAAAGAATTTTGATTTGTTTGACATGAAAACAATTAAGATGATGAAAACTAAACTTGCGATTATTATTTTAACAATGATGTCATCCATGATTTATTCTCAAGACAGTATGAAGAAAACCTTTCACGATTTCACTGTCACTACAATCGACGGTGAAGAGTATTCACTGGCAGATCTAAAGGGTAAGAAGGTGCTGGTTGTCAACACAGCCTCGAAATGTGGTTACACGCCTCAATACGAAGACCTGGAAAAGCTTTATCAATCCTACGGGGGCGATAAATTCACCATTATTGGGTTTCCAGCGAACAATTTCATGAACCAGGAACCGGGGACCAATGCTGATATAAAGCAGTTTTGTTCTTCCAAATACGGTGTCTCTTTTCCCATGATGTCGAAGATCTCCGTAAAGGGCAATGATATTGCCCCTTTATATAAATGGTTGACAACCAAGGATGAGAACGGTGTGATGGATGCACCAGTGAAGTGGAACTTTCAGAAATTCATGATCGATGAGAACGGAAACCTTGCCGGTGTAGCATATTCCGGAGATAATCCTCTTTCGGAGAAGATAGTTAACTGGATTAAAAATTAATAAGGGATTTCAGAGTGGAGACTCCATCTCGATTTTTGAGATGGAGTCTCTTTTTTTTTCTACCTTTCCGGAAATTATTAAACGATGGATATCCAGGCTTTCTTCAAAATCACTTATGGGATTTATATCGTATGTTCGGGTGATGGAAATAACCGTAACGGACATGTTTCCAATACTGTTTTCCAGGTAACGGCCGATCCTCCGCAGTTTATCGTAGCTACGCATAAAAACAACCTGACAACGGATTATATCCGGAAAAGCAAAGCTTTTTCCGTATCTGTTATTGATCAGCAGTGCAATCTGGAATTCCTGGGCCCGTGGGGTTTTAAATCGGGCAGGGTGATCGATAAATTCAAAAATATGGCATTCAAAAAAGGTAAAACAGGTACGCCGGTTTTATTGGAGAAGGCATTAGCTTTCATTGAATGCGGGGTTGTCAATGAGATTGACGCCGGTACCCATATTCTTTTCATCGGAACAGTGATAGATGCCGAGGTGCTGAATAACAAAGGAGTCCCTTTGACTTACCAATATTACAGGGAAGTAATAAAAGGCATTTCGCCTGAATACTCCCCTACTTATACGAGCGAAAAGAATGAGCAACAGCCGGAGGGTTCTACCGCAACGATGCTTAAAGAAAGCAGGAAGTATCAGTGTAAGATCTGCGGTTACATTTATGATCCGGAGGAAGGTGATCCTCATGCCGGAATAGAACCCGGGACAGCCTTTGAAGACATTCCTGATGATTGGGTCTGTCCTATTTGCGGTGTCACAAAAAAGGATTTTGTGCCGATCGACTGAGTCCCGATTTAGTTGGCTGATACTATTTTAACCTCGGTTCTTCTGTTTCGTGCCTTTCCCTGCCAGGTTTCGTTGTCTGAAATTGGCTGGGACTCACCATAACCTTTGAATGTTAATCTATCGGTGCTGATTCCATTTCCGGTGAGATAAATATATACGGCTTCCGCTCTTTTCCGGCTAAGTTCCAGGTTGTATTCATCAGGGCCATCGCTATCGGTATGACCCCCGATCTCGATTCTTATGGAAGGATTTTCATTCAGAAATAAAAGCAGTTTTGTCAGTTCGGCAGTCGATTCGGCAGACAGGATGTACTGGTCCTTTTCAAAGAATATATTTCTCAGAATCATGGTGTTTCCCGGGGCAATCGGGATTAACCCGATGTTTTTCACAACCGGATTCACCGCATCATGATTTTCTTTGATGGGGAAGTGTGCGGAATAAAACAAATAACCTTCGCGCGACACATTCAGTGCATAATTCCTGTTGCATGGAATGCACACCAGGAATTCCCCGTTTGCATCATCAGATTGTGCGATAACGACCGTAGTATCATTTTCCGTATCGATCATTTCAAAATCAGCTTTTAGCGGCTGACGGGTGATGGAATCATAGATCATTCCCTTAAAATAAGTGACAGGGACAGGCCTGACTTCATTATTTAAACTGAAAGAATATATATCATATCCGCCAGATCCTTCTAAAGTGTTGCTGGAGATAAACCCATACTTACCACTGGCATTCACGATAATAGCAAGTTCATCTGCTTCGGTATTCAGTGGATATCCCAGGTTAACGGGTTTTGTCCACGATTGGTTGATCTTTGATGACATAAAGAGGTCAGCACCTCCCATTCCCGGATGGCTTTTGGAAGAGAAGTACAATGTCTGGTTGTCAAAATGAATGACAGGAACCATTTCCGCCTCGCTGCTATTGACAGGTCTGCCTAAATTAACAGGCAGTTGCCAATGACCCAGGGAGTCCCTTTCGGTAACCCAGATATCGGAATTCCCCCACCCTCCTGCCCGGTTACTGGCAAAATAGATCTTTCTTCCATCCGGTGATATTGAAGGCTGGGCATCCCAGGATTCCGAATTTACATTCCTGCCGAGATTTCTGGCGACAGACCATTTCCCGTTAATTTTTTCGGAGTAGTACAGATCACAACTTCCATAGCTATCGGATCGGTTGCAGGCTGTGAACAATATCATCCTGCCGTCGGGCGACAGGCAGAATGATCCTGCATCATTTTCTTTTCCAGGTGGATAGGTAAGCAAAGCAGCCGAATCACCGGCATTATTTCCGATTTCTGCAATATATAAATCCTCAGAATAATTCCGGCCTTGAACCGGTTTTGGATTCTTAATTCTCCTTGTAAAAAAGATAAACTGGCCATCTGTTGAAATGGCATTGATATATTCATCTCCTGATGTATTTATTCTTATTCCCAGGTTGACAGGGTTAAATGCAACAGGTGCAGCCCTTAATGCGGACCTGGTTATCGCCTGCCCGAGTCTTTCCTGTGCAGCCTGTGTCGGTTTGCTGTCGATCCCGGAAATTTTTAAGATGGTATCGTAATATACTTTGGATTCCTCATATTCTTTTAGTGAAAATAGTGTATTTGCCAAAACATAACACAATGATTCCCAGCGCTCAGGATTCCGTTCCAGCGCCTTCTTATAATAGATTACTGCCTGCCCCGGTTCGGATTGTTCCATCAGGACTTCTGCCATCATTACGTACGGTTCGGCATTTGTTGAATCATACCTGAACGCTGCGTTCAATTCAGCTTTGCATTTATCCCATTCCTGCCGGGAATAATATTGCCAGGCTTTTTCGACCGCTTTTTCCGATTTTTGTTTATTAATCTCCTGCGAATGGCTGCAAACGGGAAACAGGACCAGGAATAAGAGCAACAGACTCAACCACTGCCGGAAGGACTTTTTTACCTTTACGGGATATTCATAAACTTGTGTGATTGCAGGGATATCTTCCATTGCGGATGGGTTTTTATATAATTAACGATGGAAGGCAGTATCTGATTATACCTGCTCCATTCCGGCTGCAAATACAGGTGGCATTTTCCGGTTATTTTTTCCGCATTCAGTTCAGCCCAACGGAAATCGCTCTCCTGGTGTATGATGACTTTAAGTTCGGCAGCTTCCCTGAAATATTCAGGCAGTGGAAGGGAACCTTTTTTTGGTGAAAGGCATAACCAATCCCACGATCCCGATAGCGGCCTGACCCCTGCTGTTTCAAGGAATGTTTCAATTCCATTTTCTTTTAGCTTTTTACAAAGATAGTCAAGGTTGTAAAGTACGGGTTCTCCGCCCGTCACCACCACAGATTTTGCCGGTTGCTGCAGTACCCGGTATACCATCTCATCGGTATCTGTCAAAGGATGCAGACGGGCGTCCCAGGATTCTTTTACATCACACCACCAGCAACCCATATCGCATCCCCCGAGGCGGATAAAATAGGCTGCTTTACCCGTATTGAATCCTTCACCCTGGATGGAATAAAAATCTTCCATCAGCGGGAGCAGTTTCCCTTGCTCAAGTAAATTTCTCAGATCCGGCGAAAGTGGCGTATTCATTATAGATCAGCCGTATATCTCTTTTTTCGCGGCTTTTACCGTATTCATCAGCAACGAGACTATAGTCATCAGGCCAACGCCACCCGGCACCGGAGTGATCATAGAAGCAATTTTCGAAACTTCTTCAAAGTTTACGTCCCCTGTGAGCCGGTATCCTGATTGGGTTGTATCCGAAGGGATCCGGTGCATACCGACATCAATGACCACGGCTCCTTTCTTGACCATTTCTCCTGTGACAAAGCCGGGCTGCCCGATGGCTGCAATGAGAATATCCGCTTCTTTAGCCAGTTTACCGAGATCTTTTGTCTTGCTGTGGCAAAGAGTGACCGTACAATTTCCGGGATAATTTTTCCGTGACATCAGGATAGAGACAGGTGTACCAACAATATTGCTCCTGCCCAGCACGACACAATGTTTTCCTTCCGTTTCGACGCGGTAATGTTCAAGTAATTTTATTATACCATAAGGTGTAGCCGGCAGATACGAAGGCAAACCCTGTACCATTCTACCGATATTGACCGGATGAAAACCATCCACATCTTTTTTCGGATCGATTGCCTGGACAATTTTTTCCGGATTGATATGCCCCGGGAGCGGTAATTGCACGATCAGGCCATGAACCTCCGGATCATTATTGATAAAATCGATCATGGCCAGCAGTTCATTTTCGCTAATACCGGCCGATTGCCTGTAAACAGAAGAAATGATACCTGCTTCATGGCAGGCTTTTTCCTTGTTCCTGACATAGGTCTGGCTTGCCGGGTCTTCACCGACGAGAATAGCGGCCAGGTGGGGATCTGTACCCGAGTCTATCAGGCTGGCCACTTCAATTTTCAATTCTTCTATTATTTGCTGTGATACCAGCTTGCCATCCAATAATTTCATTTTATATCATTTTATCCTGAAAGAAAATCATGCAAATACCGGTCATTTATTTCCGGCCCTGAGACTTCATGTTTTGCATGGCGCGCATCATATTCTTCCCTTTTCCGGCCGACATCATTTTCATCATTTTACTGGTTTCATAGAATTGCTTGATCAGCCTGTTAACTTCCTGGATATCATTGCCGCTGCCAATTGCGATCCGTTTTCTCCTGGACCCGTTCAGCAACTTAGGGTTTTCTCTTTCATCGGGTGTCATGGAATAAATGATCGCTTCGATTCCTTTGAAGGCATTGTCATCAATATCGACATCACGAAGTGCTTTTCCCATGCCCGGGATCATACTCATGAGGTCTTTCACATTACCCATTTTCTTGATCTGTTTGATCTGGGTCATGAAGTCATTGAAGTTGAACTCATCATGGGCAATTTTTTTCTGAAGTTTTCTCGCTTCTTCTTCGTCGAACTGTTCCTGGGCGCGTTCAACAAGCGAAACGATATCGCCCATTCCCAGGATTCTGTCCGCCATTCGGGAAGGATAAAAGACGTCGATGGCGTCTATCTTTTCCCCGATTCCAACGAATTTGATAGGTTTCGTTACGACAGCGCGGATAGTCAGGGCAGCCCCACCCCGGGTATCCCCATCGAGCTTGGTCAGCACAACACCATCGAAATCAAGCCGTTCATTAAAGGCTTTGGCCGTATTAACGGCATCCTGCCCGGTCATGGCATCCACTACAAACAAGGTTTCGTTCGGCTGAACCCCATTTTTAATGGCTGCGATCTCTTTCATCATTTCTTCATCGATGGCTAACCGTCCTGCCGTATCGATGATAACCACGTTGTAGTTTTTATCTTTAGCATATTGAACTGCGCGGCGGGCAATCTGAACCGGATCCCGGTTATCGGGTTCTGAATAGACTTCGACCCCTATTTGTTCTCCGAGCACTTTTATCTGTTCGATGGCAGCAGGCCGGTAAATATCGCAGGCTGCCATCATGACCTGCCTGCCTTTTTTCGATTTGAGATAATGAGCCAGTTTTGCTGAGAAGGTAGTTTTCCCTGAACCCTGAAGACCTGACATCAGGATGATCGCGGGCTTTCCCTGGGTATTCAGCTCGGCCTGGCTGCTTCCCATCAGTTCCGCCAGTTTGTCGTGGACTATTTTGACCATCAGCTGGCTGGGTGAAACGGATGTCAGGATTTTCTGACCCATGGCCTCCTGTTTTACCTGGTCAGTAAAATCCTTTGCGATTTTATAGCTGACATCGGCATCCAGCAGGGCCTTGCGCACCT
>Ga0116158_10004198_pt1 | contig 12356 bp, 11 predicted proteins | sample AD_UKC052_MetaG_FD_89883 | JGI IMG/M metagenome (GOLD analysis project Ga0116158, IMG submission 89883) | Active sludge microbial communities of municipal wastewater-treating anaerobic digesters from USA - AD_UKC052_MetaG | ecosystem: Engineered > Bioreactor > Anaerobic > Digestate | place: USA... | reverse complement strand
GTTATCGAGAAACAGGCGTATGTCCAGCAAGGGGAAGGGGCTTTTGAGCTGCTGAAAAATGAATAAGCCCAGAAAGATCATACCGATCGCAATGAGACACCCCGCGCTAAATGCCGGCAGATGGGAAAACCCGTACATAATGGAAAAAAGAGCAATGGCGTAGATCAGCGCGCCGGTTAAATCGAAGCCCTCGTCTTCGCGGGCGGATGTTTCCGGTTCAATTTTTGCCAGCGTGATGAAAATGATGGTTAAGCCCAGGAAGACGGTAAACAGAAAAATGTACCGCCATCCGAGATATTGCGTCAGCAGCCCGCCGATAAAAGGCCCGACAGTCAAACCAACATAAACGGCGGTGATGTTGATGCCCAGAATCTTGCCGCGATCGCTTGGCGGATAAGCTGAAATCAGCATGGCCGTTCCGGTGCTGAAAATCATGGCCCCGCCGATGCCCTGCAAAGCTCGGACGGCAATGAGAAAAGCCTGCGTAGGCGACCAGATGCAAAAGGCGGAAGCCACGGTAAAAATCAAAGCCCCGTAGATAAAAATTCTTCGGCGGCCGTAGATATCAGCCAGACGTCCCAGAGGGATGAGCGATATGGATGCCGCCAGAATAAAAGAAGTGGCCACCCAACTGAGCGTCAGAGCGGTCATGGACAATTCTTCGGCGATGGCGGGGAGGGCAACGTTGATGGCGGATCCCATAAACGGTGTCAGAAAAGAACTCAGCGTTGTAACCAGCAGCACATAGAGATGATTTTTATTGGCGTTGATTTTCATGGATGGATGATAAATACGGACAATTACGTGCAGCTATACGTTTTGTTCAAGAGCGACGGGAAATGATCCTTCCCGCAGGCCATCATCAGCGTCAGAGGCATCACTTTTTTCGCCTGTTTGAGCATTTTTCCCGTAAGATTGTGAATGTCCCACTGGGCATGGGCATCGGCACGCAGTCGTGCAAGATGATACATTTCCCGGGCGTTCAGTTTCATCAAAACCCTTTTACGGTGGGCATTGGTCAGCACATAAACGGCAGCCAGTGGTGCTTTCTCTCTGATTTTTTCATATGTGCTCTGCGTACGGTGCATCAGGTCCAGAAAATCTTTTTGCCGGCCGATGGCTTTAATGGAAGGCGGCACGGTGACACCCAGATGCGGATTGTATTCCTGTGCAATGATAGTGGACATTCGGTGTCGTTTAAGCTGGGCAAAGCAACTGGAACTGGCGATCAGTTCAAACTGCAGATCCACAGTTTCCAGCTCCCTTAATACGGCATCGTGTATCTGCAGGTTGGCAAAAGCAGTTTTAAACAGGGATCTTTTTTTCTGAGCGGTCAGCTTGTCGGCCGTCTTCAGGCATTCGGCATAATTGGCATCCGATGATGCAAACAGCAATGCGGCAGCCGCCCGGTTATCGGCAGCAGCCGATGCAGACATCAATTGCACATCGGCTGCGTTTTTGACCTTCGATTGCGATTTTTTTATTAATGCGTCGGAAAACCGATTCAGATTTCTTCTTGTGAATTTATCGTAGTCTGTCGCCTTCGTGTAACGGATCAGAGAAGGGGCGATTTCCTTTGTGGCGGCATACAGCTTTGCGCTGTATTCCTGCGCTTCGGCCAGGGGCAATGCCGCCAGCCGTCTGAGCATGAGTTCCAGGTTGCGGGCGTTGACGGTCATGCCCAGTTGGGTTTCGGTAGCCATGGAAATCGCGTAGCGGGCGTCTTCCTTGGCCCAGCCTTCCAGCATGGATCGGTTCGCCGGATCGGACGCCAGAGTTTTATGTTTATCGAAAATGTACGGCCTCAAGTTCTCATACATCTCATGGTAAAAATCATTTTGCGCTTCAACGGTAGAGATGAACAAACCGGCAAGATCAGCCTGCCGGATTTCTTCCGGGACGACAAAATCCTTATCGAAAAGAACATAGCGCTGTGATTTTTCCGTGAAGGAACACAGACGGAATTTTTCGATTTCTTCAACCAGGAACCGGGAGACGCCGATCACATCGATATTAAAAACCGCATGCTCGGCCACGGAGTTGTGCCCCATGTCAAAAACGATTTTACGGTTGGATTGGCGAGCCTTATCCACTTCCTCGCGGGCGATGGCACGCAGCTCGTTAACGGGTTTCGGATTGCGGCTGATGCGTGCGTAAGCCGCCGAGATGGTTTCAGGTGTCAAATCCTGTTTTGTTCCGCTTTTGTCTTTCAGCGTCCGGATGATGTCATAGTCCAGATTATGACCGGCAAGAAGAATTTTCATGAAATTTTCCTAAAAACTGACAAGTTCAATCTTTCCCAGCGTTCTTCCCAGAAAACGTTCGCCGATGGTTTGAAAACGATAGGGCAAATCGCTGACATAAAACGTGTATTCCGGTACCGCATGGTTCTGATTGCCGATCGCTTGTTGATCGATCAGATCGGCGGCGATACCGGCCATGGCTTCTGCCGAATCGATCAGTGTTACGGATTTTCCCATAATGTCCTGTAACAGGGGTTTTAAAAGCGGGTAATGCGTGCAGCCGAGAACCAGCGTGTCCACCTGTTCGGCGATAACCTGTTTGAGATATTCCTGAGCAATGAGTTTTGTCGCCGGATGATCAAACCATCCTTCCTCCACCAGGGGAACGAACAAAGGACAGGCATGAGAGAAAACTTTTGCCTCTTTATCCAGAAGATGGATTGCCCTGGCGTAGGCATTGCTGTTGACGGTTGCAGGTGTGCCGATGACGCCGATGGACTTGGTTTTGGTATGCTGGATGGCCATGCGGGCGCTGGCGTCAATGACTTCGAGGACGGGTACCTGTTCCACAAGTTTTTGATAAGCGAACGCGACAGGCACCTGTGATAAATCAATGATCGTTTGATGAGCCACTGCGGCCATGGTGTTGCAGGCGACAATCAGCATTTTGACATCTTTTTGGATCAGAAATTCGGTAATCTGTGCCGCGTAGCGGTTGATGGTTTCCACCGACTTCACACCATACGGCACGCGAGCGGTGTCGCCGAAATAGATGATGTTTTCAAAAGGCAGACGTTCCATCAGGGCCCGGACGACCGTCAGACCGCCGATGCCGGAATCGAAAACGCCTATGGCACGATTTGCTTTTGTGTTCATGGTAATGTTTTTACGGAACTTTTATCTTAATTGTTTTTTACACCGGGCCGCAAAAAAAAACAACGGGCCCCTTTTCTTATATCTTCTCGAAAGAAATCTCATCATTGCGGATGTTTGCCGCTGGAAATGGCTTATCATAACTCATCAAAACATAGCAAGGTTTGTTGTTGATATTTTTTGTAAACAAGGCCGCTTCCCCGTCGGGAAGACATCGATGCGGATTTTAACAGCGAATTGTCAGAACCGGATTTTCAATCCCACAACGGGTGCTGTGGAGGCGCCGCCCGGGGATACAATGCGAAAGGCATCCGAGCGCTGATGAAGGCGCGTAATGAAGGAGATGCCGGGATGGGCGGGCAGACCCATTTCCAGTTCGACCATCCAATACGCCAGCCATTGGGATGTCTCACGGTCAAGAATCGCTTCCATTTCCGGTTTCTCTGTTGCATAAGAGGGGCCCAGGCCGAACGCGATGCTTGTATCCACATACTTGTCCCAAAAAAAGGCATTCCAGCGAGCCGTTACAATGGCGTTAAATTCCCAGTGGTCCTGGATGTCGTAGAAATGCTTTACAATCTGTCCCTCAACTTCCAGATTGGCGAGATCTTTGTATGCATAGAGACGGCGTGCCAGCGTGACGGCTGCCAGGCGGCAATCGGTCAGCCGGAGTGTTCCGGTGTCCAAAATGAAATCATCGGCATGATTTTTCGATATTTCGCCATAGTAGAGGTTGAGAGAATAAAGTTTGTCCTGTGTATCGTTGGAATAAGCCGGATCGGCCGACCAGACCATCGTCAGACATACAAGGATCAGCGTAAAAAAAAGTGTGAGAATCTGAGGAAATCTTTTTTCATGGATGTGTCGCGAGATTTTCAACATAGAACCCGAGAAGGCAGTTATTTTTTGAAAATTATTTAAAAGAAAAATCACCGTAACCCATTGTCCTTGTTATTGATGTGAGAGTTCATATGATAATCAGCCTGCCGTGTCAATGAATTATTCGTTGGGGATTCCAGGATGAAAATGAAGTTTATAGAGCGTAAAAAAATCTTTATACTTTCAGTGCTTGCCGGGTGAATAAAAAACGCGCAACGGCAGGCGGATGTTTGGTATTGGTCTGAAAACGGCCCGGTTCGTCTGACAAATAATCAAGCGGTGTTTTGGCGCGGTGGATCAAGACAGGATTTTTTCTTAAAATCCGTTGCGGTTGGCTTGTGCTGAATCGATCAGACGTGCCTGTGCATCAATTCCAGACGATACCGAGCCCGCTCATGGCCCTTTTCCGCCGCCCGGCGATACCACCGTTCAGCCTCAGCAGGATCTTCCGGAATAACAACACCCTCTTCGTATATGCCGCCCAGGGTGAATTGTGCATCGACATTGTCCTGAAGCGCTGCTTTTTGGTACCATTTGATTGCTTCAGCAAAGTCCCGGGGAACACCTTCCCCGAAAAAATATTTTAATCCCAGATTGTACTGTGCACCGGCATGCCCTTTTTCGGCCGCTTCGCGATACCACTTTGCCGCTTCAGCATCGTTTTGCGGGACACCTGACCCCTCCTGGTACATGTTGCCGAGGTTAAGCTGCGCATCGGCGAAGCCTTGTTCCGAGGCCTTTAAAAACCATTTTGCCGCTTCAACGTGGTTCTGCATAACGCCGTCGCCGTTTTTATACATTAAGCCCAGCCGGTTTTGAATATCGGCATCGCCCTGTTCGGCCGCTTCGCGATACCCTTTTTCGTCATCAGAAATCTCCGGCGAGGGATTGCTTTCCGTCGCTGTTGTTTCCGGAACCTCCTGCTCAATATCATGATTTTGTTCAGCAAGCTCATCAGTTACAACTATAAGCGCGTTCGCGCTTTCATCCGGTTTTGTATATGCAGTGGTTTCGTTTCCGTCAACGGGGGGCTGTGTATCGCCTGGCATGGTTTCGTGACCGGCCGGAGACAGAGCCTCCAGTTTATTTTGGGCCTCTGGATGCCCCTGTTCGGCCGCGGCGCGATACCATTTTATAGCTTTTTCATTATCCCGGGGAACGCCGGAACCTTCTTCGTATATAACGCCCAGATGATATTGTGCATCGGCAAGGCCCTGTTCAGCCGCCTTCAGATATTGACTTACAAGGATTTGTTTGGCGTGGTCCTGTGACAGGGCTTCTTTCTTCTCGTCGGGAAACTCGTCCGGTATGGATGAAGCATCGGCGGCGTTTGATGGAAGGATGCGAGGGGATTCCTTGACCGCCCGGGCTGCTTCCCGCTGCTCGTCCTGCAGGGCTTTGCGCATGGCATCGAGTTTAGCCTGGGCATCCGTGTGTCCCTGCTTGGCTGCCTTATTGAACCATTTGACAGCTTCGGTAGAATCTTTTTGGACACCTAACCCGTCCTGGTACATGATGCCCAGATTATATTGCGCATTGGCGATACCCTGTTCCGCCGATTCCAAAAACCATTTTGCCGCTTCAATATGATCCAGTGCAACACCTTCTCCCTTGCTGTACATGAGGGCCAGATTGAATTGAGCCTGTGCATTACCCTGCTCAGCCGCTTTCAGATACCACTTGGCAGCCTTTACATCGTCCTGTGATACTCCTTTTCCTTCCTGATACATCCAGGCAAGGTTCAGCTGGGCTTTGGCATGATTTTGCTGGGCGGCCTTGAGAAACCAGCCGACGGCTTCAGCGTCATCCTGCGGGACGGCTTCGCCCTTCCGGTAAATTAACCCCAGATTATACTGTGCGGCGGGGTTCCCTTGTTCAGCTGCGTTAAAAATATCTTTGAATGAAGCCATAATATCTAAAGGGTTTTGTGATGGTTGTAGAAAATTTTAAAGAAGACATGACGGTAACATCATTAATGTCCGCATGCCTCTGTCTCAATCCGTCTGGAAGTCGATTTATTTGACGCACGTTCAGATCAGTGAAACACTGATCTGCGTCATTCCTTTTATATCTACGCGTTGAAATCTTTCAGTCCGTTAAAATCCAGCGTTGCGAAATAATCCTTTATGGTTTCAGCCCGGCGGATTTGGACCACTTTTCCATTTGCTCTCAGTAGCAGTTCGGCTGAACGAAGTTTCCCGTTATAGTTGAAGCCCATGGCAAAACCGTGCGCGCCGGCATCATGGATGACGAGAATATCGCCCTGCTCCAGTTTGGGCAGCTTGCGGTCAATGGCGAATTTGTCGTTGTTTTCACAAAGCGATCCGGTGACGTCGTAAAGGATATTGTGTGATTTGCGCTCCTTGCCCAGAACGGTGATGTGATGATAGGCGCCGTAAAGCGCCGGGCGCATCAGGTTGGCCATGCAGGAATCCAGTCCGGCAAATTTTTTATAGGTGTTTTTGATATGCCGCACGCGGGAAACAAGATAACCGTAGGGTCCGGTGATGTAGCGGCCGCATTCCGTAAATAGTTTTAAAGGAGCCAGACCGTTGGCCACGATAATATCATTGTATTTTTTCCTGATGCCGCGACTCATTACGTTTACGTCGATGCTTTTTTGCTCCGGCCGGTAGGGTATTCCTACTCCACCGCCGATATTGACGAATTCGAATTTGATTTTCAGCTTCTGTGAAAGCTCAACAATCAGGTTGAACAGTATTTCCGCGGTTTCCACAAAATAATAAGGGTCAAGTTCGTTTGAAGCGACCATCGTATGAATGCCGAAACGCCGAACGCCCTTGTCCCTGCATATTTTATAGCCTTCAAAAAGCTGTTCGCGGGTGAAACCGTATTTGGCTTCTTCCGGGTGGCCGATAATATGATTGCCTTTTTTCAGTTTGCCGGGATTGTAACGGAAACAAATCAGTGCAGGCAAGCCCGCACTTTTTTCCAAAAAGGCAATGTGGCTGATATCGTCCAGATTGATGATGGCCTTTAATTTTTTGGCCAGCAGAAAATCTTCCACTGGGGTATCGTTTGAGGAGAACATGATTTCTTCGCCGGTAATGCCGGTTTTCTGTGCCATCATCAATTCGGCCAGCGAACTGCAATCGGCGCCATAACCTTCCTTGTGAAGGATTTTCATCAAATAGGGATTGGGAGCAGCCTTAACGGCAAAAAATTCTTTAAATCCTTCATTCCAGTTGAAGGCGTTTATGAAAGCGCGGGCATTGTCCCGGATGGCTTTTTCGTCATAAATATGAAAGGGCGTCGGATAATCTTTAATGATATTTTCGATTTGCTTTTTCGAAAAAGGTAAAATCTTTTGAGGCATAACAGTCTTCCTGGATAAAAATAATTTACGTGAAATCAAGCGTGTTGTTAAATTTACGGCAAAACCGGAAAATTATCAATACTATTTTGAAACGGGACATATCTGTTATGTGATAAAGAGTTGGACACAAAGATAGATGATCGAGGAGAGAATCGCGGCAGCGGGAATGGTCAGTATCCAGGCCCAGATAATTTTTCCGGCAACACCCCAACGCACAGCGGAAAGTCTTCTCGTGGACCCGACGCCGACGATCGCGCCGGTAATGGTATGGGTTGTACTTACGGGAATACCGGCAACCGTAGCGCCGATAATCGAGCAGGCCGCCGCCGTCTCCGCACTGAATCCGCCCATCGGCTGAAGCTTGGTTATTTTTGTTCCCATCGTTTTCACGATTCGCCATCCGCCGAACATGGTTCCCAGTGAAATCATGGAATAGCAGGCAATAATGACCCAAACAGGAATGTAAAACGTATCACCCAGCAATCCCTTGCTGAACAGTGCCATGGCGATGATTCCCATGGTTTTTTGCGCATCGTTCATACCGTGTCCCAACGAATACACCGCGGCAGATAAAAGTTGAAGTTTCCGGAATAGTTTGTCGGATTTGCCGATGTTGGAGTTGTGGCTCAAATTCATGGCCGTGACCATAAAAATAAAACCCAGCGCCATTCCGATGGCCGGAGATACGATGATGAAAACAGTCGTTTTGATGATGCCTGCCCATACCAGGGTGCTGAAGCCAGCTTTCGAGATGGCGGCTCCGATTAATCCGCCGATGAGTGCATGAGACGAACTGCTGGGTAAACCATAGTACCATGTAATGATGTTCCAGATAATCGCTCCGCCTAACGCGGCAAGGATGACCAGATTATCAACAATGTCAATATTAATAATTCCTTTACCTACCGTGTGGGCAACAGCTGTTCCCACAAAGAAGACGGCGGCAAAGTTGAAAAAGGCGGCCCAGATGACGGCGTATTTGGGTGAGAGAACGCGGGTAGAAACGACAGTGGATATGGAATTGGCAGAATCATGAAAACCATTTAGAAAATCAAAGGCAAGCGCACCAATGATGAGAAAAACAACAAACGCCATTGAATCAAGCATGTTTCAGGACGATCCCCTCCACGATGTTGGATACGTCTTCGCAGACATCAATTGCTTCTTCAAGGAGTTGAAAAATATCTTTCCATTTTACAAGCTCAATGGCGTCTTTTTCGGTTTCGAAAAGATTGGCCATAATGGACCTTAGCGTGATATCTCCGGCATTTTCAAGGGTATTTATTTCCACGCAACCGGCAAGAATCATGTCGGAGTTTTTCATGTTCCGCATGGCCTGAATAATGGTTTTCAGCTTTTTGATCGCATCATTCAGGATTTGTGCCTGTTTGATGATTTCATCCGACGTTCGTTTGACTTTATACAGATGAATCCGGACGGCTGTTGCTTCAATGACATCCATAATGCTGTCCATTTTATTGACCAGTGCGTAAATATCTTCCCGGTCAATAGGCGTAAGGAATGTCTTGTGCATTTTTTCGTATGTTTTATGGGTGATGCCGTCGGCTTCGTGCTCAATTTCCTTGAGTTTGGCGACCCGCACATCGGAATAATCCCGGGTCTGAGCCATTTCCAGAAACAGCTTGCCGCCTTCCTCAATTTTATCGGCAAGTTCATCAAAAAGTTCAAAAAAATTTTCTTCTTTGGGGAACAAGCGCATGAGATAAACCTCCTTGCGTTCCTGGTGTAATCCGTGCTGACGGAACGTCAGCAAATTACTGGCAGTGCTCTAGCGAATTATCAGGAAAAATGCAAGAATTAAAACCGCCAGAACAAAGAAGAAAGGAATTAAATCCTTTTATTTAAGCACCTTAGCGTAAATAATTTTTCCGTCCCCTTCCGAGTAAAAATTCTTCAGAAAAGCTTCCTTGGCATAACCGCAGGACTCATAAAATTTATGGGTGGGCGTGTATTGTGCCCGCGAGGAGGTCTCCGCGTATATTTGCCTGCCGCCGTTTTGATAAATGCGGTTTTCTGTTTCGGCCATCAGCATTTTTCCGACTCCCAGCCCCTGTAAATCTTTGGCAACGACGATCCAGTAAAGATCGTAGCTCCCGGCCGTGGCCGGTATGAGGCCGTAGCACGTATAGCCGACGACCTGGTTTTCAATTTCGGCAAATAAAAACTGGTAAGAACTGACCTCCTGTTTGTCCAGTTTATCTTCAGCCAGTTCGATGGCTATTTCGATTTCTTCATCAGAAAAGAAGCCGCTGGATTCCACCATATCGGCAATGACTTCGATGTCGGAAGGTTTAATTTGCTGGCGATAGATAAATTTTTTCATATTTTGCATCACGTATGCGGGAGGCCTTCACGAAACATGAAGTAAACCGCTCCGACTAGGCAAAGGCCGGCCCACAGAAAATCCATCTTCAACGGTTGTTTCATATACATGATCGCAAAACCGGCAAATACAATCATGGTAATCACTTCCTGAATCACTTTAAGCTGTCACAGGCTGTAATAATGAAAACCGATACGATTGGCGGGAACCTGTAAAACATATTCAAAAAAGGCGACGCCCCAACTGAACAAGATGACAAACAATAAAGGCTTGTGGTTGAAGTTTTTCAGATGTCCGTACCAGGCAAACGTCATGAATAAGTTGGAAAAGAAAAGGAATATGATGGTTTTTAACACAGATATTAGATCTCCTTGGATATAGATTTCAACGCGTTATCAATAATTAAACCGATAGCCTCGTGATATTTAATTTCAGCCCTCTCCAGCGCCGCAGCAAAACCGGCATCCGGCGACAAACACGGATTGGTGTTGACCTCCAATACCCAGGGCTTGTTGTTCTTGTCAACACGAAAGTCAACACGCGCGTACCCGCGCAACGAAAAAATGTTCCAGCACTGCAGGGCAATGTCCTGTAAGGACGATATGAGGAGGGCATCCTCGTCATCAAAATTGAATTTTCGCACTGTATTATTGTATTCAAAGGAATCCGCGTCCCATTTGGCCTTGTAATCAACAATTTTCAATTTATCCGGAGCATAATCCTGAAACAGCATTTCCGCTATCGGCAAAACTCTGGCCCCGGCCTGATCAGACATTAAAGCAACGTTGAACTCGCGGCCGTCGATGTAGGCTTCGGCGTAACAGGAGCCGCCCAATTTTTTTTCGCGGAGTTTCATTTCTTTGATGATCGCCGCTTTGTCCGTATAGGGAATGAGGGAATTTTCATCAAGCCCGATCGAGGCATGTTCCCAGGACGACTTGATTAAAAATTTTCCGCCATCATCCTGTCGGAAGATGATACCATTCTGTTCCAGCCAATCCGGCGTGGCAATGCCGGCATCGCGCATGATTTTTTTGGCCGTCGGCTTGTTGGACGTGAGATATATGGCGTGTGTCGGGCAACCGGTATAAGGAATTTGCAACACATCAAGAACAGCGGGAGCGAAATGAATCAGGCTGCCTTTGGAGTCCAGGGTTTCTACAATATTAAAAACGACCGCCGGTTTCAATGATTGCAGCATGGTTATGGTACGATTCAGGTTGAGTTCAAAAGGCAGCAAAACCGGTTCATAATGCAGCGTGCGCACGGCGTCGGCAATGGCTTCGGCCTGCACGAGACAATCCAGTTCGTCCAGGCTGCCATCCGTTGCGATATCACTGTGCAGAATAACTACTTTTTTCATAAAAATTATTTACACCGGTTTTCAGGATGATTTTTTACACGTTGGAGCGCCGATTTAATGATGGCGCAGATCAGCTCATGATAGCTCATGCCAATTTTAGAACACAGGATGGGCAAATCCGAACGCACCGGGTTGAGACCGGCCAGCGAATTGACTTCCATAAAATGGGGAACATCGTACGTGTTGGAGCGCAGGTCAACACGACCGGCATCTCTTAAATCCAATGCCCTCCATGCCATTAATGAAATGTCCGCAGCCTTTCGGGCCTCTGGATCATCGGCCAGGACATATTCAACCAGTTTGTCGTAGTGTTCTTTGTTTTCGTAGGAGTAGGCGTTCTTTTCGGCTTCCGGTTTTAAAATGACTTCCAGAACGCCCAGGGCGCGGGCGTCTTTACCTGTTCCCAGGATACCGACTGTGAATTCGCGTCCCGGCAGATACGTTTCCACCAGCACAGGCTGCCGGAACGTCTTTAAAAGATTCAGGCAGACGGCACGCAGGTTTTTTCTGCTGGTGATTTTGGATAGTGCTGTGATGCCCTTTCCCGTTCCTTCCGCCACCGGTTTGGCAAAAAGCGGAAAGGGAAGGGAGATTGTGTCGATGTGAGCGGCTGTGTCGACCACGACAAAAGCGGGAGTGGGAATGCCGGCATCACGGAGAATCTGTTTGGTAAAGCCCTTATGCAGCGTGATGGCGTTGCCCAGAGGATCGGAAAAGGTGTAGGGGATGTTGTAGGCTTCCAAAAGAGCGGGGACCTGTGCTTCCCGGCCGAAACCGTACATGCCTTCGGCAATGTTGAAAACCAGATCCCAGCGGTCTCCCGCAACAAGCCTTCGGGACAGAGCTTTAATATTGCCGATCCGGTCGGCCTGAAAACCGTTGTCCAGAATGACGCGTTCAATGGCTTCGATGGTTTCGGGAAGATCGAATTCAGCCGTTTCTTCGAGACCGTATCCTTCCTTCAGGTAATCGTCGCGCATATCATAGGTGAGACCGATTTTGAGTTTCTTGCTGACGCGACTCACGGTTGAATTTTATACCCCCTGTCGTCAAGACTGCCTGTTTAGTGGATATCTTTCGATTTGGCGTGGTTGTCGGGATAGCGAAAGATATTGCCTTCATAATTACGAAGCAACAGGGAGCCGTTTTCCCACCCGATGGCGTATTCGGGCAGCAAAGGAATCTTGCCGCCGCCGCCGGGTGCGTCAACAACATAAGTCGGTACGGCGTAGCCGGTGGTATGTCCGCGCATGCCCTGGATGATCTCGATGCCTTTGCTGATCGGAGTCCGGAAATGGGAAGAGCCGGGGATGGGAT
>Ga0116158_10004197_pt1 | contig 12356 bp, 9 predicted proteins | sample AD_UKC052_MetaG_FD_89883 | JGI IMG/M metagenome (GOLD analysis project Ga0116158, IMG submission 89883) | Active sludge microbial communities of municipal wastewater-treating anaerobic digesters from USA - AD_UKC052_MetaG | ecosystem: Engineered > Bioreactor > Anaerobic > Digestate | place: USA... | reverse complement strand
CTTTTGGTAGCAACCGGCCAGCTTACAGCTGAGCAAGTTGAACAAGCGCTTCGGACACAGATCCTGTGGGGCGGTCGGCTCGGCTCGGTGCTGGTTGAGCTCAATTTGATCGACCTCGAAATGCTCACACGGGCGTTAGCATCGCTGCACCAAATGCCGGCAGCGTTGGCCCAACACTTTGAACAAGTCATGCCCGAGTTGCAGGCTCGCTTGCCTGCGGAAATAGCCGCCTTGTGGCTGTGCATTCCGATCACGCGGTTACCAGGTGATGACGTCCGCTTAGCGATCGCGGTTGCAGGCCCACTAACGGAAGCTGCACAGCTCGAAATCGCGACGCACCTAGGGGTCGAACCTGAGCAACTAGTCATCGGTATCGCAGCCGAAATGCGGATCCGCTATCACTTAGAGCGAGCCTACGGCATCGTGCGCGACCAGCGCTTTTTGCGCAGCCGCGCTGGCCGCAAGTCGGAACCGCCGCCGCCGTCACTTCAGATCGCAATCGAAAAGTTATCCGACGAGGACTTTCAATATGAAAAGTCCGACGTCTACACGATCGAGCCGCCGCCGTCAGACGCAACGCCCGTCGCAATCGTGGTGCCGGAACCATCGCGCGAAATCTACAGCACCGAAAACGTCGAATCACACGCCGACCTCAAAGCCAACCGGCGCTATATGTCGACGTTGGCTGACGAGAGCCGTGAACGTATTCCGGTGCCACCCGCCGATGTCGACCGTGCTGCACTTGGACGCATCGCGATTCGCAAGGCCGCGGTTTCCGCTGCCGTGTTGAGCGACGGACACGACAGCGACGATGCAAGCTCGCTTGAAGACGCGACACGCAGCATCAGGCGCGCCACCGATCGCGATCGGGTTGCGGAGCTAGCCATGGGCACGATCCAACGCTTTGCGCCGGGCGTGCACACGATTGCGATGTTCATTCTGCGTGGCGAAGTTGCGATTGGCTGGAAAGCCCAAGCGCTGCAGCAAGACGTCAGTGCCATTGCGGTAAATCTGGTGGTGCCCCTCGATACGCCTAACGTGATGACGCAGGCCAGCATGGAAGGCGCTGGCATGAACTTCGTACGATGCCACGATGTCGGCACCGAGATCGATCGCCGCCTGGTGCAAGCGTTCGCAACGGTTGCACCGACGGAACCCGAGTACTTGCTGGTTGCTCCAGTGAAAATCAAAACGATTCCTGCGTGTGTCGTGATTGCGTTGGCCAACGATGTTACCGATGCCACCAAGCCAGGTTTTGAAGCGGTCATAACCGCCGTCTCAACCGCATTTGCTCGATTGATTCACGCGGCTCGACGATAACAAGCGGCGCTTTGAGTTAGCGCGGTGACCGCGACAGCAGCGCGACAACAGCGCGACAGCAGCGCGACAGCAACCGCGACTGCATATCGCTACCTTGCGATCCAGTGATAGCCACATTCTGCGCCAAAGCAGCGAAATATGTGGCACCTTGCAAGGCGTGCAACGTTATGTTTTTGCAGTCGTCTTGGTAGTGATGCTCGCGTTGACAGCAAGCTGCGGCAGCGTGCAAAAAAAATCGTACGTGGCACGCGATGGTATCGTGCTGGGGATTACCCGTGACGTGGACTCTGGCGATCCGATCGCCCTGGCGACAGTTTTGCTTCGGCGCCAAGGTGAAACGTTCAATCAAGCAACCAAAAGCTCCGACCGAGGTCTCTATCAGTTCTACAAACTCGCACCGGGTCGCTACAACGCGATGGCCTCATTTGCCGGACAAACTATTACAGTCAATGACGTCGTAGTTGTCGCTGGCGAATCGGTCGCCGTCGATTTTCCTTTTTCGTTGGCGAACCCTCAAAGCGTCACGCTGAGTTACGGCAACGGCCTCGACAGCGCTATTTTTCGATTTCGGCCCAAACGGACAACGCCGCAAACGGCGCGCATCGAAGGCACGCTCACCGACAACAACTCGCGTGGCCGCGTGATCGGTGCGGCGATCTCGCTCATCCCGGAAAAAGACGCTCAAAACTTACAGCAAACCGTGACCGACGAATTCGGCCAGTTCAGCTTCGATGAGGTGCCACCAGGCACCTATTCGTTGAGCTCGTATTACGCATTGCAGGGCCGTGGCCAAGTGGAGCTGCGCCGAAGTGGTATTACGGTCGAAGCAGGCGAAGGTGTGCGAGTGCCATTGTGGGTAGAAGTAAGCAAATAATCACCGCACGTTCTTCCTCCAACCTCGCGCGAATTCGTTTGGTTCAGAGTTACACTGAACAAAATGCTTCGCCGATTACTCCTGGTAATTGCGTTGTTGCCTGCGATGGAATCCATTGCGGCAGCAGCCCCATGTAACACTGCCGGCCCCGACCTCACCGTCGATGGCATTACCTGCGAACTTTCGGGCGTGTATACGTTCGGCACCGTTTCGATCGTAAACGGTGGCCGAATCAACGTCGTGCCATACGCAGGTGGTGACAAGCGGGCCACCGGTTCGCTTGAGTTGCGTGCAGCCACTATCACGATCGATGCGACCTCGCGCATCGTCGCGCGCGGCTCAGGCTATCAGACCGCCATCTGCGGCGACGGCCAAGGGCCGACAGCGATCGCCGGCGGCCGCGGCGGTTGTGCGGTGCGCGATTCCGGCGGTGGTGGTGCTCACTTTGGGCGCGGTGGCCGCGGCACCAAAGACATCGCCCCGCCGCAACAATTTCCGCGCGACTTTGAAGAAGATTGCGGCAACTCGGTCGTGTACAGCGGCACGGGCGTGCCGTCCTGCAGCAATACGTCAAACTGCCGCGCTGGCAACGACGGCTTGCCGACCGTTGCAGGCAATGAGTATTACCACTCGATCTACCAGCCGGAATTCGGCGCCTCGGGCGGTGATAAAGGTTGTCGCGACGGCGATGGCACCACCCTCAACACCGCCGGCACAGGTGGTGGACGGATCGTGCTGGCTGCCGTCAATGCAACGCAAACTGGAGCGATCACGGTCAATGGGACGCTTGATGCCAATGGCAAGCGCGGCTGTGGCAACGGCAATGACTCAGCTGGTGGCGGCGCCGGTGGCACCATCTTCGTTGTCGGCGACAACGTCAGTATCGGCGCGACTGCATCAATTACGTCGGCTGGTGGCCTCGGTGGTGACACCCAAGGTGCGCTCGACCCTACCGGCGAATGCGCTGGCGCCCAGCAAAACGGCACGTGCGACGACTGCGGCGGTGGTGGTGGCGGTGGCCTCGTTTCGGTGCTTTCGATCAATTCGAACATCGCCGACGAATCGGTGTTCAACGTCAACGGCGCCGTCGGTGGTACTTGTGTCATTTGCCAAGGTGAAGCTGGCGGCGGCGTTGGCGAACTGCAAATTTCCGGTGGCTACGTTGGCGAATTCTGCGACGGCTTTGACAACGACTTCGATGATCAAGTCGACGAAAACCTCGGCGACCTCAATTGTGCAGGTGTCTCCCAGCCAGCCTGCGTCGGTGGCATTCCGCAAAGCTGCCCGGCTGACGTGCCAACCTGCATTGGCCCAGTCACCGATACGCGCGCACGCTTCACGGTGATTGTCGATACCTCGGGCTCAATGTTGGGTTCGCTCGCTGGCATTCCGACCTTTGGCGACGGCTCGGTGGACCATCCTGGCCTCGATCAAGATGGCAATGCCAAAGCCGATGACTCGCGCTTGTTCAAAGCCAAAAATGCACTATCGACGGTCATCTCGGCCTACCCTGAAATCGACTTTACACTGGCTCGCTATCACCAAGACACTGCGGTCGACCGCAGCTGCCAAATGGCGCCATGGTTTGAATGTAATTCGATCTGTTGTACCTACGACAATCCGGTCAATAATACCGGCAGTACGATGTGCAACGTCAATGGTGGGACGTTGGGCAGCATTCCAGTGAAACGCACGTCGCCCGGCGACGAATGCATCAACTACGCTGGCAACTGTGGGCCGCCGCGACGAGGCGCTGATATCTTGGTCGGCTTCGGTTCTGATATCAATCAGTACCTCAGCTGGCTCGATGACAAAGAAACTGCATACAACGATGGCACCGTCTTGGGTAATTTCTGCGCAGGCGGCGACTGCGAATTGCGCGGCACGGGACCAACGCCGTTGGCCAACTCGTTGCAAGCGGCGAAAGACTATATGGCACCGATCAAAGCCTGCGACGCAGCATCGGCTGGCGGGTGCCGCCGCTACGGCGTGATTCTGCTCACCGACGGCGCGGAAAGTTGCCAAGGCGACCCGGTGGCCGAAGCTGCCGCGTTGCGTGCCGTTGGCATCGACACCTTTGTCGTTGGCTTTTCGGTGCAAGCAAGCGAACGCGCCCAACTCAACGCCATCGCGGCATCGGGCGGCACCGGCACCGCATTCTTGGTTGGCGACGAAGACCAGCTGGCCAATGCGCTTGCGCAGATTGTTTCTGGCTCGATCGTGTTTGAAACCTGCAACAACGCCGATGACGATTGTGATGCTCGCATCGACGAAGACTTCCCACAAAAAGGCAACGCTTGCGATGACGGTCGCATTGGCGCGTGCCGCGGCACCGGCACGTTGGTGTGCGCCGCCAACGGCGCTGGCGTGACCTGCGACATCACCAACCCAGGCGCGAACCCGATCCCGGAACTCTGCAACGGGATGGACGACAACTGCAACGGCGCCATCGACGAAGGCATCACGTGCACCCCAGGATGCATTCCTACCTCGCCAACCGACTTGTGCAACGGCCTTGATGACGACTGCGATGGCCAATTCGAAGAAGATGAACCAAACATCGGCGCAGCTTGCGGTGCCAGCGACATCGCACCGTGCCAACGCGGCACCTTAGCCTGCATTGGCGGCAACATGGTTTGCATCGGCAACATCGAGCCGGGTATCGAAAGCTGTAACGGCGTCGACGATAACTGCGATGGCACGCCCGATGACCAAGCAGCCTGCCCTGGCGCAACGTCATGTGTTGCCGGTGGCTGTCGCTTGCCATGCGCAGAAGGCGAGTTCCCGTGCCAAGGCGGCTTCGAATGCGTAACCGATCCGGCCGGCCGGTTCTGTGTGCCAAGCGCGTGCGCCAACTGTCAGGCTAACGAAATTTGCCAGAACAATCAGTGCATCGATCCATGTGCTGGCGTCACCTGCAATGCGCCAAAGATGTGCCGCTTCGGGACGTGTGTTGACTGCAACGTCACCGGTTGTCCGAACAATCAAGTCTGTAGTCAGTCGCAATGCGTGCCCGATCCGTGCGCTGGGGTTGATTGCAACACCACCTGCAACGACCCTCGCGGCTGCAGCTGATTGGCCGGCGCCTGCGTTGGTAACTGCGATGACACCGATTGTGCCATCGGGGAAAAATGCGCTGCCGATGGCAGCTGCGAACCCGACCTGTGTGCTGGCGTCAACTGCACCGCCGACGAAGTCTGCTCCAAAGGTGTTTGCCAAGTCGCGATCTGCCCTGGTGGCTGTGGCCCGGGCGAAATCTGCCAAGCTGGCGCATGCACCGATGATCCTTGCAAGCTGGTTACCTGCAGCAGTGGGTTCCAATGCAACGTGCGCGACAGTGTCGCGGTGTGCCAGCCGAAGAATCCATTGGCGCCACCCGAACGTGTGACGGCGGCTGGTGGTGGCTGTGCAAGCAACCAGAACTCGAGTAGCGGCGGCTTCTTGCTGCTGGCCATCGCCGTGGTCGCAATGCGACGCCGTCGGGTGGCGCGCCTGCAGCTGGTCACGTTAGCCGCCGCAACGGCAACCATGGCGGCGTGTAATTTGTCGCCCTTCGACCTCAACCGCTCGCGCAATGATGACCTCAACGATGCGAATCGTCCGACCGACGGCAACAACGGGATCGATGCACCGCTCGTTGATGCACCGACTTGCGTACCAACTGGGCCCGACGATACCTGCGACGAAATCGACAACAACTGCAATGGCAAGGTTGACGATGCGTTTGATAAGCAGATCGACGACAATAACTGCGGGGCCTGCGGCACACGTTGTATTTCACCCGGCGCCGTGCTCGATTGTATTGCCGGTGCTTGTCAATTCTTGGCGTGCCAGCCGGGCTTCGCCGATCTCGATGCTGATGGCCAGACCTGCGAATATCGTTGTCCGTTGTTTCCTCCAATCGCCGAAGACTGCAACGGCGTTGACGATGATTGCGATGGCCGCATCGATGAAACCTTGCCGGCACCACCGACCGGGCAATGCCGGACCACACCCGGCACCGCGTGCGAAGGCACCGTGATGGTTTGTGCAACCCGCAACACGCAAACGCGTTGGTATTGCGACTACAGCCCCGACGTTGAATTTGACCCCAGCATCCCGAACGGCATCGTGTTGGCCGAGCAAAAGTGCGATGGCAAAGACGGCGACTGTGACGCCATCGTTGATGATACCTTTACCGATCTGGGCCAAGAGTGTGACGACGGGGGCCTTGGCGTGTGCCGCGACGTTGGCAAGCGCATTTGCGACCCAGCCGACTCGTCACAAACCAAATGCGATTTGACCGTGTTGCCCGACGCCATGGCGCCGAGCGCCGAGCTTTGCGACGGCGCCGACAACGATTGCAATGGCGTCGTCGACGATTCGACCGGCCCTAACCGCGTTATTGACGCGATGACCCACATCCAGATTGGCTCGCTCGACTACTACATCGACACGTACGAAGCCGCGCATCCCGATGGCACGGTAATGAGCCCTGGCGTTTCGACGACGCGGGCGTGCTCAAATGCTGGCGTATTGCCATGGCGCGGCGCTTCGTTTGCAGCCGCAACCGCAGCATGTGCGGCGGCTGGCAAGGAGTTGTGCTCAGCCAGCCAATGGCAAACGGCGTGCGAAGGCGCTACCAACACTGATTATCCTTACGGCATGTCGTTTGTCGGCGACCGTTGCAACACCGAATCAAACGACGGCATTGCTGGCGGCACGGATGACGATATCCTGCTTGCCACCGCCGCGAAGTCAGCGTGCAGCTCAGCCGATGGCGTGATGGATATGTCGGGTAACCTTAAAGAATGGACCAATGAAATCACTGGCACGACAACCAGCGGGGTTAACATCGCGGTGTTGCGCGGCGGCGCCTACGACAGTCCAGCACAAGGCAGCTCGTGCGATTTCCGTTCGACGCGTGCAGCTGTCAACGTCGTTTTGCCAACGGTTGGCTTCCGCTGTTGCAAAGCCACCGCGCCGTAGCGCAGCGCTACGCGACGAAATTCAACCGGCGTTTCGGGCCTGCGACTTCGGCACCTTCGTGAATCATCTTGTTGGCGTCATCAACGAACACCACGGTTGGTTTCCACGTCGCGGCATCGGCCGCGTCAACTTCGGCAAAGGTCGCCAAAATGACTTTGTCGCCTGGCTTCGCCAAATGTGCGGCAGCACCGTTGATGCAGATAACGCCGCTGTCATTGTCGCCACGCAACGCATAGGTAGTGAGGCGGGTGCCGCGCGTGACGTTCCAAATGTGGATTTGCTCGTGCTCGTAGATGCCGGCAGCATCAAGCAGCTCACCGCTGATGGTCACTGATCCTTCGTAATCGAGGTCAGCGTGGGTGACGGTAGCGCGGTGGATTTTAGCTTTGAAGAGATGCAAACGGTGTGACATGGCGACCTCCGGTCTCAGCCCTTGCGGGTCCAAGCTGGTTTATCGTCTGATGCTCGGCGAATTGCCTTGCCTGCAACATGGCGCGCTTGGGTACGAAGATCAAGGGGGATCACGGCCATCGCGGGTAACATTGGGATAACGTTGAGAATATGTCGCTTACCACACAGTTGGCGCAGGTTGGGATCCAGCTCGAAATACGCTTGGTAGCGCAGTTGCGCGACTCCGAGCTCGGCGAATTGCACCAACTCGCCAACGCCCACATGGCCGAATCGGCGCAGCACTTTAAACAGCACGCCCATAGCAACGATGTGGTGCATTGCTTTCGCGACCCTAGCGGCACGCTGTTGGGATTTCAGTTTTGGCGTAGTGGCGATGTGCCCAACGCGCCAACCCCAACGCGATTTGTCCTTGGTGGCAAATTGCGTATTGCGCCCGCTGCGCGGCGCCGCGGCTTGCATCTGGTGGCCGGGTTGCAAGTGCTGCACGATGAACAAGCTGCTCATCCAAATCATGCGGTCGTGCGACTCGCCAATGTCAGCATGTTTGGCTTTGTCACGATTGCGCGCCGGCTCGCGCACTATTTTTGGCTGGATGCCGCGTGCGGCCGTCCCGAGTTGCTCGCACTCACGACGCAGCTGTGCGAACAAAGCAACTTCGTTTTTGATCCAACGCGCGGCTCAGTAGATGTCGGCATCACGATGCAACGCGCAACCCTCGAAGGATATCCCGCGCACTTTTGGCAACTACCGCAAGCCCGTGCGTATGCCGCACGAAACCCTGCCTACGCCACAAACGGCACCTACCTCACGATGGCTTTTGACGTCGACGAATTGAATCTGCGCACGCTGACCGAAGGCACGCAGGCTGCGTTACGCAGCGCGTCGCCGGCTTGACCAGCCATCGCCACCCAATGATTTTGTGAAATGCCACCCAAATGTCGCAGAGTTGCCACGCACGGCCGCTAGCGTGGTTAGGTGGACGCGCCCGCTCAACCTCAACTCGTACTCATCAGCGACGGAACATCCGCCGATGTGGATCAGGTTGCGCTTGCCTTGCGCAACGAGATGTTGCAAGTGCGCATCGCTGCGTTGCACGAAGCGATCGAACCACCACGCAGCGGCACCGTGATGTTGATGTGGCTCAGTGTTGCGGGCTGGCAACGCGTCAAGGCGACGTTGACGACGTGGCAAACCGTCGACGGCAGCGCGCCCGGCGTGATCGTGTGGCTGCGTCAAGGTGCCGCCGACCTCCGGGAAGCGGTGTTGCAAGCCGGCTGCGACGATGCGATCACCGAACCGATCAGCATGCGCGAACTCGCGAGTCGCATTCGCGCGTTGCATCGCCGTTTGCATTGGCGTGGCAGCCCGCATCGTTTGCGCTTTGGCAATTTCCGCCTCGATCTCGAAACCCGCTCGTTAACGTGTGGCAATCAAGTCATTGCATTGACGCCGACCGAGTTTGCCTTGCTGCGTGTCTTGGTCCGTGCCAAAGGCAAGTCGCTAACGCGCAGCGAGCTGATCGACGCCGTATGGGGCGAAGACACTGACCACGAAACCAGCGGCCGTGCCGTCGACAACGTGGTCTTGAGGTTGCGGCGCAAACTGCCCAATCCCGACGTCATCGAAACGGTGCGAGGCATCGGGTTCCGCCTTTTGCCGACGGACAGCGCCACTGCAACCCCGTAATCGTTGCCACCTAGGCACCGGTCTGTCACCGAAACGTCACCGATTTTGGCTATCCCTGTCAGTGCGACCATGCCGACTCATACCAGCAAAGATTTCGCCCAAGAGCTCCGCACCCTACGGGACCGCTTAGTCACGATGGGCGGCCGTGCCGAAGCGCAAATCACCCTTGCGATGACGGCACTCACCGAGCGCAACGACGTGATGGCGAAACAAGTCATCGAACGCGACGCCGAAATCGACCGCGATGAATCCGAGATCGACGAGCTCGCCCTGCAGATCTTGGCCACGCGACAACCAGTGGCATCGGACCTGCGCTTCATTACAATGTCGCTCAAATTTGTTACCGATCTCGAACGCATTGGCGATCTTGCCAGTGGCATTGCCAAACGCGCGCTCGAACTCAACCCACTGCCCAATTTGTCGCCGGACGTCAAGCTCACCAACCTGTCGAGCTTAGTGCAGCGTAACTTGCGGGCTGCGCTTGACGCCTTTGTCGCGAAAGATGCAAACCGCGCAACTGCCGTAATCACCGCCGATCGAGAGATCGACCGACTCAACGCCAGTCTATTCGCGGAGTTAATTGCGCATGTGGCAACCGACCCAGCGACCGTGACGCGCGTGCTGCCGTTGACGTCAGTATGCCGCTACCTCGAACGCGTCGGCGATCACGTCAAGAACCTCGCCGAAGAAATTGTCTACATGGTCAGCGCTCAAGATGTACGGCATCGCCCGTTGCCGATTCCCGGGAATTGAAAGTCACGAAGTCGTCACGCAACTGGCGCGCACCAGCCACACAGCAAACCTAGGTTAGCCTCATGAAACTCCAAGCAGCACGCATCGCACAGGTAATAACGCTCGGCACGCTCGGCGCGCTTAGTCTGGTTGGCTGTTCCAAAAAGGATCAACCAGCAACGCCGGCAGCGACCGGCTCGGCGCAAGCTACCGCACCAGCAACCGGCGGCAACGCGACGCTCAATGCAAGCGGCTCAACCTTTCAAAAAGCTTTTCAAGAAGTTGCGATTGAATCGTTTACCAAAGCCAACTCGACGATCAAGATCAACTACGGCGGTGGCGGCTCGGGTAAAGGCCGGCAAGATTTTGCCGACATGGTAACCGACTTCGGTTGCACCGACGGCGCGTACAAAGACGAAGAGAAAGCCAAAGTCAAAGGCGGCGAATTCGTGTACGTCCCAATTCTGCTTGGCGCCATTACGGTGAGCTACAACATCGACGGCGTCGACAAGCTGCAGCTGTCGGCCGATACCATCGCGAAGATTTTCCAACGCGATATCAAGAAGTGGAACGACGCAGCCATCGCGGCTGATAACCCGGGGGTCACGCTGCCTGACCTCGACATCGTCGTAGCGCATCGCTCTGATGGCTCGGGCACAACCCAACAATTCACGTTGTTCTTAACCAACGCGGCTACTAGCTCGTGGAAACTCAAATCGGCGTCGACGATTGAGTGGCCAGCCGATACCCAAGCCGGCAACGGCAACGGTGGCGTTGCGCAAATCGTGAAGTCGACCAAAGGCGCGATCGGCTACGTTGACCTACCGGATGCCAAAGCATCGGGCCTCAAGTACGCAAGCGTGAAGAATGCTAGCGGCAAGTTCATCGAGCCAAGCTCGGCATCGGCCCAGGCTGCTGGCGATGGCATTGAAGTCCAAGCCGACCTGACGTTCGTTGCCGTCAACGCTAAAGGCGACGCGACCTACCCGATTACCATGCCGTCGTGGTGCATCGTGTACACCAAGCCAGCTGACAAGGCCAAAGGCGCAGCGCTTAAGCGCTACTTCAACTTCATGGTCACCGACGCCCAAAAGATGGCGCCTGAAATTGATTACGCGCCGCTGCCGAAGACCCTGCAAGACAAAGCGATCGCAGCGGTGGCAAAGATCGAAGGCTAACGCGCTCTCGCGGTAATCAATATGAAACTCAACGCCAAACCCAATCGTGCCGATACCGCCTTTCATGGTGCGGCGATCGCTGCGGCGGCGTTGGTGTTGTTGATTTTAGCGCTGGTGGTTTTCACCATGGCCACCCGCATGGGCCCCGTGCTTGATCGCATGGGCCTCGACTTTTTTGGCTCGCGGCGTTGGTCGCCGGCCGATCGCTTGTTCGGTGCGCTGCCGTTTTTGTGGGGCACCCTGTACACCGCGGTCATCGCGTTGGTGCTTGCGGTCCCCGTAAGCATCGGCGTCGCGCTGTTCGTTACCCAAGTTGCATCGCCTCGCCTGCGCAAGCCGTTGGTGTATGTGCTCGACTTGCTTGCGGTTGTGCCGTCGGTGGTTTTCGGCTTATGGGGCGTGCTGGTGCTCGCGCAGCCAATTCAAAGCATCTACATTAAAGTGCATAACGCCGTCGACGGCATCCCGGTATTGCAGTCGATCTTTGGGGCCTCGCTACAAGGCCGCTCGTTTATGACGGCGGGCATCATCTTGGCGATTATGATCACGCCGATTATCACATCGTTGGCACGCGAAGTTATCGACACCACGCCAACGCCGGAAAAAGAAGGTGCGTATGGCCTCGGTGCCACGCGCTGGGAAATGATTCGCGCGGTAGTCTGGCCACATAGCAAAGCCGGCATCGTTGGCGCCGTCATGCTTGGCCTCGGTCGCGCGATGGGCGAAACCATTGCGGTCGCACTGGTCATCGGTTCATCGATTGGGCAAATCACGACGAATGCCTTTGCTTCCGGCAATTCGATGCCATCGGTAATCGCCAACGAATGGGGCGAAGCCGATGACCTGCACAAGTCAGCGATGATCGGCTTAGCGCTGATGCTGTTTGTCATCACCATTGCCGTGAACTTGATCGCCACGGCCGTGGTGCAACGGAGCAAGCGATGAGCGACCTCCAACGCGCTATTGATCTGCGTGCGCGGCCGAATTGGCGGACCACCAAGAATCGGATTATTACCGGCTTGATGGCAGGTGCCTTTGTGCTCACTGCGCTGCCGCTGGTTGCGGTGCTGTGGTCGTTGCTATCGCGCGGCTCCGGCGTGGCATTGCACAATTTTCCAGCCTTTTTCACCGAGACGATTCCGGTGGTATCGCGCCGCGCTGGGCCCGGCATGGGGCCAGCGATCGTT